>ENA-ORDP01000341-ORDP01000341.1-marine-sediment-metagenome-genome-assembly--contig:-NODE-341-length-31698-cov-4.891098_pt1 | contig 31698 bp, 24 predicted proteins | sample MGYA00248627_ERZ508539 | MGnify/ENA primary metagenome ERZ508539 (study PRJEB26208, sample SAMN05571518) | marine sediment metagenome | biome: deep sea; feature: Hydrothermal vent; material... | reverse complement strand
GGGATTAACCTTCCCACAAGGAGCAGATGATGAGCCAAATCACATTTCCACTTCAACCAAAAAAGCGCGGGAATGCAGTCGTCCATTTACAGGACAGGATACTATTTTTACTTGAAAAAAAACGCTCAATCTTTATTCCACCTTCACCGCTTACGTATGTTTCTAAGCCTCCTGATTGGCCTAAGATCATTAAGTTTTTGAAAGCAGAACGTAACAAAAAGTATTACGGAAGGACTACTGTAGGTCTGATTAGTAATTTTCAAAAAGCAAACAGGCTCAAGGTATCTGGGAGTGTCGATAAACATACAGCTGAGGCACTAAATCGCATACTTGATGAGTTAGAATTAAACGAACCCGAGACCGCGCACTCAGAATCCAGCGTTTCCACTCAAATTGACAGCTCTGATGACACAACCTTTAACAAAACAGGCAATATTCCCAACAAGCCGTTGAGTTATACTTTTGCTGGTGCTTTTAAGAAAAGTGGTTTATTTAAAGTAAGGCGCTCATTTACTGTTGTGGGCACAGTGAAGCTTGCAAACGGCAAAATAAAAAAACGACAAAAATTACTGGCTTTTGATCTCGATCTGCGAGGAGTTGCTGTTTATCGCAGCGTAAAAAGCATCGCAGAAATCGAAAAAAACGGAGGCTTTGAACCCTTGGGTGAAGCACTGTCTGACAATCTGGGAAATTACAAAATCATATTCTACGACAGGCAATATCGCAGAGCCGAACGGGGTAAAGCCGACGTGGTGGTCTATGCCGTTGAAGGAAAAGCGATCATCGGTAATACCCGTATGGTCAATACAGAGGATTACTCCGATAAAGGTCTGGTGCGCGATCTTGACCTTGTTATTACCAAGACGGATGAACGAACAGAATACGCGGCGCTGATGAGTGCGTTGAATAAATTTTTAAAAGAGAGTGAATCCAGCTTAGATAAAATTGCGATGTCACCGGACCAATTGGTCTTTACTGCCGGAGAGTTGGATATTGAACAATCACGCATAAATATTGTCGTTAGTGCTGCGTTGCTTAAAAAAGATGAAAATGAATTATTTTCTCATGAATTGCTTTATGGCATTGGACGACAAAATATAAGGCTCACTTGGTCGGCATTGTATCAAAAACAAGAGAAAGAACTACGCGAAGCCGTTACCAAGTCTGAGAATGAAGGTATCATCCAAAAAATTCCTGCGAAAGAACTTAGCTCATTTCTGCAACTTATGCGGGATTACAGTGTAAGAAAAATGCTTGATGGTCAAGAGAACGACAATAAAAACACCCTGAATGTCATGCTTTCCCATGCGCTGCCCAATGAGAAGCAACGTCTCTCTTTTGTTAACGCTCTCAGTAGCTTTAAAGGCAGTGACTTCAGCGAATTCTGGGGCAAACACCTTCCCGAACAAGCTGAATTTAAAAACAAACCAGAGCTTATTTCAGGCCTGTTGTTTACACAACAACTTACACTGCTGACGGGCAACAACCAAACATTGGTGAATGAATTACAGGTAAACAATCAGTTAACTTCTGCCTATCAGTTGCTTGACTTTGAAAAAGATGCATGGCTTAAAATTATCCAAAAAACCGGTGTACCTGATTTTATTGAAGGCAAGGATGATGCAGAAAAAACTGATAGGTATGCATCTTTAATGCAGGGAATGCTTAACGCCGCTTTCCCTACTCAGCGTATTCAAAAAATGTTGCAAAGGGGTGAGCTTAGTATTGGCGGAAATGAGGTTTCAAAAAATGTCAGAGATTTTCTTGCAACGAATAAGAATTTTGATTTTTCTGATTCACGTATTCATGATTTTAATGAAGAGATCAAAGCTTCTACGGGTGACAATTTTACTGCGGTGAATTTAGAACTGATGAAAATACAGCGCATTTTTCAGGTCAGCGCAAGCCCTGAAGCAATGACAGTATTGATGGATAACAATCTTGATTCGGCTTACAAAATTGCGAATATTCCGCGCAAAAGTTTTATAAAAACATACAGTAAGGCCATGGGTAGCGAAGATGTAGCGTTTGCCGTTCATCAGCGGGCGACTCATATTAGCACAAAAGCCGAAATGACTGCCATGCATCTCATGGAATATTCTCATACTTCGGTACCAGACTATGTCATGGGGAAATCTGAACGTGAGTTAGCCATGACTGTTCTTCAAGAGCAGGTGCCAAACTACTCTGAGCTTTTCGGTAGTCCCGATGTATGCGAATGCAAGCAATGTCGTTCCATCTATAGTGCGGCGGCTTATTTTGTTGATATGCTACGCTTTTTGTCGCGTGGTGTCACCAACGATGATAATGAAACACCACTGAAGATGCTGGCCTCTCGTCGCCCCGACCTGCTTCACCTGCCTCTCACCTGTGAAAACACCAATACCGTTATCCCCTATATCGACCTGGTCAACGAGGTGATGGAGTACTATGCTGCCACCGATTCTCTGACAGATTTTGAGGGATATAATACCGGAGAGACCACTGCCGAAGAACTGAGGGCCAACCCGCAAAATTTCATCCTTAAAGCCTACGAAAAATTGAAAGATGCAAAATATCCCTTCACCCTTCCATACCACCAACCGTTGGATGCTATAAGAACCTACAGCGATCAGATAGGAGTGAGTCTGTATGAAGTATTGAAAGCCGTGAATCCTCAGCCGGATGCAACAACAACCAGGGCAATTGAGGCAGAATCGCTAAAAATCTCGCAGGAAGTATATAGGATATACACGGGTAAGGCCTTTGACAGCAGACCCTCCGATGCCACTCAGCTGCAAGAGTATTTCGGTTACCCTGCTACCGTGCCTGAAAAGCTGGAAGAACTGAGCAAGGTGCGTGAATTTTTGCAGAGGTCCGGGATTGATTATGCCGACCTGGTGGAGTTGGTGAAAACTATGTTCATCAATCCCTACCAAGGTATGCTTGGTTTTCTTGAAAGGATATTTTCCTACGTTTCAATTGATGCCGGCATCCTTTATACCTGGCTTGGACAAATTGAGGCTGGCACACTCGACCCTGATGACAGGGACCAGATAGTGGGGGCTCTGACTGCTTATGGCAGCGCAAATGACGCTTCATTTACCTTTGTTGATTTCGAAAAATGGGTGACTGATAATTTTAATCAATTTCAACAAGTCATTACTCTATTTGCACCGAACTCAAGATGTAGCCTGGACAACACAAGGCTGAGAACTATCCAGCATATTTATGAAAAGTCTTCAAGCTCAGGAATCTCCAACCCGACATGGTCGAAAATTCACCGTTTCATTCGTTTATGGAGAACGCTTGGATGGACCATTCAAGAAACAGACCTCATGCTTACTGCTCTTGGTGAAGATGACATAACCCCTGAAACAATCAGTAAGCTTGAGTCGGTTGTGTTATTGAAGACCAAAACCAAGCTGCCGATCAACCAATTGGCAGCGTTGTGGGGAAATATCGATGTATACGGAGATAAGTCGCTCTACAAGAAACTGTTTCTAAATAAAGAGGTTCAACAGATTGATCAAGCCTTCAAAGTCGATGTTAGAGGCAACTACCTGCAAAACTCAACTAAAATTCTCGAAGATCATAAATCAACTATTCTGGCAGCTTTTAGAATAACAGAAGAAGATTTTGCTGCAATTCTCGAAGTGGCAGAGGTGGCTGAAAGTGGCGCTCCACATCGACTCGATCTTACTACGGCGATCCTCAAGCTTCAAAACCTTAGCATCCTTTATCGACATACCGTTCTGGCAAAAGCGTTGAAAATAAAAGTTGTCGATCTTTGCAAACTAATTAGTCTTTTGGGCATTTCACCTTTTAGCAGGTGGGATATAAATCAAGAAGAATTTATAAATATTTTACCGAACAATACTCTCGAATTCTACAGACTGGCGGTTTCAACTAAATCGGCGGGCTTTAAACCTTCGGCACTGGAGTATATTTTTCAGGGAACTCTTCCGGCGGACTCCACTATAGGTCTCGGTACAGATAAAGTTTCGCAAACGGCAAAAACCATTAGCGATGTTTTTGCTGCCATTGAGCAAAAACACCCGGCAATACCTGAAGTATTGGTAACCCCGGACACTGTTGCTGCAAAATTGTCATTTACATTTGAGTCAGAAATAGTGAGCAGATTTATGGCGATAGTGGAAGGCACTGCATCTTTTGAAGCGTCAGCTGAGATTGGCCCCGATATTATTATTCCCGATGAAGATTCACAAGAAAAAATTGATGAGTTGGTAGCAGCAGGTACCTTTGGTACTCGAAGCGAAGCGACTACTTTCCTGAAAGAATTTTCCAGAAAATATTCTTATGTGAAAACAAGCGGGAGAGTAGTCTGTATAGGCGTTATGTCAGATATTGAGCAGATGGTGCTTAAAGGACTTACGAATGTCAATGCAAGCTTTGAGAATGCAGTTGACGAATTGTATGGGGCTCCTGAAGTATTTATTAGAGACAACTTCAACAGTGTTTTCGGGAATCTTGCCGAGGCCAATGCAACACTGCTCGATCACCCGGCGCACCCCATTTCAGCAAGCCTTGATGAAAAGCTTATATATGTTTACGAAAAAATTATTCCGTTACTGAAAAGCAAATTACGGCAAGACGTTATCATCCAGAATATTGCCGTTCTTATTGGTATTAGCGAGGGGGCGACGGCCCTGCTGATTGCTGGAGATATTGATGTGCTAATCACGAACCTTTCTGCTGCTACTCTCGATGATTTCGTGGCGCTAACCACTGTTTTTCACCGGGCGGCTGAATTTGTTTCGGGATTCAATATTAGCGAAGTCGAGCTTAATTACTTTATTGCATTTAATGCGGATTTCGATAATATCAATTTCAAAGCACTCAACATTGTTCATTGGCAACGTATTCACAACTACGCAGTGCTTAGGAATGCTGTACCACAAGCCCAGGCTTCACTGACAGATGTTTTTGCGCTGGCTGGCAGTACACCTATACCCACGGTTGATCAGCTAATTGACATGCTTCATCTGTCCACCGCGTGGGATAAAACGAACCTTTATTTTTTAATTAAGAATCATTTCTCATTAAACGTTGACGATTTTAAAAATGAAATAGCGCTCAACCGGCTTTATGAAATAATGCAAATTGTTACGAAAACAGGGATCTCGTCAAAAACAATCGCCATATGGGGTAGTGCGGAAACTGATTTTAAGAAACTCAATAAAACATCTCAATTGATAAAAAATACGTTAAAAGCAAAATACGAAACAGAGGACTGGTTGGATCTTGCCGGAGACCTGAGCAATAAAATCAGAGACAGGCAAAGGCAGGCACTCGTTGATTATCTGCTGGTGAATCCCGATATCCAGGCAGCGGGCGTAAAAGATGCTGACGGATTATTTGAATATCTCCTCATTGATGTACAGATGGGTGCCTGCATGGATACCTCGCGGGTCGTTCAGGCGAATGCGGCGGTTCAAATGTTTATTAACCGTTGCTTGCTTAATCTGGAAAGTAAGGTGGTTGATGGTTCGGAAACAGGTGTCTCTCCTGCATCCATAGATAGAGATCGTTGGCAGTGGATGAAAAACTACCGTGTGTGGGAGGCTAACAGAAAGGTATTTCTCTACCCTGAAAACTGGCTCGAACCGGAATGGCGCAATGACCGCAGCGAATTTTTTAAAGAGCTGGAGTCTTATCTGGTACAGAATGATATTACTGACCGCAGTGTCGAACAGGGTTTGCGTAACTATCTAACCAGCCTCAATGAGGTGGCCAATCTTGAAGTATGCGGTACACATCTGGAAAACTATGATGATAGAAAACTAAAATATCTGCATGTGTTTGCACGAACTCATAATGCACCTTACAAATTCTTTTATCGCCGTTGGAATGAGTATAAGAAATGGAGTGCCTGGGAGAAAGTACAACTCGATATACGCAGCGTAGAAGGTATTGATGGCGGGGTGCATCTGGTTCCAGTGGTGTGGAAAAAGAGATTTTTTTTATTTTGGCCCGAGTTTATAGAAATATCGGAAGCATCTGCAGATATCGCTAATAAATCTGTGGAAGATGCTTCTACGGTGAGTATGTCTATATTGGAAGCAAGAAGACATTGGGAAATAAGGCTGGCGTGGAGTGAGTACGTTGATGAAAAATGGAGTCCGAAACAACTGTCCAGGGAATTTGTCAGACAAAATATATTTAACAAACAAAACGGTTATGAATTATCAGAGAGAGACTTTATTTTTACGGTGTCTCTTTCGAAAGAATTAGTTATCAAGATAGCATATGATTCAGTTATTGAGCAGGATTTAACACTTGGAAATAAAGTTATTGGTGGCTTCAGGCTGTCAGACATTCAATCACCTGTGACGACTAATGTAGGTTTAACTCCAGCAGCATCATTTAGTCGCAGCAACTACACCTATGCCTTTTCCAAGCGAGACTCTATAGAAGCATTGAAGCTCGAACTACTGGATGATATTTATTTGCAGAACGAGACCCACCACAAACTTTTGCCTGTAGATACGTTAATTGGATTGAATATCACACTCGATACGCCTTTTTTCTTTAGTGATGTCTACCGAACCTATTTTGTTCGTCCTGTTGATATTCCGAAGATCAATAGAATTAAAAATCCAGGACTTTACAAAGTCTATATCCCCAAAATAATTTACAATAGCAGATTAGGGCTACCTGACTTCAAGGGAAACCAGCCCATTGTTGAGCCACCATCAGTGCTACCCATAGCTTACAACGCGGTAGCTACCGACAAGGTTCAGCCGGCAATGGAGACGGTAACCCTCAGCGGGTTAACTTTAAATAAGTATGGGCGAGAAATAGCACGTACCAATGAAGCATTGGGCGCAGCCAAATACAAAGGATCTTGGGATTTGACAATATTTTTTCCTGTAACTTACAGGGGATTGGAGTTCCATACGTTCTACCACCCGTTTTCAAGCAAGTATGTCTCCAGGCTCAATCAAGGCGGCTTGGCAGCTCTAATGGGAAGTGATACAGAAAATTCTTTGGATGACGATGCTATAAAATCGGACAATGGTGCTACTTTTGAGAAGATATACAATCCGAAGTTTACCCATGGTTTGGTTAAAAGCTATTCGGATTTCGACATGCCTCCTGATCCTCGGACAGCTTACAAAGAAAATGTCTGTTTTGACGTTTACGGAGCTAACAGCCTTTATAACTGGGAACTCTTCTTCCATGCTCCGCTCTATATCGCCACCAGACTAAGTAAGAATGGAAAGTACGAAGAGGCTATGAAATGGTTTCACTACATTTTCAATCCAACGACTGACGATGAACCCGAAGCAGGCAAGGAAACGACGCGTTATTGGAAAGTGCTGCCTCTCAAAACCACTCCCACAGATAACTTGGAATCCTTGTTTCTAAGCCTCTCCTCCAATGTTTCCACCGATAACCCTTTCAATGACGCCATCAGCGAATGGCGTAAAAATCCTTTTGATCCTCATCTTGTGGCAAGCAACAGACCGGTAGCCTACATGAAACAGGTGGTCATAAAATATGTGGAAAATCTTGTTGCCTGGGGTGATTCATTGTTCCGGCAGTTTTCCAGGGAGAGTGTTAACGAAGCACTTCAGTTGTACGTTATTGCCAATCATATTCTTGGGCCGCGTCCTGAGTTTGTACCCAAACGTGGGCGGATTGACGCCGAGTCATACAGCAGTCTGGAAAAGAAGTGGGATGATTTCTCCAACTCGCTTGTTGAACTTGAGAATATTTTCCCATACAGCAGTGAAGTGACCATAAGCGAGACATCAACAGGAACCAGCATGCTCGGTATTGGTTCAGCCCTGTATTTCTGCATACCCACTAACGATAAACTGCTTGAGCTTTGGGATACCGTGGCCGACAGGTTGTTTAAAATTCGCCACTGTCAGGATCTTGATGGCGTAGAGCGTAAGCTGGCATTGTTTTCGCCACCCATAGACCCGGCTGCGCTGATTCAAGCCGCATCACAGGGCTTGAGCCTGAGCAGTATCCTGGCCGACCTGAGCAGTCCGCCATCCATCTATCGTTTTACCTATCTCATTCAAAAAGCCAATGAGTTTTGCATGGATGTAAAAGCACTGGGTTCAACGTTGCTTGCTGCATTGGAGAAAAAAGATGGAGAAGAGCTGAGCCGTCTGCGTGCATCGCAAGAAAAAAATATGTTAGAACTGGTCACGGCTATTAAAGAGCGTCAGGTCTTGGATTCAAGGGCTAATAAAGAGAGTTTGTTGAAGTCCCGTGAAACGGCTGAAGTTCGATTACAGCATTATACTGACCTTTTGGGAAATGAGTCTGTTAGTGTGCCGACAGAACCTTCCATTGAGACCAGATTAACAAGCGACAGTCAGTTACCCGGCGATACAAATATCCAAATAATTGAGACCGATGTGGATGTCGGTTTGGTAGATAGTAGTGAGAGTGGGGTGAAGCTAATTACACGAGAACAGCAAGAAATTAATTTTTCTCAATCTGCTTCAAATGATCTGCTTTCTAACCTGGCAGCGGAAACCCTTGCAGGGTTTATGGGGCTTATACCTCAATTTACTGCGGATGGAAAACCTTTAGGTGTTGGGGCTGGTACCGGTTTCGGTGGACGACAACTGGGTTGGTATGCCGGGGCAGTGGCAAAAATGTTTGCCACTGCCAGTCAGGTGAATTCGTTAGCCGCATCCAAAGCTGCTAAAATGTCTGGCTACATCCGCAGGGAACAAGACTGGACCCTGCAAGCCAACCTCGCCTCAAGAGAAATCATTCAACTCGATAAACAGATCACATCCGCAGATATCAGAATTCAAATTACTGAAAAAGAATTAGAAAATCATCAACAGCAGATCGACAATACTAAAGAAGTGGAGCTTTTCCTCAAAAATAAATTCACTAATCAGGAACTATATCAATGGATGAAAGAGCAACTTTTCTCGGTCTATAAACAGAGTTATAACCTCGCTTTTGACATGGCCAAAAAAGCCGAAAAAGCTTACAAATATGAGATGGGAACAGAAACGGCAAGCTTCATCCAGTACGGTTATTGGGACAATTCAAAACAGGGATTGGTTTCCGGTGAAAAATTGCAACTGGCGCTGAGGAGATTGGAACAATCATACCTGGAAGAGAACCGGAGAGAACTTGAACTCACCAAGAGCATATCACTTGTTATGCTAAATCCGTTGGCATTGATTGAACTGAGAGAAACTGGTAAATGTTATCTGTCGTTGCCGGAAGAGCTGTTTGATCTCGACTTTCAGGGACATTATTTCAGGCGCATCAAATCCGTAAGCCTTTCCATTCCGTGCATTTCCGGGCCATATACCACGGTTAATTGTTCGCTTCGTTTATTAAGCAACAGTACGCGGATTAATACCGCAATGAGCAGCTCAGGAAATTATGAACATAATAATGACGATGGTCTGCTGATTGATGATGCTCGTTTTCGCTCCAGCAACGTACCAGTAACATCTATTGCCACCAGCACGGCACAAAACGATGCAGGCATGTTCGAATTCAATTTCAAGGACGAGCGCTACCTGCCGTTTGAAGGAGCCGGGGCCATCAGCGACTGGCAGATAGAACTTTCAACCGAAAAAGAACTCAGGCAGTTCGATTATTCAACGATTTCTGACATGATACTTCATCTCAAATTCACCGCCAGAGAAAGTGGTGGCCTGTTTAAGAAAAATACTGTTGCTTACATCAAAGACTTTATAATGAACACCGCTGAACTGGCAGACCAGCCGCTGATGCGCATGTTCAGGATGAAGCATGAATTCCCGACAGAGTGGCACAAATTTCTGTATCCTACACCTGAAGATGATGAACAACTCCTGAGTTTCACTGTTGGTAAGGAGCGGTTCCCATTCTTTGCTCAGGACAGGGATATTGTTGTGATGAAGATTGAAGTGTTTGCTAAATGCACTCAGGATGGAAAGTATAAAATGGTTCTATCTTACACTAACTCCGATGGGGATACGTTTACCTCTCCGGAGATCACTATGCCTCAAAACGACAGCTACGGTGGGCTGAATAAGGCACCAATAAATGTGAACGATGCGGGACTTAACCTTGATCAGAAAATGAGCCTGAAAGTGAAGTTAAGCACAGCTCGCGATTACAAAAGCCTTGCTACCGAACCTGATGAGGTGGAAGATATATTTTTGGTAGTTCATTACAAACTGAGTTAATACCTGAATCTTGCACGAAAAGGAACAAAGACAAGGAGAGAATATAAAAGGGTTACCCCCGTATAATAAGGTTATCAAGGAATAACAAAATAAAAGAGGAGGCAACCTAAATGGTTAAAAGGCAAGACAAGGGTCTGCGCGTAAATAAGTGCTATAGTCCTAGAAGAAGCGCGATAAAAGAAGAGAGAAGCAATAAGGGGTAGAAAAGCCCCGAATTTATTGGTTATAATAAGGAGCGTGGTAAACGCAATAACCAAAGAAAGGGGCATTTCAAGTGAGTAAAATATCTAAGAACAAGTATAGCAAAATAATAAGGAAAAGTAAACGGCGAATAGAGGGTAGATTGGGGAAGAGGCAGTGGAAGAATCAGAGGGAACCGATAATGAAGGGCAGCAACATACATTATGAGATGAGCGAGAAGGCACGGGGGGATCAGTAGCGGGGGGATAGGAGTGTTCCACCAGATGGTAAAAAGGATAGGATGAGCAGTTTCAGCATCCTATTGGCAGGTGCACGAAGTTCTATAAATTGACGGCTTACAACAACTGTAATTTCTGGTGTGAGTACTGCTACAGAAAATTTACTTGATTTTTTTAATGGGAAGGTAATTATCCTGATATAAATCGGGCTACGTCTCCTTATAGCTCCTCTTTTTGCCTCCAGCGTGAATTGCTGCGTATAGTTTGTTTTAGTTGCTGTAAAATGTGTAAAATAGTATACCGTTTTGGGTACAAGTGCAATTTAATTGAACAACAGACCTCAGGAAAGGATTTTTAATCAGGAATTCCCGCGCAATCCCGGAAGGAAAAAGGAAATCACATTGCAACACTCTGTTAGCGAACTGAAAGAGGGGGGAAATATTATAAATAAACCGGCCTGGTTAAAAAAGCTCTCTATAGTAATCCCGCTTTATAACGAAGAAGAGAATATTGAAGCGCTCCACAGGAGACTTACCGACGTGCTTCCATCCCTTGGGACTGATTATGAACTCATATATGTGGATGATGGCAGCACAGATAAAACACCGGTACTTCTGAACGCCTTGTCACTCACAGACCGGCGTGTAGTGGTATTAATCCTCAGGCGAAACTTTGGCCAGACCGCCGCCTTTGCTGCCGGCTTTGACCTTGCACAAGGTGACGTTATCATAACCATGGATGGTGACCTGCAGAATGATCCTGCAGATATACCAAAACTCCTCTCTCTTATCAATGAATTTGACCTTGTGAGCGGATGGAGAAAGGATAGGAAAGACCCCTATTTCAGCAGAAGACTCCCCTCAATGGCTGCCAACTGGCTTATAAGCAGGGTAACAGGGGTCAGGCTGCATGATTACGGCTGCTCTTTAAAGGCTTACAGGCGTGAGGTTATTAAAAATCTGAGACTATATGGAGAAATGCACAGGTTCATCCCTGCTGTGGCAAGCTGGTATGGTGTGAGCGTTGCAGAGGTGGAGACCACTCACCATCCGAGACTCAGGGGCAAATCAAAGTACGGCATCTCCCGTACAATCAAGGTTATGCTCGACCTTATAACAGTAAAATTCCTGCAGAGCTTCTCCACAAAACCCATACAGTTCTTTGGCCCCCTGGGACTGGGTTGTGGCTTTATCGGCTTTTCTCTCTCACTTTATCTCACATTCAGAAAGATCCTGTTCGGTGAGTCAATAGGAGGCAGACCACTGCTCCTTCTGAGTATCCTCCTGATAATTGTCGGAATTCAGCTTATAGGCATGGGGCTTATAAGTGAAATGCTCGTAAGGGTTTATCACGAGAGTCAGAAAAAACCAATCTACGTAATCAAGGAAATCCTTGGCCAAAAAGAGAAATAAAGTATTCATACTCCTGGTGAAGCTAACCATAAGCTCAGCCATCCTCTATTTTGTATTGAGAAAGGCGGGGATTCGGGAAGTATATCTCACTCTCAGGGAGATGAATCCCCTCAGCTTCATTGCCGCACTGCTGCTTTATTTACTGTCCCTGTTTACATCAACCATCAGGTGGAAGGTCCTGCTTACACCACTTGGAAAGAAGTTCGGTAACCTGACCACCTTCAGGCTCTTCTCGCTCTACCTTATGGGGGCCTTTTTCAACCGTTTCCTGCCCGGTATAGTCGGTGGAGATGCAGTCAGGACCTACTATCTTTACAAGGACACAGACAGGGGGTCTCTGTCTCTCGCGACGGTCTTTGCCGACAGGTATATGGGCTTTCTGGCAATGATCACTCTCGGACTTATCGCCATTCCCTTTGGAATAAATAAAATACGGGGTACCGGTGTGGAATGGGCAGTACCTGTAATAGCCTTGATCTTTATAGCAATCAGTTTCTTTATTTTTGTCCTCAAGATCGGAAAAAGGTTTTCCACGATAAGAGGCTTCCATAAATACTTCAGAAAACTGAAGGACTCCCCCATAGTGCTCTTAAAGACCTTTGCCCTCTCGATCGTCATACAGGTTATAGGAATCTGCACTGTCTACATCTTGTCTGTCGGCATTGGGGCTGATGCATCCCTGATAGAATTCTTCCTCTTCATACCCATAATAAACACCCTCACAACCCTTCCCATATCAATATCAGGGCTCGGCATCAGGGAGGGGGCATTTGTAATGCTCCTGGGACTTACAGGAATTTCGCCCGAGGTCGCCACCTCGATATCCCTTGCATGGTTCCTCTCTTATACGGTGGGTTCCATGCCCGGAATAATCGTATACATCAAATGGAGGGTTAAAGATGAACCCGAAGGCCCTTCAGTCCCAGCATAACCCGGTAATAAAAAAGGTTCTCAAACTGAGGAGCAGGCCTGAAAAGTATGCACCCGCCCTCCAAAGCCTCTCCGGCGAGGTACTGATTGAAGGGCCAAGACCCCTCACGATGGCCATTGAAGCCGGGGCCGCAATCAAGTCGGCACTCATCACAGAGGACATTCTTAATGAGGCGGGATACGACTCCATACTCGAAAAACTTACCAGTCTCACCATTCCGGTATTCGTTATCGACAAAGACCGGATGGCACAAATATCAGACACCGTTACACCCCAGGGTATAATTGCAATCTGCAAGGTAAAGGCAAGGAATATCCATGACCTTTCCCCGGAAAAGGATGAACTCTTCGTCGTATCCGACGCAATTCAGGACCCCGGTAATACAGGAACAATCATCAGGGTCTGTGACGGGGCAGGCATCAGGGCCTTCATCTCCCTCAAGGGCTCTGCCAACCCCTTTAATCCCAAGGTAATAAGGGCATCCGCAGGGAGTGTCTTCAGCCAGGACATTGTCCTGGCTGAAAGAGAGGATTTCATAGAATGGTGCAGGGGGCACAATATCCCCATCCTGATTACAGCACCTGAGGCAGACAAGACAATATTTGAGTTTGACCTTGAGGTCAGTGGCGCACTGGTCTTTGGAAATGAGACGCGGGGGGTAAGCAGCGAGATAAGAAGGGACGCAGCCTGCAGCCTCAGGATACCCATATATGGAAAGGCTGAGAGCCTCAATGTGGCCTCAACTGCGGCAATCACCATTTATGAGTTTATCAGAAAGAAAAAAGAAACAAAATAATTTTTATAATTTCTCCTGCACGTTTTCCCGCCAGACCATAATTGCCAACTCAGGACAGACCTCGGCACAGAGCACGCAGCCGGTACACTTAGCAGGATCTGTCAGCCTTACAGGATAATAGCCGGCCTTGTTGAACGCGGAATCCATCTCAATTATCCCCATCGGACATGTAATAACACAGTAATTACAGCCCTTACATAGTTCCCCGTCTATCTCAACCCTGCCCTTCATCCCGCCTCCCGTTTTATCACAATATTAAAATCAGCCCGGCTCCAATGATCAAAAAACTCAATCGCTTCCAACAACCGTCCAATCACTTCTTATCCACTGAAAGCGCTACTGTCATGTCAACCTTGTTATATCGGAGGATTGTCATTCCCGCAACGTCGGGAATCATATCCCTCTTTGATTCCGGACAAGCCGGAATGACACTTGAGAGTTGACACGGCGCTACGTTTTGCGCAGCAACTCCTCGGCATGTCTGAGAGACGGCCCGGTCACAGAGCCACTGAGCATTCTCGCAATCTCCCTTACCCGCTCATCATGGTCAAGCCCCCTGACCGTCACTGCAACCCCGTCTCCTTCTTCCTCCTTGGTTACAAGGAGATGAAAGACCGCCCTTGATGCAATCTGCGGCAGGTGTGTGATACATATAACCTGGTGTCTCTCTGAAAGCCGCCTCAATCTCTCCCCAACCGATTCGGCAGTCTGTCCCCCAACCCCTGCGTCTACCTCATCAAAGACCAGCACCGGCACCCTGTCCACATCTGCAAATACGCTTTTCAGTGCAAGCATCAGCCTTGATAGTTCCCCGCCCGAGGCAACCTTGTTGAGGGGACGCGGCGGCTGACCGGGATTGGCAGAGAAGAGAAAATCGACCCTGTCAACGCCTCTTGATGTGATGGGTATCTCTGTAACCTCTATCCTGAAATCGGGGTGGCCGAAAGCAAGCTCTGAAAGTACTACCTTTAACATATCCTCAACCTTCCGGGCCGTCTTTCCCCTCTCCCTGCTCAGAAACCCGGCCTTCTCCATCAATGCCGAATGAATTTTTTCGAGCTCGTTCTCAATCTCCGCACTCCGCTCTTCGAGTCCCTCTAAATCCTCAAGTTCCGCTGCTGCCCCGTCTCTATAATCAAGGATGCTATAAACTGTCTCGCCATACTTCCTCTGAAGGTCCTCAATCAGTGCCAGCCTTGATTCCACGTCTTCAAGTCTCTGCGGCTCACAGTCATATCTTTCCTTGATCTCGCGCAGGGAAGAGGCAGCATCCTGCAACAGGGAATCTGCATCCCTTAAAACCTTCAGCACCTCTGCCGCAGAGGCATCTATCTGACTGAGCTCTTCGATATTGCCAAGAAGCATACCGAGTTTCTCCAGAACCGAGCCGTCCTCATCTTTCAAGACCGAAAAGGCTGACTCCCCGAGGTACCTCAGATGGGTAAGGTTGGAAAGAATTGCCTTCTCTTCACGCAGCCCCGCCTCTTCTCCCCCCTGAAGTCCTGCTGCATCAATCTCGGCAATCTGATACCTCAGAAGGTCTATTCTCTGTGCCCGTTCCCTTGCCTTCTCCTTTATATCTGTAATGGTGTTGAGCAGGCTCCGGTAACTGTCATGGAGTTTACCCACCTCTTTTACAAGGCCGTCAAGTCTCCCAAAGGAATCAACAAGCCCCCGCTGGACAGCCGGGGAGAGCAAACTCTGGTGTTCATGCTGGCCATGCAGGTCGACAAGGTCTTTGCCAAAGGCTGAAAGGGTCTGTATGGTTACAAGGGAATCATTAATATAGGCCCTGCTTCGTCCGGTCCTCGAAACTACCCGTTTTACGATTACCCCCTCATCACAGGCAATACCGATTGAATCAAGCAGAAGGCTGTTCTTTATCTCAAAAAAAGCCTCTATCCAGGCCTCATCTGCACCGACCTTGATGGAGTCTGAACTCGCCCGGCCCCCAAGTATCAGCTCGACGGCATCCACAACAAGGGACTTGCCGGCCCCTGTCTCTCCCGTTATTACGTTAAGGCCCTCTTCAAAGGAGAGGCCGAGCTTATCCACAATTGCAAAGTTTTTTATTCTTAACTCTTTCAACATTATAAAAAATTATCATAACAATATCAGAGAAAAAAAGGCCAAGAAAACGGTTAACTTGCTAATCTTCTTGAAATAACAGTTATTAATCTAATAGAATAGATGGCACTGAACTGTTATCACGAGATTTTCCAATCTAAACCAGTATAGAAACAATGGAGGGATCCTTTATGAGTGAAACGATTGAGATCAGATGGCATGGCAGGGGTGGACAGGGCACTGTAACTGCTGCCAAGGTATTGGCTGATGCATGCCTGAGCGGCGGCAAAAATGTACAGGCATTTCCTGAGTACGGTCCTGAAAGGGCAGGTGCACCTCTCAGGGCATATAACCGCATAAGTTCAAAACCCCTGAGACTTCACTGTCCGGTTACCCATCCGAAGATTGTAGTTGTCATGGATGTAACCCTGATTGAGAGCATTGATATTACCGAAGGGACTCCGGATGATGCCATATTCGTGATCAATACACACAAGTCACCGGAAGAGATAAGGGAAAAACTAAAGCTGAAAGAGACCCAGAAGCTTTTTACGCTTGATGCAAGCACGGTCGCCATGGAGACAATCGGAAGGCCCCTTCCGAATTCATGCGTGCTTGGGGCTCTTACAAAGGCATCGGGGATAACGAATATTCAGACACTTCTTGATGATGTAAAGGGAAGTTTCGGCAGTAAATTTTCTGAAAAGATTATCACGGCCAATCTTGAGGCAACCAGAAGGGGCTATGAGGAGGTTAAAGAAGGATGAAACTAAAGGGATGGAAAGAACTGGAGATAGGGGCTATTATACCTGAGGCAGGTAATGCAGAACAGTACAACACCGGTTCATGGCGCGCCTCCAGACCTCAATGGATAGAGGAAAACTGTATTCAATGTCTCTTTTGCTGGATATACTGCCCTGACTCTTCCGTCACGGTAAAGGACGGTAAGAGAGGTGAGTTTGATTATGGGCACTGCAAAGGCTGTGGGGTATGTGCTCATGAATGTCCCGGGAAAAAGGGAAAGAAGGCAATCGTGATGGTAGAGGAGGGCAATTAAGATGGGTAAAAAACTTGCAATTACAGGAAACCAGGCCCTGGCAGAGGCCATGAAACAGATAAACCCTGATGTCTGTGCCGCCTATCCTATCACGCCCTCAACAGAGATTATGCAGAGGTTTGCATCCTTTGTATCAGACGGTGTGGTAGATACGGAACTTGTCACTGTGGAGAGTGAACACAGTGCCATGAGTGCCTGCATAGGCGCTTCAGCAGCAGGTGGAAGGGTAATGACAGCCACGTCTTCACAGGGACTCGCCCTGATGTGGGAAATGCTCCATATTGCCTCAGGCATGAGGCTTCCAATAGCAATGACACTTGTAAACCGGGCTTTATCCGCCCCCATCAATATTCACGGCGACCACTCCGACGGAATGGGTTCAAGGGATTGCGGATGGATCCAGCTTTATTCGGAAAATGCCCAGGAGGCATATGACAACATATTTCAGGCCGTAAGGATTGCAGAACACGAGGATGTAAGGCTTCCTGCAATGGTATGCATGGATGGCTTCATAATAAGTCATTCAATTGAGAGCATGGAGTTCCTGCCGGATGAGGTTATAAGGGATTTTATAGGGGAATTCAAACCAAAATACCCGCTCCTCGATATTGACAAGCCTGTAACCTACGGGCCCCTTGTGCTTACCGACTTTTATATAGAGTTCAAAAAGGCCCAGCATGAGGCCATAAACAAGGCAAAAAAGGTCACCCTTGAGGTGGCCAGGGAGTTTGAGAAGATATCGGGCAGGAGTTACGGCCTCTTTGAGCCCTACAGGCTCGAGGATGCCGACATAGCCATTGTTCTGCTCAACTCTGCAGCCGGCACTGCCAAGGACGTGGTGGATGCCTTCAGGGACAAGGGGATAAGAGTGGGACTGCTGAAGCCCCGTCTTTTCAGGCCGTTCCCCTATGAGGAGGTTGCGGAGGCATTGAGTAACGCAAAGGTTATATGTGTATTTGACAGGGCTGATTCCTTTGGTGGTTTTGGCCCGATGTACATGGAGATTGCCTCGGCCATGATGGCATCAGGCTCCAGCCCTCTGATGGTCAACAAGATTTACGGCCTTGGCGGCAGGGACTTCATGCCTGAAGATGCAGCGGCGGTTATCAAGGAGTTGACCGAAATCCTGGATACCGGTAAAACAGGGATCCTGAAAGAATATATCGGAGTCAGGGAGTGATGACGATTGACAATTGATTATTGACGATTGAGTATTAAAAAAAAAATCGAAAATCGACAACTTAAAAAGGAGCTAAAAGATGTCAACACCTTTGAGGTTAAAAGAACTTTCAAAAAAAGAGGATCTACTGACAGGCGGACACAGGATGTGTGCCGGCTGTGGTGCACCCATAGCAGTAAGGCAGGTGTTGCTTGCTGCTGATGTCCCCCTGGTAGCTGCAAATGCAACAGGATGCCTTGAGGTCTCAACAACCATCTATCCATACAGTGCATGGAAAATTCCCTGGATACACTCTGCCTTCGAAAACGCGGCCGCCACAATCTCAGGGGTTGAGGCCATGTACAAGGCGCTAAAGAAAAAGGGCAAAATTGACCGCAAGATAAAATTTATTGCATTTGGCGGAGACGGGGGTACATACGATATCGGGCTTCAGAGCCTTTCAGGTGCCATGGAGCGGGGACACGACATGGTATATATCTGCTATGACAATGGTGCATATATGAACACGGGAATACAGCGCTCAAGCGCCACCCCTTTTGGCGCCAATACAACCACATGCCCCGCAGGCAGGGTAATACACGGCAAGCCTCAGAAAAGAAAGAATCTCACCAGGATAATGGCTGCACATGACATTCCCTATGTTGCGCAGACCACACCAGCACACTGGCACGACCTTATGACAAAGGTCAGGAAGGCGCTTGAGGTTGATGGTCCGGCCTTCATAAACATACTCGCACCGTGTAACCGCGGTTGGAGGACTCCTACAAACAATGCAATAGAACTTTGCAGAATCGCAGCCGACACCTGCTTCTGGCCGCTCTATGAATATGAAAACGGCAGGTTGACTGTAAACTACAAGCCAAAGGAAAAGAAACCGGTCACTGAGTTCCTCAAGACCCAGGGCAGGTTCAAACACCTCTTTTCTCCCGACAGTAAAAACCTCCTGAAACAGGCTCAGGAAAATACCGATCATGAGTGGGATAAACTCCTGAGAGAGGCGGCATGCCGGGCTGAAGAAGCGGAAACTACGGAACAAGGGAAATAGACGGGTTGAAAATAATCGTCCTTTCTGTTAATGTAAAACAAGAGGATGCATAAAAGCCATTACTGAAATGACCTTAAAAAAGATCTGTCCGGGAGAGCGATGTCTGATTTTGTAATGTATGAGGAAGAGTTCCGGAGGGTCGATGAGGAATTAAGGAGACTATACCAACTGGCCAATGCCAAGCTTATCTTTCTCGTTGACAAAAACGGCCAGCTAATCGCCTCAGCAGGCGATACCCATAATATTGATACAACTGCCCTTGCCTCTCTCACTGCCGGCAATATAGCTGCCACAGGTGGTATAGCAAAACTCCTCGGCCAGAAGGAGTTCTCTATCCTGTTTCACGAAGGTGACAGGGACAATATTCATATATCAATTGTGGCCAACAAGGTAATCCTGGGAGTTCTCTTTGATCAACGGTCTTCCCTGGGAATTGTCAGACTCAGAGTCAAAAAATCTACAGGGGCATTAACCAGGATCTTTCACGAGATGGACAGAAAGGCCCTGGGAGATAAGAGGGGAAGAGCGGAATTATCCCCCTTTGCCGAAATCACGGATGAAGATATTGACCAGCTTTTCAAGTAGGTGTTATTAGGTGTCCTTTATAAACTATTCCTCCAGAGAAATAAACTGCAAGATAGTCTATTATGGACCCGGCTTGTGTGGTAAAACCACAAATCTGCAATTCATTTATAAAAAAACCGCCCCTCAGCAGAAGGGCAAACTGATATCTCTTGCAACAGAAACCGAGCGGACCCTTTTCTTTGATTTCCTTCCCATTGCACTCGGTGATATGAGGGGGTTTAAGGTGAGATTCCACCTCTATACTGTCCCGGGACAGGTCTTTTATGCGGCAAGCAGGAAACTGATACTAAAGGGAGTGGACGGCGTTGTCTTTGTTGCAGATTCACAGATTGAGAGGACGGATGCCAATATTGAAAGCCTTGAGGACCTCAGGATCAACCTCGCTGACCAGGGATATGAACTCGAAAGGCTACCCTTCACAATACAGTACAATAAACGGGACCTGCCCAATGTTGTTCCCGTTGCAGAGCTGGACAGTCTCCTGAATCCTGACAAGGTTCCAGCCTTTGAGTGTGTGGCCACAAGCGGCAGGGGAGTATTTGAAACACTGAAGAATATCGGGAAGCAGGTTCTCATGGAACTGAAAAAACACTATTAGACTATCAGCCGAAGGGCCCTCTCATGAAAGGTTATTTCAGCAGGAGTTGTGCCGAAATAATCGCCGTCTATCTGAATATGTGCATCCCCTGATACAACTATTCTGCTCCCCTTTATGCAGCTTGTCTTCTCTGAACTCATACGTCCACCACTTATAACTTCAATGACATTTCTGAGCAGGTCGCTCCTTTTACCCCCTTGCATAATAGAGACATACAGGTGCGGTGCTCTCAGGCCTGCATCAGGGCAGACCCTGAAACTTCCGGCATAATATCCGGCATTACAGACAATAAGCCCATATCCCTCGAATACCCTGTCATCGACGACTATCCTGAGCAGGTCAGGCCGGTATCTCATAAAACACTTGAGACCGCTTATCAGGTATGCCCCTTTACCTGACAGGAGCTTCAACCTCTGGTTCACCCTGTAAACGGCCTCGCCGTCAAAACCGATGCCTGCCATAAGAACAAAGTATTTATCATTTATCCTGCCGAGATGAACATACTCCGTCTTACCGTTAAGGGCCTTTAGTGTGGCCTTATAAATATCAGCCGGAAAATCCAGCTCCCGGGCAAGGACGTTTGTGGTACCCGCAGGGATAAAGGCAACTGGCACATCTGTAAAGGCCGTCCCGTTGACCACCTCGTTAAACGTACCATCCCCCCCTATGGCCAGTATCATCTCAGGGGATTTACTTACAGCATCCTTTGCTATCTGTTCGGCATCACCCCTCTTGCCTGTATAAAAGATGGAGACGTCACTGAAGCTCTTCTTCAGGACCTCTATTGCTGACAGGAGTCTCTTTTCAGAGAAAGAACCCGATGCCGGATTAACGATTAATACCGCAGATGAATTCATCAGGGTTAATTATATCATGAATATCTGATAACTTATTGACCATAACAGGTGTCTCCTCGAGATACCCGACAACATCCCCCACAGTGCACTCTTCAGTAACGAAAAAGACCCTGCCGCCATTCATCATACCCTTCTCTTTTATGTGAGGTACCCTCACGTAACCGGTATTTTCTGAAGAGAGATAACCGGTTGTGTAAAAGGGGTCATCAGACACACACAGCTCGGCAACTATATGAGGAGAAGACGCCACCTTTGAAGCAAGCACAACGGCCTCACTCACAACAGTCCTGTCTGCATCGAATCTATTCAGAGATTCATATAATTCCGGCAATAATGCCGGCATAATGCCAAGCCTTGTGGCCCTCACTCCCCTTACCCTGTCAGGCTCTGCCCTGACACCACTGACTGCCCTTACAATTGCCGCCCCCCTCATAACATCCTGGGACTCTATTATGGATCTGGCAGTATTGAATGCCTTCCCGGAGACATCAAGACAGTTCAGCCCCTCTTTAACAAATCTCCAGGCCTTACTGTAATCTCCGATATTCACTGTATAAACCGGCTGCATCTCTATGAGCTGCGGCTCCTCTTCAAGCCTCTCAACAGTAACCACAACCCTGTCAGGCTCACCCCTGTCATGCTGCAGTGCCCTTTGCAGATAAGCCGCTACTGTATCCTGCAGTTCATCTCCCGGGTACAGGCCCTCGGCCCCGGAGATATGCAACTCACCCTCAGATGCCCTCATCCTTATATTCCAGTACATAAACTAATCGTATCTCAGGCCCAGCATCTCAATCAGCCTTATGTCATCTTCCGTACAGCGTCCTTTCAGTGTAAGGTAATTACCTGTAAGGAGGCCGTCGGCACCCGCAAGGAAGACCATTGAGTTCAACTCTCCCAGTGTCTGCACCCGTCCGCCACAGAGCCTTATCTCTTTTTCAGGAAGTATAAACCTGTAGACACTTATAATCCTCAGGGCCTCTAATGGATGAAGGGGGGGAAGATGCCCCATCGGTGTCCCCTTCACCGGCATCAGGAAATTTATGGGGACGGAATCCACATTCAGCTCTTTCAATGCAAAGGCCATCCTGATTCTGTCATCCCATGATTCACCAAGACCAAAAATCCCCCCTGAACAGAGGGAAAGACCGACATTCTTCACAGCCATGATCGTCTTTATCTTGTCACTATAGGTATGGGTGGTACAGACCTTCGGGAAAAAGTCTTCAGAGGTCTCAAGGTTGTGATGAAAGCGTTCAAGGCCTGCGTCTTTCAGTATCCTGAGTTCATCTTCATCGAGAAGACCGAGTGTGGCACAGGGCAGAAGACCAATCTGCCGGATTTCGCCAACTGCAGAGGCTATAACCTCTATTTCTTCTCCTGAAACCCTCTTTCCGCTTGTAACGATACAGAACCTCTTTGCACCTGCAAGCCTCGCCTCTTTTGCCCTGCGAAAGATTTCACCCTGCCCCATCCAGGGATAGACACTTATATTTGTCCTGTGTCTGGTGGATTGAGCACAATAAGCACAGTCTTCCGTACAGTTGCCGGACTTTGCATTCACAATTGAGCAGAGGTCAACTCTGTTGCCCCTGAAACGCTCCCTGACAGAGGTGGCGGCCTCGAATAAAGAGTACAGGGGCGCAACGGTACCATCAGCAAGAAAGGACGCCTCTGCTTCCGAGATCTCTCCCCCGTTAAGCACCCTCTCTTTCAGCTCCGTCAGCAATCCGCTCATTTAACCTGTATAAACCATATAATTCAGTACCTTATCTCAAAAACCCTGAACTCACTCCTGTAAGGCTCCCGGGTAACGTCTATCCTGGTGACGTGAGCGGCAGGAGAACCCTTATAACATTCAGTGATCGCCTTCTCAACATCCTCCTCCTTTCCCTCAAAAACTGCCTCCACTCTCCCATCAGGGCGATTCTTTACCCATCCAGTGAGGCCCAACCTCAGGGCGAGCTCCATTACAAAAGCCCTGAAAAAGACACCCTGAACAAGCCCTTCGATATAGAGATGCACCCTTAGATTCTTCACAATAAATCCTTAACGATCACTTAATCCTCCTGAACATAAAAACACAAAAACCTGAAAACTCATAATAGCTCGAACTCGGGGAAGCCGGGGAAATACCAACAGAAAAAAATCAGGCACTCTGATAGTGTCGCGAGATAAAATTCAGGAGTCCCTCCACCCTGCGAACAAGTACCTTCGTATCAGAGTCAGCCCCCTTGTTGACATAATTGGCAGGGGCAAGAAGTTCCATCTGTTTCTTAAAACCTTCATCCGCCTTGATTCCGGAGAAAAAGAGTATCGGCACCTTCTTTTTCTTCTTTTTTTCCTCAAGAGTCCTCAGGGTCCTTGCAGCAGTAAGTCCATCCATCACCGGCATATTAAGATCAATTATTACAAATCTGACCCGGATATCGCCGGACAGAAGCCTCGAATATTCTGAAACGAGTTCGAGGCCGTTGGAGAGTGCTGTAACCTCACTGGCTAACACCTTCTTCAATATTAATTCTTTGAGCAGGGTCCTTGTAAATTTTGAGTCCTCTGCAATAAGTGCATATGTACCTGCTGCTCTCCTTCTATCTTCCCAGAGACTATCTGTTCCCAGTATAAAGCCACAAAAGGTACAGGTAAGTTCTCTTCTCTCGTTTCTTATCACAATATTACAGGGGACATTCTCCCCGCAGCAGAGACAGTATTTTCTTTCCATTCCCATGTAATAATTTACAACTACTTGACAATATTTTCAAGTAAAAAGTATATTTTTCAGCAATTCACGGTGAAGGCAAAAAGAAGACCTATAAGGAATCAGTGGCCGGTTTGACTCGGAATATGCATCTTAGGGGGGATCGGGCTGAAAGGTCCATAGACCCACCCTCTACCTACCTACCGCTCTAACTCCTTGTTTTTACATGTAGAATCACGTCTCGTTTGTCTACGACTGTCGAACCCGTGCTGTTCTATTGGCGAAACTTGCGTCTGAGAAAAGCCTGATCTTCACTGTTTCCATTTATCAAGATGATGTTTATATAAATAGCTTGCACTTTGATAATATGTTATCGCATCCGATTCATCCTTCTTTAAAGGAGTAATTTCTTTATATTTGATACTTCTAAGACCCTGATTAACTATATTATACTCGTGAACACTCCTGTCCGGCTCCAATATAACAAGCCTTTTGTTTCTTAAAAAACCCAATTTCTGGTAAGTTCCAATAAATGCTCTTTCACGAAATTTTTTGTCAAGTATGTCCTTGCCGTAAAATTCACTTTCATAGCTCCAGTTCATAATTGAAAAAAGAGTAGGCATAAGATCGATTTGGGAAGATACTTTACTTATCGTATTCGGGGCTATAATATTTGGCGCATAAATTAAAAGGGGAATCTTGTATCGCCAGGCAGGTAATGATGTCTTTCCGGCACTTCCTCCATTGTGGTCTGCTACTATGACAAAGATAGTGTTTTTAAACCAGGGCTTATGTTCTGCCTTTTTCAGGAATTGTTCAATAGAATAATCCGTATATTTTACACCTCCTGACCTTCCTGTATGCGATGGTATATCTATTTTTCCATCAGGATAGGTATATGGTCTATGATTGGAAGTTGTCATTATGTAATTAAAAAATGGTTTGCCTTTCTTATATGATTTATCTGATTCTTTTAGCGCCTTATTAAATAGATCCTCATCGCACACCCCCCATACATTGGAAAAGGTTATCTCCTCTTTGGTCATATTTGTTCTATCAACAATACTAAACCCGTTATGTGAAAAGAAATCATTCATATTATCAAAATAACCATATCCTGCATAAATAAATTTATTTTCATATCCCTTTTCCTTAAATATAAAGCCTGAAGAAAACATATTATGGTTGTCAGGTCTTTTAACAATGCTTCTCCCAGGTGTTGGAGGAACAGATAAGGTAACGGCTTCCATCCCTCTGATAGTTCTTGTTCCTGTTGCATAAAAATTATTGAAAAACAGAGATTTTTCAGCTAATTTATCCAGGTTGGGAGTTAAGCCTCTATTATCACCAAAAACTCCCATATATTCTGCACTGAGGCTCTCAACCATAATCAAAATAATATTATACTTTAACTCGTTACCATCTTTTTTTATGAACTTCAAGGAGTTATCATCAAATCCAGTCAAGCTCTTTAGATTAGACATTACAGTTTTTATATTCTCAGTCTTATAGAACTCATCATAGTCCAGGGTATTATTTCTAAAGGCGGAAAATAGAGAATAAAGTCCATCTTTGGATAATTCATTATCATATTGATTATTGGAGATGTCTGCTAAAGATTGCTTGTTAAGTATATTAAAGAACAGGAAAGGTAAAAGGATAAAAACTGAGGCAACTTTCAATCGTTGCAGATAACCCTGGGTAGAATTAAATGCAAAACCAAGAACAGCTCTTTTCTTATAAATAAAATAAAGAATAACGGAACTGATTATGAATACTGCAGTAAGAAGCAAAGGAATCGGGTATGATTCAAGGATATTATATATAACCTCGTGTGTATATACAAGGTAATCAACAGCAATAAAATTGAATCTTTTCCCAAACTCATTCCAAAAAACCCATTCAGAAAAAGCATTAAAAACAAGTAGATTAATATTAAGAAACAAAAAGAGCCAGAGTATGTATTTATGAAATTTATTATTGAATATCTTATCGGGCATCAAAGCAACATATGCCGCAAATGGTGCTACATAATATATGGCCGCAACAAAATCATAGAACAACCCCACTAAAAACAGTTTTATTAATACAACCAAACCGAAATCAAGCTGATCGAATTTGGCAAACAGTAATATTGTTCTCGAGGTTAAACTGATGGCTACAAATATCACTATCAGCAAAGCCACTAAAGCAAACCGATTTTTTATATATCTTGACACTCCACCCCTTTGTGTACAACTATCCTGCAAATAACCCCCCCTGCTTTACAGACTGTTATACCCCTGCCGGCCCTGAGAGGGTCCAATTCAGGATATTCTGTAAGGTCGTAGTTTGATCACTCCCTATAAACCATCAATAAAAAAGCCTTCGATGCTTGGAAAAGTAAGGGGATAGCAAGAAACCAAGATAGTATACTATAAAAAAGAGAGGGGTTTCTGATATTGGGTAGTGCCGTGTCAACTCTCAAGTGTCATTCCGGCTTGTCCGGAATCAAAGAGGGATATGATTCCCGACGTTGCGGGAATGACAATCCTCCGACATAACAAGGTTGACACGACAGTAGTTTTACTCATATGGAAGGTTTTCAACTGAATTTATAGAGAATTTACAGGAAGTCCCTTTGTTAAACAGTGTTAAACAGTGTTAAACAGAGGGACTTTCCCTGGTCAATTACAGAGTCGATTACTGTCTAACCACATTTACTGCTTTGGGACCTTTTGGGCCCTCTTCAATATCGAAGCTGACTGAGTCTCCCTCGGCAAGTGACTTAAACCCCTCGTCCTGGATTGAGGAATAGTGGACAAACACATCGCTGCCGTCTTCACTTGTGATAAAACCGAAACCCTTGGACTCGTTGAACCATTTTACTGTTCCATTAGCCATTTCTCTCGTACCTCCTTACTTAAAAACTAAAGTCTTCAGAATTACTCCGCTTCTAAAAAAAGACCACCAAGCTAAAAGTCTTTGTGGTCTTGCGCGTACAAAAACTTCACAACTCTCTATAAAGAATAGCATAATAGAGAGCAAATAGTCAATATGAAATATTGTCAACAGGACTTGAAAAAAAGAACTTGGTGATATAAACTATCAGGCATGATGCACTTAATGAATCAATATATAGTGTGTTGAGTAAAACCCGGACCCGGCGCTGAAAGAAGGAAAGAAAAACAGAAAACGCATGGGCCGGGATATAATAAATCCGAAGGAGAAAAAAAGAGATATGAATATTTATGTTTCAGGTTCGATGGCATATGACAGGATAATGGATTTCCCCGGTAAGTTTTCAGATCATATTCTACCGGACAAGATACATATCCTGAATGTCTGTTTTACTGTTAACGGGCTGGTGGAAAAATTCGGAGGCACTGCCGGCAATGTAGCCTATTCGTTGAGTCTGCTCGGCGAGAGTCCGGTTATACTTGCAACTATAGGGAAAGACTATGGCAGATATTTCGATTGGCTGAAGAAGAACAGGATTTCCGTTGAGGGGATAAAGATAATCAATGATGAGTTTACTGCCGGTGCATATATAACAACCGACAAATCCGACAACCAGATAACGGGGTTCAATCCGGGTGCAATGAAATATCCCTCCGGGTATAAGTTCAATAGTGCCGGAACAGGAGACTCTATTGCCCTGATAGCACCCGGAAACCTTCAGGACATGATCGAGTATGCAAAGGCTTGCAGGGACAGGGGCATTGATTATATCTGCGACCCCGGACAGTCGCTTACTGCCTGGAAAGGGAATGCCCTCAGGGAGTGGATTGATGGTTCAACGATACTTATCTCCAATGACTACGAACTTGAGATGATTATGAAACTGACAGGACTGGATAAAAGAGGGCTTTCAGGGCTTACAAATACCATAGTTACAACCCTCGGAGAAAAAGGCGCTCTTATCAGTACTTTTGATGGGGATGTCAATATACCTCCGGCAAAGGTTTCCGGGGTTGTAGATCCTACAGGTGCGGGTGATGCATGCAGGGCAGGACTGATAAAAGGGCTTGTTATGGGCAGGGATATAGAGACTGCAGTTAAAATGGGTTCTGTTACGGCAGTGTATGCGATAGAGAAATACGGTACACAGGAGCATTGCTATACATACGAAGATTTTGTTAAACGATACACAAGCAACTTTGGACTGTTGTGATCTTCTACGGTATCAATAGCTGCAAACGGTTATCCGGCACAGTCCTGCCGCTCTTGCTTCTTGTGCACGCCTTTTTTCTATTCGTGCTGCCATCGAATGCCTTGGCCCTTACCCTTGAAGAGGGACTTAAAATAGTTGCTGAGCAGGGCAGGGATATAAAGATATCCGAGGCAGAAGAGGATGTGGTAAGGGAAGGAGTGCAACTGGCAAGGTCTCCACTGCTGCCGCAGGTGGACCTCTATGCAAATCAGACATTGCTCAGTTATCAGCCGGAGGCAGTTTTCGGGCCTTTTGAGTCTGTCCCTATCTCGGAGAAAGACTTCCTCACGTACGGCTTCAGGGTAAATCAGTTGGTATATGACTTTGGCGGTACATCTTCGATGCTAAGGGTGGCCAGGCTTGGATTAAAGGAAAAAAAGCTGGACACACTCAGGGTGAGAAACCTCGTTGCCCTTAATTTTACACTTGCCTATCTTGACCTCCTTGAGACAGAAAAATTCTTAAGGGTGGCCCAAAATGAGGTCAAACGGTTTGAGGCACATCTCAACGACACCAGGGCAATGTATGAGGAAGGGCTTATTACAAAAAACGACTTCCTTGAGGCAGAGGTTATGCTCTCTGATGCGAGGCAGAAGCTCCTTACCACAGAGAACCTCCGGGCAATGAGGGCATCCCGGATAAACAGCCTGCTCGTGAGGCCCCTGAACGAAGAGGTCAATCCGGAGGAGATTAGCGTAAAACCATATACAAAAATGACCCTTGAGGCTGCATGGAAGTCTGCCGTACGATTAAGACCTGAACTTAAAGGGATTCAGACAAGGATCAGGGCAAAAAAAGAAGAATTGAAGGCAACAAAGGCAAGCTTTTATCCGAATATATATGTCTCCGGTGGATACGAATACCAGGAAAACAGTTATATGGTCCATGAAGGCAACTGGTCTTTTCTGGCGGGGGTAAAAGTAAACCTCTTTTCCGGCGGTGCAACCAGGGCAAGGATAAGGAAGGTCGGAGCGGAGCTCAGAAGTCTCACTCTGACAGAAGAAAAACTCCGTGACGGCATAATGCTTGAGGTGAAGAAGGCGTATCTTCAACTCCGGAGTGCCGGGAAAAAGGTGGGGGTGACAAATGAGGCGGTGGCACAGGCAGGAGAGAACCTGAGGCTCCAGCGGATTCGTTATCATGAAGGGGTAGGAACGGCAACGGATGTCATAGACGCTGTAACACTGATGAGCAGGGCAGAGACAAATTACTGGAGTGCCGTTTATTCCCTGAAGAGGGCTGAGGCAGGGCTGCTGCATGCAATGGGGGAAGATATTACCAGGGGTTACGGGAAAAGTAGTTCCTGAGTCCAGTGATAATTACCCTGGAGTCCCGACCGGTCGTGACGAGAATAAGTGAAAACCTTGTATTCGTGTTCCTTTTCGTCTCCATATTGAGCAGGCAGTAAAAGGTTACGTAATTTTTGAGCAGGCACTGAGTTCTGACTTGATCGACTCTACAATGGAAACTATGTTTTCCCTGTTTCTATCCGGCAGACTTTTTAATGCCCGCACACGGTCCGCATAATCCCTTGTAACAGAAAGTACATCATCTATCAGGTCCAGCAGATAGTTCTTCCTGAAACCAAGGTTCCTTGTAAACCTCAAGAGGGCCTCGCCCAAGGGGACTTCTCCATATTGTCCAAACGGCATTGGGGTCAACATATTATGTATGCTGTAAGCCCGCATGGGGGTCGGATCGTAAACAGGTGAGAAAGCAAGCGTATTTCCCCTGTTTATAATCGAAAGGTTTTCCAGGTGCATATCACCGTTACCTGTTGCCAAAGCGAACAAGAGCCGTTTCAGAAGATACTGTTTTGCGGACTTTCTGTCTGTAACCAGGTCAATCGGAGAACGGTCAATGGCCCGTCCAATTGCATCATAGGTGGTACTGTAGGGATTTGTTACGGTATTATCACCTGAAGCGAATATGGAATACAATGTCTCGGTAAACAGGGGATTGCAGTTCCCATCACGGTCAAACCGTTCGATAACAAATGTCGGAATACCGTTAATCACGGCCTTCCACCTGCGCGGAACTTCAAAGCCTGCCTCTTCGTGGATATCCAGGGCCAGGGCTTCAAGCTCGATAATGCCCGGATAACTTCTTGTCTGCTCAAATTTCAGAATTACGTCCGTTACACCATGGGCTCCGATTTTACTTGGAAGCCCTACCCTCCCCGTCCAACCGGTCTCAGGAATCGTCATCAAAAGTTTAGGGATAGCACCCCCTACGGTAGGTGTGGCACCCATGATCTGAATAAACCCTGCGGCATCGTCATCAAACCAGGTCAGAAACTCTTTCAGGGAAAACCCGAATTTGTCAGAAATTTCAAAAAGGGTATGTTTGGCAGGAACCTCATACCATTCAATGGCCTTGTCATCGTCTCTAAATACATCCAGGTGGCCTATCCCACCGTGCCCAGCCATCATCAGGATCTCCCAATCCGCATCAATGCCCCGTGAGGGGACAATACCTTTTCTGGCAAGATATGCAAGAACGAGTTGCCGCTGAAAATTCTTCTCGCCTCTTGGCGGTATCAGGGACTGAATAGGGGGCAGCAAGTCAAAAAATTCGGTCCGGGGGCGGACTACAGTTGTCTGCTGAATGATTTCCGGAGGGTAGAGAATCCCGATCCCGGGCAGACCGGTATTCAGAAAGTCCTCGCTGTATGTAACCCGGCACTCGGAATCGGTCACATAGATACGCCCCATTTTCACTGGTCGCATTCCTATGCGTGTCCAGATCACTGCTTCACGGTCAGTCTTCACGGAAAAGATCTCCCGAGAGAATTTTTTCTAAAACAGGTGCAGCAGGGACCAGCGCTACTTTCAACCCCACGGCATTAGCCAGCCGGATAAGGGTGGAAAGCTGTACGTCGGATGCCTTTTTGGCACGCGACAGTGTTTCCTGTGATATCCCTGCCTTCCTGGCAATATCTTTCTGTTCAAGGCCTTGCTTTTTCCCTTCAAGGACAATCTGATCAAGCAAGGCTGAAATTACATCCTGCATATACTTGACTCCTTTGTCAATTGTTATAATTATTATAGATTAATTTGAGTTGTTTGTCAATTATTCAATTGATTAACAGGTCAATTATGGGGCTAATATTAGTATAGTTGACTTAAGTGTCAATTTAAGCTTAAAGGACTCCGGGGGGATTGCTGCTAATTGTTTATCAGAAACTCAATCGGAATTGTCCGGTTAGGGTTTTGCATAAGCATGATTTTTATCTTGTTTTTTAAAACTGTTAGTGCGTAAAGGGGCAGGATGAATAAAATCCACAGAGGACTTAAAAAAACAGTTACTGCAACGGAGGAGTGTGCGGACGCTGTTTTGTATTCGGTGAAAAGTAGTATAATCAGATTCAAATACACGTGTAATATAACGCCTTTTTCGTAAATTGTATCACTTTGCCAATAAAAGACAGGAGTAAATGAACCATGAGCATTAAGATTGAAAGCTTACGCCTTAAAAACTTCAAGGCTTTCAAAGATATCACCATACGTGATATTCCGCGGATGTGCGTGGTTGTCGGTGCAAACGGCGCCGGGAAATCGACTTTGTTTGACGTATTTGGCTTCCTTCGTGATTCACTGACGGACAATGTACAGGTTGCCTTAAGCAAACGCGGTGGCTTTAAGGAAGTCAGGACGCGGGATGCGGATGGGGGCATCGAGATTGAGCTGAAA
>ENA-ORDP01000340-ORDP01000340.1-marine-sediment-metagenome-genome-assembly--contig:-NODE-340-length-31715-cov-3.476943_pt1 | contig 31715 bp, 30 predicted proteins | sample MGYA00248627_ERZ508539 | MGnify/ENA primary metagenome ERZ508539 (study PRJEB26208, sample SAMN05571518) | marine sediment metagenome | biome: deep sea; feature: Hydrothermal vent; material... | reverse complement strand
ATATCCTGGGGATCTCAAAAACGGGAATCTATTTTTTAACGCCTCCTTAATACAGAGATATTTATAATGGGCCAAAACTGGATGATGGCTCATCTTTATTTTCATAAGCTTTCAAGAACTTGAATAGCCTCTGTTTAAGTGGATCCATCCCTTCTCCACTCACTGCAGAAATCAATGTGATCGGGTTCAGCTCAGATAATGATCTCCAGGAACTCTTTTCATAACGATCCACAAAATCCTTCAATATGTGATCTCTTTCTTCCATCGGGAATAGATCCATTTTATTTAACGCAATGTAGAATGGTTTTTCAAGCATCCTGGTGTGATAGCATTTAAGTTCATTCATTAAAAGTTCAAACTGATTAAAGGGGTTTTCAGCAAAAATATCAATCAAAAAAAGAAGTCCTTTAGTCCTCTCTATATGCTTTAGAAATCGTATTCCGAGTCCAATCCCTTTATGAGCCCCTTCAATGAGACCAGGAATATCAGCCAGGATGTATGAGTCATAATCGCCAATGTGGACGACACCAAGATTTGGGTATAAAGTAGTGAAAGGGTAATTAGCAATCTTGGGATTGGCTCTGGATAAGCGAGACAGTAATGTAGACTTCCCGGCATTGGGAAAACCCACTAAACCAATATCAGCAATGAGTTTAAGTTCAAGATAGAGATCTTGTCCTTCAGGTTCCTTCCCCGGTTGAGCATAGCTGGGAGCCTGATTGGCAGAGGATACAAAATGTGAATTCCCCTTACCTCCTCTCCCACCCTTTGAAATGACTATTGAATCTCCCTCTTCATTGAGATCCCCTAGAGTTTCATTACTTTCCTTATCTCTAATAATAGTTCCCAGTGGGACTTCAATGATACAATGATCGCCACTTCTACCAGCCCTATTGTTCTTGCCGCCTGCCTGACCAGGTTTCGCTTTAAAAACTCTACGGCTTCGTATGTGACTCAAGGTTCGCAGGCTTTTCTTTGCGAGAAACACAATATCACCCCCAGATCCCCCGTCTCCACCATCCGGGCCGCCAAATGGCACGTATTTTTCACGGCGAAAGGAAACAGCCCCATCCCCCCCCTTCCCTGATTGAACATATAATCCAGCTTCATCCGTAAACATAATTTATCCAATAAATCCACATAAATAATCATACTAAGTCCAAATAAAGTGTCATGACAGAAATAATATATTACTTAAATGGATAGAATGGGTAAAATATAGCAGGATTTTGTCTTAGAAGCAAGCTTCTATTGAGAAGATTCTATAAAGTTCCTGGAAGATGTGAGATTCCATTTAAGAGCTTCTTCCAAACAACGTTCTGTCGCTTTTTCAAATAGACTCTCCAGATCTTCAACAATATAAAACTTTTGTATAAAGTGTTTTTTGATAACCCTTTCAGCGGCTCGAATGAAATTGATCACTTCTTTCTTTTTTCTAAACATTTTTCCTTTCATGGCTTGATGGATGGTATCTATAATAAACTCAAAAGCATAGAGTTTATAATCAGTTTCAGCTTCCTGTGCGGCGTATTCGCTAAAATCGTAGTTATTGAAACTGCTTTCAAGCAGCTTATTATTACACTCAATCTGCCCCAATACCTTATGATATCTTTCAAGTTCTTCTTGTTCTTCAAGGGTCAAATGAGATTTATCCTCAAGATTTGCTTCCAACTTGGACAGGGTTCGCCGATTTCTGTCATCCATGTCCAGAAAACTCATATAGAGCTGGTGATTCTTTAGATAGTGACTCAATCTAATAAACTCATCCAGGTTATCCATGACCCCTCCATCAAGTGGACTTCATCTTAGAAACTAAAATAGACTTCTATGTATTTCAGTTCGGAGAAATATGATTTTTCATTATTCTTTTTATTATTTTCTATCTTGATAGAAGGTTGGAATCCACCAGGTCAGCCCAAATTGGCAACGTAATGTATAATATCACGACTACTTAGTGTCCCTACAATTTTACTGTTTTCAATGACTGGCAGGCAGGTGGAATACGAAGTATCCAGCTTCTGAATAAACTCCTGAATGGGAGCATCCGGAGAAATGCGTATGAGCTTTTGATTGGCAATATAATCTTCTACGGGAGTATCTCCTTTACCCGCAAATAGTTGCATTATAATCTTAGCCATATCCTGGGATGTAACCAGACCCATAAAGTCATTATCCTTAAGTACTACAACACTTTGAACATCATTTGCCCATAAGTATTGAACCGCTTTACCCACGTTTTCATGAGCTTGTATAACCTTAAGTTCAGACTTCATAAGTTCTCTAACTTTTAGTTGTTTCAGATTAATTTCATGGCGTGCCATTGTTTATCCCTATAGACCATTTATGATTTTTCTCTACTTTTGTTAAAAGCCATTTAAACCAACCAATTCCATAAGCTTAATACGTGTAGAATTTCATCGACATCAAAAAGGTCTAATTTCATAGAGTCCATAAAAAATGTGTTTTTTAAAGAGTTCTTTGATTTCCAACATAAATGATAATCCTTGTGAAAAAAACAGAAATATTGCGTAAATCAATTAGAGTAACCGATTATCATTTCAAATCAATGCCACTCAAGTCCACATAATAAACGAGACGTCTATGAAAAAGAGTATTACGATTCCAAATAAGTCACCTTCCATACGTGTTGAAAAGGATCAAGAAAAGCATACTTTCGATATTTATGTCAACCTGGTGTTTAATCACCCTCTTCGTCAAAGTTTTACGTATAAAGTACCTAAAGAGCTCCAAGAGACCATTGCTTTGGGGCATCGCGTGATCACCTCTTTTGGACGATCGGGACAACCTATGATGGGCTATGTGATTAAGGTCCATCAGCAAAAACCTGTGTTTAAGTGTAAAGAGATCACTGAATTGTGTGATGACTTACCTATCTTTGACTCCAGGACACTAGAACTAGCAAACTGGCTTTCAGAATACTATCTTTGCTCACTAGGAGAGGCTTTAGCTATATGCGTCCCAAAAGCCACTCAGGAAAAACCTGTCTCACTAAAGAAAGTCCAATATCTGGATTACCTCCCTCTGAATCAAGAACAAAAAGAAGCTGTGGATTGTATTTCCCAATCTATCCAACAACAACAGTTTCATTCCTACCTTTTATTTGGTGTGACAGGGAGTGGTAAAACAGAGGTCTATAAATATCTTGCTCAGGAGGTAGTGAAACTGGGTCGACAGGCCCTTGTCCTTGTCCCGGAAATAGCCTTAACCCCTCAGACTATCCGAAGATTCCAAAGTAGCTTTGGTGATAAAATCGCCATATTACATTCCAGGCTTGGTCCAAAAGAACGTTACGCCAACTGGAAGCTTATCCATACAGGGAAAGTTGATATAATTCTGGGTGTTAGAAGTGCGATATTCTCTCCCAGTAAAAGATTAGGGATTATTATTATTGACGAAGAACATGAACAGACCTATAAATCGGGTGATACGCCTCGTTACCATGCCCGCCAGGTGGCTTATAAAATTGCGAAGCTTAAAGGAATCCCCCTGGTACTGGGAAGCGCCACCCCATCCCTGGAAACCCTGTATCATGGCGAACAAAAGAATATCACTGTTTTACCCTTAGTAGAACGTCATTCCACCCATCAAAAGCAAAACATGATTCTTGTGGATATGACAAAAGAAAAGTCTAAATCCTTCATCAGCAAGGTATTATTTGATAAAATCACTGGGTGTCTCTCCAGAAAAGAACAAGTCATGATATTCTTGAATAAACGAGGCTATTCACCCCTTCTGATCTGTACAAGTTGTGGCCATACCCTGAAATGTCCCCACTGCGACATCTCATTAACCTATCACCAAAGCAGAAAACAAATGCTATGCCATTATTGCGGCCACGCCCACCCCACCATTACTTTCTGTCCATCCTGTGAGAGTAAAAGCATTAGTCTAAAAGGCTATGGAACAGAAAGGATTGAGGAAGAACTTAGGGAATCCTTTGTATCAGCAAGAATCAGCAGAATGGATATGGACAGCACCAGGAAAAAGGGGGCTCACGAAAAGATTCTGAATGACTTCAAGGATGGCAATATTGATATATTGATTGGAACGCAAATGATCGCCAAGGGACTTCATTTCCCTAATGTCACCCTGGTGGGAGTCGTATTAGCCGATTTAAGTCTTCATATTCCGGATTTCAGGTCGAGTGAAAGAACATTTTCTCTCTTGACACAGATTAGCGGAAGGGCTGGAAGAGGTGAAAAGCAGGGGGACGTGGTAATCCAGACTTATCTGCCTGACAATTATGTGATCCAATCGGTTCAATCCCAGGATTATTATGCTTTTTATCAGCGTGAGCTTGAAGATAGAAGAAAGTTTGCCTACCCTCCCTTCTCACGATTGATCAAGCTTCTTGTGAGGGGTAAAAACGAAGAAAAGGTGATCCAGAAAATCAATCATCTTTTTCATCTTATTCGCTCCAAGCTCACTCAAGGCATTGAAATCCTGGGTCCGGCTCCTGCACCACTCACTAAAATCAACAATAATTTTCGCTGGCAGTTGATCATTAAAGGACGCAGAATGAAATCCCTTCAAAATATGGCTTGCCTTGCTCAGGAGTCTTTTGGCAAAGAAAAAAGTCTCTATTTGGAAATAGACGTTGACCCTCTATCCATGATGTAATATATTTATATATAAGTTAATAAGCTTTTTAAGGGAAGTGATCGTCAAATCCTGTTGGATTTTATAAACATCCGAAATCATGCTGTCGATGGATAGTTCGTTCAAAGATAGAGGTAATCGCCTGTAGGGGTAGGTTTTAAACCTACCCCTACAGGCGATTGGATAAACTCGACACTTATTGGTTTATCACTATTCGTCCAGGTTTATCGTTATTTTTAAAGGAGTAATACTTTGGAAGTTTTAAAATATGGACATCAAACTCTCAAAGAACAATCCATAGAGATCACTCAATTTGGTCCTCCCTTGGAAAAATTGGCTGATGAGATGTATCACACGATGATTAAAGCAAAAGGTATCGGTCTAGCAGCCCCCCAAGTGGGTGTATTGAAACGACTCATTGTCATTGACCTTGAAGAGGGCGAAGGGCGTATTAATCTGGTGAACCCTGTGATCTCAAGTCACACACGTGAGATACAAGGCGGTGAAGAAGGATGCCTCTCAATACCTGAAGTCTACGCTGAGATTGATAGATTCAAGAGTATTCATGTTGAGGCTCAAAGCCTTACGGGAGAAAAACTGAGTTTTAACGCTTCAGATCTTCTTGCACGGGTTATTCAACATGAAATCGACCACCTGGACGGGATTCTATTCGTTGATCACCTCGACAAACTGGATAAACTGCGACTGAAAGGTGATTTAAAGAAGGTCAAAAAGAAATATCGCAAAGTGTATGCTTAATCCCTATGAAAACAATATTTATGGGTACCCCTGAATACGTGATGCCCTCCCTTGAAGCCCTGTACGAAGAAACTGAAGTCATAGCCCTATTCACGGGTCCTGATCGTCGGGGTGGAAGGAAAAACCTATCTATCATCCCTAAACCGAAGGAATTCGCCGAGACCCATCATATCCGCATATTTCAACCCACTCATTTTAATGATGAAGTGATGGGGGGCATAGAGTCTCTAAAACCTGATTTATTAGTCGTGAATGCTTATGGATTTATCTTACCTCAAAAGGTTTTGGACACACCCAAACTCGCAGCTATCAACCTTCACGGATCCCTTTTACCCAAATACCGTGGCGCCTCTCCTATCCAGTCTTCCTTAATCCACGGCGATCAAGTGACCGGAATAACGGCTCAGATTATGGCTGAAAAAATGGACGCAGGAGATATCATCCATCAAGTGACGACTCAAATTGACGAAGATGATGACTACAATACTCTAAGCTATCGATTAAGTCTGTTATCCGCCTCCTGCCTAAGGGATGTGATTGCCTTCTATAAGGATAACCAGGTTATTAGAAAGGCTCAAAATCATAGTGACGCAAGTTATTGTAAAAAGATAAAGAAAGAAGAGGGTCTCATTGACTGGACTGATTCTTATGAAACTCTCTCTCACAAAATAAAAGCTTATATCCATTGGCCTCAAAGTTATACATATTACAAGAATAAGAAGATCATTATCCACAAGGTTCAAAAAGCTGACGATACTATGGGCTCATCCCCCGGTTCTATAAAACAGTTCTCAAAACAGGGGATCATAATACAATGCGGGGATGGGTCTATCCGAATTCTATCTCTCCAACTTGAAAACAAGAAGGTAATGGACTATAAAGCTTTTCTAAATGGACATCACTGGAATATAAAAGATAGCTTGTCCAGAAATCCAATGGAATAATCATGATAAAAGACTTTGCATATCATAAAAAAATCATTATATTCATTTTTTAGTAGTCTACATTTGCTATAGTTTCTAGGAGTGTCTTTTGCTACTCAATTCTGTTTTTCGTGTCATCATTGTTATTCTAGTCGCTGTAGTGGTGATGCTTGCTGTTTATCACTATACAATCAATAGTATTGTACAGGAAGACAAAATCGTAACCGTCCCAAGTCTAGTTGGACAGGATATATTTGAGGCCAGCCGAGAAATCGATAGACTCAATAAAAATCAGGGACTTGAAAAGAAAATCCATATAAAGATCTTCCCTGTCGCGGCCGAAAAAAGCAATCATACGATCAGATACACTGTGACAAAGCAAGTCCCCGATCCCACGGGTAAGCCCATAAAAGATGGACGAATTATTACACTTAGTGTTTCAATGGGTCATAAGGTTAGGGATATGCCTGATTTTATCGGTAAATCTCTAAAACAAGTTCGACAATACCTTTACTCCTCCGAAATTAATGAAGACTCCAAACTTATTGAACTGAAAAAAAACATACGATCTATTCTAAGTAATAATAATCTCAATGCTAAAAAACAAGTTCAAGAAATGTCCAAACTTATGAAAAGCCCGGATTCCCCCATATTGTCTAAACCTGTTTTAACGATTGGCAGCATCGTGTTCAGAGATGATCCTGACATACCTGCTGGTCATGTTATTAGCCAGATTCCCAGGCCCAAACAACCTCTTTTCCAGGATACCGCCATTAAACTGTTTGTCAGTAAAGGAAATAATAAAGAATATCTGACTCTTAACAATTATATAAACAGACCCGCTGAAGAAGTTCTTAAAATATTAGAGGATAAAAAAATAATAACGAGCATTAAAAATGTCCCCGGACAATCCAATAATGACGGTATGATCCTTTCACAAAGCATTTCACAGGGGCAAAAACTATATCCTGGGGATCAAATAGTTCTTGGTGTCGGTCATTACAATTCATCGGACGTTCAAGGTAAATACTCTCTGATCAAGTTTATAGTCCCCAGTTCTTATCATAAACGTCTAAGCCATAATGTCCATTCCGTCAATAATCCTAAAGTCAAGGTAAAGATCCTTGTTAAGGATCACGAAAGACAAACCACCGTATTTGAAGGGGATCGAGAGGCTGGAGACAAGATAATCGAATGCTACAAGGTCATTGGAAAAGGAAGTGTCGAGATTTTCCTGGATAATATCCCCTTTGACCATTACTCACTTAACTAAAAACATGAGAGATTATTATGATACAAATCGCACCCTCCCTACTTTCTGCTGACTTTTCCTCCATTCGTGAAGAACTTGTTAAGCTGGAAGAGGCAAAGGTTGATCACATTCACTTCGACGTGATGGATAATCATTTCGTCCCTAATTTAACATTTGGATCCAAGTTTATCAAAGACCTGCGCAAGTATACAGATATTCCATTCGACGTCCATCTCATGATAGATTCCCCTGAGAAGTGGGTGGATCAGTTTTTAGAAGCCGAAGGAGACAATTATACGTTCCATATTGAGTCCACTCATGAGGTTTTAGAGCTTGCTAAAAAGGTAAAGGGCCAAAATAAAAGTTTCTCACTTTCTGTTAAACCTGATACCCCCATTGAGACGCTTTTTCCTTATCTTGATCTACTAGATATGATCCTGATCATGACGGTAGAACCTGGATTTGGTGGACAGTCCCTCATTAAAGAAACCCTCCCAAAGATCAGTACTCTAAAGAAGATCATTCAATCAAAGAACTTACCCATAAAGATTGAGGTCGACGGTGGGGTGAATCTGTCTACCCTGTCAGACGTGATAGATCATGGAGCCGATGTTTTAGTGATGGGAAGTGCTTTTTTCAAGAATGATCATTACCCAAGCTTTATGAAAGAAATCACAGAAACCCTTCAGACCATGAAAGCATAGTGATAAATATTAATGAACGTCGGAATAAGTCAAAATGGCTAATTCTCTGTCGAACTGGAAAGTCTGACCTATAGGCTTTTTTAGGACGTGACACTATATGCCCATGTCCTCTTACCCTTCCACCAAAAAGATTAGAAGTAGGATCATGTCTTCCACTTATGTGACTCCTTACCTCAGGTTTTAAACAGGATCTTCCCACTGACCATCTGGATCAATTAATACCACGGGTTTTGGCTTACATAAGCATATAAGACTAAATTAGATGGTTTATATACCCCGTTATTTGGTAATTTCTCATCCGTTTCTTTATTTCCTGTAGGAAGAAACTTTGCTAGAGCAGGATAAGGAGACTGGCAAGCACTTGTCCTTGGATCATAATAACGCGCCCCGAAGTATAGTAACTCTGTCTCGGTCTAGTCCTTCTCATCCATTGTGTAAGTCCTGGTTTGACCCTGTCCCGTGTGAGACTCCGTTTTGATTTGTGTCACTTTCCCGTTGGCGTATTCATAGTACCAGGTGTTCTCTTTCTTATTGTTTAGATAAAGCTCCTCTCGAGCGAGCCGGCCCGTTAAATCCCCCTGTAAATGATAATAATACTTGATCTTTATTCGATCCCCCTGATAATTCATCTCGGCGATCACCTCTTTTTGATCTTTAAAAGTCACTTTGCAATGCTTCATGAAGTCGGTTACCTCAAAATAAGGACTCCGTTTCAGGAATTCCTTCAAGAGCCTGAGATAGACAGGCTTTCGGATAGGGTGTTCCAGACTGTAATTCTTGCGATAACGATTCACGTAACGCAGTCCAAAGAGGGTTTTCACAATGGTCACATAGATCCCTTCCTTTCCAAGCCAACGAAACTCAACAATTACATCTATCTTCTTCTCTCCCGTAATGGCTTCGTTGGGGTCTTTGATCTGAGTGATCCAAAAATTGAGGCGGAGATTGTTATCCTCCCGATTAAAGTAATACGGAGATTGCTCCCCCTCCCCTTTGCTGTATAGACCATCTAACCGAACCTTTTCCTTGGCGTATTCCTGCTCCTTAAAGAAGTAAGACTTTGTGTGAAAACCTGTGATCACATCCTCAGAATTGGAAAAGACCATCTGAATGTAGTTAAAAGGCTTATGTTCATCGTTTAGAGCAATCGTAACAGAGTTTGAAGTGAGTGTGTATCTATAAATGCTTTTTGGATCATGGATAAACCGATCCAGTCTTTTCAGGATCGTGGCTCTATTAAGACCAAAGGAGATTTCATTCTCTGTGGCCGCCAAAAGCCTTGAGAACTCCTGGGCCTCCAGATAATAGGCGTCACTTTTCCCATTGGCTTTTCTGAACCACTGGGACATGTAAAAGAGTCCCGTTTTTTTCCCTTTCTTGATGGCAATGGCTGATTCCACATAGTCCGAGTTGATCACCGTTCTGTAGTAGGCAAAATTGGCACGTATCTTGGACACAAACTCTTCAACATAATTCGTCCCGCTGCTGAAGATGGTATTAAAACTCACCAAATTACCGTCTGAGCTTTTATCTTTGATCAGATCAAGGGTTTGGGCCATCTTCTCACTATTGCTTTTGGCTTTCTCATAGAGGCCTGGAGAGAACTTTAAGGGTTTTAGTCTTCTATCTTTACGCATGGCATTGATTTGATAGAATAACCGAGTTTCATCGTCTTTGAGATTGTTTTTTTCAGTATCCTGAGAGCGGATCGAATGGGCTTGCAAAAATAAAACACAGAATAGAACAAGTATCACGGATTTCATGGTAGCTCCTTAATAATCAGTGATCATTTCATTCTTCCATTTTGATGTGAAATGTCACTAAAACTCTAAAGAAATCAGAGTATGATAGTAAAATTGTCCCCAAATTAACCCTCGAACTTTACACCTTAAGAAAATAAATTAAGTAATACTTTCGCTAGTGATCATCGCTTATAGGGGCAGATCCACGTGTCTATCCAATCCAAAGGCCTATTCAGGAACAACAGGGGTTAAGACCACCTATCCGTAAGGGTTCAACATGTTGAACCCTTACGGATAGGTGATGGAAAGGGAAACACGTGGGTTCACCCCTAGGAAAACTTCAATGAAGAGCCTCCCATTCCTCAAATCGTTTCTCCAGGAGAGTCTCAAGCTCCTTAAGACGGGATTCTATCTTTTGATGCTCCTTATAATCTGTATAAGTGGCCTTTTCAAGGATCGTTTCCTTGAGTTTTATTTGTTCATCCTCCAACTCGGTGATTTCTTTTTCAAGCTTCCGGATTTTAAAGGTATTGATGTTTTTCTTTTTATTTTGAGGGGAAGACTCTTTCAGCGAGGGTTTTGAAGACATATTAGGTTCTTTAAGCGTCTGAGCCAACTTCATCTCATTATCAGAATAATTGCCCTCAAACAGATAACCCTTCCTGTGAGCAATCAAAAAAACATGATCCACAAAGTGATCCAGGAAACTGCGATCATGAGAAACCGCAAGGATCGTCCCGGAATATTCCTTTAGAGACTCTGCCAGAGCGTTTCTTGTTTGAATATCCAGATGATTGGTTGGTTCATCCAGAATCAGGATGTCCAACGGTTGCGCCAAAGCCCGCGCGATGGCAAGGCGCTGGCGTTGTCCGCCGGATAGCCGCTGTCCATGCTCTCCGATGACCGTGTCGACGCCCTGCGGCAGCTGTTCGACAAACTCCAAGCAGTGGGCGCCCTTCATACATGAGTGCAGCTCTTCCTCAGTCAGGGGGGTTGGCAAACCGATTTGAAGATTGTTCCTCAAGGTGTCGTGGAACATCACCGGGTCTTGACTTACAAAGGCAATTCCACGTCGCAAGGATTTCAGATCAAAGGTAGCGATGGGTGTGCCGTCAATTTCAATCCGGCCCGACAATGGGTCATGGAAACGTGGCAGCAAATCAACAAGAGTGGATTTGCCCGCCCCCGAGGGACCGACAATAGCCATGGTCGCGCCTTTGGTAATTTCAAAGGACACCCTGTCAAGCGCCGGCTTGCCATTTTCAATGTAGGCAAAAGACACATCCTTGAATGCCAGGGTGTTACGCAGTCCTGTAAAGGGCGCATTGCCGGACGTGACGTCTTTAAATCTCTCGGCCCTTTCTTGCATCCGCTCGATGCGTAGGTGGCTTTCCATGCCGCCGGACACGGCCAAGCGCGAGCTGTTCAACCTTATCAACAAAGGCGCGGACCGGGATGTCAAAAAAAGAAACATGCCAAGCTCGGCGAGTTTCATGTCCAACATCTCAACGGCAATGAAAAGCACGAAAAAAGTGCCGATAATCAAGATCGGTTGAGACCTGGCCTCAAGGGTGGCTTGAATTCTCTGCAGGCCTATGCTGCTCTCCTTAACGGTATTCAGCATGGCCTTCAGGCGGTGAAACGTCTGCTCTTCAAATCCTCGCATTTTAACCAGGCGAATGCCGTTGAAGGTTTCATTTACGGCATCATTCAAGGATTGCATCTGTTCGGCAATGGCGCCGCCGAAGAATCTCCCCTTACGTAATTGCCGGCTAATCATAAAGGTGGCCATGGCAAAAAAAGGCAGGGCCATAAGGGTCAGGACCGGAGAAAGGATTAATAAAAGACCAAAGTAAACGAGCAGCAGGATGGTGATTTCAATAATCTCGATAATCGAGCGTAAAATGATCGAGGCGCGATTAACGTCTTGCAGGACCGCGGCAGAGACACTTCCCTGAGTGGATTGCACGAAGAACGGCATTCCCGCCTTTAAGAAGTGATCGAGGATTTTACAACGAATATTGGCCTGATACTGGTATTCGGCCCGGCTGGTCACCACGACCTTGTAATAAGAGATAAGTTGACGCAGCAATAAAGGTGTTACGGCCATGGTAATCAACGTCATAAGCGTCATGGGTAAACCGATCATTGCCATTCCTTTGGCAAGGGCGCCGAGCATTGGATCGGCGCTGATTGCCGACACCCCTTTACCGCGGTCTTGCACAAACAACAAAATCGGCAACAACAGGCCGATGCCCGCGCCTTCCATGACGGCAAACATGATGCTCAGCGATATCGCGCCCGTGGCCGTACCAAGAGGCATCTTGATACGACGAAGGATCTGAATCGTTTCTTTGAAGTCAGTATTCAATTGAAGCTTGTTTTTTATTGAACATGGTGTTCGGAAATGACTGAAACCACACGATCGGTTTGTTCTTCGGTCAGGTCGAAGTGGGATGGCAACCACAGCCCTTTAGCCGAAATTTCGATTGTTATGGGGAAATCCGCATCGTCGGCCTTGTAGGGCTCTTGCCGGTGTAGCGGCAACCAGAATGGCCGATTGCCGATGCCATCGGCCTCAAAGGCTCGCACCAATGCAGACCGGTCATCACATAGGATATCTGACCATTGCAGGGCGGTCCCGTCTTTGCCGTCTTTCAGCCGGGACGCATCAATGCCTTTGGCGGCATGCAAACGATCAAAATACCAGCCATTTTGACGCTTGGCTTTTTTGATACGTTTTTGAAAATGCTCAAGTTGCGCCAATCCAATCGCCGCCTGGATGTTCGTTAACTTGAAATTATAACCCAGCACCGGATGCAAATCGTCGCCGCCAGTTCCCTGCACCCGTCGCCCCTGATCCTTCAACTCTCGTAGGCGGTCGACCAGGGCGGCATCGTCGGTCGTAATGGCTCCGCCTTGTCCGGTGGTGATGGTCTTGTTGGGCGAGAAGGAAAAACACCCGGCCGCACCGAAAGATCCTAACGGCTTGCCCATGTGGCGGGAGCCCAGCGCCTCGCAGCTATCGGTCACCATCACCAAGCCGTGATCCCGGCACAGCATCTCCAAGGCAGCATAATCGCACCCCCGCCCGTTGACATCGACCGGCACGATAGCCCTGGTTCTCGGACCGATCGCCGCCGCCACCCGTTCAACATCAATTGTGAAATTCTTAGGCTCAACGTCAACAAGACGCACACTTGCTCCCGTGAGCCTAACGGCATTGGCCGTGGCGATGAAGGTCAAATCAGGTACAAGCACCTCGTCGCCGGGGCCAACCCTCATACCCATCAGCGCCAGGGTGATTGCCGTCGTGCCGCTGGTCACGGCAACGCAATAGGCCGTTCCGGCGATTTTGGCGATTTCGGCTTCGAATTGTCGCGTCACCTGTCCGTCGTTGATATAGCCGCTATCGATAACGTCGGCCAACGCGGCCTTTTCGGCCTGGCCCATAACCGGACCATACCAGGTGATCGGAGGATGAGTTATGACAATTTCTCCATATCAGGCATTTAGCGGACGTGCGGGAATGCCGACGACCACTTCACCAGGAATGGTGTCTCGGCTGACAACCGCCCCGGCGCCGACCACGGTTCCCCGTGCAATTCTGCGTCTAGGAAGGATTGTCGCGTCCGAACCGATGTAGACACCATCTTCCAGTGTAACGTTGCCGAGCAGGCGGCAGCCCGGCGCAAGTGTGCAGAAATCGCCAATGATGGCGTCATGGTGAACCGTCACATCCAAGTTGAATTTACATCCTGTGCCGACGTTTCCTGAGCGCATGATTTTTACGCCGTGCTGAATGATACATCCTGGTCCCAGTTGTGCCGTCAGGGCAATAATGGCATCGGGCGCAATTATAGACGTGATGTTTTCTTCTCCATAGAAACTGAAAAGCTCGCGTCGCAAATTGGGGGTATCGATGGCAAGAATGACCTTGATCTCTGGAAACCGTTCGCGCACCTCCGGCCATTCTTTATCGTTTCCCAAGAAAGTGAGCCCGGGGGGAACGGCATCCGCCTGCATTTCAAAAATCCCGAAAAGTTCCATGCCTGCGATAGAATCCACGAGATCACACATATCGCCATCCATGGAAACCATGGCGATTGAAGCAATATTATCCATGCGCGGGCGCCGTTTGTTCGAGAAGCCGTTGTACAATTATTGCCGGTCGATATAATTTCTCATAAGTTTCCCGTGCGTTGACGGCGATTTGCCGGCGGAAAGTCTCGTCCCGCGCGGCCTTGCCGACAAGGGCCGCGATTTCTTCGGCACTCTCGCCAAGCAAGGCGTTATGGCCATGGACGACTTCCAACATTGACTCGGCAAGACGACGGTGGGCGATCAGGCACGCTCCAGAAGACATGGCGTAAATTACCCTCGTATAACCGCCTGAATAAGGGCCGGCATTATTGAGAAGTAAGAAGATGCTATTCGCCAGGATTTCTTCGTCAAGGTCGTCAACAAAACCGGTGATGTCAATGCGCGGATGCGTAAACGCCGCAGTCAAGTCATCGGCCAGTACACCGCCGCCGGTAATACGTATCCGCCAATTTTGATCTCCGATTTCATCTTCCAAAAGAGGAAGGATTCGCTCTGCCAGATAGCGCATCCCAAATACATTTCCGGTATTTTCAACGCCGCTGATATTTCCTAGGATGCCGATATATGGTCGCGAACTTTCTTCCCGTTGGCGTTTTTCCCGCCAATCGTCACCAAAATTATCCGGCCATGTATTCGGCATGTAATCGCAGGAAATGCCTGTCTCACAGTACATTTTCGCATCGACCGCGCAGATATTGGCGATCTTCGATGCCGTCGCCGCCAAGCGCAAATGACGGTCGCGACGGTGCGCAAGAATCCGCCGTCCAAGGTATCGCCGCAACTTTTGGCGCAACGTTCCAGCTGTTTCCGTATTTATGCGCGCCAACGGCGCGGCGTAAGTCGGGCGGGCTGCGTAATAGATCGTCGAGCGGTTCTTCAGATACGGCAAGACTTGCTCAAAAATGGTATCCCAGAAAAAAACGATGCGATCGACATTCAAGATGTCGATGCGCTTCGCAATTTCGCGCGGGTTTCGGAAACGCGGATAATCATCACCCTCCTTGGGAAAAAAGGCATGACGCAAGGCCATCAATGTGCTCCAAGGCCTTGCGGTAGGCAGAGTCCTGGTTTCAGATGTCCAATCGCCGACGCGCTCAATGCCCATCTCCGTCCACGCGTTCTCCAACTCATGATCTCTTGGACCAGCGGGCTGGGCGCAAATCCAGTAAACCCGATGGTTTTCCCGCGCCGCTTCCAGCAACGCCGCCATGACAATATTGACCGCGGTCCCTTTGTCATGAGAGGGGTTTGCGGAGCAAAGGAACAGGGCCTTCATGGGCGACAGCCAATCAGACGATTTTAACGTTGGGAACGGGAATAATGAATTTACCGCCTCGCACCCGGTATTCGTTCTGTTGGGCCATGATCTCCTCGGCGAAGTTCCAGGCCAGCAGCAGAACGTAATCAGGCTGTTCTTCGAGAAGCCGCGCCGGGTCGACGACCGGGATATGGGTGCCGGGCGTGTAGCGTCCTTGCTTGAGCGGACTCTTGTCGGCGATGTAGGCGATCTTGTCGGGTCCGACGCCGAGGAAAGTCAGCAAGGTATTGCCCTTGGCCGGGGCTCCGTACCCGACGATTGTTTTGCCGTCGGCGCGGAATTTATCAATAGCGGCGTTGAGTTCCTCTCTCGACTTGCGCACATGTTCGGCAAAAGCAACGAAGGTTTCCAGCTTGTCCAGGCCATTGGCCCGTTCCGCTTCGCTCAGGTCGGCGACGCGCTCGCTGAGCGGACGCGCCCCTTTACGCTGCACCCAGGCCCGCAGTTGCCCATGATGAATGGGCAGGCGCTCGACATCGAAAATTTCCATGCCGTGGGCTGCGAAAAGACGCTGCATCGGCCCCAGAGCCCAGTACGAACAATGCTCATGATAAACCGTGTCGTAAGCCCCATGGTCGAGCAGATCTTGCAGGTAGTGCGCCTCCAGTACGAAGACGCCACCGTCTTCGAGCATAATGTCTAGGCCTTTGACGAAGTCCGCCAGGTCCGGAATATGCGGAAATACATTGGTCGCCGTTATGGCCTCGGCCGGGCCGTGGGCCGCACGCAGGATTTTCGCGGTTTCCTCTCCGAAATATCCGACATGGGTGGCGATGCCTTTTTCCGCCGCAAGGGCCGCAAGGTTTTGCGCCGGGTCAACGCCTAGGGTCTTGACGCCCTTGTCCCTGAAGCCGGTCAACAAGGTGCCGTCGTTACAGCCGATATCGATTGCCAGATCATCGCCTTTCAGGCCCATGCGTTCCGTCACCGTCGCGGCCAGCCCCCGCAGGTGATCGACCAGGGTGTCGGACAGGGAGGAAATATAGAGATAGTCGTCGAACATGGCCGTCGGCGGCACCGTCTCGGTGAGTTGCACATGATGGCAGCCGGGGCAAAAGCCCACATTCAGGTCGTAGTAGGGTTCGGGCTTGCCCAGGTCTTCCCCGGCAATGAACTTGTTGGCCAGGGAGGTATTGCCGAGATCCAGGAACGCTTCAACCCGGGAGCCGCCGCAAACTATACATTTACTCACTATTACTTCCTCGCCTTGATATATATATCGACAGATTTTGCAATTTAACGGGTGCTAACCCCTACTTCACTTCATTCGCCAGATCGCGGTTTTCCCGGATCCAATCGAAGGTCGCCCGAAGGCCGTCGTCGAGCAATGTCGAGACCTCCCACCCCAGCAGACGGCGGGCCTTTTCCGTATTGCCGGAAATTTCCCAGATTTCATCCTTGCGCGTATCGCGCGCGCCGACATGGAGAGGCACCGGATCGCCCATCAGCTTCAAAAGGCGTTCGGCCACGTCGCGGATGGCGTAGCCATGACCAGATGACAGGTTAATGACCTCTCCCGGCGCCAGGTCGCTCACCGCCGCCAACAGGAAGGCATCGACGATATCGTCGACGTACACGAAATCCCTCTGCTGCTCTCCGTGACCGATATCGACCGCCATCCCGTCCAGCGCCCGGTGGATGGTATAGGGGATCAGGCGTTCCCTGCGCTCCCAAGGCCCAAAGGCGGAAAACACCCGCAACTCGACAAACGGCAAATTATACATTTTGGCGTAGGTGGCGCCTAAAAGCGTGGCCGCCGCCTTCGATGCGCCGAAGGCCGTGCTTGGGTCGAGGGGGGCATCCTCCGACAGGCCCGTCGCCCCGGCATAGACCGAGGCCGAGCCCGAATAAACGATCTTCGGCTTGCCATTATCCATGGCTGCGTCCAGCAGGTGCAGCGTACCGATGGCGTTGGTCATCATATGCTCGACGGCGGTCAGGGTCGGCGGATTGAAGAACGAACTGGCCAGATGAAAAATAATATCGGGCTTGATCGCCGCGACGCCATTCATCATGCCGCGGCTATCCGTCAGATCCAGATTGATCATCTCTATGTCATCGGCAACATTGGACAGGCGCGAAAGGTCGCTTCCTGTCCGCTTCGTGACAACAGGCCGGATGCCATGGCCAACCATGCGATGGACCAGATTGGCGCCGATCATGCCGGTGCCGCCGGTCACCAGAATTGACCGGCCCTTCAAAGCATCGAGCGCAGTTGAAATGCGACCAGTCATAAAACCCGGTCAATTCACCAGCAGCCGGAGTGAGCCCCGAGGCTCGTATTTGGGCGACAATTCCTTGAGATCGCTCAGGGCCTGCCGGACGCTTTCGTGGCGGTCGAGAGGCGTGACAAACAGCAGAAAGCCACCGCCGCCAGCGCCGCAAATCTTGCCGCCAATGGCGCCAGCGTCGAGAGCGTCTTGATACCATGCATCGATAGTATCGGTCGTGATGGTCGATGATAGTGAGCGCTTCAATTGCCACCCTTGATCGAGGGCCCGGCCGAAATTCCCTATGTCAAGATTGTTGCGGACCTGATTGTTCAGCCGTTCGGCCTGGCCACACATCCGGCGCAGGAGATCCATGTGGTCGTGTGTATTTTTTTTCTGTTCTTCCAGCACGGTTGCGCTGTTGCGGGAAATCCCCGTCCAGAACATCTGTAAATGATCGAACAAGTTTGCGAAGTTCATCTGCAGGGGCGAATGCGGTTCCAACTGTACGGTGCCGTCCGTATCGAAGCGAAAGCAATTGAACCCCCCATACGCCGCCGCCGCCTGATCCTGCTTTCCGATGGGATGGCTCAACATGTCGATTTCTACGTTTGCCGCCTCGTCAAGCAGTTGCGCCGGGCTGACATCTTCCCCGCGAAGGGCATGCAGGGCGTTCAACAACCCGACGGCAAAGCTTGAAGAGCTGCCAAGACCGGATGATGCGGGAACGTCGCCGACCGTACTGATGTAAAGCGGCGTTTCAACGGGAACCAGGCGAAGGCATTCTCTGGCGATTTCATTTTTGATGCCATCAAGGGAATTGGTGTGTTCGGTTTCCGCGTAATTCAGACGGTAAGCTTCGTTGTGCAGTGCGCCGTGGCGCTTGACCGTTACGTAGACATACTTGTCGATGGCCGTACTCAGGACGGCGCCCTTTTCCGCTTTGTAGAATTCCGGCAGGTCCGTTCCGCCGCCGGCAAAGCTGATGCGCAGTGGCGTACGGGTCATGACGAGATTTGGAAAATTGCCATTAGCCATGCTTGAGGCTCCAATCATATGGCACGTCGTTGTCGAACGGATCAATGTAGATCAGCTCATCGGGATCATGGGGCATATCGGGGCAGTTGGCCAGGATCGCCAACTGGTCGCCATAGGCCTTGTAGCCATTGGTTACGCGCGGCGGTATTTGCACCAGGACATAGTTGTCTTCGCCGATAAAGCATTCCATCAGATTGCCGCGAGTAGACGACCCAGGCCGGTCATCGTAGAGCACCAGCTTCATCATGCCGACAACACAGCAATTGTTCAGTCTCATCTCCTTGTGGATATGCCAGGCTTTAACGACGCCCGGATAACCGCAGGAAAAATAGATTTCACCAAACTTGGTAAAGTGTTCATCCGTGGCTTTCATCATGTGCATGATTTTGCCGCGTTCATCACTAATTTTACGCAGACGGATGACCTTGACTCCATCAATCCAGTCACCCTTGATGCCATCTATCATTGGTTATATCCTCGGTTCTGGTTATTGCCAGCGTAGCGCGCCGTCGAGTTGGCCATTTTTGAGAAGCCGATTGAGCCCCCGCAACCGCACGAATTTGTAGCCGCATCGGTCTTCATTGCTAAGATTGACGGCACGATAGGCGGCCAGCAGTTCCTGGGCTCCGGATTCGGCGTTCCATTCGAAGCGAAAATCGGGGAATGTGGTCGCGAACTTGGTAAAATCTGCCTTGTAGGTGCGCTGATCAGCCCCGCTTTGGGACTCGACAACCAGTTCCGCCCCAGACACCGTCTGACAGGCAATCTCGGCCAGTTCGATGATTTGCCGGTTCAATTCCTCGGCGCCGTTGTTAAACGCCTGATTATGTATTTTGTCTACCGGGGCTTCCAGATATTGAAGGAAGGTTCTCACCAGATCCTTGATATGCATAACCGGTCGCCATGGTTTCCCGTCGCTGTAAACGACGACTTTTCCCGTCGTTACAGCAGAGGCCATCAAATCATTAAATACTGTATCCAAGCGCATGCGGGGTGACAATCCATAGACTGTGCCGTTGCGCACGAACACCGGTGAAAAGCCTGGCTCTGCCATATCGGAGATGGCCCGTTCACTCTCGACTTTCGATCGGGCATAAATGGTTCGCGGATCAAGCGGTGAATCCTCGTTGACCACCTCCGCTTCTGACGCGCCGTACATAATACACGACGACGAAAACAAAAAACGCTCTACGCCAGCGTCTTTAGCTAGGCGGGCCAAATGGATGGAAGCCTGATTGTTGATGTCTTCGGTCCAGGTGTTGTTCAGGTTGCCGATTGGGTCATTGCTCAACGCTGCCAGATGTATCACGGCGTCAATTCCTTCAAGGTCTTGTGGGCCGATATCGCGGATGTCGCAGCGCCGGGAGTCGATATCGGGGATTTTTTCACCCATCAGGCAATCGTGAAAGAAATGGGAGTCATACCCCCGCACACGATAGCCAGAGGTAGCCAGAAGAGGGCAAAGAATGGATCCGATATAACCATCGTGTCCGGTTACTAGTACGGTTTTCATTGGGTTCTTCTCATTTTTTGATTGTTTTTATTAAAGGGATTACTATTGAGGAGAGGGGTCTTGTTTCGGTTACCTTTTCAAATGGGCATCCGGCGGCAAGGGCGGCCTCTCCGTCGCGATCATCATCGCCCAGAAAATAGGTATGGCTGAGATTTAGATGAAAATCGCGTTGCGCCTGATATAACATTCCTGGCTTTGGCTTACGGCAATCACAGCCGTCGTCCCAACCGTGGGGACAGTGATAAACGGCAGATATCTGACCTCCTGCCACTTCGACATCAGCAATCATTTCACGATGAATATCGGACAGATCGTTCTCGGTCATGGCCCCGCGGGCGATACCAGCTTGGTTTGTGACGATAATAACACGGATTCCACTGCGCGACAGGCGGCAAATAGCATCAAGCGCTCCATCAATCCACTGCCAGTCGCGCCATGACCGAACATATTTGGCGTGCGGCATTTTCACGTTAAGCACACCATCCCGATCTAGAATCACCGTTGGCTCAGCGGCTAGAAAAATTTTTGTCAGGGGCAATCGTTTGTGATCGCCGACGCTGTAGTAGCGATGATCAGTTTGGAAGGCGATCAATTCATGATTAAGCACCAGTTCGGGATAGAGAGTCGCTTCGAAGGAAACATTGTCTTCGGGCAAGCGTTCGATGATCTCGCGGCGCAGGATTAGAAATCCGATATCGACTCCGCTCAACCCGTCGGCGCTACGACTTTTATCATAAATCTCCAAGTAGCCGTCAGCGCCGATACGCAAATTGTCGCGGGTGTAACCATCAGTGTTTCGATAAACCGTAACCATGGCTGGCGCGTCGGCTTCACAATAGCGCCGCCACATGTCGGCAAACGGCATGGGCCAGTAATTGTCGCAATACATCAGCAAGAACGTTGGATCGAGATGCCGCAACGCCTGGCGGACGCGCCATCCGGTTTCGTCCTCTGGCGGGGTTACGCTGTAAGTGATCTCGACGCCAAAGCGAGACCCGTCGCCGAAATAGTCAGAAACGACATCGGGCAGATAACCGAGCAATAAGACAAGCCGTTCGAAACCCTGCTCACGCAGCATACCGATGAGATATTCAAGAAATGGTCGACCCTGAAACTCGACCATCGGCTTGGGGCGAGTATCGGTTAGCGGCGCCAATCGGGTTCCGCGCCCACCGGCAAGGATGACGGCTTGGCGAGGGCGTTCAGGGGTATGAGCCACGCACGTCGCTCGTTGTTTTACCAAGATATTGGGCGCAATCAAGGACATTGTTGCACCCGATTTCTGTGGTATCAAATAAACGATCATTCGGCTGGTAATTTCCGCGAAAATGCTTGGTAAGCCATTGCAATATTGCTATAGATTTGTTTCGAAACTTTTCGTCTATACGCAAATTTCCATTCTTTGTTTGCCGCCCGGTTAAAACGTCAGCACGCACTTTTGCGTCGAAGGTGGCCAATGCTAGTGAATATGCCATTCGATACTCGCTGGTATCTATGTTGATCGCATCCATTTGATCCAGTGCCCCATCGCAGGCTAGAAAATAGTTTGCCCAATTTAACGGATAATGCCCCAACTGGTCTTTGAACATTCTCTGCATTCTTATCAATGTATCTGCAGATATATTGGGTAGAATTATCCACGTTTTGACGGGGACAAAATCTAAAGACATTCCATTTATAGCTTTTGCGAAGGCATCTTTACCCTTGAAGAATCGCCCCGCACCATTAGAATCGCTTGGGTATCCGAGAACGTGCATTGGTAGGTCAATGGTCATGCTAAAGTCTGAGTTCATCATTATGCCAATCGCAGGAGATAGCATTGCTTCTGAAGGTATAATCAGGCGGCCACCTGTTTGACGTTTGAATTTGTCAATCGTGATTTTGGCATATATCGCACGAGGCAGATACGGTATTTCTTTTTTTGGTGTGAACCCGCGTATTCCGAAAAGTCCAGTGCCAGTGGAATAAGTTTTTCTCAGCAGGTCGTTGCAAGAACAAATAGTTTTTTCACCAGTATAGGCTCCTATAGATAATTTGTTCCTCCTCGCGATGTCTTGTTGGTCACCATCGAAATAAGATGCAAAACGCCAACTCACCGAGGAAATATCCGGGTGACTAGCTATTTCATTGTTAATATATGATAGCAAGCCTGGCGCGATGGCATCGTCGTCGCAGAGCATCATGTGCCAGTCGCCGGATGCATGAGACATGGCGAAGTCCCAATGATCCACAACATTGCTATGACCAGAAGCGCGAATGTATTTAATACGAGAATCGTTGAACGAGGCGACAACTTTCTCGCAGCCATGCTCGGAATTATCAGATACTATAATTTCGGTGTGTTGATAGGTTTGGTTAAGCGCAGACTTTATAGCGTCACTAACCAGACGGGGCCGGGTGGTTGGAATTACAATTGAGTATAAATTCATGTTCTCTAATTTCCTAGTCATCTGAATCTAAAGTTTAGCGCATAAATTTTTCTCTACGCGATGGCAACGACCTTCCCTGCAAGTGGCGACGGCGCGCTCAGAGGCCAATCTCCTTGAATACGGTCTCGATGTTAATGTCCAAATGATCAGCATTCGGCTGCGCCCAACTGTCGTCCGCTGTCCGGCGCACGGCGTGGACTCTCGCTTGCTTTTGCCGCACCGCCACGTCAAGCAACAAGCGGTCGCTTGGGCGGTTGAGGCTCTTGACGTCGTCAAGCAAAATCAACCGGCCGGATTTCCCCACATGATCGACAATGGCATCCCACCGTGTCGGCATGGCCGCCGCGATGGTGAACAGGCTGGCTTCCAGGCCGCGTTCCTTCGCCCCGGCCATTGCCTGCAATGCCTGCGGCAGCGCGAAGTTCATGGCGACGACGCTCAGATCATCACCGTTTCCATAACGGACGATCTCGTTTTCCTCGTCGACCACGGTTTCAGGGCCGGCGGGCACGATGATTTCGTCGCGGAAAATACGCTGACTGACAGCGATCAGGCGAACGCCCGGGGCGACAAGGTGGCGACCGATAACCCGGTCGGCATCGGTCTTGCCGGAAATCGTGTAGCCTGGGATACGGGAAATGGAGCAGAAGTCCGGCAGGTTGTTAAGGCAGGATTGCGGCCCCTCGAACCCATTGTCGACGACGATCGCCATGACCGTAAAGCTGGCCTGCGGATTACGGCTGCGAATTGCGTTCCAGCTGTTGACCAGATGGTCTATGCCGAGCAGCAGAAAGTCCTGCTGCTTCAGGCAGAAAATGCCGTTGACGCCTTCCACCATGAGACCAAAGCCGATGCCGGTCTGGGTATTTTCGATATTGGGAGTATTGACCGTCAGGCGCCCATCGCCTTCCGGCAGGCCACGCGTCAGCCCCGACAGGCAGCTTCCGGTCGAGATATTCTGTCCAAACGAAACGACGTTCGGCGTCCGCGCCAGAACGTCTTTCACCAGGCCGTTGATATAGGCGACATAGGCGCTCACGCGATGCTCTCCTCAAGCCCGGCAAGGATTTCACGCGCCATGTCCCGGATGATCTTCTCACCATACCGTTCGGTCAGGATATGGACCGGGTCGGCGTTATCGGCACGCAGCAGCGGCCCCTCGCGTAAATCGACCGTCGGCGCCGGACCGGCATGATAGTTGATGAACTTGCCATCCGGGAAATCGTCGGTTTTCAGCCGCCAATCGCCCAACGTGGACAGGGGCGCCTCGACCACCACCGCACCGGGCTCACGCAACACGTCTTCGCGCAGGGTATCGAAGGCCGCCTTATATGCATCCACATCGTTGCCTTCCAGGTGAAGGTAACGCGCCCCTACGCCATGGGCGAGGTTGGCAATATCGAGCGGCCGACGGCGCTCCTCGATCCGCGAGGCCAGCGACCATTCGTTGTTTTCGACAATCACGATGACGGACAGATGCTGGGCCTGCGAAAACAGGATCGATTCATAGAAGGTTCCCTCTTCCATGGCCCCGTCCCCGGTCACCACGACCGTCACGCCGTGCTCTCCTTTCGCCTTGCGGGCCAAGGCCACGCCAGCGGCGACGCCGAAGTTATTGCCCAGGATGCTTGATGAATAGATAACCCCCATATCCGGATTGATCAGGTTCATCGAGCCCTGCCGCCCGCCGGCCAAACCCTCGGGTGCAAGCAGGAATTCGGCGATTACGTCTTTGACCCGGGCGCCACGGGCAAGGTTGTAATGAAGATTGCGATGAGATAGGACGAACCGGTCATCCGCCGTCATGGCGTTCGCGGCGGCAACCGCCAGGGCCTCGTGCCCCATGGCCAGATGGATGGGAATCTTGAAATCCCCGGCCTTGTAGCGTTCGTTGATTAGCATCTGCGACAGGCGCAGGCGCAGAACTTCGCGGGCCTCAAAGGGGACTAAACCACTTATTTTCACTGGTTCAACCGACGAAATATCAAATGCCACCAATTGTTGCCTTGAAATCAGCGAATGATTTATTGCCGCTGTGTGCGTCAGAAATTATCGGATTGGGGCCGAGCAAAGGCCACGTCACGCCAAGCTCCGCATCATCCCAGGCAATGCCTATGCCATGTTCTTGACTGTGCTCGTTGTCAGCCATCAAAAGAACATCGGCATCATCGGTCAAGGAGTAACAGCCGTGCGCAAAGCCCGGTGCAATGAGAAAACAGGTATTCCGCTCTGGGCAAATAACCGACGCATCCCACTGTCCAAATGTCGGACTATCCCTGCGCACATCGACGGCAACCCACCACATGCGCCCCTTCACAGGCGCAACCAACTTTCCTTCGGTGAATGGCGCGGATTGAACATAAAGGCCACGAATCGTATTGCTGTGCTTAGTGTGCGAAATAATAATTTGATCCCAGACCGGCTCAAAACCCGCATCCCTGAACGGTCCTACATTAAATGGTTTGAGCAACGATCCTCGCTTATCGACGAAAATTTCGAGTTGAATATCGTACAGACCTTTGATTTTACGTTCTGTAAATTTCACTAAGAGACCCCTGTAGTGTTTTGTTGCCGGTGACCTTTACAGGCCGAGAAAAGCGATAACGTCTTGCAATCCTTGTTCGAGCGAAATCTTTGCCGTGAAATCAATTGTCTTTTTGGCCTTTTCCGCCGATACGCGGCGAATATTTGGGTGTGCCGGGTCTTTTTCCCGAACCACCGTCTGTCGCTTCAGCAAGCGTTTAGACGTTTCGATCACATCGCCCAGAGTGTTTAGCTGTGATCCTTGAATATTGATGATGTGACAGCCGTCCAAGCCGATGGACTGCCGGAAAGCCCGCGCGACGTCAGTGATATGGATAAAACGGCGTGACGTAGCCAACGACCCCACTTCCACCTCGTCTTTTGTCGCTGTTGCATTCAACAGCGCTTCAACGGCTGACCAATTATTCGGACGTGGTCCATAAATGATGCCAAGGCGCAGGATCGTAACCGGGCAAAACCCATGCGAAAACTTCTGCCGGAGGTTGGCCTCTGAAACCAATTTTGATAATGCGTATTCGGAGGTAATAGCCTGAACATCAATGGCTGAATTTTCAGTTTTCTCCAGTCCGTCTTCAAACCCGGTGTAGACCCATTCTGTTGATGCAAAAATGAACTGTTTCACGCCCCTGGCTTGTGCCGCGTTCATCATATTCAATGTGCCCATAACGTTGGCGTCGAAGCACTCATAGCCCTTGTCCCGGCAATCCGGATCGCGGGATAGAGCGGCAAGATGAATAATCGCATCCGCGCCTTCCGGAATCAGATTGGAAATCGCAGGATCGCGGATATCGGCCACATGACATGTCGCGCCGCCGCTATCGACCGCATCAATACCGGTAACAGAAATACCATTCTCAACACATTGGCGGCGGATTTCACTCCCTATGAAGCTAGCGCTTCCGGTAATTACCAAATGCAAATTGGATCCTTTGGTCTCATGTTTATTCTAACCAATCATAAGAGCGGCATAATTTATCTATAATTAATTTTGGGGCTGTCCCAGATAACTAGACCATATTACCTCTAACCAATTGCCTTAATTGTGATAATTGTCTTTGTGGATCACTGTTGTTAAAACGCCCCCTCACATTCCTTCAAGAATAGGACGAGAATGGAGCAACGGACACGTAGTGTCAGGATGCCGCGTCAGGGGTTGTAGAATACCCCCAACGTTTTAGGTAATCCCCATAACGCCGAAAAATATCTTCCTGCACTTCGGTCGGCAATTCGTCACGATAGTTGCCGTATCCACCTTTGCGAAAATGGGAGAGGGTTGTCTTGTTCAGTTTTTTGCCGCCGCCTGCCTTCATAGATGACATGCTGCTCTGATTGACCGCGTTTTTGATGCTTTCGGAAGAAACAGGTATTTGCCATCTTTCGAAAAGCATCGTCAGGACATTCTCCGGATTGTCATAAAGCGATTCATAACGAATTACGGGCCAGCCGAATTCGACATAGCGATCAAGAAGTCCTTCGAAATCATTAACGTATCGTGTGTAGTAATTTACAAAGAAATGGAAGTACATGTCTGCAATATTATCATAAATATGATGAGGCGATGCGTTGGTTTGAAAACCGTCAGATCTCAGATAGTGAAAAAGCGAAACTACGATATCTCGCAGGTCCCTTATCAGGCAAGCGCCACGCAAAATGCCTGGATCGAAAAGTATATTGTTGTCTAGGGCTGAGTGAGTAAATGATACAAAACAGCGATTTTCGGACGAGCAGACATCAAGATCGAGTGCGCAAGCTATTAAAGAACTTAGCCAAACATTGCCCGATTTAGGAAACCCTACGTTAAGTATCATGCTGCCATTGATATCTCTGAAATTAGGCTCTAAGGCCTTATAGTGCATATGTTGAGGGACAAAGAATGCAGGTGCCAGATGATTGTAGACTTTGCGATTAGCCCCGTTTTTATTCAACATTATGCCGTAGTAGGCAGTTTTTATTTTTTTAATTGCTCTATCTGATCGATATTTAATGCCCAAAATTCAATCCTCTTTGTTAAGTGATGGTACGAACGTAATCTAGATCAGCGCTCATTAGGGCAGGGTAATCGAGTGAACATTGGTTAGGAAAGCCTAACCCTTTCATGATTCGACATAGCCTTTGCAATACAGGAGGTGGTTATGTCGAACGAAGGAGAAGGCGGGAGCCTTGATTTTCTGGAGCATTTTTCGGAACTTGAAGACCCGCGCCAACGGGCGAAAGTTCTATATCCCCTTGGTGAAGCTCTACTTTTAACGCTTTGCGCAGTTTTGAGCGGCGCTAATGGTTGGATCGCGGTGGGGTTATTTGGCCAGAAGAAGCTTGGTTTTCCGCGTCTGCAATTTAGGTAACATGCGGTTCGGGCAACGGGACGATAAACCTGCCCTTGAAGCCCTTCTTCCCGAGGATGCCGATCAGCTCATCGGCGATGTGCCAGGACAGCAGCAACGCGTATTCGGGTTGATCTTCGAACAGCTTGGCTTCGTCGAGCACCGGAATGCGGCTGCCGGGTATGTATTTGCCGAGCTTGTGCGATGTCGAGATTTCCAGCACGCAATCGAGAATGCCGGCGTCAAGGCCAACGTAGTTGATCAAGGTCGAAGCCCGGGACGGCGCGCCGATCCCGTAAATCCGCGCGCCTTCGGCTTTCAACGGCGCCAACAAACCGTATAGGTCGAGTTTCGATTGGTTCACCCGGGCGGCGAAATCGGTCAGGGCCGAGCCATCGGTGATTCCGGCCTTGTCTTCTTCGGCCAGAATTCGCGGCACGGCGCCGTTGATTTCATGCTGCCCCTTGCGTCCGGCAAAAACCCGGATGGAGCCCCCATGGGTCGGGATGCGGTGGGCATGGAAAACTTCAAGGCCGTGGCTTTCCAGCAGGTTCTTCAGGCTTCCCAGCGAGTAATAGCGCAGGTGCTCATGATAGATCGTATCGTATTGCAGGGTTTCCACCAGGCTGGCCAGATAGTGGCTTTCGGAAACGAAGATGCCATCGTCGGTCAGTAGTTCGGTGATGCCTTCAACCACCGTATGGATGTCGCCGATATGGGCAAAGACGTTGGCCGCGGTGACAACCTTGGCCGGGCTGTGACTTTGACGCAGCTTGGCGGCGTTTTCCTTGTTGAAGTAGGACGTGGTGGTTTCGATGCCCCTTTGGCGCGCGGCCTCTCCGGCCTGCGAGGGATCGACACCCAGAACTTTGTGACCGCCCGTAAGGAAGTTCGATAACAAGGTGCCGTCGTTGGAGCCGATGTCGACGACAAAATCATCGGCCCCCAGGTTTGTTAACAACTGAACTTCACGATACAGATCGGCGAAATTTTCCCGCAGGATACGGGTCGAACCGGACAGGTAGGGATAGGAATAGGGAAACAATACCTGCTGGTCCACTTCCAGGCCGATCTGCACGAGAGTGCAGTCCTCACACCGTAGAAGTTCGAGCGGATAGGCGACCTGTTCTTCCGCTATCGAGCCGACCGGCGGCATGGTGTTCACCGGCGGAATAAAGCCCAGAAACAGGATCGGGGCAAGGTGTCCGGAGCCGCAAATCTGGCATTTGGCAAGGGGGGTGGAGGTAGCGGTCATGATTTTTTATTCCCGTCTTTCAAAATCTTATTTGGCAATATCCGGCGCCATATCCGCATTGGCGACATACCAGTCAATCAGCGATGGCAATCCCGCATCCAGCGACAGCTTGGGCTTAAAGCCGAGGCCGATGAGTTTCGTGATGTCGGGGCTGCGGCGCGCGGTCGCGCCCTTGGGTTCTTCGCCGCCGATCAGTTCCGTTTGCCGCCCCATGCACGCCACCACCCGTCGCGCCAAGTCTGCGATAGTCACTTCCTCGGGATTGCCGATGTGGTAAATCTCCAGATGCTCGCCCTTGTCGATCACATCGATCAGGCCGCTGGTGAAATCGTCGATATGGATAAACGCCCGGGTCTGTGATCCGTCCCCCTGAATGGGAAATGGAACGATACCGTCCGGATGTTGCGCGATCAGCTCCTTGGCGCGCAAAACGAATTGGGGCAACACATGTTCCCATCCCATATCAGGTCCATAAACATTGTGCGGACGGAAGACGGTCACCCGCTCGAAACCGTTGCGGCCATGGTTCATGGCGATCAGTTCGCTGGCGATCTTGCCGCCGCCGTAGGAATAGCGCGGGTTACGCACATCAGGAATGGAAAGCGGCACGTCCTCATCGGTTGGAACCCGGGGCGGGGTTTGGTAGACCTCCGAAGATGACGCGTAAACCAGATCGCCGACATCGTTGGCGCGGCAGGCATCTATTACGGCAAGCATCCCGCGAATGCTGACATCGAGTACCAGTTCAGGCTTGGAGTAGAAAAATTCGGTTCCGTTAACCGCCGCCAGATGGCAAACGCAATCGACGCCCTTGGCGGCCGCGGTGACGGCCGCGGTGTCGCGGATATCGGCTTCGACAAATTCGATATCATCGACGATATCGGCAATACGCCGGGGCGCGCCGCGGGAGTTGTTGTCGAGGACGCGCACCCGGTGGCCGTCTTTGACCAGTCGTTTCACCAGGGCCGAACCGATGAAGCCGGTTCCGCCGGTGACAAGATAGCGTTTAGCGTTCACGCCTGACCCGCCAATGCCTGCTTGCCATCCCAATGAACGCCTTCTGGCAGGTATCCGGCGCCATGCCCGCCCAGGCCGATGAAACCAATGCGGTCGGGCAACGATAGTTCGGTGGGATCGAAATTATTCCAGAAATCATAGATAAGACCCGACGGGGCCATAGTCTCGGCCAGACTTTCGACTGGCAGGGTCTCGAAGCAAAGATGATTATTGGCGAGCACCACCAGATTGGCCCCCTGGAAGCCGTCGGCCAGGCTGTCACAGGGCTCGATGGCGAATTCCGTGGCAATGGCTTCTTTCGAAACACGGGCGTCATAGCCTCTGAAAACCGCGTCCGGATAGGCCGAACGCAGGGCATGCAGAATAGGGAAAGCCATGGTGCCGCGCAGATCATCGGTTGCCGGCCTTCCCTTGAACGCCAACCCCATCAGGCAAATCACCGGCCGGGACGGAAAGTCTTTCATCTGCTCCGTCAGGAACTTGATAGCCAGCACGCTTTCCAGTGGTTGACGCTCGTTCAGCCGACGTGAGGTTAGGGTAATCTCCGGGGTCACGCCGAACTCGTTCATGGCCTCGGCCAGGATATAGGAATCCTTTTCCAGGCACGGACCACCAACCGGACCGGGCATGGCCAAATTGGTTCGCGGATAACCCAGTTTGCCCGCGGAAATTACTTCGGTCGCGGAAATCCCCACGGCATCACACATGCGCGCCACTTCATTGGAAAAGGCGAAAAACACGTCCCGCTGGGAGTTGTCGACCAATTTGATCATTTCCGCCGATTCCAGGCTGCGCACCCGGACCACCGTCGGGGTGAGAAACTGGAACAACTGGGCGGCCCGGATGGTCGTGCGGCGCTCGGCCCCGCCGACGATCTGTGGCAATTGGCGCAGTTCCGACAGCGCCTTGCCTTCGATCGTCCGTTCCGGGCAGAAGGCCAGTTCATAGCCCACGCCCGCCTTGTCGAGGATCGGCACGACGACTTTTCTGGTCCCACCGACCTTTACGGTAGACCGCATGATCACCATGTCGCCGTCGCGCAGATGCCGCGACACCTCTTCGGCCACAGCCGAGATCATTTCCAGGCGCGCCTTGCCCTGATCGGAAATCGGCGTGCCGACGGTGATGATATAGACACTGGATTTATGGCCATCGGGGATTCTTTCCTCGACCCGAAGGCGGTCGTTTTTGGCCAGAAAAGCAAGCTTGTGTTCCAGGCCCGGCTCGTAGAAATGCGGGGTTCCCCGGCGCAGGCCGTCGACGACTTCGGGGCGGATCTCAACGCCCAACACGTTGAAGCCGACTTCCGCCATGACCACCGCCAGGGTTAATCCGACATAACCCAGCCCCATAACACAGACGGAACGATCTTGGAAATCTATTGGAACAAGCATGGAAGTTTGTAGTTTTCTCAGTTGAGATCAAGAGTAAAAGGGTCAGACCCTGCTTTGCAGGGCGGCGAAGTTGATGGTTTCGAAATAGACGCCTTCTTCGGTCGCCCCATAGCCGAATACCACCACATGGGCTCGCCCGTCATTTTTGATTTTGCCGTCGTAGACGGCGGCGATGGCGTGCGGTATCCGCAACGCTTTGCGGAACAAGTCCTCGCACCGTGCCGTCGCGGGAGAGCCGGTTTGTACGGGAGAATTCACTAAAATTACCTTATTTTGGCGTTTGGGTTGCGCCTGAGGCGATAAAGAGGCGACAAAGAAACGGGCACGCTACCGCCATCCGGGTGAAAAAAGCCTTCCCCCGCCGTTATATAACCAAAAACCGGCAGCGGAAATCAGGCCGTGGCCCGGATCGCTTCCAGTGGGACGCGCACCCGCAGTCGACGGCCCATCAAGTCCATCAGCAAGGTGACGCGATCGTTGTCGTCGACGCAGTCAAAGATAGCCGATGCTTCGGCCATCGGACCGCCGGCGATTTCCACCGCCTGGCCTTTCCTGAACCGTGTTTCACGGTT
>ENA-ORDP01000339-ORDP01000339.1-marine-sediment-metagenome-genome-assembly--contig:-NODE-339-length-31797-cov-8.384128_pt1 | contig 31797 bp, 31 predicted proteins | sample MGYA00248627_ERZ508539 | MGnify/ENA primary metagenome ERZ508539 (study PRJEB26208, sample SAMN05571518) | marine sediment metagenome | biome: deep sea; feature: Hydrothermal vent; material... | reverse complement strand
TTTGAGTGGACTGACTGGTATACAGCCGAGAGGAGGAGCAAGAGCGATGGGTACTAAGGTAAGTACGGCGATTGAACCTTTGATCAGGAGGAAGCTCTTTGCCAGCGAGGAGGAAGCCCTCCAGGCCCTGCTGCGCGAGTATATCCTAGGGCAGATTACGACCTTGCAGCGCGGAATGTACCGCTTCGAGCGTAAGTATGGGATGACCTTCGAGCGGTTCCGCGATTATCTCCATGAGCGTTCGCTCCTGCTGGACAAGGGCCATCTCTCGCCCGAACAGCGCCAGAGCCTGAGCCGAGCCATCATGCGTGAGGAGGATGACTGGCTGGATTGGAAGACGACTAAGGAAATGCTGGAAAGCTGGCTGGGTATCCGCCAAGAGGTGGGTGCTTGACCTCCTTGCCGGCGCTGCTCGGTGCCTTAACGACCATTAAGAATATACTACAATCGAGGGCACACGGACTACGCATACCAGCTTTTTAGCGATGTTCCTCTGCTGCGTTGGGACAACAAGGAGGAGTTTCGCCAGTTGGCAACCTTCCCACATCACTACCATGATGAGCATGGTCAGGTGGAGACATCTCCTCTGTCAGGGGATGCAATTCGAGATATTGAAGTCGTGCTCCAAGAGCTAACCCAATTTATTTGATCCATTCTCCGTTTCCTGGCGTCTCTATCGAGAACGATTCTTACAAGGGAGGTTTCCATGAGCAACGCAGCCTTTGAGCATCAGCATGACGAACTGGTGAGCGTTTTCGACCGGTTTCTGCGGGAACACCCCTCGCTCTTGGCTGAGATCCCCAATCACGCCGTGCTCGTCTTCCAGATAGAGGGAGATGAGGCCTTCAACGGGTGGAGCGAGCAGACAGCCCGTCGCGTTGCGTCTCCGGCTCAGCCCCTCTTCCAGGTGACCTTCACACTGAAGTCAGCGGCGACGGCACGAATTGCTCTTAAGAACATCGAGAAACTGCAACTGGAACCTGTAGGAACCTCAGGGCATGTTTGAAAAGAGGGATGCGCAAAGCAAAAGAACATGAGGAGAGGTTTGGAATGCGCTTTGATCCTCAACCTCACCAGCGGCGCTCGATCCGTCTCAAGGGTTACGATTATGCCCAGGTCGGCGCCTATTTCGTGACTATCTGCACTCAGAATCACGAATGTCTCCTGGGGAAGATCGTGAATGGCCAGATGAGAATCAACGATGCAGGGCGAATGGTTGAACAGGCATGGGCGAGATTGCCGCTGCGTTTTCCGTTTGTGACCTTGGACGAATCGGTGCTCATGCCCAACCATTTCCACGGGACCGTTGCCCTGGTAGGGGCACCCCTTGTGGGTGCCCAGGGTATGGATACCCCAGCGGGCACCCCAGATCGGGCAGGTGCCCCTACCAGGGCAGGCACAAGACCTGCCCCTACATCATCATCATCAGAACCAAATCCATCCTTGGGATCGGTGATCGGTGCCTTCAAATCCATCACCACCCATCAATACACGGTCGGCGTAAAGGACCAAGGCTGGCCTCCCTTCCCCGGCAGGTTGTGGCAACGCAATTATTACGAACGGGTCATCCGAAACGATGACGAATTATGCCATATTCGTGAATACATCGCAAATAATCCCTTACGATGGGCCGTAGATGTTGAAAACCCTGACCGTAACGACAGATGCGATGAAGTGAGCCCCAAGGGTGTAGTAAACCCCTAAAGTTGGACGCATTCTAGCTCAGGTTTAATCGAATCGCAACCGTTGACCTGACCCTGTTGCCACGCCGCTTCAAACTCCCTCCAGGAGGTGCCCGATCTGAGGGGTCCACTACATTCTAGCCGGTCCGCTTTTCGAGGGGCAGGCCACACCGCTTGGTTAGGTGTCGCCTCTCTTCTCCAACCCTACAGCTTCACTGCTCGTGTGGCGATGAAAGTGGGCATGTATTCTGTCAGGGCGTCGTTCATTTCTTCGCCATAGCCGTCCTCATACAATCCCGTAATCACAAAGCCGACGTCCAGTTGTCCACCAATTTGATCTTCCAACGTAATGATATGCATGGGATATTCCTGCCGATTGTACGCCGTATCGATATTCGCGTTCGCTTCTTATACCCGTATGCTTCGCACTCCACCTAACTATAACCAACCCAATCAGCATCAGCCCCGCCCCCGGCGCAGGCGTGGATCGGAGATGTCTCGCACCGCATCGCCCAGTAGGTTCCACCCCAACACGAAGAGAGTAATGGCCACGCCGGGGTAGACGAAGGTATACCAGTAAGCCAAGGTCTCACCGTGCGACTGGATGATCCAAGAGCGGGCCATGTTGATCATCCCCCCCCAGTCGGCGTAGCCGGGGGTGCCTAGCCCCAAAAACGACAGTGCCGCCGCGGCCAGTACGATCGAGCCGATGTCCAGCGAGGCCAGCACCAACACCGGATAGACGGCATTGGGCAAGAGGTGGCGCATGATGATATGCCGCCCGGAAGCGCCGATCGCCCGCGCGGCCTCCACATAATTATTCTCTTTCACATGGAGCACTTCGCCTCTGATAAGCCGCGCATAGAAAGCCCAACCGAAAATAATAAAGGCAAGGATAATATTATTGATGCCCTTGCCCAGGATGGCGGTGAGCACCATGGTGGTCACCAGGAAGGGGAAGACGAGAAAGATCTCCACCCCGCGTTGGATCAACTCGTCCACCCAGCCGCCGGCATAGGCGGAGACCGCGCCTACGGTGATGCCGATCAGCAGCGTGCTGAAGATGACCAGGATGCCCAGGCGAAAGGCGGTGCGCGTCCCCCAGACCAGCCCATAGAAGATGTCATATTGATCCTGACTGGTGCCCAGTATATGGTCGGGGCTGGGCGGTGAGGGCGTGGGCATATACGAGTCCTCACCCGCCGGAGGTTGGAAAGGGCGCATGATCTGGCTCTGAGGCATGTCATAGGGGCTGCGGTCCGGCTCCGGCGGGGCCAAGATCGGGGCCAGCAGGGCCACCAGCGTGAAGCAGAACAGCAAGAGCAGGCCCAGCGCCGAGGTCGGGTTGCGCAGCAGCCTTAGCAGGACGGAGCTGACTACCTGAGTTGGATGGGCCAGGCGTTCACTCAGGCGCCGGCCCAGCCAACCGAGCCGCTCCAGCCCAGAGTGGGGGCGGCCCGCCTGCTCGCCCCTACTCCGGATGGGCGTCCTCATGATAGCCTGACCCGTGGGTCGAGAATGGGATAGAGCAGGTCTATCAGCAGATCGGCGAAGACCACCGAGAAGGTGCTGAAGGTCAGGAAGAAGAGCACCGCCGGGATATCCAGTTGCAGGGCCGCCTGGGCCGCCCATTGTCCGATGCCCGGATAGCCGAAGACCGTCTCGGTGATCACCACCCCACCGAGCAGCCCGATCACCAGATAGACGATCAAGGTCGCCATGGGGATCAGCGCGTTGCGCCGTGCGTGCTTGTAGATCACGGCCTGCTCCGGCAGGCCTTTGGCCCGCGCGGTGCGCACGTAGTCCTGATGCAGCGTCTCCAGCATACTGGAGCGCATCACCCGCAGCAGCCCGGCAATGCTGACCGTGGCCAGGGTGATCACCGGCAGAATCAGGTGGCCCAGACCGTTCCAGAAGACGTCCAGGCGGCCGTTGAGCAGCGCGTCCACGGTGATCATCCCCGTGTACCAGTGATAGCTCGGCTCGGAGGTGACGTTGATAAAATGTTGGCTCAGCCGACCCGGTTCAAACCAGCCGGCGAAGGGTCCTCCGGCCAGCTGCTTGCCCAGCAGGCCATAAAAGACCATCAGCAAGAGTATCCCCAGCACGAAGCTGGGGATGGCATAGCCGCTGGTGCTGAAGAGCCGCGTGAGCTGATCGAACCAGCGGTTATGCTGCAAGGCCGCTCGCACTCCCAGCCAGATCGAAAGCCAGATGATGAGGGGGAAGGTGTAGAGCGCCAACTCGGCCGTGGCCGGGAAACGATGGCGAAAGGCCTTCAGCACCGTGCTGTTGGCCGTCTCCGACCAACCGAAGTTCAGGTGGACGATGGAGTTGATCCAGCGACCATAGCGCACCTGGGGTGGGTCGGTCAGGCCGTATTTGACCAACATACGATCCATCGCCTCTCTGCCCCCCTTGAGCTGCACCGGGCTCGTGACATAGAGGCCCAGCCGGGTGTAGGGACTGATCAACTGGATCATCCCGAAGAGCACCAGGCTGGCCCCGAAGAGCAGGACCGGCAGAAAGAGCAGCCGCCTGATGATGTAAGCGATCATCTCTGGCTGATTACCATTGCTTGACGGTCAGGTGCGCTTGCTCGATCAGCTTCATATTGGGCTGGGCCTTGGTCGCCTTGTAGAGCGCGTAGAGATCCAAGGGATGCAGCGCGTTATAGTAGTAGCCGCCCACCCAGGTGCGCTCATAGTGGCGTCCCAGGGGCTGATCCAGGAAGATGGCGATCGCGTCGTCATAAGCTAGCTTTTGTAGCTTATTATAGATCTCTTGGCGCTTGGCTTTATTCAAGGTGGTGATCCCTGCTTGAATTAATTTGTCATACCTGGTGCCGATGCCCAGATATTCTGAGTAGGTCCCCTGGCTGCTCATCACCGGGAAGACCCAGTTGTGCGGGTCATGATAGTCCTCCTGCCAGCCGCTGCCGAAGAGTGGAGGGATGGATTGCACCGACTGACCCAGGAAAGTTGACCACTGGACCGGAGTGACCCCCAGCTTGAACTTGGGGTTGACCTTCTGCAAGTTGCGGCGCAGGATCTCGAAGGCGGTCTTGTAGGCCCCCTCGCAGGGTGAGACGCAGACGAAGTTCAGCTTGAAGCCGACCTTCCAGAGCTTGCCGCCGAACGCCTTTTGGAAGTGCGCTTTGGCCTGTTGCAGATCGAGGTGATAGGTGGGGTTCTCGGGGTTGAAGTAGGGGACCCCCAGCGGGATGGGTCCAGTCGGCTTCTCGGCCTCTCCTTTGAGTGCTTCTTTGATGTAGATCTTCCAGTCGAAGCTGTACTCAAAGCCCGCCCGCACGTTGAGGTCGGCGAAGAAGTCCGGTGGGATGCCCTGGCCGTCCAGTTTGCCGGAGCCGATGTAGGGATTGCCTTCAGGACGGATCTTCTGGTTGAAGAAGATGTAGTCCAACACGAACTCGGTCTGGCCTTTGACCAGACGGATGCCGGGCGTCCCGTCAATCTGGTCGACGAACTGGCGGGGCACGACGGCCAGGTCGGCATCCCCGTTGTCCAGCATCAATTGGCGGGTGGACCATTCGCCCGCGCTCTTGTCGATCACCCGCTTCAGCTTGGCCGGACCGCGCCAGTAATTATCGTTGCGCAGCAGCCAGATCTGCTGAGTGGTATGGTCCCACTTTTCCAGCTTAAAGGGGCCGGTGCCGTTGGTCACATCATAGAGCGGGTCCTTGACCTTAACCGGGTCATGATATTTGAGCCAGTCGGCGCAGTTGCCGTCCCAGCCGCCCTGGGCCGTGGTCCATTTCTTATCAATGATCGAGGACCAGGAGGCACCGTGAGCCAGTATGGCCAAGAAGGGCGGGAAGGGCTGCGGCAGGTGGAAGACAACTTGGTCGCCCTTGACCTGTACCGCCTGCTGGACATCCCGGCAGACCCGCAGCACCGTCTTGGAGCTGAGCGTCTTCAGCACGGGCTCACCTGCCTTCTTGGCCGCAGCGCGGATTTGCTGGGGCGTCTGCCCGCTGGCCTTGGCCTCCAACTGGACGGCATGATCTTCAATTGCGTTCACCCCGAAGAGCGGTTTGATCAGCAGCCAAGAGGGGCCACCGCTGCGGTCTAAGAGCAGCAAACGTTGAAAACTGTAAGCGGCGTCCTCCGGAGTGAGCGGATCTCCGTTTTGGAACTTGACCCCGGAGCGCAGCGGAAAGGTGATCGTCTCGGAGCCGTCGGGGTTTTGGCTGATCAGGCCGTTCTGGGTGCTGGGGACTTGGGTGGCCAGCAGCGGGGCGAACTCCGTCGTGCTGACCCCCTGGTACTTGATCAGGTTCTCATAGATATTGTAGAGCTGAAAACCGCTGCTGGTGTCATAAGCAAAAGCTGGGTCCAGCGTGACAGCGACGTTGCCCGCATCGGCGATGATCAGCGTATCGGGGTTTTTCACGCCTTTGGTAGATAACTTGCTGGGAGGGGTGCTGGGCGTGGCCGGCTTTTCGGCTGGCTTTTCGGCCGGCGGCTGAGGCTCTTCTGTCTTGCCGGGTTTCTCAGGTTGCTCTTTGGGAGTTTCGGGCTTTTGCGTGGCCGGGGGGCTGGTCTGGGTCTTTTGCGGCTGATGTTGGGTGCTGCTCGGTGCTGGCTGGCTGGCCTGCTGCCCGCTGCCGGGGCCGGTCAGGTTAAAGGCGATGAGCAAGGCTATGCTTGCCAACACGACCGCTCCGATTATCATCCAGAGCTTCATAGCTGGACCTCCTGGTTCATTGAGGACGACCGGCAAGCCGTCCTAGCTATAGCTACCATTTTAATCTTACACCAAGAGATAAGTCCAATTCAAACGCGCTTCAACGCCGGTATGATCTGCCAACTTGACAAATGCTCCCAAGCTATTGTAGTATACTGCCAATCGGATACAAAGCGTCCACGCCCCAAAGCCACCAGTCCCCCGGGCAACGTTTTGGATAAGGAGGAAGAATGTCGGCTGGCCTGAGCTCTCAAGTCTCACGGGACTACCAGTTAACCCTGACCAACTTCTTAGAGCGCGCTCGGCGCTTCTTCCCCCGCCAAGAGATCGTTTCGCGCGGCGCTCAGGGAATCAGCCGCTATAATTATCGGCAGTTCTATCGGCGAGTTTGCCGACTGGACAATGCTCTATCCGCCTTGGGGATCGGCCAGGGCGACCGGGTGGGCAGCTTCGCCTGGAACACCCACCGTCATTTGGAGCTCTACTTCGGCCTGCCCTGTATGGGTGCCGTGATGCACACGGTCAATATCAGGCTCTCCCCGGAACAGATCGCTTATGTGATCAATCACGCTCAAGATAAGCTTCTCTTCATTGACGAAGATCTAGTGCCGGCGATCGAGCAAGTTGCGGCGAAACTTCCTGGAGTTCAGCGCTACGTGATTATGTGCGAGGGAGAGCTGCCCCCAACTTCGCTGGCGCCGGTCTGCTCTTACGAGGAGCTGCTGGCCGAGGCGCCGGAAAACTATGATTTTCCCCAACTGGACGAAGGGCTGCCCGCTGGCCTGGCCTACACTTCTGGCACCACCGGGGATCCCAAAGGGGTGATCTACACCCATCGGATGCTCTTTTTGCACAGCTTCGCGCTCGCCCTGGCCGGCGGCTTTGGCATCTCCGAGGCGGACACGACCATGGCCCTGGTGCCGATGTTCCATGCCAACGCCTGGGGCATTCCCTATACCTCCACGATGGTCGGCGCCAAGCAGGTTTTACCCGGACCGCACCCCCAGCCTGAAGAGATCGCCGGGCTGATCCAAACCGAGCGGGTCAGCTTCGCCGCCGGGGTGCCGACCGTCTGGATAGGCCTGCTGCAATTTCTGGAGCAGCAGAATTATGACCTGAGCAGCCTCCAGCAGATCGTCTGTGGCGGCTCGGCGGTGCCGCTGAGCCTGATCAAGGCCTATCGCGACAAACTGGGTTTGCAAATCCATCAGGCTTGGGGCATGACCGAGATGAGCCCGGCGGGCTCGGTGGGCACCCTGAAGCGCTCGATGAGCGACTGGCCGGCCGAGCAGCAGTTGGCCCAGCAGGCCAAGCAAGGGTTGCTCCTGCCCGGTCTGGAGATGCGCGTGCTGGATGAAAGCGGCTGCGAAGTCCCTTGGGATGGGGAAACCAGCGGAGAGCTGCTCGTCCGCGGTCCCTGGGTGGCGCGCGAATACTATCGCGATCCAGAGGCCAGCGCTCAGCGGTTCGCGGGCGGCTGGTTGCGCACCGGCGACGTGGTCACGGTGGACCGGGAAAGCTATCTGCAAATCGTAGATCGCACCAAAGACCTGGTCAAATCCGGCGGCGAGTGGATCTCCTCGGTCGCGCTGGAGAACGCGCTGATGGCGCATCCCCAAGTGCTGGAGGCGGCAGTGATCGCCGTGCCGGATGAGCGCTGGAGCGAGCGGCCGCTCGCCTACGTGGTGCTCAAGCCGGACCAGCAGCTTTCGGCCGAGGAGCTGCTGGGTTCGATCACCGCGCAGTTTCCCAAGTTTTGGCTACCGGATGAAGTGACCTTCATCGATGAATTACCCAAGACCGGCGTGGGCAAATTCAACAAGCGTGCCCTGCGCCAACTGGCACAGCAGCGACCGAGGAGGTGAGCGAACCAGAGGTTAAATATCGGCAGAGCGGGACGCATCACCCAGTCAGACACGAAAAGTAAGAGGAGGTAGATAGCATGAAGAGTCTCTCCTACAAGAAGATCAGGCGTTGGGCAATTGCCATGATCGCTTTGGGGTTGCTGGTCGGTGGCATGGGACCGGCCCCGCAAGCCAGCGCTGCTACCCTGAGCGTCTGTGCCAGCGGCTGCAGCTTCTCCACCATCCAAACGGCCATCGCTGCGGCCACCCCACAAGATACCATCTCCATCGGACCAGGCGCCTACGTGGGACCGATTGTGGTCACCAAAAACTTGAGGCTGATCGGCTCAGGTGCGAAGTTGACAACGATCTTCGGTGGGGTGATCGCCGTCGGACTGAGCAATGTCACCCTAGAGGGGGTCACCATCAGCAAGGGGCTCAACGGTCTGGAGCTGCGCAATGCGGCGGTGGTCAATGCCACTGATATCGTCATCGCCGGCAACGCGGCCAACGGGGTGGCCCTCTTCGGGGACTCGGCTCTCTCGCTGATCAGCAGCGTAATCACCAAGAACGGCATCTCGATATTGGGCAATCCGATCGGCTCGGGCATCGCGGCCAGGAACTCGGCACGAATCAACGTTTTTAACATCGTGATCACCGAGAACGGGGCCGACGGTATCTCATTGCTGGACGACGCCTCGGCGAACATCTCGCTGCTCACCTCCATCAGCAAGAACGGCCTCGATGGAGTGCAACTGGGGGGACGCTCTCGGGCGACCATCGACAGCCTTAATAGCTCGGGTAACGCGCTCTATGGCCTGGCCATTGAGGACAACTCCCAGGCCACCGTCAGCGGCTCAGAGTTCTCGAGCAATGGCAAGGCCGGCATCCACATCGGCGGCCCTTCCTCCACCTTGGTCGGCGGCTCCACCCTCACCGATCCGCCGGTCACGGCTACGGCGACGATCACCAGCACGACCGTCTCCGGCAATGCGATCGGCATCCTGATCGGTGACCTCAGCAAGCAGCGTGAGTCAGCCAACGTGACACTCCGCTCGGTACTGGTGGAGAAGAGCAGCGTCTGCGGGGTGCTAATCGACCCTCAAGCGCCCAAGATTGTGACCATGAGCGACATGTCTTTTAGCGACAATGCTCAAGATAAGTGCAGTAGCTAAAGGAGGGAATCTTAATGACCAAAAGTAACAATCATTGGCCGGACAGCTCCGCCGGTCTCAGCCGCCGCTCCTTCTTGAAGGGAGCCGGCGCCGGAGCGTTGGCCCTCTCCTTGGGACCGCTGGCCGGTCCCTGGGTCCAGGCTGCCGAGACGATCACCATCGGCATGGCCAACCCCTTGGAGACCTTCTTCGGCCAGGCGGCAGAAAAAGCCTTGCTGCTGGGCATCAAGCAGATCAACGCCTCGGGCGGCCTTTTGGGAAAGAATCTGGATCTGATCACCTCGGATACCGCCGGCCGGCCGGATCAGGCCCTGTTGGCCGTGGAGGATCTGGCCAATCGGGGTGCCGACTTCCTCACCGGTTTCTTCTTCAGCGAAGCGCTGATCGGGACCATCCCTGCCATCCCGGTGGTGCGCAAGATCCTCCTGGATACAGGGGCCTCGACCCCGGTGCTCACCATTCAGGTGAGTAAGGACTACAACAACTTCAAATTCTTCTTCCGCCTGGGGCCGGTCAACTCCTTCTTCCTACTTCAGTTGTCGGTCGGCTTCGTGCGGGACTTCTTGGAGGGCAAGCTGGGCTGGAAGAAGATCGTCCTGCTCGCCGAGGACTCCGCCTGGACCAAGCCGATCACCGATTCCTTCCAGACACTCCTGGGAGCCTTCGGCTCGAAGGTTCAGGTGGTCGATGTGATCCGCTACGCCGAAAGCACCACCGACTTCACCTCGCTGTTCAGCCGCGCCGTGAAGGCTGGGTCGGACGGTCTCTTTACCATCATGGCCCATACCGGCACGCGCCCCACCGCTCAGTGGGCCGCCCAAAAGGTGCCGCTGCCCTTGGTGGGGATCAATGTGCAAGCCCAGCAGGGGAACTTCGACCAGCTGACCAACGGGGCAGCCGAATCGGTGGTCACCCTCACCAGTGCGGCGCGCGCTCCGGTCACCAAGAAGACCATCCCCTTTGTAGACGACTTCGCCGCCTTCAGCGACGTCTTCCCGCAGGTGACCATTCCCAGCTATAATGCCTTCAGCAGCTACGATGCGCTTTTCATGCTCAAGGAAGCGGTCGAGAAGGCAGGGACGCTGCCTGACAACGAAGCCAATACCGATAAGATCATCGCTGAGCTGGAGCAGTTCGGAGCGCTCAAGGACGGGAAACCGACCGATCTCTTTGTCGGAACTACCGGCCATCTGGGCTTCTACCAGCGCGGCGAGATCGGAGTCACGCCCTTGATGCCCAAACAGGCCTTTCCTCATGACCTGCGCTTCGGACCGGGGCTGGCTGGAGGACTCTGGATCCAGTGGCAGAGCGGTAAGCAACAGGTCATCTCTCCCGCCAACCTCAAGACGGCCGGTTTCGTCCTGCCGCCCTGGATGAGGTGAGGAAGAGACTGGCATGAGTTAGCGAGCGGCAATCAATGTAGGGGCGGTTCGCGAACCGCCCCTACTCACTCTAGCGAAAGGAGCCCTTCGGCGTGAGTACTCTGGCGGAGATCCTGATCTCCGGTTTTCTCATCAGTTCGCTGTATGCCCTGGTAGCGGTTGGCTTTACCATGATCTTCGGTGTAGCTGGTGTCATGAATTTGGCCCATGGGGCCTTCGTAATGGTTGGGGCCTATATCGCCATCTGGGCCGCGACGATGATGGGTTGGAACATCTATCTCGCCTTTTCCCTGGCCATCATAGGCATGGCCCTCTTCGCCCCGCTGGTCTATCGCTTGCTCGTCCGGCCCATCAGTAAGCGGCCGGTCATCGTCTTTCTGATCACTTTGCTGTTGGCGGTCCTGTTGGAGCAGACGATGGCACTGCTCTTCTCCACCACCCCACGGATCCTCCCCCGTTTGGTGACAGGGGATATCTACCTGCTGGGAATAAACATCAGCTACAATCGCATCGTGGCCAGCCTGATCGCCGTCGGGATCATCGGTCTGCTCTGGTTCACCGTGCAAAGGACCAAAACCGGACAGGCCATCCTAGCTCTCTCCATGAACCGCAAGGGGGCTGCACTGGTCGGCATCCGCGCGGAGCGAATCACCCTGCTCGTCTGGGCCATCTCCGGAGCGCTGGCCGCAGTCGCTGGCCTCTTCTCCGCTTCGTTCCTAGGGATCAGCCCCCTGGGAGATCGCTTGCCTCTGGTGATCGCCTTCTCCGCCGTGGTGCTAGGTGGGCTGGGGAGCATCCCCGGCTCACTCTGGGCAGCCTTCATCATCGGCTACGCCGAGACGATCACCGCCCAGTTCTTCCCTGAGGCACGCGGTCTGGTCTCACTGTTCATCCTGATAGTCATCTTGACCATTCGCCCACAAGGGCTCCTGGGAAGAGAGATTGCATGACGCCTGCGTTAGCTCGCCCCAAGTGGCAGTTGATCCGCTACGCCCTCTATCTCATCCCCCTGGTCTTCCTGTTCCTCGTCCCCCAGCTCTTCGCGCAGAACCCCTTCCTGCTCAACGTGCTCATCCTGGCCAATATCTGGGCCATCTTCGCCATGAGCTGGGATATCCTCTCCGGCTACACCGGTCAGATCAGCTTTGGCCACTCCTTCTTCATCGGCCTGGGCGGCTATACCAGCGCCCTGCTGAGCTTGGCCACCGGCTGGTCTCCCTGGCTGACCATCCCGATTGGCGGGGTGGTCGCCGCACTGGGCGGCTTGATCTTGGCTGCGCCGGCCTTGCGGCTGCGTGGCCCCTATTTGGCCCTGATCACCCTCGTGATCGCGCTGGCCCTGCAGCGCCTGGTGCCGATGCTCAACCTGAGCAGCAGCGGAGCGGAGGGGGCTATCCTCTGTTTCCCCAAATGCTTTATCAGCTACAACGTCACGACCAAATATTATTACTCCTTGATTCTGCTGGCTCTGGTCACCGTGGGGCTGCTGCTGGTCGCTCGCTCAAGACTGGGTCGGGCCTTCGAGGCGATCCGCGACGACGAGGAGGCCGCGGCCGCCGCGGGCCTGCACGTGTCAAAATACAAGTCGCTGGCCTTCCTCATCTCTGGCTTCGTCGCCGGCTTGGGTGGGGCTTTTCTGGTCAATCACATGACCTTCGCCTCCTCCGGTCTGGTCCTCTCACTCAACGTTTCGATCGAAGTGATCATCGCCGCCGTCCTGGGAGGAATGGGCACGATCATCGGTCCGATCGGCGGAGCCTACTTCATGGTGGTGCTGCGGGAATACCTCCGTCCCTTGGGCATTTGGCGCTTCTTCATCTTCACCCTGCTGGCGATCCTGGTGCTCTTCTTCCTGCCTCGCGGGCTGTTCACCGAGCTGCGCTTACGGCTGAGGCAATTCTGGCGCCAGCTTTTCCCTTCTACCCCAGTAAGCTACCGTCCGCTCCAAGCGGCAGCGGACCAAGCTGATGGTGCGCCGCGCCCGCTCCAGAGCGTGCCTAGCCCCAAGCAAGCGGGAGACGCCAGCGATTGGCTCTTGGAAGTGAAGGACCTGCGCAAGGCCTTCGGGGGCTTGCTGGCGGTCAACAAGATGAGCTTTGGCGTTCATCCTGGTGAAATCCTGGGTTTTATCGGACCCAACGGCGCGGGGAAGACGACCGTCTTCAACCTGATTATGGGGCTCTTTCACCCCGATGGCGGGCAGGTGCGCTTTCGCGGGCGTGAGATCACCGGTTGGCTGCCCCATCGGGTGGTGGGAGCCGGCATCGCGCGGACCTTCCAGATCCCCCGTCCCTTTGCCCATAAGACCGTGGCGGAGAACGTGGCCATCCCGGCCCTCTCCGGCAGGCACTTCGCCCGGAGCCGTTCGATCCGGCGGGAAGAGTGGGTGCAGCGGTGCTGCGCCCGCACCGGGCTGCTGGCCAAGGCGGACATCTACCCCAGCGAGCTGCCCGATGCCGATCTGCGCCGCCTGGAGATCGCCAAGGCCCTCGCCACCGATCCGGAACTCCTGCTGCTCGATGAACCCTTCGCCGGTCTAAGCCTGGCGGAGATGGAGGAGATCTCCCAATTGATTGAGCGCTTGCGTCGGGAGGGCCACGCTATCGTCCTGGTGGACCATAACATGCGTGGCCTGATGAAGCTGGTTGACCGCGTGGTGGTCATCAACTTTGGAGAGAAGCTGGCCGAAGGGCGACCCGACCAGGTCGCCGAGAACCAGGATGTGCAGGAGGCTTATCTCGCGGGAGGCGGACGATGATCCTGACCGTCAAAGATCTCGATGTCTATTATGGCAAGGCCCAAGCGCTTCACGAGGTCAATCTGAGCATCGAAGCAGGGGAGTTCGTCTCGGTGATCGGGCCCAATGGCGCTGGCAAGACGACGCTCTTCAATGCCATCTCCGGCTTCGTTCCCCACCGGGGGCAGATCAACTTTGAGGAACGGCCATTGCCCCGGCGCCCGGACCAGATCGTTCGTCTAGGGATCATCCACTGTCCCGAGGGACGCAGCCTCTTTCCCTATCTGAGCGTGCAGGATAATCTGAATTTGGGCGCCTATCGCCTCAAAGTGGGCGACCGCCAGATCAATACCGAGCTGGAAACGGTCTATCAGCTCTTCCCCGTGCTCAAGGGGCGAGCGCGTCAGATGGCTCACACCCTCTCTGGCGGGGAGCAACAGATGCTGGCCATCGGTCGGGCCTTGATGGGCCGTCCCAAGTTGCTGATGCTGGATGAGCCCACCTTGGGGTTGGCCCCCATCGTGCGGGCCAACATCTCCGAGGCGCTGCGGGCCATTCAGCAGCGCTACCGGATGACCATCCTGCTCGCCGAGCAGAACGCCACCTTCGCCTTCGAGCACTCGCAGCGCATCTATCTCTTGGAGACCGGGCAGGTGGTGCGCCAGGGCACCGCAGACGAGCTGAGAGCGGACGAATCCATCGCTAAGAGCTATCTGGGAGGCTAACCCTCCTCAGTCAGTGCCTGTAGAAAATAGATCGAGCTGCGGATGCCGCGATAGAAGTTGGGCAGATAGAAGCGCTCATTCGGCGAGTGCAGCCGATCATCGGGCAGGCCAAAGCCCATCAGGATCGAATCCAGGCCGAGCTGCTTCTTGAAGAGCGTGACCACCGGGATGCTCCCGCCCTCGCGGGTGAAGAGCGGCTCGGTGCCGAAGCCCGCTCGATAAGCTTGCCTGGCCGCCTGCATCGCCGGAATATCCCGTCTGAGGAGTGCTGGCTCGGCGAAGTGGATCGCCCGGACCTGAGACTGGACTGTCAAGGGCGTTATTTGCTTGATATAGCTCTCGAAGAGCTGAGCGATCTCGTGGGGCTCCTGATCGGGGACCAGCCTCATGCTGATCTTGGCCATCGCCTGGGCCGGGATGATCGTCTTGGCCCCTGCACCGGTGAAGCCGCCCAGCAACCCGTTGACGTCCAACGTCGGACGCGCTCCCAGGCGCTCCAGCGCCGTGTAGTCCGGATCTCCCCAGGTCGCCGAGATGCCCGCCTCCCGGCAGAAGGCCGCCTCATCGTAGGGCAGCCGGGCCAGCTCCGCACGCTCCGATTCGCTAAGCGGCCGCACGCGATCGTAGAAGCCGGGGATGGCTACCCGGCCTTTCTCATCATGCAACTTTGCGATCATCGTCGCCAGCGCGCCCAGCGGGTTATGCACCGCCCCGCCGTAGGAGCCCGAATGCAGGTCATGGTCGGGTCCCTGGACCTGCAGCTCCACGTAGGTCATGCCGCGCAGGCCATAGACGATCGAGGGTTGATCGGGAGCGAGAATATGCGAATCGGAGATGAGGACGATATCGGCCTGGAGCAGCTCCTGATGCTCGGCGATGAACTGGGGCAGGCTGGTGCTGCCGATCTCCTCCTCGCCCTCCAGGAGCAGTTTCACGTTGACTGGCAAGCACTTCGTGCTCTTTAAATAGGCCTCAATGGCCTTGAGGTGCACGAAGAGCTGACCCTTGTCGTCGGCGGCTCCGCGGGCGTAGAGATAGTCACCGCGGACCTGGGGTTCGAAGGGATCGCTCTGCCATTGCTCGAGGGGATCGGCCGGCTGGACGTCATAATGGCCGTAGATCAACACGGTCGGCTGGCCTGGCGCTCCCAGCCATTGGCCGTAGACGACCGGGTGGCGCTCGGTGGGGTAGACCTCTACCTCCTCCAACCCTAAAGCTTTCATATGTGCTGCCAGCCACTGGGCGGCCTCTGCTATCTGGGGACGGTGATCGGGCAAGGTGCTGATGCTGGGGATGCGCAAGAGTTCAATCAGTTCTTGTAGTTGAGCTTCACGTGCGTCTTTGGCTTGTGTTAATATATTCTCCATTATGCTAGACATTAGCTCCTTTCGATGCTCCCAGTGTAGCGGAAGGGTAGCGAGTTATGCAAACCCAAGAGTCGTCTCAGGTAAAATGAGCCTGAGCAGTTCTTAAGCGTCCCTAATCGCCTCCACCGGCTCGAGGCGGACCGCTCGCCAGGCGGGCCAGATCGCCGCCAGGACCGTTGCGACCAGCGCCGAGAGACCGGAGATCAGCAGGATGGAGGGGGTGAGCACGGGGTAGATGATCCGGCTCAGTCCCAGGAAGCTCAGGCCACGGACGAACCAGCCGAGATCGAGCCCCTGTAGCGACAGCCACCAGACCACACCGAAGCTAGCTGCGCTGCCAAGCGCCACGCTCACCAAGCCCATGAGGGCCGACTCGATTAAGATCATGCGGAAGATTCGCAGTGGCCTCGTCCCCAGGGCGAGCATTATCCCCAGCTCCCGCGTCCGCTCGGAGATGACCATGAGCATCGTGTTCGTCACCCCGAAGACCATTGCGATGTAGATGACAAAGGCGAAAAGATAAACCCACTCCTCCCAGAGCTGGGTCATCTGCACCAGGTTTGGGACGAGCTCCTTCCAGGTGAGGACCTCATACTCGTTCGGAGCGAGTTTGGTCCTCAAGGTGGCGGCCACCTGCTCCAGGCTCCTCTGCCGATCGATGCGGACGGCGATCTCGGAGATCTTCCCGTCGAGCGAGAGCAGGCTTTGCGCCGCAGCGAGCGGGATATAGACCGTCATCTTATCGAAATTCGGGGAGGCGGTCTGGAAGGTCCCGACGACGCGGAAGGCATTACTTGCCATCCCCGGGGCCAACCCTTTAGCCATCAAGACGACCTTCCGGCCCAGGCCGACCTTCAGCTTCTTCGCCAGGGCCTCGCCGAGGTAGATGGCATATTCGTCGGCTGCTGCGAGAAACCGGCCGCGGACGAGGGAGTGGGCGATCGTGGAAACCGCCGCTTCAGCCGTGGGGTCGACTCCCAGGATCTGCACCCCGGCGGAGGCACGGGCGCTCGAGACCAGCCCCTGAGCGCGGACCCGCGGCGCAGCCGCCGAGACATGCTCCGTACCGCGAACCAGGCGCAGCACCTGCTCAGGATTATCGATAGCCAGCTCGAGCGTCTTGCTCTCCTGGAAGCCCCGGTGGTGGATTTCAATATCGCCAAGCGAGGTCCCGACGATGTTCTCCACCATCTGGGTGGTCATTCCCACCGTGAGAGCCTCGTAGACGACCACCCCGGCGAGGCCGATGGCGATCGCGGAGATTATTATCACCGAGCGCCGTCTATTCCGCCAGACATTTCGCCAGGCAAGCTTGATATCCATTGCTCTTGATCTCCTATCGGGTATGCAAGGCCTCGACCGGCTCGATCCTCGCCGCGCGCAGGGCGGGCCAGAGCGCGATCAGGACCCCCAACCCCAGGACGATCAGCGCCGGATAGACCGCTATCCCCCAGGAGAGCTTGGCATAGAACAGCGGCTTGATCCCCCAGGACTCGAAGCTCTCCATCGAGCTTCCGGAGAGGTTTATCGGATGTTGCACCACATAAGCGCTCACCCCGCTCCCGAGCAGCGCGCCGGCCGTCGCGCCGATGAGAGAGATGAGCAGAGCCTCCAAGAGGATCATCCCGAAGATCCGCCGCGGCTGCGTCCCCAAGGAGAGCAGCACCCCGAACTCCCGCGTACGCTCCAGCACCGCCATCAGGATCGTATTTAACACGCCAAAAGCGATCACCAACAGCAAGATCAACAGGAAGACATAACCACTGGCACTGTCGAAGCGCAGAAATTGGACCAGCTCCGGCATGAACTCCGGCCAGGTGAGCACCTCCAGTTTCTGGGGGTTGACCTGCGCCAGCAGGGCGCGCTTGAGATGGTTTAGTTTGGCCAAGGTTGGATCGCGGAGCTTGAGGATGAGCATCGTCACGCGGTCGCCGAAGGCAAAGAGCCGCTGTGTGCTCTTGATATTGAGATAGATGAGGTTCTCATCGAGCGCGGGCACACCTGTACGAAAGATACCCCTGATCTGAAAGCGGGCCGCACCGAGCGTGCCGCGGCGCGTCTGGGTGACCAGCGCTAGACTCGCGCCGATCTTCGCCTTCAAACTCTTCAACAACCGCTCACCCACGAGGGCTCCCTGCAGATCGTTCGGTTCCAGATAATCCCCAGTGACGATTTCAGCAGCAAGTGGTGTTACTCCCTGCTCTAACTCGGGGTCGATCCCCACAACCATGACACCCTTGCTCTCCTGCCCGACCTCCGCCAGTCCCTCGCCCTGGACCCGCGGGGCGAAGCCGCGGAGCTCGCGGTCCCCTTTGAGAAAGCGGAGTAGTTTCGCCGAGGGGACGAAGCTGCGGAAGATCGTCGGGTCATCTTGATAGCCACGGGCGTGGATCTGGAGCTGGCCGACCCCGTGGGTATCAAGGACCTGGAGGACCATCTGCTCGTGGCTTCCGACCAGGAGTGCCTCAGTGAAAACGAGAATTGCTGCGCTGAAGGCGACCGAAGCGATGGTGATCAGCGAGCGGCGGCGATTCCGCCAGACATTCCGCCAAGCGAGCTTCATCAGGAGACGGAGGCTACTCATCACCGAAGACCTTCCCGTCCCGCAGGCGGACCAATCGCTCCGCCCGCTCCATTACCAAGGGGTCATGGGTGGAGAAGACGAAGGTCACCCCATGGTCGCGGTTGAGCTGGCGCATCAGATCCAGCAATTCAGAGCTGGCCGTGGAGTCGAGGTTCGCCGTCGGCTCATCGGCCAAGACGAGCTTCGGCTGGGCGACGATCGCCCGGGCCACTGCCACCCGCTGCTGCTGGCCGCCACTCATCAGGTTGGGGAAACGATTGGCATACTCCGCCAGGCCAACTTCTCCTAAAATCGCCAAAGCGCGCTGGCGACGCTCCCCTGCGGCAATGCCTTGGAGGAGCATCACGTATTCCACGTTCTCCAGCGCGGTGAGCACCGGGAGGAGGTTGTAGGCCTGGAAGACGAAGCCGATCTTTCTCAAGCGCAGCTCGGCGAGCCGGGACTTGTTCAAGCGAGTGATCTCCTGCTCTTCTAAGAAAACCTGCCCCGCCGTCGGGCGGTCTAGCCCACCGATCAAATTTAATAGAGTCGTCTTCCCCGATCCGGAGGGCCCGGCGATCGCCAGGAACTCCTCCCCCTCAATGGTCAGATCTACCCCCCGCAATGCGGGGACCTCGACATGATCCAGGCGGTAGATCTTCTCCAAGCCTTCGGTTCTGATGAGGCTCATCGCTAGAATTTGCTTGGATCTTCTAGATATTTGAGGGTGAAGACCTGCGGGTCGATTTTAACATCAAACTCGGCCGATATGATCACCAAGGTCGTGACATGATGTTTTTCCAGGAGATCGGTCGTCACCCAGACCGTGGGAATCGTTCGCCCGCCCATCTCCTTAATCTCGCGGAAGTTGGTGACCTTGAGGGCGGTCCCTTCCTCGGCGTAGAACTCTTCCTTTACGGGGATGAAGTCCTCGCGGACCCAGAAGAGGATCTTCCCGTAGACGACCGGAGCATCGGGCTTGGGGTCGAGCTCTAAGAGATAAACTATCCTCCCATCCTGGCTCTCGCTGCTCACGATCTTGGAGGTATAATCGCGGACGATGCTGCTCTCTTTTACCAAGTCATCGTAGGAGAAGGTGCTTCCGCGAAATGATTGCATCATCATCGACGGCGGGATCTTCATCAACTGATCGATGCTCGGGATATACATCCAGAGCTGATCGCCCAGTTTGAGCCAGCCGGTCCCGCGCCCCTCTGCTGGAGCGATCAACTTGATCAACGCCTTCTCCTCACCCTTCATATAGATCTTCAGTACGTCCGTTCGTTGATAATCAGGTGTAGTAACGTCCATCTCGATCTGCATGATGTTACTATCGGCCCGGAGAAGCTGATCAACACCGTGGACGAGCTCCTCTGCCGTCGGGCCCTGGGCTGCCCTGCTTGGCCCTCCCAGGCTGAAAAGCAGGCCCAGTAATACCAAAACTACCGAGATCCAGGTGCGCATCTTCTCTCCTCCCTTCAGTCTCATTTGCGTTTTAGCCCCACTAAAAGGTTCTCGGTCAAGACCTCTCCGGTCTCCCGGATCGGGGCCCCCTGGGGATCGATCATCCAGTGGAGCCAGAGGCCATCGTAGGCCGCAAGCAGCCCTACCGCACTGAGCCAGGGATCTACCGCGCGGAACTCACCCGCTTGGACCCCTGCTGCGATCACATCAGCCAGAAGCTGGCGATAGCGGCTGAGGGCTTGGTGGAATCGGCCTATGAGGGCCGGTTCGCGGCCCGCATGGGCCCAGAATTCGAGCAGCAAGTTCGACAGATCTGCGGACTCCTCGATCTCCGTAATGTCGAGCTGTGCCAGCCGCCGGAGCCTCTCCTCGGCCGATCCGGAAGCGAGCACCTCCTGCCAAGCCAAGTCGAATTGGGCAAACCAGGAGTCGAGTAGGGCCAGGAAGAGTTCCTGCTTGCTCTTGAAGTAGTAGTAGATCAGCCCTTTGCTGAGATTAGCCGCGACCGCGACCTCTTCCATGGTTGTCTCGTGATATCCATGTTGAGAGAAGCAGCGCCGCGCCGCCTGCAGGATCTCCTCCCGTCGCTCCTTCTGTACGCTCGGTTTCGGTGCCATACTCGCTCCTTAACTGACTGGTCAGTCAATTATACCGGGGCTTACCATCTCTGTCAAGCGAGAGAGTTGTCCCATTGGTAACGATCTCTTGGCGCACCAACCAGGCGGGCTTGACCTACGGCCCCCATGGCCTATAAGCTAACCCGATCTGCATATTGAAAAACCCGGCGACTGAAACCGGGTGATCTCTTGCCTCGACCGACTAAAGTCGGGGTCAGCGAAGGGAGATGCATCAACGATGAGAACTGCCTTGATCGTGGGGGTGCTACTGTTGGGAGGGCTGGCCCTCGGCGGCTGCGGCCTGCTGCAATCTCAAGTGAACTCTCCAACTGTAACGCAATTCTCGCCGCATAGCCTAATCAGTGTGGGGCCACCTCTGCTGAGCTGCCAAGCCGCGGCTCTGCCCCTGGGCGCACCTACCGTTGCAGGCTGGCACCTCAAGTGCAGCCTAGTGCAGGCACCTGCGGGCGACACGCAGTTCACCGTAGAGCTGATGCTGCTGGATGGTCGGGGCAACGCCGCGTATTTTTTCAGCGACGTCTGTCAGGGCGTGCTGCGCCAAGGGCAAGGAGACTGCCAGGCCAACTTCTTCGCTCCGGCCGGCCTCTCCGCTCAGGCGCTGGAACTGTTCGCCGTTGGCCTACCGAGCAACAAGCTGAGCAATTCGGTGCGGCCGCTCGGTGGGGCTTAGGTGATTCGCTATAATTTGTCATACTGATATAAGGCTGGGCAGAGCGAGAGCCCAAAGGAGGTCAACCGATGGAATTCGCTATTTTCATTGCCCTATTGATTGTCTTGGCCCTGATCGTGATGGGCCTGTACAACGGGCTGGTCGGCGCGCGCAATCGCGCCGAGGAGGCCTGGTCCCAGATCGACGTGCAGCTCAAAAGGCGCCATGACCTGATCCCCAATCTGGTGGAGACGGCCAAGGGGTATATGAAGCACGAGCGCGAGGTCTTCGAGCAGGTGGCGCGCGCCCGTCAGCAGGCGATCCAAATCAGCGGGGGGGCCGACGTTCAGAAGCGTGCTCAGGCCGAAAACGTCTTGACCGGCGCGCTGCGGCAGCTCTTCGCCGTGGCCGAGGCCTACCCCGATCTCAAGGCCAACCAGAACATGCTGGCCCTGCAGGAAGAACTCACCTCCACCGAGAACAAGATATCTTTTGCACGTCAGCACTACAACGATTCGGTGCTGGAGCTGAACAATCGCATCCAAAAGATGCCCACCAACCTGATCGCCAGCGCCTTCAACTTTCACGAGCGGCCCTTCTTCGAGCTGGAAGAGCCCTCGGAGCGCCAGCCGGTGCAGGTCAAGTTCTAGCCGATGCTTCTTTCGCAGCAGATCGCGACCAACCGTCGCAATACGTACTTACTGGTGGCACTGATCTCCCTACTGCTGCTGGCGCTGGGCGCGGCGCTGGGACTCTTCTGGAACTCACCGGGCAGCGGCATCGGAATCGCCATCTTGGCCGCCTTCTTCCTGGGCACATTCAGCTATTATCAGGGCGACCAGCTCATCTTGCGCTACAGCCATGCCCGTCAGATTGCCAAGCACGATAATCCCCAATTATTCAACGTAGTCGAGGAGATGGCCATCGCGGCCGGTCTGCCATTGCCGCAGATCTATCTGATTGAGGATGAGGCGCCCAATGCCTTTGCCACCGGGCGGGATCCGGAGCACGCCTCGCTGGCCATCACCACCGGCCTGCTGAAGAAGCTCAATCGGGATCAACTGCAAGGGGTGATGGCGCACGAGCTCTCGCACGTGCAGGACCGAGACATTCTTTATACGATGATGGTGGGCGTGCTGGCTGGCTCGATCGTGCTGCTCTCCGATTACGTCACCCGCTATCTCTTCTGGACCGGAGGTGGCTCCCTGCGGCGACGCGGGAACCGAGAGCGCTCACAGGCCAATGCGCTGCTAATGGCGCTAGGCTTGGTGTTGATCATCCTGGCACCCTTGATCGCCCGGCTGGTCCAGTTGGCCGTCTCGCGCCAGCGAGAGTACCTGGCCGACGCCTCGGCGGCCAAGTTGACCCGTTATCCGGAGGGGCTGGCCTCGGCCTTGGAGCTGATCGCCAACGATTCCCATGAGCTCCGGGTGGCCAACCGGGCGACTGCCCATCTCTACGTCGTCAACCCCTTCAGAAACCGCAAATTGGCCGAACGCAATTCGGTCTTCGACACCCATCCACCCCTGAAAGAACGCATCCGCAGGCTGCGAGAGCTGCGCTGAGCCGGCTGGCCGAGCCGAGTGGCTTCCAACTTCTCCCCAGACTATAATGCTAAGCTATGCGTGATCATTATCGGATCGTATCTCTGCCCGGAGATGGAATCGGACCGGAGGTCACTACCCAGGCGCTGGCGGTGCTGCAGGAGGTCGGTCGCCGGCTCCAGGTGCAATTTGAGATAGAGGAGATACCCTGCGGCGGTCATTATTATCTGCAGCACGGACGGGAATGGCCGGAGGGCTCTTTCGAGCGTTGCCAAGCGGCAGATGCCGTTTTCTTGGGTGCTGTGGGCCATGAGGTCGAGGGGAAACCGGTGCTGACCAAGCCGGGCCAACCCTATCCCGAGTCGCAACTGGCCGGCTACGCCCCGGTGATCGGCAACCGCAAGAAGCTGGAGCTCTATGCCAATGTCCGGCCAATTAAGCTCTATCCTGGAGTCCGCCAACAGATCGGCGGCTCTTTTCAATCGGTCTGGCGACCTGAGCAGGTTGACTACGTTATCGTGCGCGAGAACACCGAGGACGCCTACACCGGCGAGACCCAGGAGATCCCCGGCGGCCGGATAACCCCCATCGTGATCACCCGCAAAGCCAGCGAGCGGGTGGTGCGTTTTGCCTTTCGTCTGGCCCGGCAACGGGACAAACTGGGCAAGGTCACCTGTGTGGACAAGTCCAATATCATCGGGGCGCATCGGCTCTTCCGCGATATCTTCACCGAGGTCGGCAGGAGCGAATTCCCGGAGATCGAGCTGGATTACGCCTATTTTGACGCCTTCTGCCAGTGGCAGTTGCGCAATCCCGACTGGTACGACGTGGTGGTGGCTCCCAATTTGGTCGGTGATGTGATCAGCGACAACGGTTCCACCCAACAGGGGGGGCTAGGGCTGGCGGCTTCGGCCAATTTGGGCGATGAGCACGGCATGTTCGAGCCGATCCACGGGAGTGCGCCCCGCCATGCGGGCAAAGACGAGGTCAATCCCCTGGCGGCCATCTTGGCGATGAAGATGATGCTGGCCTGGTTGGGGGAACGCCACTCGGACGAGCGGCTGCGGCGGGGGGCCGCTTGGGTGGAGGGAGCGGTGGCTGCCGTCCTGGAGGAGGGCAAGACACTGAGTTACGATCTGGTGGGCCCGGAGCGGGCAGCGCGCTGCTCCGAGGTGGGCCAAGCGGTACGACGGAAGCTGGCCGACTTGGAGACCGAGTTGGTATAATGTGCTCAGGTGATCAAAGAATATGCCACTGACCAAACCGCCTGAGAGACTGATTCTGACCACATTAGCCTGTCCACGTTGCGAGCGGGTGGGCCGGCTCTATCGCAAACCGCAGGCCGAAGTGCCGTCTGGCCCGACCGGCAACCCAAAGGCCGAATACTACTATACTTTGCGTTGCCCTACCTGCGGTGAGTTTGACCTGTGGGGACTGCCAGCCCAGCAAAGCTCCCCAGACGGTGCCGAAGGGGTTTAAGCCCCCTCATTGAGCTTCGCTAAGATAAGGGAACGCTCACAGGTCTAACCCTGCCTACTGGAAGAATGAGCGAATAGGCTGCCCTTCAGCGCATCTGGAATTTGACTTGCCCGCAAGGATCAAGTACCATTTATCATGCTGTCGCATGTGCAAACCGGTTGCGCCGGGCCTTCGGGTCCAGTGAGGATTGAAACGGAGCCAAGAGAGAGGGCGGGTTTATGAGCAAGATGCGTATTTATCAGATTGCCAGAGAGATGAATGTCTCTGTGGTAAAACTATTGGAGATGCTTAAAGAAGTAGGCATTGAGAAGGCCGGCAATTTTAGCACCATTGAGGCTGATGAGTATGAGGTGATCCGCGAGCTCTTCGCTCAGCCGGCCAATCAGCCGGCTCCCGCAGAGAGCTCGGGCAACGGTCGCCAACCGCAGCCCGCGGCCCCAGCTCCAGAGCGGCAGCCGACCGGCGTGCCTCGTCCCCCGGTGGTGGCGGTGCTGGGCCATGTGGACCACGGCAAGACCACCCTGCTCGATGCCATCCGTCAAAGCCAGGTAGCCCTGAAAGAGACCGGTGGCATCACCCAGTCCATCGGTGCCTATCAGGTGGCCTATCAGGGCAAAGCGATTACTTTCATAGATACCCCCGGCCATCGCGCTTTCACCGGGATGCGCGCCCGCGGGGCGCAGGTCACCGACATGGTCGTGCTGGTGGTCGCCGCCGATGATGCGGTGATGGAGCAGACGCGCGAGGCGATCGCCCATGCGCGGGCGGCCGAGGTGCCCATCATCGTGGCCATCAACAAGATTGACGTGTTGGGTGCGGACGTGCAGCGGGTCAAGGAGCAGTTGGCCAAGGAGGAGCTGGTACCCGAAGATTGGGGCGGGGATACGATTGTGGTCCCGCTCTCGGCGCGCACCCACGAAGGGATTGACTCGCTCTTGGAGATGATCCTGCTGGAGGCCGAGATGCTGGACCTGCGGGCCGATCCGAACGCTGTGGCTCAGGGCACGGTGATCGAGAGCTATCTCGATCCGGCGCGGGGGCCGATCGCTTCGGTGATCATCCGCGACGGCACGCTGCACCAGCGCGAGGTGATCCTGGCCGGCGCGGCGCAGGGGCGCATCCGCGCGCTGCTCAACGATCAAGGGCAGCGGGTGAATGAGGCTCCACCCTCCTCGACGGTGCAGCTCTTGGGGCTTTCCCAGGTGCCGCCGGTCGGCGCGCCTTTGGAGGTGCTCTCCAGCCCGGCGCGGGCCAGGCAGATCGCCCAACAGCGGGCCAACGAGGCGCGCCGGGGACGCCTAGAGCGTTCGCGCCGCACCCTGGCCCAGATACTCAGCGACACGGCCCAGAGCGGGGCGCTCAAGCTGCTGCTCAAAGCCGATAGCTCCGGCTCCCTGGAGGCCCTGGAGAGCGAGCTGGAGCGTTTGAAGAGCGAGCAAATCAAGCTGAAACTGCTCTACAGCGGGGTGGGCGACATCAGCGAGAGCGATGTCATCCTGGCCTCCTCGGCCCCCGGCTCGGTGGTGATCGGTTTTCGGGTCAAGAGCGATGCGGGGGCGCGGGCGCTGGCCGAGCGGGAGGGGGTCACGGTGCGCCCCTATGAGGTCATCTACCAGATCGCCGATGACGTCAAGCGTGCCCTGCGCAGCCTGCTGGAACCGGAATATGAGGAGGAGATCATCGGCCAGGTGGAGGTGCGCCAGATCTTCAAGATTCCCCGCGTGGGCACCATTGCCGGCTGCTATGTGCGCGACGGGGTAGTCAAGCGCCAGGCTGAAGTGCGGCTGTTGCGCGCCGGCGCGGAGCTCTTCCGCGGCCAGATCGCCAGCTTGAAGCGCTACGAAGAGGACGTACGCGCGGTCGAAAAAAACAAGGAGTGTGGCATCAAGCTGCGCGGATTCGATGATATCCGCGAGGGCGACCAGATGGAGATCGTGCTGGTCCGTGAGGTACAGCGCATCTGAGCCTAGGACAGTGACCGCAATGCGTGTGGGCATTCTCTTAGTACGTTTACGCTTGCAATATCCTGATTCGCTCAAAGAGAAGCGGCAGATTATCAAGAGCCTGCTGGCCCAAGCGCGCAGGCAGTTCAACATCTCCATCGCCGAGATTGATCAATTGGACCAGGTGCGAGCGGCCACGCTGGGGGCCGCGATCGTCTCCAACGACGGGCGGGTGAACAACCGGGTGCTCTCCAAACTGATCAATCAACTCGAGCGTCATCCGCGGGTGCTCCTGGAAGAACAGCATTTGGAACTATTATGAGCTGGCGATTGATAGAGAGAATCCGTGAAGAGGTCAAGCGGCAACTCTCGGAAGTCTTGGAGTATGAGGCCCATGACCCGCGGCTGCGCTGGGTGACGATCATGGATGTGCACCTCTCCGGCGATCTGCGTCAGGCAAGGGTCTATGTCAGCCTCTCCAAGCTAGCGACCGAGCGGAGGGAGACGCAAGTATTGCAGCTTCTGCAGCGCGACCAAGGTTTTTTCCGCTCGCGTTTGGCGCGGCGGCTGGAGCTGCGCCATACTCCGGAGCTCAGGTTTGAGATAGACCAGGTGGAGAAGCAGGCGCGGCGGATCGAGGAGTTGCTAGCCAAGCAATACTAAGGGCTTCAATGGGGTTTTCTTAACCCAAGATCGAGATCGCTCAGCAGTTCGTGGTCGGTGCTCATGACAGGATGCAACAAGCGGTCATGGAGACTATGAACCATTGCACGGCGGCCCACACGCCTAACGAGAGTGGTCATTGGCATTGTTTGAAGGATCATTTGCAAGCAGTAGCACAGATGGCAGAGGAGTTTGCCGGTAAGTTTGGCGCTGGCGAATTGGGCTACTTATAGCTTGGAAAAGGAGTTTCTCACCCGCATGTTGTTTTCTGCTTTAGTTGATGCTGATTATCTGGATACCGAATCCTATTTCGAGATTGAGAAGACAAGATTACGCAGCAGAAAATAATAGAAGAAGGTAGCGAAGCTTCGATCTGTACTTAAGCGGAGCCAAAATGAACTGCTCAGAAAAGCATGGGCATTACCTTCACCAGTTAATAAGGTACGTGCTGAGGTGTATCACATCTGTATAAGAACAGCCGAAATACGGCCAGGGATCTTCCGTCTAGCGGTACAGACAGGAGGAGGTAAGACTCTTAGCGGTCTGGCTTTTTCATTGAAGAGAGATTGGGGAATTCTTTTTGAAGCTTGCCTGCTTCCCTTTTCACGTTGTCGGTGTTGCAGATGACTCCCAGCAGCCTCTCACTGCTGACTGCTCGCTAGCTCGTACCCTGCTGGGCAGCACGAGCGACGCTTAACGGCCAAGTTCACCCACCGCTATGGAGCGCCAGCGGATTGGCAGCCCGGTGCAGCGCCTTGTTAGCTGCGCCCAGTCTGTAGAGCGCTCTATCCACGCTGTTCATCCAACTGCTTCAAGCATTTGTCTTACGATCCGATATGCAGGCTCATAGCACTCTGAAGCGTCTCGGGTTGGCACCAACTCACCATGAAACAGCGCGCAACGCATCTGGTAAAGGGCTTCAACGACACCCGCAAAAAGGAAATCCTCTCCACATCCGAAGCTATACGTGCCACACGCAATCAAATCTGCATTGCCAATCGTCAGATCTCGTTCGATTCGCGGATTCACCTTGGAATAGCAAACGCGAAACCGCGCCTTGATACTATCAGGAATATCGCCGAAGTCAGCGTTTGTCTCTAAATGACTGAGATCAAACTTGTGAGCCGCGACGTTCACTTTTCTCATTCCGTCAGGTTTCGTAACTACCACAGTCACATCGCCATTTTTGACCCGCTCTACCTTGCAACTCCACCGATAGAAGGTATCCTTCTCAACAATGGGTGGTTCCGACCTGATGACGATCCTGTTGAGCGTAATGCAAACCTTCTCTTGCCCTTTGCCGGAATGCAGTTCGTATCTGGCCAACCGATGGTGAAGCAACCCGATATCGGTGCGAAATCGTTCAGCCTCTTCAGACTTTTGTCTCAACAGTGGGCGCAATCGCGAAGCGATTGGGTTCGTATTCCATTTGATTTCCTCAATGATGTTCCTATCATGTGTCTCGCTGTACGCATTGCGATACCACGCATTGAACGCCAGCCATGCCTTGACAAACTGCCCAAGATAATCCACGTCGGACAGTTGAAACCAGCGATCGCGATTGTCTGTAAACGTATTTGGCATAGGTCTACGATTTCCCCAAGATGGCCGTTTCCACCATCACCCTTGCCTCACCCAACAATCGCCGGGCGCCGCGCCGGGCGTTGAAAGATTGGCGGACCTTGGTGACGATCTTCTGCCTCGTTGCGTCTTTCGGCAGGGAAATCGGAATCTTCATTAGGTCGGCGATTGCAATCGCTGGATACATGCTTGCCGTTGTGTGCACGTCCAGCAGTTCGCAGACCAGCGGCAGGCGCAGGTACACCAGCAGCAGTTCGGGCGCGATGTCCTTGGGCGTCAAGACAGCGAAGCCAGATGAACAGACGTGCCCGGACTGTTCTTCGGTGATGATAGCTGACAGCCGGCGGATCGGGCGAACGGTCGTGGTGATGATGTCGCCAGGCTTGACAATCCACGTTGCCCGACTTGGCGCATCTTCGCCGGCGATGGGGTTGCTGTCCGCTGTTCCGTTGCCCGACACATCGCCGATTTCGATGTAGTGAAACTCGCTTCCGGCCTTGGGCTTGAACCGTCGCTTGCTCAGCTTGGCCACGTCGCCGATTGTCTGCCCCGTGCGTGACATGGCCGCGATCAAGTTTTGCATCCGGGGCTGGAAGTATTCGGCGTCGAAGCGGGTGGCAGTCTGTACGTCGGCGTAGGGCCGCTCGTAGAACAGCCGGGGTGTTAGGTCCAGCTTGTCCAGCCCCAACGTCGATTCCAGCAACGCTTCGGCCTTGGCGTAGGCCAATCTTGCCGCCTCTTGACGTTCGTATGCTCCCTGCACCGCGTCGCGCAGCGGCTTGTCGATGCCATCCGGGACGTTGGGAATCAGCATACGCGCAACCTTGGACTTGAGTAGATGCTGCTGACCCGTTGCACCGGTGACTTCACGCTCGATCTGCGATTGTCCAGTTGGACTCGCAAGGTACGCGAAAAGGAACTCGGCCGGAACCTTGGCGTTGCGAAGGACGGTAACTTCGGACACGGTGATAAGGTCGGTTGGGTCAATCACCAGGCTGATCTTCCCTATGGATCCCATGCCGATTGACGAAATGAGAACATCACCGCGATTGAGCCGCACGCGGTCGCGTGCGGGTTGGGCTTTCAGGAAGGGACGGCCACACGTAGGATAGATCAAGGGGGCCACAAGGTTGCCGGACCGCACAACAGCCAAGCTACCATCATCGGCATAGTCGCTGGGTGTGCGGCCTGTCAGTATCTTGGCGATGCTGCCAAGTTCACGGCCGCCGGCCGCCTTGATCGTGCGGATCGCTTCCAAGTCTTGCGGCTTAAAATAATCCCCGTCGATCCGGTCGGCTTCTAAGACCGTTCCAATATCTACCGAATTCCAAACCGCCATCACGCGCCCCCCTCATCGGTGCAGAAACCGAAGCCTTGCTTCTGGCCCCATTCGCGGAAGGCTTCGGCAATGCCGGGGCGGTCGGGGACGAAGGGCAGCTTGGCGGCGTGGGCGTCGCGGATGGTCCGTTTCTCGATGTTGGTCTTGGCGGCGGTCAGGCGTTGTTCGAGTTGGTCGGCCAGGTAGTTGCGAAGGTTGTAAAGGTCGTGATCGACCATCGGGTGGGCGTGCAGGTCGTACAGACGCCGGCCCTTGTCATCGTTCAAGTAGATGTATTCGCCTGTATTGTCTTTGCCGCCTTGTTGACTCACCGCAAAGAAGACAGGGTAATCGTCCACCTTCGGGCAGCGCAGAGAGAGCAGGGCGTCGGGGTCATCGTTCCATTTCTGCACGAACAGGATGCTTGTCTTCGTATTCGTGTGGGGCTTAAAGGTGTTTATCGTCAGACTTATGGATGCCAATAGCCGTCCGTGTTCATGTATGAACTGCCGAATGTAACCATCGCTGACGTTGTTCAAGCGGCCTTGGGGTAGGACGATCGCCATGCGACCGCCGGGTTTCAGGAACTCAAGATTGCGCTGGATGAACAGGACATCGCGTCCGACTTTCGTCTGCCACTTGCCGTTGGCCTTCTTCGACAGGTCGAATTGATGCAGGATTCGTGAATCCTTGATATCGCCGGCAAAGGGTGGATTGGTCAGCAATACATCGAAGTCGAAGTAGCGGTAGTGCTCGCGGTTCTAGCGGTCTTTCTGTGGATCGCCGGGGAAGCGTTGCAGGCGGTCCCGCAGACCAACTTTGACCTCATCCTGCCGGCCGCGCGGGTCAAGAGTATTGGCACGGTAAACGTTGGTTCGGCCGTCACCGGCGATCAAGTTCAGGGCCTTGGCGATCTTGATGGAGCGCGGGTCGAAGTCGATGGCGTAAACCATCGTGTTGGCATAGTCGGCTTGCTCGCGAGTCGGCCCATCGGCCGTGAACTCGTTACCCCAGACGTGGAAGATTGTGTGGACCGTGAAGCCGCACGAGCCGGCGGCGGTGTCGATGACATACTCATCCCAGGTGGGATTGAGCATCTTCACGGCCATGTCGATAACGTGTCGCGGGGTGAAATACTGACCTTTCTTGCCCTTACCGACTTTGACGGACAGGTACTCAAAGGCTTCGTCGATAACTTGAAGATTGCTGTTAAACAGCTTGACGTTTTCCAGATATGACCCACAGGTGACAAGGTGTTCGGGGGTCAGGTCGATTCGTTCGCCGTCGAGAAAGACGCCAGGCCACTTCGCTTTGGCCTTGTCGAACAGGTCGTTGATCTTCTGCTTGAACTCGCTGGGGGTCGCGCCACCCACGCGGAATTGGAGGTAGCGTTTCTTCTTGCCGCCTTGGGCGGCCTGGGTTTCGTCGTACAGCTTGGCGTAGATCAGCTTGAATACTTCCTCAAAGGCGTCTACGCCTGCATTGGCCAGGACAAGGTTCTCCATGTCCAGGATGATCTTCTTCAGCGTCGTTCGCTCTTTGACCAAGACGTTGTGTTCGGCCAGGTCATCCAGCGTCCAGCGTTCGTCCAGCAGCTCAGATAGCGTCTGACTGGCCCGGGGGATGTCGGGAAGGTTCTGGTAGTAGTTGGGATCTCGGCGGTGCAGGTGAATTGTTTCGCCGCCGTTGGTCCATACGCCGATTGGGGAACCCTCAGCGTTGCAGTAGCTCTTGAGTTGTTCCAAGCCGTCAGATCGCTTAGGCTTCTTGCATTCGACGATGATGTAGGCGGCGGTCGGGTTGTCCTTGTCCCATATAACGATGTCGGCCGGTTTGTCGTGGACGTTGGAACCCATCTGCACCGGCTTTTCGATGGCGACGCGTTCGGCGGGGTAGCCGTAGTCGTCCATCAGCATTCTGAGGTAAAGCTGCCGGACGATTTCTTCGGGTTTGGCCGGGCGTTCCTTGCCGCTGGCGTAGCAGGTCAGGTACGGCTTGCCACGCTTTAGGAAGATCGACAAGCCAGCGATGGTCTTGGGCTTGAAGATCGTGAGGGCGTGGGAGGTTCCACGCAGGATGTCTTCGATGGTGATGCTGGCGGCGGGTTGGGTGTTGGCGGTTGCCCTGTTCCCGTTATCAGTCTCGCCACTATTCAGCTTCGCTTTCTTGCTCACTCGCGATTACTTCCTCTCGTGTTGTCACTGGGGCAGCTAACGGGTTGGACTGCACCCCTTGACTGAGACAAGGAGATAAGCTTCAATCTCAGTGAAGGAGGTCAAGAAGTGGCAGTCAAGCGACGGAGGTTCACCCGAGAGTTTAAGCTGCAAGTGGTGCGC
>ENA-ORDP01000338-ORDP01000338.1-marine-sediment-metagenome-genome-assembly--contig:-NODE-338-length-31851-cov-33.024468_pt1 | contig 31851 bp, 26 predicted proteins | sample MGYA00248627_ERZ508539 | MGnify/ENA primary metagenome ERZ508539 (study PRJEB26208, sample SAMN05571518) | marine sediment metagenome | biome: deep sea; feature: Hydrothermal vent; material... | reverse complement strand
GCGGCTCAGAGAATTACGTGAGTGGGTCCGAAACCGTACCGTGTCCGCGAACTAGGGTACTCGACCCAACATAACACGCGCCATTTTTTTGTCATCCCCGGAATTAATCTTTGCAGGTCACGGAAATCGGGCTAGCAAAAATTTGACGTAGTTGGGATATCTGCAATCCAATTTGTAAGAAAATGTCTATTACCATAAGGATATTATGGTTTATTTCGCGCATAGCTCTCAATTTTTATTATGTTTAACAAAAACTTAAAACATTTCAGGGATGGGCTAGGGACCATGCCGAAGCTTATGATATTCTCATAGTCCGGATAACAACAAAGCGGCTAACTCATTGCACACGCTGGCGGAGATCTTCATGCAACAAGTACAAACAGAACAAGCCAAGACCTGTGACCCACTGATTGACTTTGATCAATTTTCGAAACTTGCAAAGTCCGATCCCGAGGCCTTTGAGGCAAGGCGCGCCGAACTTATTGAAGAAGTGATTCAGCGTATGCCGGTCGACAAACAACACCGCATGCGTTGCCTGCAGTGGAGGATCGACCAGGTCCGCAAGCAGGCCAGCAATCCGATGGCTGCCTGCATAAAACTCAGTGAAATGATGTGGGATTCCCTGGTAGGCCCAGGCGGTCTGCGTGAAGCTCTGGAACGCATTAGCAAAGGTGGTTTTGAGCCACCACCCAGGGCCGACGTGCTGGAGTTCCCGCACAGGGCCTGACATAGTCCGACAGCGGGGCTTGTCCAGTCTACCGGTTTACCGTATTATTCGCGGCCTTTCGGCAGGCGCCTGATTTCGGTCGCCCGCGCCGCCCGGTGTTTATTGAGGCAGAACCATGAAAGCGGATATCCATCCTGCATACGACGACATTTCTGTAACCTGTAGCTGCGGCAACAGCTTCCAGACCCGGTCTACGGTTGGCAAGGATCTGACTATTGAGGTTTGCGCCCAGTGCCACCCTTTTTACACCGGCAAGCAAAAGATGCTCGATAGCGGTGGCCGCGTGGACCGCTTCCGTCGCAAATACGGCATGAAGTCTTCCTGAAGCCTGCCATGTACAACTGGCCGAAGAAGGCGCCCCGGGTTGGCGTCTTTTTTGTGCTCGTTGTCTGGCTGGCACCGGCCGGTGCAGATACCTGCGCCCCGCCCCAACATACTGAACCGGTTAAAGTCCGCTATGTCACTGACGGTGACACGCTGGTACTGGGCGACAATCGAAAAATTCGCCTCATCGGCGTCAATACACCGGAACTCGCCCGCAAGGAAAAACCCGCCCAGCCAATGGCGATCAGGGCGCGAGACCGGCTGCGCCAGCTACTGTTTCAGCACGGCAACCGGGCGCGCCTGCTCTACGGTGAGCAGCAAACGGACCGCTACGGACGCAAGCTGGCCAACCTGTGGTTGCCGGATGACAGCAACCTGACCGCCGAGCTGCTGCGCGAAGGCCTGGGCTGGATGATTGCCATACCACCCAACACGCGTTTTCTCGACTGTTATCAACAAGCCGAAAAAACAGCGCGCGCTACGGATTCAGGCGTATGGCATCAACCCGGCTACGCCGTAAAAAACTCCGCCCAGCTGGGTCTGCGCAGCACCGGGTTTCAACGCGTACAGGGGCGTATCGTGCGCGTCAACCAGGGTGGTGGCGCTACCTGGGTGAATCTGCAAGGACGCTTTGCGCTGCGCATTCCTGACCAGGATATACGCTGGTTCAGCAACCGTCCGAATCGCAGCTGGGTAGGACGGACTATCGAGGTCCGCGGCTGGGCGTACGCTAAAAAAGGCGAGTTGCGCATGAGCGTCCACCATCCGGCAATGCTGCGATTTATTGACTAACCTCCCCAGGCCCGCCACTGCGTGCCGCGCCTGTTTCTGTACAATAGCATTTGCGTTGCCGTTCCCGCGCCGCTGGAAGACTCCACCCGGAAGCCCATATGCAAGCCGTGCGACTAACTGTACTACTACTGATAAGCATTTTCGCCTTTACCCTGTTACAGGGCTGCGCAACCAATCCTGTGACAGGTGACCAGGATTTTGTCCTCATGTCGGAAAGCGAGGAAATCAGCCTTGGCGCCAAATACAACGAACAGATACTTCGGGAGATGTCGGTCTACCCTGACCCGGAGCTTGCAGCCTATGTCGACCAGGTTGGCCAGCGCATCGCGAAGGTCAGCCACCGTCCACAGCTGAACTATCATTTTACCGTTATCGACACGCCCACAGTGAATGCCTTCGCGCTGCCGGGCGGCTACATTTATATAACGCGCGGCATCCTGGCCTATCTGAATTCGGAAGCGGAGCTCGCGGCGGTACTCGGGCACGAGATCGGCCATGTGACTGCGCGCCACTCGGTACGCCAGCAGAGTGCCGCCACCGCCACCGGTATCGCCGGCACCGTTTTAGGGGCTGCTACCGGTGTGCCGGGCAGCCAGGATCTTTTCAGTGTGTTCGGCAAGGCGATGCTGAGCGGCTACGGACGCGAACAGGAACTGGAATCGGATCGCCTCGGTGCCCAGTACCTGGCCCGCAGCGGTTACGACCCGCAGGCCATGCTGGAAGTTATCGGTGTACTGAAAAACCAGGAACAGTTCGAGCAACAACGGGCTCGTGAAGAAAAACGCGAAGCACGCGCTTACCACGGCGTATTCGCCACTCATCCTGACAACGACAAACGTTTACAGGAAGTGATCGCAGAGGCCGACCGGCTGAAAACCACCGCCAACGTGCGCGTCGGTCGCAAAGCCGACAACCAGAAACTGTTTGATGACAAGTTCAGGGACGTGGCGCGCAGCTATCACCACCTCTCCGCAAAGGAAAAAAAACTCGCCACCGGTCTGCGGCTTGCCGTCACCAAAACCCGGGCTGATATTAACTTCCGGTTATTGGCGAAAATCTCGCCCATACCCCGCTATGCAGAATCCGAACTGCGCCTGTTGAATGACCTCTATCCCACGGGTGAGCCCGAAATCGGACAACCCCTTAAAATCGTCCAATAACCAACAAATGCCTGGCTACTATCTATAATGGAAACCACATGTTCAAAGATCTGAAAAAAGAAGCCCTCAACTACCACGAATTCCCTACACCCGGGAAGATCGCAACCCACGTCACCAAACCCTGTACGACCCAGCAGGAACTATCGCTCGCCTACACGCCGGGTGTTGCCGCACCGGTGCGTGAGATCGCCGCTGACGCCGATACCGCTTACCGTTTTACCGGAAAAGGCAATCTGGTAGCGGTGATTACCGACGGCACTGCGGTACTGGGTCTGGGGAATGTTGGCGCACTGGCCAGCAAGCCGGTCATGGAAGGCAAAGGTGTTCTGTTCAAACGTTTTGCCGACATCGATGTATTTGATATCGAAGTCGATGCAGAGCGTACAGAGGACTTTATTGACACTGTTGAACGGATCGCCGGCGGGTTTGGCGGCATCAACCTGGAAGATATTGCAGCGCCGCGCTGTTTCGAAATCGAGAAGGCTCTCATCGAGCGCCTGGACATCCCCGTATTTCACGATGACCAGCACGGTACGGCGATCATCATCTGTGCCGGCCTGCTCAATGCACTGGAAATCAGGAATCAGCCGCTCGCCGAAGCTCGCATTGTGTGTCTCGGCGCAGGTGCCGCAGGCATCGCGTCCATGCAGCTGTTACTTGAACTGGGGGCAACCCGCAGCAATATTCTAATGATTGACCGCAAGGGCGTGATTCGTACCAAACGCACCGATCTGAACAGCTACAAACAGGAATTCGCGGTCGATACCGACCGCGTCACGCTAGCCGATGCTATGCAGGGCGCAGATATTTTCATCGGTGTCTCCGGACCGGACCTGGTCAGTGAGGCCATGCTTGCCAGTATGGCCGAACGTCCGATCGTGTTTGCGTTGTCCAACCCGGACCCGGAAATCAACCCGGTGCTGGCGCACAAGGTGCGCGAAGACATCATCATGGCCACCGGCCGCAGCGACTACCCGAACCAGGTAAACAATGTACTGGGTTTCCCATTTATTTTCCGCGGTGCTCTCGACGTGCGCGCACGCGCCATCAACAGTGCCATGCAAATCGCCGCGGTAAACGGTTTACGTGCCCTGGCACATGAACCCGTGTTACCTGAAATTCTGGCAACCTATCGCAAAGACAGTCTTGAGTTCGGACCCGACTACATCATCCCCACACCCTTTGACCCGAGATTGATGGACTTCGTACCACCGGCTGTTGCCCGAGCTGCGGTAGATTCCGGGGTGGCACGCTGTGACTTTCCCGGGCACTATAAACCGGCTCCACACCTGTAATCATGAGCCGTTAAGCAACTGCTCAACTTCCTCCAGGCCAGCCCGGCGCATGGGTTTGCCGTCCACCGGGCCAAGCGGTGCTTCGCGGCGTCTTTCGTGCGGAAATACGACCAGATCAATCGCATGATCACCCGCTGAAAACGCGTAACAGGGAAATTCCTGCCACTCATCGCGGCTGATGTGCATGCGTTTTTGCGAGTCCTGGAACGGAATGTGTAGTTCTATCAGGAAAAGACTGACCTCCTCGGGTGTATCTGCAAACAAATGCAGGTTGATATCCGCGTGTTGCCCCGCAGTGCCACTCAGTACAGAACCGACCAGACGCGGGCTGAAATCAGCAAGAAAACGCATGGCCCGCGCAGCACCTTCACGCAGGGCTTTCAGATGGCCGGCCTGTTGCCCACCCCTGAACAGGCGCTGATATTCTTCCAGCGCCACCTCGACTTCACTGTTTCTCGGCATGTTGCGCGTGTCGGGCGCACCGAGACGCTGCGCAGCTTTACGTTTGGCCGCGTAGTAGTCCTGTACACCTTCTTCACCCATCATGCGCGCAGCTTCCTGGGCAATGCGCGCCCGCATTTGCTGGTCCCGCCCCGAAGTTTTCCCCATGACCCAGTACCCTTTAAAGAACCTCTAAATTAATTCATTTTGAACCGCCAGGACACAAAGATCGCCAAGAAAGAATTTGTTTTCTTTGTGGTCTTTGCATCTTGGCGGTTCAATAGATTATTCAAAATGTCTTTAAACGTAAATTTGACGGGATAGCTGTTAGAAATACAGTTTAGAACAAGGGTTCGGCTGCATTGCCGGTATCGGCCTCGGTTCCGCGGCTCTCGCTGCGGTCACTGTAACGCTCCGGCACGTGCTCTGGCCGGAATAGCTCAAACAACCCCCCCGCCTGCCCTGGCGGCAGGCGTAAACCGGTTTTTGCGTCAATCCGAACGGTTACCAGGCCGGGCGGCTGGGGTAGTGTTAGCTCGGGGACACCGTGCAGTGCCTTACCCATGTAGCTGACCCATATCGGCAGCGCGGCGCGGCTGCCGGTCTCACCATTACCTAACGGCTGGGCCCGGTCGAAACCGGCCCACACGGTAGTGACCAGTTCGACATTAAAACCGCAGAACCAGGCATCGCGCTGGTCGTTGGTGGTGCCGGTTTTACCGGCGAGGTCTTTACGTCCCAGCGCCATGGCGCGGCGCCCGGTGCCACGCTTGACCACGTCCTGCAGCATCGACGTAATCAGATAGACGTTGGCAGCATCCACAACCCGCTCAGCATATACCGGAGCCTGTTCGACCTTTTCATGCTCTTCTGCCTCTGCCCGCGGACCGATATCCGGGCCAGGGACTGCGCTGTCAACCGGTCCTGCTTCTGCCACTTCGGTCGCCTCTGCGGTTTTTTTATCCTCACAGTCTGCACACGCGATAGCGGGATTGGCCCGGTAGATGATCTGGCCCCGGGCATCACGTATCTCCCGTATAAAGTACGGCTCGATGTAAAATCCGCCGTTAGCCCATACACTGTATGCACGCGCCATCTCCATGGGGGATGCTGTACCGCTGCCTAATGCCAGCGACAGGTCTTTGGGCAACTGCTCATCCCTGAAACCAAAGCGTTGCGCATAGCGGGCTGCGTAGCGCGGCCCGATGGCCCGCACCAGCCGGATCGACACCAGATTGCGTGAGTGCGTCAAAGCTTCGCGCATGCGGGTCGGCCCAAAAAATTTACCGCTATAGTTTTCAGGTCGCCAGGTCGTTTCCAGCGATGGATCGTCAAATACCACCGGCGCATCGTTAAACAGGCTGGCTACGGTGTAACCCTTGTTTAGCGCCGCCGAATATACAAACGGTTTAAAACTGGACCCTGGCTGGCGCTGTGCCTGGGTAGCCCGGTTGAACTTGCTCTGATAGTAATCAAACCCCCCTACCAGGGCCTGCAGCGCACCATCCCGCGGACGCAGGGAGACCAGGGCGCCTGCCACCCGGGGCACCTGAGCCAGGCGCCAGAGACCTTCCGGCAGTGCCTGGACGCGGATGACATCACCGGCCACGAGCAGCTGACCGGCCGTCTCGAGCCTGGGACCACGGTGATTGACGGACTCATAGCGGCGCGCCCATGACAACCCTTCCCACTCCAGGTCGGCATATCCGCTCCCCGCCACATAAATGCGTGCTGACTTTTCCTTAACCTCAATGACCAGTGCGCCGACCAGCCCGCCTACCGGCCTGACGTCTTTCAACAACGCCGCAATGTCTTCTTCCGTGGCTTGTTCATCAGGAACCGGATCAACGTGGCGCAGGATGCCGCGGTAGCCGTGCCTGCGATCATAGTCCAGCAAACCCGATGTCAGCGCCGAATTGGCCGCCCGCTGACGCCCGGTATTCAGGGTTGTAAAAACCCGGTAACCGGCAATATAGGTCTCATCGCCAAACTTCTCGAGCATGTAGCTGCGTACCATCTCCGCTACATACGGTGCTTTCACACCAATAGTCGCACTATGCAGGCTGGCGTTATCAGGTTCATCCAGCGCAGCACGATACTGGTTCGGGCTAATAGTGCCCAGCGAATACATCCGACCCAGCACATAATTACGACGCTGCAAGGCGCGTTGCGGGTTACTGACGGGGTTATTGGCTGAAGGCGCCTTGGGTAACCCCGCAATCATGGCAACCTGAGCGATGCTGAGCTGGTCAATAGAAACACCGTAATAGACCTGTGCCGCCGCCGCGATACCGTAGGCCCGGTGTCCGAAATAAATTTTATTCAGGTAGAGCTCGAGGATTTCCTGCTTGCTCAGGTAGCGCTCGATCTTCAGCGCGAGAAATATTTCTGTGAGCTTGCGCAGGTAGGTTTTTTCTCTGCTAAGGAAAAAATTACGGGCTACCTGCATGGTAATAGTGCTGCCACCCTGGCTTTTCTGACCCGTACTGACCAGTTTCACCGCAGCGCGTACCAGGCCGTGGTAATCCACTCCCGGGTGCTGGAAAAAGCGATCGTCCTCGGTCGCAAGAATAGCGTCAATGACCGCCTGGGGCAGATCGGCAAACCGGACCGGCGACCGGCGCTGATTGCCAAATTCGGCGATCAGCTCACCATCGTCGCTATACACCCGCAACGGGACCTGAAGTTGTACCTCTTTCAGCCGCTCTATGGGGGGCAATTGGGGCGCTATATATAGATAGGCGGCAGCCGCAATGACCAGCCCGGCGGTCAGTGCAGCGAAACCGGAAGCGAGGATAAATCGCAGTATCCTAAGGGAAAGTGTCATAAATTTGGCAGGGATGTGACCAGGTTCAAATTAAAAATAACGGGATTCCTAAACTTCAGTATAAAGCGTCCGATACATCGAATCGAACCCAAGAGGATAAAGAGCTGTTTGTTGACAGGAATTTATTGTTGCTCTTTAATCCACAACAGTATCAATACATTGCAATAGCAATGAATTAAAGGGAAATTACTGTGCAAATCGCGCAATTGTTTACACGGAACACGCCACCGGTCGTCGGACTGGATATCAGCTCCTCAGCCGTCAAGCTACTCGAACTCAGCCGCCAGGGGAACCGCTATCGCGTAGAGAGTTACGCCGTAGAGCCGTTACCGCCCAATTCCGTGGTGGAAAAGAATATCACTGACGTTGAAGCCGTTGGCGAAGCCGTGCGGCGAGCGGTGAAACGCTCCGGCGCCCGCATCAAGGGCGCGGCAGTCGCCGTAGCGGGCTCTTCCGTCATCACCAAGGTTGTCCCCATGCCCAACAGCCTGTCAGATGACGAAATGCATAACCAGATCGAGCTGGAAGCTGATCAGTATGTGCCCTACCCGCTCGAAGAAGTCAGCCTGGATTTCGAAGTCCTTGGCCCGACTGAAAATAATCCCGATACGGTCGATGTGCTACTGGCGGCCTGCCGCACCGAAACCGTCGATATGCGTACCGCGGCTGTCGAAACCGGCGGCCTGGACACCCGGGTTGTCGATATCGAAGCCTACGCTACCGAAAATGCCTTCCAGCTGCTGCTGGAGCAGGTACCGGACCAGGGTATGGAAAAAACCGTCGCGGTGATTGACGTGGGTGCCACCATGACCACCCTCAACGTCCTGCACGACACCCGGCTCATTTACACCCGTGACCAGGTGTTCGGTGGAAAGCAACTCACTGAGGAAATCATGCGCCGCTACGGTCTTTCCTACGAGGAAGCCGGGATGGCCAAGCGCCAGGGCGGACTACCGGAGAACTATGAACCGGAGGTCCTGGAACCCTTCAAGGAAGCGATGTGCCAGCAGGTCAGCCGTTCCCTGCAGTTTTTCTTCGGCTCCAGTCAGTACAACAGCGTCGACCAGGTCATTATGGCCGGCGGCAGCGCATCTGTTCCGGGTATCTCCGAGTTGATCCAGGAGCGCCTGAACATTGAAACGCTCATCGCCAACCCGTTCGCTTCCATGTCCCTGTCTTCGCAGGTCAAACCGCAGTCCCTGAGCAATGATGCACCAGCACTGCTGATCGCTTGCGGGCTGGCGCTGAGGAGTTTTGACTAATGGCACATATCAACCTGCTACCCTGGCGCGAAGAGCGCCGCAAACAGCAACAGCAACAGTTTGCCGTGGTCGGCGGCGGTGCAGCGGTGCTGGGCGCTCTGCTGGTGCTGTTGGCCCACATGCAAATGGACGGGCGAATTGAAAACCAGAACCAGCGCAATAAATTCATGGATACCGAGATCGCCGCGCTGAACAAGAAAATCAGCAAGATCAAGGATCTGGAGAAAACGAAAACCGCACTGCTGGCACGTATGGATATTATCCAGCAGTTGCAGCACAGCCGCCCGCAAAGCGTCCACCTCATGGACCAGCTGGTCTATACCCTGCCTGATGGCCTGTATCTCAAAAAAATCTCCCAGTCAGGTAACGCACTCACCCTGACCGGCGTGGCGCAATCAAATGCGCGTGTATCTGCATACATGCGCAATATCGATGGCTCGGAATGGATGGCTCAGCCAAAACTTGATGTGATAAAGACGCAGGATGTGGATAACAAGCGCAGCGCCGAATTCACGTTGCGCGCTAATCAGGCGACTCCATCCCGGAAGACTGAGGAGGGGCACAGCTGATGAATATTTCTGACCTGAACGATCTCGACCTGAGCAATGTCGCTAACTGGCCACTGCCGGCGCGGGTAGCATTGATTGGCATTGTATTTGTGAGCGTGCTGGGACTGGGTTACTGGTTCGATATAAAAGACCAGGGCATCCGTCTGGAAAAAGCGGAGAAAAAGGAAATTGAGCTGCGCCAGACCTTCGAGGCCAAAGCCCGCAAAGCGGCCAACCTGGCTGCCTACGAGCAACAGCTCGAAGAAATGAAAGCCTCTTTCGGTGCCATGCTCCGCCAACTGCCCAACAAGACCGAAGTCGCCGAACTACTGGTAGATATTTCCCAGAGCGGCCTGGCTGCAGGTCTGGAATTCAAACTGTTTAAACCGCAGAACGAAGTACCCAAGGAATTCTATGCTGAGTTACCCATCAGTATTCGCGTCAAGGGCACTTACCACGAATTCGGAAACTTTATCAGTGGTATCGCAGCATTGCCGCGTATTGTCACCGTTCACAATATCAACATGACACCCGGCAACGATAACGAGCTGACCATGGATATTCTTGCCAAGACCTACCGGTACCTGGATGAAGAAGAAGGAGGCGTCCAATGATTCGCCTGCAGAAAGCGGTGCTAACCGTATCGTTCTGCCTTGTAGCCGGTGGCCTGACGGCTTGCAGTGACAGTAACACGGAAGATCTGCATAGCTATGTCGAAGAGGTAAAGGCCCGTCAGCACACCAAGATTGAGCCGCTGCCGGAATTTGCGCCTTACGAAACACATCTCTATTCCGCCGCCAATGATCGTGACCCGTTTACGGCTCCGGTCTACTCTGCGCCCAGATCGCAGGTCGCCAGCGGCTCCGGCGATGGCGTTACACCTGACTTCAACCGCAGCCGTGAACCGCTGGAAACAGAGCCACTGGATAGCCTGCGCATGGTAGGCACACTCGAGCGCAACGGGAATTCCTGGGCGTTGGTTCGCATGAGCGACAGCACTATTCACCGGGTCAAACCTGGTAATTACATGGGGCAGAATTACGGCAAAATCATTCAGATTACTGAATCGGAAGTTGAACTGACCGAGATCGTACCCGATGGCCTCGGGGGATGGATGGAACGCCAGGCAGCACTGGCACTCAGTGAGTAATTGGAGATAAAAACGATGAACGCGATACTGACCAACCTGAAACCTGCAACGGGCACGAGGCGCTTCCTGCAACGCCTGATCGGAACCGGAATGCTGTTGCTGGCCATTTTCCTGTTGCAGAATGCCTGGAACAGCGCTCGCGCTGATGAGCCACTGCCGCTGAATACTCTGAAAGAAATCACCTTTGCAGGTCTGCCCGGTAACCAGGTGCAAATCACCTTCAGGCTCAGTCAGCCCGCATCAAACCCGGCGAGTTTTACGATAGATAATCCGGCGCGAATCGCGTTTGATCTCCCTGCGACCAAAAGCGGGCTGGCCAAACGGTCGCAGACCATCGGCATAGGGCCGGCCAAGAGCATAACTGCGGTTGAGGTCAAGGGCCGTACCCGGGTTGTGTTAAACCTGTTTGAGATGGTGCCCTACGAAACACGCTCTAAAGGCGACGAAATTATTGTCGTGCTGGGCAGTGTAGGTGCGGTCAATACCGCCGCCAGCCCATCTGCTGCTGCTCCGGCAACTTCGTCCGCGGCTGCTTCGGTCACGGGTATCGATTTCCGACGTGGTGATCAGGGTGAAGGCCGTATCATTCTAACCCTGTCCAATCCTGCCATGCCGGTAGACATGAGCCAGCAGTCAGGCAAAGTTATTCTGGAGCTGAAAAATGCCCAACTTCCGGAACAATTGCAGCGGCGCCTCGACGTTACCGACTTCGCCACGCCGGTGAAAATCATCGATACTGAATCCACTGCCGACGGTGTGCGTATGGAGATCAGCTCCATCGGTAAATACGACTATCTGGCTTACCAGTCCGATAACCAGTTCACCGTAGAAATTCGCAAAACCACCAAGGAAGAACAGGATCAACGCAAGAAAGAGGAATTTGGCTATACCGGCGAGCGCCTGTCCCTGAATTTCCAGGATATCGAGGTGCGCTCGGTATTGCAGTTACTGGCGGACTTCACCGGCATCAATATCGTGGTGAGCGATACGGTGGGTGGCAATCTTACCCTGCGCATGCAGAATGTCCCCTGGGATCAGGCTCTGGACATTGTGCTTAAAACCAAGGGTCTGGCCAAACGCAACAACGGCAACGTGATGCTGGTTGCACCCAGCGAGGAAATCGCTGCACGCGAAAAGCTGGAGCTCGAATCGAAAAAGCAGATTGAAGAACTGGCTCCCTTGTACTCCGACTTTATCCAGGTCAACTATGCCAAGGCGTCCGACCTCGCCGATCTGCTGAAGAATGAAGACAGCTCCCTGCTGTCAGAGCGTGGCAAGGCTACCATCGATGTGCGCACCAATACGCTGCTGGTGCAGGATACCGCGGATAAACTTGCAGATGTCCGCAAACTGGTCGCCTTGCTGGATATCCCGGTACGCCAGGTATTGATTGAATCGCGGATTGTTATCGCCAATAACGATTTCTCCCGCGACCTTGGCGTCAAGTTCGGCGCCAGTGGATTCCAGCAATATAACAATGGTCAAAACTTCGTTGTCGGCGGCGGCAAGCTGCCGGGTGACACCAACTTCGATGGCAAAACGGGTTTTGAAGTCCCCGCAGGCAGCGGTACGGAAGGTCTGCTGGTCGATCTGCCGGTTGCCAGCCCGTCCGGCTCGCTGGGACTTGCACTCGGCAAGATCGGCAGCTCCCTGCTCCAGCTGGAACTCAGCGCCATGCAGCTGGAAAACCGCGGTGAGATAGTCTCCAGCCCGCGCGTCATCACTTCGAACCAGCAAAAAGCCACCATTCAACAGGGCGTGGAAATCCCCTACCAGCAATCCACCTCCAGTGGTGCAACTTCGGTCAGCTTCAAGAGTGCCGTACTGCAGCTTGAAGTAACACCGCAGATAACACCTGACGATCGCATCATCATGGACCTCCAGGTCAACAAGGACAGCATCGGTAAAGTATTTAACGGCGTACCCAGTATCGATACCCGTAACGTCAACACACGTGTGCTGGTCGACAACGGCGAAACCCTGGTACTGGGCGGTATCTACGAGCAGAAAAAAAGCAAGCAGGCGGAACGCGTGCCCTTCTTTGGCAGCCTGCCCGGTGTTGGCTGGTTGTTCAAAACAGAGGCCAAAACCGACAATAAACAGGAGCTGCTGATCTTTGTTACACCCAAAATCATTAAACAGGGTCTGGCGCAGAACTAAACTGGCTACGCGCACTCAGGCCGCACATGGAGCGTGCGCCCGAACGCTACCGGATCATTTCAGGAAAATGCATCAAAGGACAGAAACAATGTATAGCATCTTTAGCAAAACGTTCGTGTTGATTTTCGTTGCCGTTATTGTAACTGCCTGCGGTGGCGGAGGGCGCACCGGCTCCGGAAATAGCGCCAGCGGCGCAGCAGGTGGCGGCACAGGAACCGGAACCGCCACGGTGAGCATAAGTCTGCAAGCCGGTCTTACGCAGCTTTCGGCAGGTGGCAGCACGGGCATCACAGCCTTGCTGACCGATGACCAGGGGAATCCTTACGCTACCGCGACCCCTGTCAGCTTCTCTTCGCTTTGTATCGGCACCGCTCTGGCGACAGTCACCTCGCCCGTCACCTCGAACAGCGGCGCCGCGGTGACCACTTACACAGCGCAGGGTTGCAGCGGCGCCGATACGGTTACAGCGAGCGCGACTGTAAACGAAACTGTCATTTCAGCCAGCGTGACCATTACCGTGTTATCCGCAACACTGGGTTCCATTGAATTTGTCTCGGCCGCTCCCACCAATATCGCCCTCAAGGGAATGGGCGGCGCCGGACAGTCCGAGACCTCGATAGTTACTTTCCGGGTACGGGATACGGCGGGTGGGACCATCAACAACCAGTCGGTGACCTTCACCCTGAACACCTCGGTCGGCGGACTGGCGTTCAGTCCCGGTACTAACACGGCGACCAGCGGGACAGACGGGCTGATTCAAGCCATTGTACAGTCCGGTACGGTGGCAACACCGGTGCGCGTTACGGCCACGGTCGACAGCACGGGCATCGCCACGCAGTCAGACCAGCTGGTGGTCACCACCGGCATACCGGACAATAACAGTTTTACGTTGAGTGCCGTTACGCTCAACTCCGAGACATGGGGCCATGACGGTGTTCAGGTTGGCATCACCGCGTACTTGGCGGATCGATTCAACAACCCGGTCCCCAACGGCACCACCGTGCTGTTCACCACTGAAGGCGGCTCTATTGGCGGTTCCTGCCAAACAGCGGCGGGAGCGTGCTCGGTCAACTGGACCAGCCAGAACCCACGCCCGGATGTGGACGCGTTAAATGGCACGACAGACAATAGGGGGCGGGTGACAGTCCGGGCCACGGCCGTCGGTGAAGAGAGCTTCATCGATGCAAACGGCAATGGCACCTTTGACGCCGGCGAGACTTTCACCGACCTGGTCGAAGCATTCCTGGACGAAAACGAAGACGGTATTCGTCAGTCATCAGAACCGTTTGCAGATTTCAACAGCAACCTCAACTATGACCCTGCGGATGGGGTGTATAACGGTGTGGTGTGCACCGCCTCAAGCTGCGCCGTCTCCACTCTGAACGTACGCAACAGTCTGGTACTGGTGATGTCCGGATCATTCGCTAATATTGTATTTAGCCCTCCTGGACCACTAGACGTCAAAAACGCACCTGTTGACCTTTTAATATATATCGTGGATAACCAGGGTCACAACCAGATTATGCCTGCGGGCACCACGATCGACTTTTCTACCGATAACGGCATACTTAGCGGACCAACCAGCTATACTGTGGTTAACACGGCTGATAATTGCGCACCAACGAAAAACCCCGGGAGGTGCACATACCCTATCAACGTCGACACAGACACCACTACAAGCAACGGCACCCTGACGGTAACGGTGACGTCACCGCTTGGTTTGACGACTTTTGGCTTAATAAAGATCAATGACTAATGGTAAGGGTAATGAATGGGGACACTGCTCACTTAATCACTTAATACTCAAGTTTCGGAGTTCATGTCACACTGGCGAAAGCCAGTGTCCGCGAACAAACCACTGAGGTATTTGCGGCACCAAAAGTAGGCGCTTTAGGCGAGCTGCGGGGAATTCAACCCACAGAGATTAAATCCTGCTTGTACCCGGCTCCACTTTCTGGCACAACTGCCCGACATGAAACCGTCGGGCAGTTTTTTTCTGGTCGGTCCCATGGGGGCCGGCAAATCCACCATTGGCCGCCACCTGGCACGCGCACTGGATATGGAGTTCATCGACAGTGACCGGGATATCGAGGCACGAACCGGCGTAGATATCCCGCTGATCTTCGATCTGGAAGGGGAAGGCGGCTTCCGCAAGCGCGAACAGGAGGTCATCGAAAACCTTACCCGCAAGCCGGGCATTGTCCTTGCCACCGGTGGTGGAGCGGTATTGAGCAGCGCAAACCGGCAACACCTGGCGTCACGTGGAAGCGTTGTTTATCTATGTACATCAGTAGCGCAACAGCTGAAACGCGCAGCCCATGACCATAACCGGCCCCTGTTACAAACGAAAGATCCAGAGAAAACACTACAGGAGCTCATGAAGGTCCGCGACCCCCTGTACCGCGAAATCGCTGACTGGATTATAGAAACCGATGGCTGCCGGGTACGCGACGTGGTGCAAAAAATAGTCCGGCATATCGAGGAAATGTAAGCGGTTTCCACCCGGAAAAAGCAACTCTCGCCAAGATGCAAAGATCGCAAAGTTCTAACTCACTGTTAGTAAAAGCATACTAAAATTCTTTCTTTGCGCCTTTGCGAGAGAAATATTTTTGTTTATGGACGGACACTAAGTACAATCCCTCCAGATTCCTATGAAGAAAACTCTGCACCTTGAACTTGGCGAACGAAGCTACCCCATCCACATCGGAGCGGGACTGATTTCGCAGCCGGATCTGTACCAGCCACATATCCGTGGACGCCAGGTTATGCTCGTCAGTAACGAGACGGTGGCGCCGCTTTACCTGGAAACGGTGCGTGAAGCACTGTCCGGCTATCAGCTCGAACAGGTCATTCTTCCCGACGGGGAGAAATTCAAAACCCTGGATACCCTGAACCTGATATTCGATGCGCTGCTGGAAAAGCGCTTTAACAGGACATGCTGCCTGGTGGCACTGGGTGGAGGCGTAGTAGGTGACATGACCGGTTTCGCCGCCGCCAGCTACCAGCGCGGGGTCGACTATATTCAGCTTGCGACGACCCTGCTGGCCCAGGTGGATTCATCCGTAGGCGGGAAAACCGGCGTCAACCACATACTCGGCAAGAATATGATTGGTGCCTTCCATCAGCCTCGCTGCGTACTGGCGGATACTGACACACTGGACACGCTCGATGATCGACAGCTATCGGCCGGTATCGCGGAGGTTATCAAATACGGCCTGATAGAGGACGCCGGATTCCTGACCTGGCTGGAGAAGAATATGGCCCGGCTGCTGGCGCGCGAAACACCGGCACTGATTCATGCCATCGAGCGTTCCTGCCAGTGCAAGGCAGACATAGTTGCTGCTGATGAGCACGAGCATGGCAGACGTGCGTTGCTGAACCTGGGGCATACCTTCGGCCACGCCATCGAAACCGGCATGGGTTACGGTAACTGGCTGCACGGTGAAGGCGTTGCTGCCGGGATGGCCATGGCGGCAGACCTGTCCGCCCGCCACGGCTGGATCAGCCGCATCGATGTCGATCGTATCCGCAACCTGCTTGCAGCAGCGCGGCTTCCGGTCGATGCGCCTCCCGAAATAAGCCGTGAACAGTTCATGGACCTGATGGCTGTCGACAAAAAGTCGCTGGACGACGGGCTACGGCTGATTCTGCTGGAGGCCATAGGTCGGGCAAAAGTCTGCAGCAACTTCAATACCGGGTTCCTGTATCAAACACTAGAGCACGAGCTTCTACCCACCGACTCATGAATACCCGGCCCCACGACCTGAACAGTTCCGGACACTACGCGCCCTATGCAACAGTGGATGCAGTTTCCCGGGGGCGGCGTTATTCCGAACCGGCACCCAGCTACCGCAGCGAGTTCCAGCGTGACCGCGACCGCATTATCCACGCCGCGGCCTTCCGCCGTCTGGAATACAAAACCCAGGTTTTTGTCAATCACGAAGGCGACCTGTTCCGCACCCGCCTGACACACTCCATAGAAGTCGCGCAGATTGCCCGCTCCATTGCCCGTGCCCTGTCGCTCAACGAGGACCTGACCGAGGCTATCTCACTGGCTCATGACGTCGGGCACACGCCGTTCGGCCATGCCGGACAAGATGCGCTCAATGATTGTATGAAGGACTACGGTGGTTTCGAACACAACCTGCAATCATTACGTGTGGTGGACGAACTGGAAGAAAAATACGCCGACTTTCCCGGACTGAATCTGACCTATGAAACCCGCGAAGGTATTCTCAAACATTGTTCCACCAAAAATGCGGCTGAACTCGGTGATGTCGGCGAGCGTTTTCTGAACAGGCAACAACCCGGTCTGGAAGCACAGCTCACTAACCTTGCAGACGAAATTGCCTACAACAGCCACGATGTGGACGATGGCCTGCGCGCAGAACTGATCCATATCGACCAGCTCAACGAAGTTCCGCTGTTTCAACAGCAATACCAGGAAGTAAAACAAGTCTATCCGGACCTGTCGCAACGCCGCACTATCCACGAAATTGTTCGCCGGCTGATTAACTGCCAGGTGACCGACCTGATACAGACGAGCGTATCCAGACTGGAGCATCACGCGCCCGCTGACCTGGAGGCGGTGCACCGGAACCCGGAAGCCCTGATCGCGTTCAGCGACCGGATGCGTGAGCTTAACCTGGAACTGAAACGCTTTTTGCGTAACCATCTTTATCGTCATTACCGTGTGCACCGCATGAGCGTCAAGGCAGAACAGGTCATTCGCGCCCTCTTCGAGGCCTTTTTTAATGACCCGCGCCTGATGCCGGATGAGGCACAACTGAAGGCTACCGAGCTGAAGGAGAAGAAAGGCGACACCGGGCAGGCGCGTGCAGTCGCCGACTATATTGCCGGTATGACTGATCGTTACGCGATAAAGGAACATGCGCGTGTGTATCACCCGGGGGAGCTGACTTGATCCGGGGTCAGAGAGAAGGAACACTCTATGCGCATCTATATGCAAATTCCGCCCGGCGATACCGGGCCACCGAAGTTCTATCACCTGCACCTGCAGGAAGATCTTATCGACGGCTGGACGCTGATTCGCGAGTGGGGTTTTCAGGGTTCCAGTGGACGCGTGGTCCGAGACCAGTTTCTGGATCGAGAGAGCGCTGAAAAAGCAATGCTTGAAAAACGTGATGCGCAATTGAAAAAAGGCTACCAGGTTGTATTTATGCAGGCCCGGCCATGAAAGAATCTGACACAGCATCCGCTGCACAAAGTTATGTGGAGAACCTCTCGCTGAACGGCGAACCTTTTGCAGATACTATCGACAGCCGCTTTTTCTATGGCGGCACGACGCTCATGCAGCGTCTTGAACTGCTGTCCCACCTGACACAGTTCGGCGACTCCGTGGTGCTCGTCTCCGGTCCGGCCGGCAGCGGTAAAACCACTCTGCTGAGCCGCTTCGTCAGCCAGTCCAACAGCCAGTGGCACCTGTGTCTGATAGACGCTGATGAGTTCAATCGCTTTCCCGAACGGTTGGCCGACACGCTGAAAAGTGAGGCGGTGACCGGCGAACAGGAATTGTTTTCCCAGTGGGCCGCGCGGACCGACAATTCCCAGCTGCTGGTTATAGTAATCGACAGTTCAGAGCATCTTGATGAAGTTGCACTCGAGCGTCTGTGTACCCTGTTGAGACAAACCACCGCCGACCGAATTCGCCTGATCCTGTTCGGCAGCCCGGATGCACAGCTGCACCTCAAGCAAGTATTCGAGCAACAGCAGCTGGGTGGCTCGATTCAACTGCTGGAAATGCCACGCCTGTCAGAAGAAGAGACAGCTTCCTACCTGATGTATCGGCTTGCGGTCGCCGGTTACAACGGTGAAAACCCTTTTACCGCAACCGAGATACGCGCTATATGCAAAGCCTCGGATGGCCGCCCTGCGGGTATCAACCAGCTGGCCCGCCAGGCTCTGCTGGAACATCAGGCGCGAGCCGGCAGCAAACGTGTACGTATACCCCGCAACATGGGCAAAGGCAGCAACCTGATAAGGGGGCTTGCCGGCGCAGGTATTCTGGCTCTTGCCCTCTGGCTCGGCTGGCAGAAATTTTATTCGCAGCCCACAGGCGATACTCCCGTTGCACAGCTGCTCACTGAAGAGCGATCGCTGGCGATTCCTGAGCCTGCGCCGCTTGCAGTACCTGAAAAGAAAATCCCGGCCGTTGATACCGCTATTACCTCCGGACCACAGGAAATCAGGATACAGCACGAAAAACCCGGGCCGGATACCGATACTCCGGCTAAGATACCAACCCGATCGGGCGCAACCCGGACAGATCTTGCACCACCGGTTACAACAAATGAAGCAGCGTCCGCAGAAGTCTCGGCAAATGCAATGCCGGCGGTATCAACCGTCGAACAGCCCGTTGTCGCACCCGCTGGTCAAGTGGCACAGGAACAACCCGAAAATGCGCACGCCAGGGACAGTGTGCAACACACTGATCGCCAACCACCGGCCGAGTTACCAACCCCACAAGCTGCACCCGAACCTGCTCCGGTTACGAAACCGACACCTCATCGCGAGAGCTGGCTGCTTGTACAACCAGATACCGCCTTCAGCCTGCAACTCCTCGGTTCCCGGAATGCGGGATCCATCACCGACTATATCCAGCAATACAGCCTGGATATCGCCAAATCTGCTGTTTATAAGGGCCTGTACAGAGGGGCCGAATGGTACGTGCTGATGTATGGCATTTATCCGTCGCGCCAGGCCGCGCTCGACGCGCGCACCCTGCTGCCGGCAGCGGTGCGCAACGACAAACCCTGGCCGCGCACGCTGAAAAGCGTGCATAGCGCCATTCGCGAAGTACCGTAGCCGCTGACAGACCGCGTCAGCTATTCAGAACGACATGACTCATTCCGTATAAAAAACAAGGTTAAGCGTCTAAAACACTGGCGCAAAAGGCGCTTCTCCATTATTCTTTTCGGCCCAATTTTTACCGAAAGGTGACCGCCACTACCTTACCGGGAGTGGGCGGCTTTGCGTGCGCCAGGTTAATTTAATCCTGGTTATTGAAAGAGTTACAGAGGAAAGACATGAATCACGGGGCTTTTCCGGATAAGCAGGGCCTGTACGATCCCCGCCATGAGCACGATGCCTGTGGTGTAGGTTTCGTCGCCCACATCAAGGGGCAACAAAGCCATGCCATCGTCAGGCAGGGTTTGCAGGTTCTGGAAAACCTGACCCACCGCGGTGCGGTCGGTGCGGACCCGCTGGCGGGTGACGGCGCCGGTATCCTGATCCAGATCCCCGATAAGTTCCTGCGCGAAGAATGCGATGTGCGGGGAATCGAACTGCCGGCACCCGGTCGGTACGCGGTCGGCATGATTTTCCTGCCGCAACAGGCGCAGGCACACACCGAATGCGAAGCGCTCATCGAGCGCATTATCGCCGACGAAAACCAGGTGCTACTGGGCTGGCGTGACGTTCCGGTTGACAACAGCGGCCTTGGACAGAGCGTGAAGGACGTTGAACCTGTGGTGCGTCAGCTGTTCATCAGCTGTGGCGAAAACTGCCCGGCGCAGGATGATTTCGAGCGCAAGCTGTTCATCATCCGCAAGCTGATTGAAAATCAGGTACGTGAGTCAAACTGGCCGGGACGTGAAAACTTTTATATCCCGTCACTTTCCAGCCGCACCCTGCTGTACAAGGGCATGCTGCTGGCAAACCAGGTCGACACCTATTACAAGGACCTGTGCGACGACCGCATCGTGTCTGCACTGGCTCTGGTGCATCAGCGCTTTTCGACCAATACCTTCCCGTCCTGGGATCTGGCGCACCCGTTCCGCATGATCGCCCACAATGGTGAAATAAATACCTTGCGTGGCAATGTCAACTGGATGCGCGCACGCCGTCATTCCATGGCATCCGAACTGTTCGGTGCCGACCTGGAAAAAGTCTGGCCACTGATCCCGGAAGGACAAAGCGACTCCGCGTGCTTTGATAATGCGCTGGAGTTACTGGTTGCCGGCGGCTATTCCATGGCGCACGCCATGATGATGCTGATCCCGGAAGCCTGGACCGGCAACCCGCTGATGGACGATAAACGCAAGGCTTTCTACGAATACCACGCAGCACTGATGGAACCCTGGGATGGTCCTGCAGCCGTCGCCTTTACTGACGGCCGCCAGATCGGCGCAACGCTGGACCGCAACGGCCTGCGCCCGGCGCGCTATCTGATCACTGACGACGACCTGGTGGTCATGGCCTCGGAAATGGGCGTACTGCCGATCCCTGATAGCAAGATCGTCAAGAAGTGGCGCCTGCAACCGGGCAAAATGTTTCTGATCGATATGGAACAGGGGCGCATCATCGATGATGCCGAGCTCAAGGAAAACCTGTCCGCCAGCCACCCCTACCAGACCTGGCTGGACAAAACCCAGATCCACTTGAAAAACCTGCCGGCCGATGTAGATGCTAACAGTGGTGACCCTGACACACTGCTGGATCGCCAGCAGGCGTTCGGTTACACGCAGGAAGACCTCAAGCTGTTGATGACACCGATGGCGGTCACAGGCCAGGAAGCCATAGGCTCCATGGGTGCCGACAATCCGGTCGCGGTTTTGTCTAACAAGGCCAAGCCACTGTCCAACTACTTCCAGCAAAACTTTGCGCAGGTCACCAACCCGCCGATCGATCCGATCCGCGAAGAACTGGTAATGTCACTGGTATCGCTGATCGGCCCGCGCCCCAACCTGCTGGGCCTGCATTCCGGTGGTGAACATATGCGCCTGGAAGTCAGCCAGCCTATCCTTACCAACAAGGATCTGGAGCGTGTGCGCGGCATAGAGAAGGCAACTGACGGTGCATTCCGAACCTGCACGCTGGATATCTGCTACACAGCAGATCAGGGTGCAGCGGGTATGGAACCCGCGCTAACGGCACTGTGTGCAGATGCGGAAAAAGCCGTACGCGAAGGCTTCAATATTCTCATCCTTTCCGACCGCAGTGTTTCCGAACAACAGATTCCGATCCCGGCCCTGCTGGCCACCTCGGCGGTACACCATCACCTGGTGCACGCAGGGCTGCGTACCGAGTCCGGGCTGGTCGTCGAAACCGGTTCAGTGCGTGAAATACACCAGTTCGCGGTACTCGCCAGCTACGGCGCTGAAGCCATCAATCCCTGGCTGGCGTTTGAAACGCTGGCGGCCATGAAGGATGACCTGCCGGATGCTCCTGGCGAAACAGAAACCAACAGGCGTTACATCAAAGCTATTGGCAAAGGCCTGCTGAAAGTATTCTCGAAGATGGGGATATCCACCTACCAGTCTTATTGTGGCGCGCAGATTTTCGACGCAGTCGGCCTCAAATCCGACTTCGTGAAGCAATACTTCGGGGGTACGGCAAGCATGATAGAGGGTGTTGGCATCGAGGAAATTGCCGGGGAATCCTCACGCTGGCACCGCGATGCCCATGGCCATAACCCGATCTATGCCGACGCACTGGACGTGGGTGGGGACTATGCCTTCCGGGTACGTGGTGAAGATCATGTGTGGACGCCGGATACCATTGCAAAGCTGCAACACGCCACGCGTGCCAACGATGCCGGTACCTTTGCTGAATTTTCGCAGCTGGTGAACGAACAGAGTGAACACCTGCGCACCCTGCGTGGCCTGTTCGAACTGAATTTCGACAAGAATCCAGTACCGCTCGGCGAAGTCGAGTCCGCCAAAGACATTGTCAAACGCTTTGCCAGCGGCGCCATGTCTTTCGGATCAATTTCCTGGGAGGCGCATACCACGCTGGCCATCGCCATGAATCGCCTGGGCGGCAAATCCAATACCGGTGAAGGTGGCGAAGAACGCTCGCGCTTCAAGCCGATGGAGAATGGCGATTCCATGCGCTCGGCTATCAAACAGGTCGCCTCGGGCCGTTTTGGTGTCACCACCGAATACCTGGTGAACGCGGACGATATCCAGATCAAGATGGCGCAGGGTGCCAAACCCGGCGAAGGCGGCCAGCTGCCCGGCCACAAGGTTAGTGAATGGATTGCGAAAGTACGCCATTCCACACCGGGTGTCGGTCTCATTTCGCCACCGCCGCATCACGATATCTACTCGATCGAGGATCTGGCACAGCTGATCCACGACCTGAAAAACGTGAATCCCAAAGCGCGTATCAGCGTCAAGCTGGTCTCTGAAGTAGGTGTAGGTACCGTTGCGGCGGGCGTCTCCAAGGCACACGCCGATCACGTCACCATTGCCGGCTACGATGGCGGCACCGGTGCATCGCCGCTGACCTCCATCCGCCACGCCGGCAGTCCGTGGGAACTGGGGCTGGCCGAAACACACCAGACCCTGGTACTGAACAAACTGCGTGGCCGCATTGCCGTGCAGGTCGACGGGGGTATGCGTACCGGCCGTGACGTCGTTATCGGCGCACTGCTGGGTGCTGATGAGTTTGGCTTTGCGACTGCGCCGCTGATCGTTGAAGGCTGCATCATGATGCGCAAGTGTCATCTCAATACCTGCCCGGTCGGTGTCGCCACCCAGGATGAAGCACTGCGCAAGCGTTTTACCGGGAAACCCGAGCACGTGGTCAACTACTTCTTCTTCGTAGCAGAAGAAGTACGGCAGTTGATGGCAAAACTGGGCTTCCGCACGGTAAACGAAATGATCGGCCGATCTGACAAACTGAATATGCGCAAAGGTATCGACCACTGGAAAGCGCGGGGCCTGGACTACTCGCGCATCCTGCACCGTCCGGAATCCGGGCCGGATGTTGCCATTTTCAACTGTGAAAAACAGGACCACGGCCTCGACAGGGCGCTGGACAACGAATTGATCGAGCAGGCTCGGCCTGCGCTGGAACACGGTAAGTCGGTGAAGATCGAATCCCCGATCATGAATGTCAATCGAACGGTCGGTGCCATGCTCTCCGGGCGTGTTGCAGAACGCTACGGGCTGGATGGACTCGCGCAAGACACCATTCGCGTCAAACTCAAAGGGGTTGCCGGACAAAGCTTTGGCGCCTGGGTCACGTACGGTATCACCCTGGAGCTGGAAGGTGAGGGCAATGATTACGTGGGCAAGGGCCTGTCCGGTGGCTGCCTGATCGTTTACCCGCCCGCCGACTGCCCGATTGTCCCGGAAAAAAATATCATTGTCGGCAACACAGTACTGTACGGCGCCATATCCGGCGAGAGCTATTTCCGCGGTGTCGCCGGCGAACGTTTTGCCGTGCGCAATTCAGGTGCCAGCGCAGTAGTGGAAGGGGTGGGTGACCACGGCTGCGAGTACATGACCGGCGGTGTGGTTGTGGTTCTCGGAGAAACCGGGCGCAATTTTGCGGCCGGTATGAGCGGTGGTATTGCCTACGTACTTGACGAAAACGGGGGCTTCAGCGACCGCTGCAATCTGGCCATGGTGGAACTGGAACCGGTCCCGGAAGAAGACGAGGCACTGGAAACGCTGGAGCACCAGGGTGGCGATCTGGAGACACACGGCAAGGTCGACATCAGCACGGACATGACGCGCTTCGATGCACTGCGGCTGCGACGCCTGATCGAAAATCACCTGCACTACACCAACAGCAGTGTTGCCAGAAACATTCTCGACAACTGGAATGACATGCTGCCGAAATTTGTCAAAGTGATGCCGGTGGATTACCGCCGTGCACTGGAAGAAGTGAAGCAGGCGCAGGCAAACACACCGGCAGCGCTGGCAGGTTAAACCGTTTTAGAAGGCAAAATACCAGTCATGGGAAAACCAACCGGATTCATGGAATACCCGCGCCAGGAGCGCGGCTACAAACCCGTCGAAGAACGCATCAAGCACTTTGAAGAGTTTGTTATTCCGCTAAGCGACCAGGACCTCAGTACGCAGGGCGCGCGCTGCATGGACTGCGGCATTCCTTTCTGTCACCAGGGATGCCCGGTCAACAATATTATTCCGGACTGGAATGACCTGGTATGGAAAGGTGAGTGGGAGCGCGCGATCACCGTGCTGCACTCCACCAACAATTTCCCTGAGTTCACCGGCCGCATCTGTCCGGCGCCCTGCCAGGAGGCCTGCACGCTGAACATCGATGACGAACCGGTAACCATCAAGACTATCGAGTGCGCCATTGTCGACAAGGCCTGGGAAAACGGCTGGGTAAAACCCTTGCCCGCCGCGCACAAAACCGGAAAGAAAGTCGCGGTCGTTGGATCGGGCCCGGCCGGTATGGCGTGCGCACAACAGCTGGGCCGCGCCGGTCATGAGGTCACGCTGTTCGAAAAAAATGATCGTATCGGTGGCCTGCTCCGCTACGGCATCCCCGATTTCAAGATGGACAAGCGCTATATAGACCGCCGCGTTGAGCAGATGGAAGCGGAAGGCGTGACCTTCAAACCCGACAGCCACGTTGGCGTAGACATCAGTACTCAACAGTTGCTTGGTGACTTTGACGCCGTTGCCCTTACCGGCGGTTCGGAACAGTCACGCGATCTACCGGTACCCGGGCGCGACCTGGAAGGTGTCTATTTTGCGATGCAGTTCCTGCCCCAGCAAAACAAGCGCGACGCCGGTGACACGGTACCCGCTGACCTGTCCATCACGGCAACCGGCAAAAATGTCATCGTCATCGGTGGCGGCGACACCGGGTCGGACTGTATCGGTACGTCCATCCGCCAGGGCTGCAAGTCGGTAACACAGCTCGAAATCCTGCCCAGGCCACCGGAGCAGGAAAACAAGGCACTGACCTGGCCCGACTGGCCCAACAAGATGCGCACGTCCTCTTCGCAGGAAGAAGGCGCCAAACGTGACTGGTCTGTTACCACCAGAGAATTTATCGGCAAAAACGGCCAGCTGGAAAAAATCCGCTGTGCCCGGGTTGAGTGGACCAAAGAAGAACAGAGCGCCTGGCAAATGAACGAAATCGAAGGCAGCGAATTTGAACTCGACGCCGACCTGGTACTGCTGGCCATGGGTTTTGTCCACCCTGTCCAGGAAGGCATGCTGAATGATCTGGGCGTAGCCTATGATGCCCGCGGCAACATCAAGGGCGATACGGAGGGCGAGGACGCCTACCAGACATCCATCAACAAGGTGTTTGCAGCCGGTGACATGCGCCGTGGCCAGTCGCTGGTGGTCTGGGCGATCCGTGAAGGCCGGCAGTGTGCACGGGCTGTTGATAAGTTTTTGATGGGTTCTTCGGAGCTGCCGCGGTAGCAACACCATGACCGAACTGAAAAATGACCGCTTCCTGAGAGCCCTGCTACGCCAGCCCGTCGATGTCACACCCGTGTGGATGATGCGCCAGGCAGGGCGTTATTTGCCCGAATATCGCGCAATCCGTAAGAAGGCCGGCAGCTTCATGGATCTCTGTACCAATCCGGAGCTGGCATGCGAGGTTACCTTGCAGCCGCTGGAGCGCTTTCCGCTCGACGCAGCCATCCTGTTCTCGGATATCCTGACCATCCCCGATGCCATGGGGCTGGGACTGTATTTCGCAGAAGGCGAAGGCCCACGTTTTGAGCGCCCGATACGCGATGAAAAACAGATTGCAGCACTGGGCGTACCTGACCCGGAGACAGAACTGCGTTATGTCATGGATGCGGTGCGTACCATTCGCCGTGAGCTCGACGGCCGCGTACCGCTGATCGGTTTCTCCGGCAGCCCCTGGACACTGGCCACGTACATGGTGGAGGGCTCTTCCAGCAAAGACTTCCCCACCATCAAAGCCATGATGTACGAACGCCCGGAATTGCTGGACAAGCTACTGGATACCATCTCCCGATCTGTATCACTCTACCTGAACGCACAGATTGAAGCGGGTGCCCAGACGGTAATGATTTTCGATACCTGGGGTGGTGCGCTGACACCCGGCGACTATTGCCGCTTCTCACTCCAGCCTATGCAGCACATCATTCGTTCGCTGAAACGCGAAAATGATGGCCGCAAGGTGCCGGTGATTCTGTTTACCAAGAATGGCGGGCAGTGGCTGGAAGCCATGACCGATACCGGCGCCGATGCATTGGGTCTGGACTGGACAACCGACCTGGCTGATGCACGTCGCCGCGTCGGTGACCAGGTCGCCTTGCAGGGCAACCTTGATCCATCGGTGCTGTATGCGTCACCCGAACATATTCGTGAACAGGTCGCCAGGGTACTTGCCAGTTTTGGCAAGGGAAACGGGCACGTGTTCAACCTGGGTCACGGCATTCACCCGGGCATTAATCCTGATCATGCAAGTGCCATGATTGAAGCGGTGCACGATTTGAGTCGTGATTACCACACCTGAAGAACCTCTGGTCAATTCGTCATTGCGAGCGCAGCGCGGCAATCTCTCACCGCATGCTGCCAAACTGGACGAGATTGCCGCGCTACGCTCGCAATGACAAGAATATTTCAATTAATCAAAGCTCGCTTAGCAGTGATTCCATCATACCCTGCGCCTGGGAAAGATAACCGCCACCGAACAGGTTGAAGTGATTCAACACGTGGTACAGGTTATACAGGGTCTTGCGCAACGGATAACCACTGTCCAGTGGCCAGGCATTCTGATAGGCCGCATAAAAGTCCCGGCTGAACCCGCCGAACAATTCAGTCATCGCCAGGTCTGTTTCACGATCACCGAAATACACCGCCGGATCGAAGATGGTCGGCAGACCATCGCGCGTAAACGCATAGTTTCCGGACCACAGATCGCCGTGCAATAACGAAGCCACCGGATCATGTCCATCAAGCAGTACGGGCAAGTGCGCCAGCACCTGTTCACCGGTATTGAGCGTTCGGCTGGCAGCTCCTTTCTGTGCCGCAAGCTGCAGCTGAAATGCTAATCTGTGCTCCCGCCAGAACGTCAGCCAGTCGCTCTCCTGCGTATTGATTTGTGGTGTCGAGCCTATGGTGTTGTCTCTGTGCCATCCAAAATGCGCAGAACGGATTCTGTGCACGCCGGCGAGACCTTCCGCCAACGCAACCGCGTCTCCTGATCCGCCGAGCTCAAGGGATTCCATCACCAGCCAGGCCTGCTGACCGTCTTCCCCCCAACACAGCGGTTGCGGGATACGCAGGGCACCTGCTTCACCCAGCGCCTTAAGCCCCTCGGCTTCGGCAACAAACATATCCAGCCTTTCGGCCCGGTTCAGCTTAACAAACCACGACTGCTGTCCGGATGTTACTCGACAGGATTGATTGATCGAGCCACCACCGACCCTCTGCGGTGCAGATAATCGTACCGGCTCCCCCAGTACGTCCTGCAACTGCTTCTCGATAGCATGCCAGACAGACACGGTTTTCCCCGTTGAAATAGAACAAGCTGGCCTATACTAACGTGTAACAGCAGTTCTGTAGGAGCGCCGCCCTTCGGCGCGATTGCGGAAAATCTACTACCAATCTCCAACCAGTCGCGCCGAAGGGCGGCGCTCCTACACAGCACTTCGACATGAACGACAGGTGTTGTTGGCTGGCCTGGTGATTAACGAGCGACGCGGGTATTTTCACCACTGTGGATCACACGCACCCGCTCGCCGACGTCAAACCTTTCGTTGGGCGATAGCGCCTGAACGATAGCGATGGTTCTGCCACTTTCCATTTTTACGGTGATTTCTACACCCTTGGTGCGCGTTACGCCTTCTTCGATTGCAGCACCTAGAAGTCCGCCGGCTACCGCCCCGATAACGGCCATGACCTTGCCGGTGGTATCTCCACCAATGCTACTGCCGGCAAGACCACCTGCTATTGCACCCGCACCGCCACCAATGGGTGTTTTGGTGCCTTCGATTTCAACCGGCCGCAGTTGCTCGATGACACCGTATTCAACCTGCTCGACGGTTCGGGCCTCGGACCGGCTATAGCTCTCACCGGACAGGTTCGATGCACACCCGGCAAGACCGGTTGTGATAAGCAGTAGTAGAAGAAAACTGTTTTTCATCAGGATCGTCTCATAATTATTATGCGTCCAGCATTTTCAGGCGCGCATGCATCAGACTGCGACGCGGGAAATGCGCCTTTAGAAATTCCATTTGATCGGCCAGCACACGCTTGCCTTGCAGGTAAATGTACTCGGCGTGTGTCGGGGTAAAAGGCACTGCCAGTAATTCCATGTGCGCCTGTTCCGGTCGACGTCCGGCCTTGTGGTTGTTGCAACGCCTGCACGCGGTCGCCACATTGGTCCAGGTATCCACTCCATTCTGGCTGATCGGAGTCACGTGGTCACGCGACAGGTCGTGATAACGAAACCGCTCTCCGCAATACATACACAAGTGGGCATCGCGTTTGAACAGGGCCGGATTATTCAGGGGCGGCACATAGTGCCCGCGGTTTCTGGTCAGTATCTTGTTGCTGCCATAGGTCGCGACAATCGAATTGACATCAATCCGGCTCTGGCGTCCGGTCAGGGCGCAGATACCGCCGTGCACACGGTACAGCAGGCTGCCACAGCAGTAGGCTACCTGACCAAGGTGATACAGACGCACTGCATCCTGGTAATTGATCCATTCCAGCGGCATGCCGGACGCATCAGTACGCAGGACCTGATGATGCAAATCGTACACGTGCTCCCTCCCGAAACAGGGGTTTAGCCATTTATCCCAAATAAACCACGGGTTGTAAACAGCCAGACAGCTGAATTCACGAATTTGTCACCATTTATGGACATTTCATCAGTGCCGGGAATCCGCTATCATGCCGCCTTTTGCGGGTTTCGGTAGCTTTTCCGGACCGATCCAGCTGCGCTGGAGTACTTACAGATGCCGATACGTTTGGGCGTTCCCAGGGAAATCGAACAGGGCGAGTGCCGGGTCGCATTGGTCCCTGCTGTCGCCGAACGCTTTAGGAAACTGGGGGTTGAGCTGTTGCTGGAGACCGGCGCCGGTGCCGGCAGTTATCACCCTGACAGCACCTATAACGGCGTAACCATCGTCAGCAGCGCCGGCGAGCTGTACCAGCAGGCCGACCTGATCCTGAAAATCCAGCCCCCCACAGAGGCCGAAATCGCACAAATGAAAGAGGGTACTGCCGTAGCCGGCATGATGCTGCCCTACCGTTACCCTGAGCGGGTCAGAAAAATGCGTGACCGCAACATCCTCAGTTTTGCCATGGAACTGGTACCCCGTATATCCCGTGCCCAGGGTATGGATGTACTGTCCTCGCAGGCCTCGATTGCCGGCTACAAGGCGGTATTGATGGCCGCCGACCGTTTTGGCGGGTTCTTTCCCATGCTGACGACCGCTGCCGGGACTATTCGTCCGGCCAAAGTGCTGATCATTGGTGCCGGGGTCGCCGGCCTGCAGGCAATAGCTACCGCAAAACGGCTGGGCGCCATGGTCGAAGGTTACGACGTGCGCGGCGCCACCCGCGAACAGGTGGAATCGCTCGGTGCCAAGTTTGTTGATACCGGGGTTTCTGCTGACGGCGCCGGGGGTTACGCCCGCGAGCTGACCGACGAAGAGAAACAGCAGCAGCAGGGTGTGCTGGAAACACACATTGCCGCAGCGGATGTCGTCATCACCACGGCGGCGATACCCGGCCGGCCGTCGCCAAAAATTATCAGCAAGGCGGTAGTCGAACAGATGAAACCGGGTGCTGTCATTATCGATCTGGCCGCGGAAGGCGGTGGTAATTGTGAAGCAACCGAACCGGGCAGCCAGGTTATCCATAATGATGTCATCGTATTCGGCCCGCTGAACGTCCCCAGCACATTGCCGGTGCACGCCTCGGAAATGTATTCAAAAAATCTGCTCAACTTTCTCAGCCCGATGATTGAAGACGGCGAATTCAATCCGGACTGGGACGACGAAGTCATCGCTGGCAGCACGCTGACCCGGGACGGAGAGATCAAACACGCAGCGACCCGCGAACAGGTCGAAGGATCGGCACCATGATCGAGGGTTTTACCGCACTTTACATTTTCATGCTGGCGGCTTTCACCGGCTACGAAGTCATCTCCCGGGTACCGGTCATCCTGCATACGCCGTTGATGTCCGGTTCCAATTTCGTGCACGGCATCGTGCTGGTCGGCGCCATGGTTGCGCTGGGACAGGCCGAGACCGATATGGAAGTGCTGGTCGGGTTTATCGGCGTCCTGCTGGGTGCCGGTAATGCAGTCGGTGGTTATGTGGTCACTGAGCGCATGCTGGAAATGTTCAAGAGCAGCAAGGAGGCCAAATAGATGAGCCCCCTGATCAACATCAGCTATTTCCTGGCCGCTGCACTGTTCATCCTCGGCCTGAAGCGCATGAGTTCGCCGGTAACAGCCCGTGATGGCATTGTCTGGGCGGGCGCCGGCATGCTGGTCGCCACCCTGATCACCTTCGCCACCCCGGGCCTGCACAACTTCGGCTGGATGATACTGGCCATCGCCATCGGTGGCGGGCTGGCCTGGTACACCGGGAAAAAAGTCGCCATGACCGACATGCCACAGATGATTGCTATCTATAATGGTATGGGTGGCGGCGCTGCTGCGGCTATCGCCGCGGTGGAACTGATGGGTGGTGAGTTTTATTCCTCAACCTTCCAGATTCTGGCTGTTATCGGCGCCATGATCGGTTCAATCGCCTTCTCCGGTTCCATGGTGGCGTTTGCCAAATTGCAGGGCCTCATGAAACGCTCGCTGGTGTTCAGGAGTCAACAACTGTTCAACCTGCTGGTATTTGCCGGGGTGCTGATCTTCGGCTTGCTGCTAATGGGCGCCGACCAGCCTTCCGGCTTTAGCATCCTGGTGTTCTTTGGGCTGGCCCTGCTGTTCGGCGTGATGATGACACTGCCCATCGGCGGCGCTGACATGCCGGTGGTCATCTCCCTGTACAACGCCCTCACCGGCCTGGCCGTCGCCCTTGAAGGTTTCGTGCTGGGCAATGCGGCCATGATTATCGCCGGCACCGTGGTAGGTTCAGCCGGCACCCTGCTCACCCAGTTGATGGCGAAAGCCATGAACCGTCCCATATCCAACGTGCTGTTTTCCGGCTTTGGTTCCGGTGCCGGCGCAGGCGCCGAACAGGAAGACGCCGACGGTGCTATGAAAGAAATCGACGCCACGGATGCTGCCGTCATGATGGCTTATGCCGACAAAGTCATCATCGTACCGGGTTATGGCATGGCTGTTGCGCAGGCACAGCACAAGGTCTGGGAATTCGCCCAGCTGCTGGAAAAGCGCGGCGTTACCGTCAAATTCGCCATCCACCCGGTCGCCGGCCGTATGCCGGGACACATGAATGTACTGCTGGCCGAAGCCG
>ENA-ORDP01000337-ORDP01000337.1-marine-sediment-metagenome-genome-assembly--contig:-NODE-337-length-31853-cov-6.011919_pt1 | contig 31853 bp, 29 predicted proteins | sample MGYA00248627_ERZ508539 | MGnify/ENA primary metagenome ERZ508539 (study PRJEB26208, sample SAMN05571518) | marine sediment metagenome | biome: deep sea; feature: Hydrothermal vent; material... | reverse complement strand
AGGACGATTGTTAATCATGCCTTCGATACGGGCCTGCCCCCAGTCCGGCATCCATTTTGTTTTATTGATCTCGACCATGGCCGCATGTCGCAGGCCATTTTGTTCCATGCTGATAAACCATTGTGGCGTTGCACGGAAAATGATCGGCGTCTTGTGTCGCCAGCAATGCGGGTAACTGTGTCGCAGGCTGACATGATGTAGTAACTTGCCATGGGTCTTGAGTACTTCAAGCACATGATCATTGGCTGTAAACACATGTTCGCCGGCAAACAACTCCGTGCCTTCGAGAAAACAGCCATTAGCTCCCACCGGGTTGTCGACCTTGAGGTTATAACGACTGCCGACGACATAGTCTTCCTGACCATGCCCCGGTGCCGTATGCACGGCGCCCGTACCGGCCTCGGTGGTAACGTGATCACCGAGGATAACCGGCACTTCACGATCATAAAACGGATGTTGTAACTTCAACCCTTCGAGGTCTGATCCCTTGCATCGGCCGACTATCTGATAATCTTCAAGTTCATAGCGGCTGACCGCATCGGCCAGCAGCGCCTCGGCCAACACCAGGCGTTCATGCTCATGCCCGGCCACCCCTTCACATTGCACGATGACATAGTCGAGACCCGGGTTCAGTGATACGGCCTGGTTGGCAGGCAACGTCCAGGGTGTCGTTGTCCAGATAATAACCGAGACCGGGCCCTGTCCTTTTTGCACATCATTGCATCGGGACAGCAGGCTCTCTACATCAAGCACGGTAAAGCGCACATCAATGGCCGGTGAATTGCGGTCTTCATATTCCACTTCCGCCTCGGCCAGGGCCGAACCACAATCGGTGCACCAGTGCACCGGTTTTGAACCTTTATGTAGATGACCATTCTCAATAATCCTGCCCAATGAGCGAACGATATCGGCCTCGAAGCGAAAGTTCATGGTCAGATAGGGATTATCCCATTCACCAAATACACCCAACCGTTTGAAGTCTTCACGCTGTTTATCGACCTGCTTGCCGGCATATTCACGACAGGCCTTGCGGAAGGTTCGTGCATCAACCTTGACGCCGGACTTGCCGACCTTCTTCTCGACATTCAGCTCGATCGGCAGGCCATGGCAATCCCAGCCGGGAACATAGGGGGCGTCATAACCATCCAGCCCGCGTGACTTGACGATAATATCTTTCAGAATCTTGTTGACGGCATGGCCGATGTGAATTTCACCATTGGCATAGGGCGGGCCGTCGTGCAGGATAAATGTCTTTCTGCCTTTGGCAGTCTTGCGAATCTTCCCGTACAGATCCATGTCCTGCCATTTTTTCAGTATTTCCGGCTCACGGTTGGCAAGGTTGCCGCGCATCGGAAAATCTGTTTTGGGTAGATTGAGGGTATGTTTGTAATCAGCCATGGCAGTCTTTGTTAAAATCAATTATTTTCGGTCACAAGACATTCTATGATACAGGATATAAGGTACAAGATAAAAGGTACAAGATAAAAAGTACAAGGTACAAGGTACAAGGTACAAGAACACAAAGGAACGGCCAACACCACAGGGGTGGCCGGACAGACCGAACCGCATCACGGAATCTTTTTATCGCGGCCGTGAGACCGCTCCCACAAAATATGCGCCGCTCCCACCTGCTCCACATCAGCTCATATTTTGTGGGAGCGGTCTCATGGCCGCGAAATTTCCTTTCAGCTTTTATCTTTCCCCTTTGCCCTGCTTTAAACCAAACCAGCCCATGGCCTCGATAACATCTTTTTTGATCTGTTGCTTCAACTGATCGAAGGAATCGAATTTCATTTCATCCCGGATGCGGTGATCAAAATCGACATTTACATACCGGCCATAGATTTCCTGGTCAAAATCAAACAGGTGGACCTCCAGCAGGCTGCGGGTGCCATCCACCGTCGGACGATTACCGACATTGGCAATGCCGGCCACCGGCTCACCCTCAATACCGAACATCTCGACGGCATAGACGCCTTGCACGGGTGAGGCCTTTCGATGCAGGTGAATATTGGCCGTTGGAAAACCGATTGTCCGACCCCGCTTGTCGCCATGCGCGACCCGCCCGCACATGCGATAGGGCCGACCGAGTAATTTCTCGGCCAGTTCGAGATCACCGCTGAACAAGGCATCACGTACCAATGTACTGCTGACACGCTGCCCGTCAATACTGAAGGTATGCATGGTGACGACAGGGAAGCCTTTTTTACGGCCTGTATCCTTAAGCAGGTCAAAGGTGCCCTCCCGTCCCCTGCCAAAACGAAAGTCATCCCCAACCACCAGGTACTGGACATCCAGCCCCTGTATCAAAACCTGGTCAATAAATGACTCCGCCTTCAGGTTAGCAAACCCCCTGTCAAAACGAATACACAGAACCCGGTCAACAGAATAGCGTTTGAGTGCCTGATACTTTTCACGCAGGCGGGTCAGGCGGGGTTTGGCCTCGCTTCCGGCAAAGAATTCATGTGGCTGCGGTTCAAAGATAATAACAACGGTAGGCAGGCCCATTTTCTCTGCCTGCTCTGCCAGTTGACCCAACACGGCCTGATGGCCGAGGTGTACACCATCAAAGTTACCGATAGTTGCCACACAGCCACGGTGTTCAGGTCGAAGGTTATGCAGGCCGCGAATTAATTCCATAATTTTGAAAACCGGGCTGACTTAAAACTCAAGTTTAATGGGAAAAAGGGCAAAGACACAAGATACAAGATACAAGGGCAAGGAAACTGTGCATCTATTCTCACTTATTCGTAGACGGCATAACAAACACTATTTCTGATATCTTTTACCTTTCACCTTGTATCTTTACCCTCCCCTCCAACAGGCGCCTTCCAGTGCCAGGGGCGTATACCGGTCGCAACCAGTACAACAAGATAGACCGCCCCGCCGGCAATAATCAGCAGAAACAGGTTCCAGACCCGCTCAAACACACCCCACTGCAACCATTGACCCATATCGGCCGTTGCCCACCACAGGTATAACACCATTACCAGACAGGCCACGCCGACCCGAACCAGGAATGCGGGCCAGCCGCTGATGACGATAAAGACACCTGTCTTTTTCAGGGTGTGAAAAAGCAGGCTCGCATTGATGATCGCGGAACAGGAGGTCGCCAGGGCCAGCCCGGCATGCGGGGCGCTCGCCCCCGTCAAGGCCATCGGTACAACGAATACCAGATTAAGCACAATATTGGCAACCACGGCAATGATGCCGATACGTACCGGTGTGCGGGTATCCTGGCGTGCAAAAAAACCGGGCACCAGAACCTTGACCATAATAAAACCGATCAGCCCCAGGCTATAGGCCTTCAGGCTCAGTGAGGCCATGGTGACAGAGGCCTCACTGAATTCGCCATACTGAAAAATCGTTGTAATCATGGGGACTGCCAGCATAAACAGGCCTGCGGTCGCAGGAATTCCGGCCAACAGGCCCCAGTGTATCGCCCAGTCCAGGGTCTGGCTGAACTGCTCCGGCGACTTCTCGGCATGCCGGCTGGAAAGCGCGGGCAAAATAACCGTTGCCAGCGCAATGCCAAATATCCCCAGCGGAAATTCCACCAGCCGGTCCGAATAGTACAACCAGCTCACGCTCCCGGCGGCGAGGAAGGAGGCAATCACGGTATCCAGTAGCAGATTTATCTGGGCCACGGAGGATCCAAACATGGCCGGCAGCATTAATTTCATTATTTTGCCGACGCCGGCATGTCCCCGCCTGAATCTGGGTCGCGGCAGCATGCCGAGGCGCCTCAAAAACGGAAACTGGAACAGCAACTGGGCAACCCCGGCCGCCAGCACGCCCCATGCCAGGGCCATGATCGGTTGATCCATGAGCGGAGCAACAATAATTGCCGCACCGATCATGCAAATGTTCAGCAGTACCGGCGTGAAGGCAGGCACACCGAATTTGCCAAACGTATTGAGGATACCCCCGGCCAGTGCAGTCAGGGAAATGAACAACATGTAAGGGAAGGTGATGCGAAGCAGATCGGCCGCCAGGGCGGACTGCTGCTCCCCCTGGGTCAACACAAAGCCGGGGGCAAACAGCATAATCAGTAAAGGGGCCAGCAGGATGCCAAGAACCGTAATAACAAACAGCAGCAGGCCCAGAGAGCCCGTCACGTGGTCGATGAGGTCACGGGTTTGCTCAGTTGCCTCATTACTGCGGGATTCACTCAGCACCGGCACAAAGGACTGTGAGAAGGCACCCTCGGCAAATAAACGGCGCATAAAATTGGGTATTTTAAAGGCCACGAAAAAGGCATCGGTTGCCGCCCTGGCCCCGAATACCTGTGCAAAAACGATATCACGAACCAGGCCCAGGATGCGTGACAACAAGGTCATTGCACCCACAACGACAGTGGATTTCAGTAATTTTTGACTCATTTTCCTGTTTTTTTCGCTAAAATGCCTCTCCAGCACGGCAGACACCCACGTATTGGGGGTTACTATACCTGCCTTTTCAGGCTAACACACGGTTTTTGCTACCATTCCTGCCTGTCTGAAAACGCAGGCGTTTAATATCCTGACTTGACAAACCGGCAAAAAATCCGCACTATGCGCGATCTTTCACTACCGAATTTTGTCGCAGGAGCAATACCTTGGCTAACTCAGCACAAGCAAAGAAAAGGGCCAGACAGGCCGAAGTACATCGCCGTCGTAATGCCGGGCAGCGTTCAATGATGCGTACCTGTATCAAAAATGTCGTCAAGGCCGTTGCCAGTGGCGACAAGGCAGCCGCAGAGGCCGCATACAAAACAGCAATGCCTGCCCTTGACCGTATGGCCGGGAAGGGTCTGATCCACAAAAACAAGGCGGCCCGTCACAAGAACCGGCTGAACCAGTCAATTCGCACTATGTAAGCCAGCGTAATTTGAGACAACCAGAAAAGCCGGTCAACTGACCGGCTTTTCTGGTTGGTGTATTGTAGTTCATGTTCCCCTTACCCGGGGAAATGCTGGAATTCGGGCAATTCAGGAATCAGGTATACTATCCCCTGGATACTCATATTCTATTCTCAACGGGCGGGACATAGAGGGATAATATATGTTTATTTGCTATAAGTTATAGACTTGACCTCACGTTATCTCACGCTACAGGGTGCTGTTGAATTTCTTCCAACTCACTTGCCAGTTCATTTTTCATAAACCATAAATCGTATGCCTGCTGCATCCGCAACCAGATACCCGGGCCATTACCCACAAACTTGCCAATTCTGAGCGACATCTCCGTTGTTATCCCATGGGACTCCGCCAATATCCGGTGTAACATCTGGCGGGAAACGCCAATTTTGCGAGCAAACTCACTTATCGAAATCCCCATCGCTGGAATCACTTCCTCACGCAATAATGCACCCGGGTGGGTGGGGGCCCGCATGGGGCACCTGGTTACCTTGTATTCTGCCATCACTCTTTACCTCAATGATAATTTTCCAGATCCACCCGCCATGCATCACCATCTTTCCATTCGAAGGTAATACACACCGGCCCATTGACGTGGATACTGTACCGTTCAGGTTTGCCCTGCAATCCGTGAAAATTGAATCCCGGCACATTCAGCTCGGTTAATCTGGCTGTGGCATCCAGGGCATCCAGACGTATGAGACAACGCACCTGTAAAGCCTGGCGTACCCTCGCACTCGTGCCCTTGATAAATAATTCCTTCAGACCTCTGTGCCGAAAGCTCTGTATCATATTTTATACTGTAGCAATACTTGTTACATATGTAAACACTTATTTTACATTCGCCGACAAGGGAAACCAGGGGTCGGTGTTTGTAAACACAATGACTGTCGTCTCTTTACCGGGGGCCCAAAAAGCAAGGCGGCCCGTCACAAGAGCCGTCTGAATCAGTCGGTTCGTGCCATGTAAGTCAGGAAGGAAATAACCAGTAAAAAAGCCGGTCTTTTGACCGGCTTTTTTGGTGCTCAATTCAAGCCGGAATAACTGCCATGCCGGGCGAAGCCTGGTTTTTTGTTAATAGCCGTTGGTGGGGTACTGCATAAGGGTTATGCCTGTGAGGGTATCGCCGTCTGTGAATACACCCGCAGATTGCAAAGTACCGTGGCCCTGATAGCTACCCATGTTCGGTGTGTATAAACAGGTTTCGCCGCTTTCGCACAGGCCGTTGTTGTTGCCGATGCTATCGTCTGCTATCTCTGACGCATTGCGCAGGAAGGTCGAACGGCAATCGTCCACAGCGTTCCATACCGAGCCGGGAACCAAAGCGGTACAGGCAGTCTGATCCGCCGCTACTCCGACCCATGTATGTTCGAGGGTGTTGGCTGCGTTGCCGATGAGCTGCACTGCAAGCACGTTTTGGATTACCGGATTACCGGAATCACCCGTATCACCATTGGCCAGGCTCAAGTCCCATATACGGCCGGTGCCGGCTGTTGATGTCCATTGAAGTTGTTGCCGGGTGTCGGGGAAGGCTGAGCCATCTCTACCCCAGCCTCGATAGTGATTTTCGAAGTTAGTCCAGTCGAAGGTGTCGGGAAATGCCGGATAGGTCGCGGTTCCGTTTGTATCGCTCACATTTTTCGTATCATCGGTGATGACCTTGCCAACGAAGGATGCCGCCATCGTTATGCCGGTGGTTAAAGCGGCGTTTGAACTGCCATTATTGGCACAGGTGGTGTCCACAAGCCCCGGAAGCGTGCCTGCTGTTACCGAACAATCACTGGTCGTATTGTTGCCCACTTTCAACACGCCGGTAAAGGTATTGTTTGAGGAGGTATCAAGGGAAACACCTGAACCCCCAATATTAGCAGCGGCGGTGTTCGACAGAGTGTTGTTGTTCGACGAGCCAAGAAGGCTAATGCCAGAGGCCAGATTGTTAGCGGCGGCCATGTTCAACAACGTGTTGTTAGTGGAACCGCTATTCAAAATCAACCCGAATTGACTATTTATGACAGTGACGTTAGACATAATATTGTTTATAGACCCATAAAATAAACCAACCCCTGCGCCACTGCTATTAGCAGTGGTTATATTCAACAGTGTGTTTGTAGAAGAGGAATTTTGAAGATAAATCCCCCCACTTCGATTATTAATGGCGACTATGTCTGTCAACGTATTGTTCGAGGAACGCTTCATAAGAATTCCGGCGATCCCGTTGTTGGCAGCATTTACATAAGACAGGCTGTTATTATTTGAAGAATAGTCAAAGTTAATCCCGTTACGGGTATTATTGTATGTTGATATCATCGACAGCTTGTTGTTATTCGCGGAACTAACAAAATTAATCCCATGGTTATTATTTACGGTGACTATGGTCGATAACGTGTTATTTGAGGAGGCGTTAATACCAACCCCGTAGCTAAAGTTGTTGGAGGAGATTATTTTAAACAGGCTGTTGTTGTCCGAGGATGCGTCAAGATGAACCCCATTGCCTCCAATATCTGATACGGATAGATTACGTAACACTGAAAATTTAACAGTACTCCAGGACAAAGCCCTAAAAGCCTTCTTTGCAACACCTGCTATCCTGCCTTCAACCCAAAGGTAGTTTTGTGTGTCGGCGGAGATTAAATTTACGGCCGATCCCGGTCCGTTAATGAATACGCCAGGCTTGATGACCAGCGCAATCTTGTTTGCCGTTATCGTATAAGCGGCAGATGGATTTGCTGTTACCACATAGACACTACCCGACGTAGAAAGATTGCCGCCGTTATTATCTACCACGACCGGGTTGCTCCACCATGCGCTGGAGGCCGTGGTAAAGGGCAGCCCTGCACCCGTTCCGGAGACCGTTACAGCGTTGCTTAACCATCCGGGTGTTGTGAAGTCCAGCAGATCAGAAAGATCCTTGTCTTTCTTCAAGCCAGTGGAAACCATCAGTGCGCTGCCGGTTGAGTCGTCACATACCCAGTCGAAAGCACCCAGTGCATCGGTACCGGTCTGATCGGTACAAGTGGTTATGCCAATATCCACGGAGCGCATCTCGCCGCCGTGTATGACCGCTGAATAGCCGCCGGTTTCCGTGCCATCGGCAGGGGTGTTGGTGGCATCAAACTGTGTGGTGAGGTCATTTTTAACGTAATCGTTCCAGTTTGGAGCCGCTGAATAATATGCACTCACCAGCCCTGATGTTGCCGTTACGACGTTTACAGTGCGTGTCACTTGCGTGGCGGCATTACCTGCGGCATCGGAAACGTCGAAGGTTATCACATAGGCTCCGACTACGGCGGCATCCACGGTGTCACCGCCAACGACGATGCTGGAGGTAATATCGCCATCCACATCATCCGCTGCAGTAGCGCCTGCATCGCTATAGCTTGATCCGACTGTAACGCTCACCGGGCTTGTGCCCAATAAGGTAATCACCGGTGCGGTGGTGTCTGCCAGCGCCACAACATTAATCGTGCGAGTTACCTGAGCCGCGGCATTGCCTGCCGTGTCGCTAACATTGTAGGTAACGGTGTAGGTGCCGATGACAGCGGAATTAACCGGGTTAACGGTAACAATGCTGGAGGTAATATCACCATCCACATCATCCGTCGCAGTAGCGCCTGCATCGGCATAACTTGTGCCGACTGTTACGTTCACCGGGCTTGTGCCCAATAAGCTAATCACCGGTGCAGTGCTGTCTCCAGGCGGTGGTATCACCGTGCCACCGGAACTTGAGCTCGAGTTACAGGCACTGAGTAAAGAAATGCCAACGGTTAGCAATGCAATAAGAAAAATATTCGATCTGCGTAAAGTGTTTGTTTTATCGCGCAGCGCAGATGCGGTGAACAGCTCAGAGAGACTAGACATACTTAATGCTCCGGTTTTTTAGTAGAACTATTAATAGTCACAAATTCCACAGGTAAAGCCGGATCTTCATGCCCACCTCTTTACCGGGGTGCTAGTAGAAATTACGTAGAATTTATTAATTATTCAAAACATAAGGCATGATTAGCGGGAATGACGCGTTAATGTCAGGAATCATCAGGCCATGAACTCATGGTCTCGTACATAAATGAACGAATTTTAAAGTCCGATAAAAGATACTACGTTGAAGTTTGCGACTATTACAACGCCGCCACGATGAAATAACCTAATAGGTTGATGTGGATCAATTGTATAAATGCGTTCAGGGAATTCTTTTCGACTATGAACGTGCAGTGGTTACAAAATAAGTACGCGATCGGCATTCAGTAATGAAGTATAAAAAAAGCCCCCTTGCGGGGGCTTTTATTTCGAAGTTGAACCCAGCGGTTACAGGCTGTAGTACATATCGAATTCGACCGGGTGAGTGGTCATGCGCAGGCGCGTGACTTCGTCCATTTTCTGGTTGATGTAGGCATCAATCATGTCGGTGGTAAATACATCACCGGCAGTCAGGAAGCCACGATCGCCATCCAGTGCATCCAGTGCTTCCTCAAATGATGCAGCAACTGTCGGGATGTCAGCCGCTTCTTCCGGAGACAGGTCATACAGATCCTTGTCCATTGCATCACCCGGGTTGATCTTGTTCTTGATGCCGTCGAGGCCGGCCATCAGGATAGCCGAGAAGGCCAGGTACGGGTTAGCCGTTGAATCCGGGAAGCGTACTTCAATACGTCGGCCTTTCGGGTTAACCACATACGGGATACGAATCGAGGCGGAGCGGTTACGTGCAGAGTAAGCCAGCATAACCGGTGCTTCAAAGCCTGGTACCAGACGTTTGTAGCTGTTGGTAGATGCATTCGCGAATGCATTGATCGCACGGGCGTGTTTGACAATACCGCCGATGTAGTACAGCGCCATATCAGACAGGCCGCCATAACGTTTGCCAGCAAACAGGTTTTTGCCCGCCTTGGCCAGTGATGAATGCACATGCATGCCATTACCGTTATCACCCACGATAGGTTTGGGCATAAAGGTTGCTGTTTTGCCATAGGCATGGGCTACATTCTGTATCACGTATTTAAGAATCTGTACTTCGTCTGCCTTTTTAACCAGGGTGTTGAAACCAACGCCGATTTCACACTGCCCGGCAGTAGCCACTTCGTGGTGGTGTACTTCGGTAACCAGACCCATGTCATCCAGTGCCAGGCACATGGCTGAACGAATATCCTGCAGGCTGTCGACAGGAGGTACCGGGAAGTAGCCGCCCTTGACCGTAGGGCGATGACCCATGTTGCCATCAGCAAACACCTTGTCAGTATTCCAGCAGGCTTCATCTGAATCGATTTTAACTGAACAACCAGACAGGTCTGAACTCCAGCGTACGTCATCAAAAATGAAGAATTCATTTTCAGGACCAAAGTAGGCGGTGTCAGCAATCTTGGTGGACTGAAGATAGGCTTCGGCACGATTGGCAATCGAACGTGGATCACGCTCATAACCCTTCATGGTGTCGGGCTCAACGATGTCACAGCGGATGTTGACGGTGGGCTCTTCGCAGAATGGATCAACAACGACCGTACTGGTATCGGGCATCAGAATCATGTCAGATTCGTTAATACCTTTCCATCCGGCAATGGAAGAGCCGTCAAACATCTTGCCTTCCTTGAAAAAGCTGGCATCTACGGTTGCGGCCGGAATGGTAACGTGTTGTTCCTTGCCTATGGTGTCGGTGAAGCGCAGGTCAACGAATCGAATATCGTTGTCCTTGATCATTTTATTTACTTTGGTTGCGGACATTGAGGCCACTCCTCTGGATCACTATTATTAAAAGTTACATTTTGCCTTGCGGCAGTCTTCTTCCGAGATATTTCACTAGGTTTGCAGGAAACATGCCATTGCTTACCACTTTAATATCAATCAGTTAACATAACCATACGGTATCAGACCGGATAGTTTGCACTATTATTGAGCAAAAAGTCTATTTTTGCACGATATCAGCGCGTTCAAAAAAGTTTATCTGTACCTCGCCCACTGCACCAATTTCCTGGATGGCCTGACTGATTTCATCCGCGAAGTGCCTTGCCTGTACGAGATCGTTGATGGCAGAGAGCGGTATCTGGATATCGATGTGTATTTGCCCATGCAGATAATGCAGGGTTACGTCATCAATTTTATCGGCACCCTCTATCTTCTGCCAACGCTTTTGCAATTGCAACAGTAAATCCTTGCGCATCGGCAGGCCGTCGCAGGGGCGTGCATGTTCGTCATTTTCGGGGTCGATGTGCACCAGTACATCGGTAACATCATCAACGGTTTCGATAATGGAATGGCGTACTATTTCGCTGACCTGGTGTCCTTCAGACACGCTCAGGCGTGGTTCCACCTGTATGTGAACGTCAACCAGTGCATCTGGCCCCATACGCCGGGTGCGTAAAAAGTGCAGGCCGCGTACGCCATGCACGTTTTTGATGGTTTCCTTAATGGCTTCGATTTGTTCTGTGTCCAGACCGGTGTCAACCAGTTCGCGCAGGCTATGCCAGGCCAGGTCCCAGCCGATTTTTGCAACCATCAGGCCCACACCTACTGCTGCAACGGCGTCCAGGTAGTCTAGCCCGGCCATGGTTCCGGCCACGCCCACCACCACGATTATCGAAGAAATGGCATCGCTGCGACTGTGCCAGGCATTGGCGCGCAACAGGTTGGAGCGCAGACGCCGTGCGGCACTCATGGTGTAGTGGTAAATGGCTTCTTTGGATACGATGGATATGCCCGCCACCACCAGCGCCGGCCAGCCGGGCCGTAGCAACTGGTCCGGGTGGAACATGCGTATCACGGCTTCATAGGCAATGCCGCCAGCGACCAGGATCAGTATGACGCCGAGTATGACTGTCATCACCGTTTCGATACGGGCATGGCCATACGGGTGATCTTCATCGGCGCACTTACTGGCGTGTTTGGCTGCGAACAGCACCAGAAAATCGGTCAGCAGGTCTGACAAAGAGTGGATGCCATCGGCAATCAGCGCCTGTGAATGGGCAGTAAAACCAATCAGCACCTTGGCGACACCCAGCAGCAGGTCGACCACCGAGCCGATCAGGGTTACCTTGCGCGCATCCCGGTAACGCGTGTCTGCAAGTGCTTGTTCTGCCTGAGCGTTTATGACGTGGCTCCTACTTCGACTGAGATGACTAATTCATCGTCGGTGTGTTCAATCGAGATGATGGTGTGACCGTTAATCCGGCTCCAGGCCGGGATATCCTGTGCTGCACCCGGGTCACTACAGGTGACTTGCAACACATCGCCGGGCTGTAGTTGCGCAATGCGATCCTGTGTGCGGATCACCGGCATCGGGCATAACAGGCGTCGGGCATCCAGCTGATAATGGGTCATTTCTATCTGGCGTGGCTAATACGGAACAGGAAGCGTACTAGAAGTGAGTGAGGGCATCAAATATACCAGTCTTCCGGAATTTCACTGGCCGGTAATGGCTGAATCTTATGCTCAATCAGTTTTTCCCGGCCTGGCATGCTTTGCTCTACCGTTACAATGTCTGCAGTACGACCTTTGCTGAACCGTGCTACCAGGCGTGCTGCAAATTCAAAATCATCCTCGTTCGGTGTACCGTCCAGCAGAGCAATCGGACCGCTGTGGCTGGTGACTTTGAAGGTCGGGTAGCGGTAGGCATAGCCCTGCATAAACTTAACCTCGCCCTCTTCGCGCGCGATGATCAGCTTGTAGCGTTCATTCGGGCGTACGTGACGACCGACCTTGAGCAGCATCAGGTCATCCAGCTCGTATTCGCGGTTGCCACGTGCCTGCCACATATCGACCAGTTTGCGCGAGTAGTTGGCATCGGTCAGGAAACAGCAACCACCGGCTGGCGTGGCATAATCGGTGAAGCCGTATTCGGCTGCCAGTGCCATCTGCGGCTTGCGTGTGCGGCCACTGAAATCGAGCATTTTTTCCCGATCGACCCAGCCTTCGCGTTCGGGCAGGGTCTCTGGCAAATGTTGTGCACACAGTGGCCGTAGCAACAGCTCGCCAGCACCGGATTCACGCGCGACTACCGGCATGGTGTCTTTGCGCTGTGACATCGGGCGTTGCCCCATCACCTCACCAGTGATAATAAAATCAAAATCGTTTTGCTGTATCCATTCCAGTGCCTTACGCACCATAAAGCCCTTGCAGTCCAGGCAGGGGTTCATGTTGGCGCCATAGCCGTGGCTGGGGTTCAGCAGTACGTCTTTATACTCATCAATCACATCAACAATATGCAGTTTGATGCCCAGTTGCCCGGCTACCCACAAGGCATTGTTGCGTTTGGGTTTGGCGCGGTCTTTTTGACGAATTGCATGGGTGTGCCCTTCTACGCAAAAACCGGTGAAAAAATTAATACCCTCAACGTGTACGCCCTGATCGAGCATCACTTTTGCTGCCAGCAGGCTATCCAGGCCACCGGAAATCAGCGCTACGGCCTTGCGTGGTTTATCAGGGATGCTGGATGGGACAGTTGTCATAACATTACGCTTCATGTTCGGATTTTTGTTCGCGGCTAAATAAATCGGATACCACCCGGCGAGGATCCATGCCTTCATACAGGATGCGGTAGACGCCGGTGGTTATCGGCATGTCTACGCCCAGACGCTCCGCCAGCATATGGACTTCATAGGCAGTCTGGTGTCCTTCGACTACCTGGCCGATCGACTCCAGCGCCTGTTCTGTACCCATACCCTGCGCCAGCGCCATGCCAAAACGGCGGTTACGAGATTGATTATCGGTACAGGTCAATGCCAGGTCACCGAGCCCGGCCAGTCCCATAAAGGTTTCCGCCTTGCCACCCATTTGTATACCCAGGCGCATGATTTCTGCCAGGCCACGTGTAATCAGTGCCGAGCGGCAGTTGGCGCCAAAGCCAAGGCCGTCGGAAATGCCGGCAGCGATGGCCATCACATTCTTTACTGCACCACCGATCTGTACGCCGGTCAGGTCATCACTGGTGTAGGCACGAAAGGTTTTGTTATGTAGTAAATCAGCCAGATTGTCTGCGTAGTCAGTATCGGCAGAGGCTACCGTGATCGCGGTAGGTAAGCCGACGGCCACCTCTCGTGCAAAGGTCGGGCCTGACAGCACCGCAGTGGGTGTGTTGGCAGGCAGGACTTCAGAAGCAATGTCACTCAGTAGTTTGGCGCTGATCGGTTCCAGGCCTTTGGTAGCCCAGACGACGCGCATACCAGGCTTGATTAGCTGAGAGACTTCCTGTAATACAGCATGAAATGCATGGCTGGGTACAACCACCAGTATGTCTGTGACACCCAACATGGCTTCTTCAAGCGTGGAAACGGGTTCGAGCTGTTCAGGAAATTTTATTTCCGGCAGAAACGTCTGATTGATCCGTTCACGGATGAGCTGCTGCATGTGTTCAGGCTCGTGACCCCAGATGCGCGTCGGCAGGCTATTGTTTGCCAGCAGAATGGCCAGTGCGGTGCCCCAGGAGCCCGCGCCGACTACGGCAAAAGCGTTACGTTGCGTGGCACCCATACTGGCGTTCCCCAAAGTTAATGGGTTGATTCAGATCCTGCTGCAGGCTGCTGGTTTTGTGCATACAGGGCTTCAAAATTGACCGGTTCCAGTAATAACGGAGGAAAACCGCCGCGTGTGACCATGTTGGACACGGTTTCACGGGCGTAAGGAAATAAAATGTTCGGAATATAGATACCCAGCATTGAATTGACACCGGTCGCGTCAAAGCCTTTCAGGGTAAAAATACCGGCCTGCTGGATTTCTACCAGAAAGGTGGTGGACTCATTTTCCTTGGCAGTTACCGTTACACTCAGCACCACCTCGTAGACACCCTCTTGCAACTCGGTGTGGTTAACCGCCAGTGTAAGCTGTATCGCCGGTTTGGGGTTGGTCTGGAAAACCTGCGGTGAATTGGGCGACTCAAATGATGAATCCTTCAGGTAAATATTGTGGATTGCGAATTCCTGCTGAGGATCTGATGCGGCTGTGTTTTCTTCTGTTGTCATGTCGGTATCTGTCTTTATAAATTAGGAGAATCTGATATAACGTAAATGCGCTGGCGTACGCTGTTAAGTCTTGACCAGCGGCAAATTGTCACGCTGCCATGCAACCACTCCGCCACGCAGGTTATAAACCTTCTCAAACCCCTGCTTACGTAATTTGGCAGCCGCGCTGTTCGATCGGTTACCGCTGCGGCAGTAGGTAATAATCGGGCGATTTTTGTACTTTTCCAGCCGTTTCAGACTGCTATCCAGCTGGCTGAGTGGAATGTGCTGCGAATTGATGATTTTTCCTTCGGCGTGTTCTTTGTCCTCACGGATATCAAGCATGATCGCGTTATCGTGGTTGATCATGCGCGTTGCGTCAGCCGGGCCCACGCTGGTTGCCACGCCGTTCAGGCGGCGAATCTCGCCGAGAATCAGCATTACCACCAGTACTGCGAACAGGGTGGTCAGAAGGATATGATTGACGGTGAATTCAGCCAATTGAGACATGGGCAGGGTTACCTTTAACTTACGTAAGCAGGATCAGGGTGCGGCAAGGAGTATATACGCATCAGGGAATTCAGGCCAACCCAGGCTGGTGGCCGGTAATACCCCTATATGATCAATAGAGTTTAGTTTATTCTGGTGCTACAAAACACTTCCCGCATCATACCAATCAGGCGCAGGGTGCGGTGATCTTCCACCCGGTAATACACCCGGTTGGCATCCTTGCGTGAGGCGAGTATGCCCTTGTCACGCAAGATGGCCAGATGCTGGGATATATTGCTTTGTGAGGTTCCAACGTGTTCGACGATGTCCTGTACGCTTACCTCGCGGTCACCCAGGGTGCACAGTATTTTAAGGCGCAAGGGGTGAGACATGGCCTTTAATGATCGTGATGCACGTTCGATGTCGTCGTCTTGTGTAATAAGCAGTTCGGTTTCAGAATTCATGAGATGGCCTGCTGTGTCTGTTTTACGCTGATTGAACACTGTGTCGCTCCTCACCAGGCCCACCTTGTCGGGACAGCTCGGTTGGTGATATTTCAATTGATGTTGTGCCTACATACTGCGTTTTTAATAATGGATGTCTTTATAAGTGGAACATTATACAATAATACAATGTTTATGCAGCCACTTTCTTTCGTTTTTGCCAGATTAATGGGTTACACGGGCTGGACTTTGTCTAAAATGCAGCACAATTTAATATGATTATCCAGGAACAAGCACAGTATGGCAGTTAGCAAAAAGCCCTTGGCCTTGATCATTTTTGACGGCTGGGGATACAGTGAATCACCTGAAAGTAACGCGATTATGGCCGCAAACAAGCCGGTCTGGGATCGGTTATGGGATCAGTATGCGCACACCCTGATCAAGACCTCTGGCGCAGCAGTTGGCTTACCCGGTGACCAGATGGGTAACTCCGAGGTCGGGCATCTGAATCTGGGTTCAGGGCGCGTGGTGTACCAGGAATTTACCCGTGTCAGTCGTGCGATACGCACCGGCAGTTTTTTCACCAACAAAACCCTGACCGATGTGGTTGATCTGGCCATGGAGCAGGATAAGGCGGTGCATATACTGGGTCTGCTGTCCCCAGGTGGGGTGCACAGCCATGAGGAGCAAATTTTTGCAATGGTACGGCTGGCCGCCGACCGGGGAGCACGCAAAATCTATGTGCATGCCTTTCTGGATGGTCGTGATACCCCTCCTAAAAGCGCAAAGGCCTCACTACAGGCAATCCAGGCTGTATTTGATGAGCTGGGCGTGGGTCGTATCATATCGCTGGTCGGGCGCTATTATGCGATGGATCGCGATCATCGCTGGCCACGCATCAAGGCGGCATACGGCCTGCTCACGCTGGGTAAGGGAAGATTCATCGCACCCGACCCGGAGTCCGGGCTGGAACAGGCTTATGAACGAGGCGAGACCGATGAGTTTGTGCAACCCACCTGTATCGTAGGTGACAATGAAACGCCGGTACGCATTGAAGATGGTGATGTGGTGGTGTTTATGAATTACCGCTCTGACCGCGCACGGCAAATCACGCGGCCGTTTATCGACCCTGACTTTGACAGCTTTGAGCGGGAATACGTGCCTGACCTGGGTCGTTTTGTGAGCCTGACCGAGTACAGTGCCGAATTCAATATTCCGGTCGCATTCCCGGCCGAGCGTATGAACAACGTGTTTGGCCAGGTGCTGTCACATCACAGCATGCGTCAGCTGCGCATCGCCGAGACAGAAAAATATGCCCATGTGACATTTTTCTTCAATGGCGGCGTCGAAACACCCTTTGAAGGCGAGGATCGCATACTGATCCCGTCGCCACAGGTCAAAACCTATGACCTGCAACCGGAAATGTCCGCGCCGGAGTTGACCGACAAGCTGGTTGCTGCAATTGAGTCTGGACAGTACGACGTCATTATATGCAACTACGCCAATCCGGACATGGTCGGCCATACCGCAAAAATGGATGCAACCGTGAAGGCCATCGAAGCGCTGGATATGTGTCTGGGGCGCGTATATGATGCAATGATGGCAGCAGGCGGCGAAATGTTGATTACAGCAGATCATGGCAATGCCGAAAAGCTGAATGATCCGGATACCGGGCAGGCGCATACCGCCCATACCAGTAATCCGGTGCCATTAATATATGTTGGCAGCCCGGCTGTCCTGCAGGATAAAGGCTGCCTGGCCGATATTGTGCCGACCATGCTGAGCCTGCTTGATATCGACAAACCGACAGAGATGACCGGCCACAACCTGCTAGAATCCGCTACGGAATGAGCCCGGGCGCCGGCACACTAGCCCGCTGTAAGCTGTTCATACCCTCCTCTGCCCTAAAATATAGTAACGGGAAATATCGCTTTTGCCTGGTCGCACTGGCTCTGCTGCTTATATTACCGTTCAGTGCACGGGCGCAGCAGGATCAGTCGACCGAGCTTGAAGCGCTAAAGCTGCGTATCGAGGATGCGCGTGAGGAAATGCAGGGTACGCGTAGCCGGCGCGATAGCGCTCAGCAATTGCTTAAACGTACGGAAACCCGTATCGGGAAAATCAATCGTGAACTGCGGCGCTTGCGTCGAGATAGCCGTGCAGCGAAAAAAAATCTGCAGGCACTGAAGCGCCAGCAGGTAGCCGAGCGCAAAAGTCTGTCGAAGCAACGTGATTTGCTGGGTAGCCAGATCCGGGCTCGCTATGTGATGGGCAGACAGGAACAGATCAAGATCTTGCTGAACCAGACCGAGCCGAGCCGGGTGCAGCGAGTACTGGTTTATTACGATTATCTCAATCGTGCACGTTTGCGAAATATAGCTAGTGTCAACCGGCAACTGGAAAAGTTGCTGACGTTGGAAACGGATATTCTGTTGCAGCAAAAAAAGCTTGGACAGTTACTGCAAACACGTAAACAGGCGCGAAGTGACTTGAAAAGTCAGCGTAAACAGCGCAAAAAAATCCTTACGAGCCTGAACAAAAAACTCAAAAACAAACAGGTGGCTTTGCAGCGACTGCTGGAAAATGAACGTCGTTTGCAGCAGGTAATAAGTGATATAAATGATCTCAACGACCTGAATGACCTGAGGGAGACGACAGAAGAGGTTCCTCAAGCGGCGCGTGAGCAGCGCCCCTTTAGTCAGCTAAAAGGCAAGCTGCGTTGGCCAACCGAGGGTCGCCTGCGTGCTCGCTTTGGCAAGCGTCGTAGCGGGCGTGGCGACAGCTGGAAAGGGGTACTCATCAGCGCCGCCAGTGGCCAGCCAGTATCGTCGGTTGCGTATGGCCGGGTAGCCTTTGCAGACTGGTTGCGTGGTTACGGGCTGCTGGTGATCGTGGATCATGGCGATGGTTACATGTCCCTGTATGGCCATAACCAGAGTATTTACATGGAAGTGGGTGAATGGGTAGATGCTGGCAGCATTATTGCCAGCGTTGGAGACAGTGGCGGACAGACCCGGACCGCCCTGTACTACGAAATACGTCAGCAGGGCCAGCCGATTGATCCCCAGGCCTGGAGTGCTACCCGAAAACCTTCTCTGGCCCGTACGGCATCAAGACCCTGATCGAACCACTACACAAAACAGGGAAATTATTGATTTCAAATGCCATTATCATTTCCGGAAAGGGAACAACTATGCTATGTTGCGATCATATGTAAGTAATGTATGGGTGTTAACCGGATATGTGACTACGGGTAGGCATGGATCAGGTGATTCTCGCGGTTGCCTTATTTGTATCAGACCTTATTTGTATCAGATTGGAACTCAACGCACTATTACAGATAAAGCTGCTGAATATGAGCTGAGCCAGCCATTATCTTTTCCGGATAAATGCCGATACAAACAATATAGTTAACTGTGCCGGTGTATACAGCAAAACCCGCCCATCCCCGGGCAGTTTCTGTCATCAGCAGGAGAGATGTTTGAATGAGTAGCAGATCACGATTTTTTGCAACCATTAGTCTGGGTGTGGTAGTTGGCCTGACGGCCAGCTTTGGCAGCGGCGTTTTTGCCAACCGTTCAGCAGAAGATAATCAGATACCGCTGGAAGCCCTGCGTGCATTTACCGATGCCTATACGCGCATAAAGAATGACTACGTGGAAGAGGTGGATGACAAGGAACTACTGGAAAATGCGATACGTGGCATGCTCTCGGGTCTGGACCCACATTCATCCTACCTGAATGGAGAAGAATTCAAGGACCTGCAAATTGGTACAACCGGTGAATTTGGTGGGCTGGGAATTGAGGTAGGCATGGAGTCCGGCTTCATCAAGGTTATATCACCGATAGATGACACGCCGGCAGAACGCGCAGGTGTACATGCCGGTGACCTGATCATCCGCCTGAATGACGAGCCGGTGAAAGGCAAATCGTTGAGCGATTCAGTCAAGATCATGCGTGGCAAACCGGGCAGCAAGATAGTTTTGACCATCATCCGCGAAGGTGAAGAAAAGCCGCTTAAGCTTACGATAGTTCGTGCCGTGATCAAGGTGACCAGTGTCAAAAGCCGCATGCTAGACAAAGGCTACGGTTATATCCGCGTTACCCAGTTCCAGTCCAATAGTGGACCCAACCTGGTCAAGGCCGCGAGTGAGCTAAAGAAAAAATACGGTGGACCACTCAAAGGTATGGTGCTGGACCTGCGTAATAACCCTGGCGGTGTACTGAGTGCTGCTGTGCAGATATCTGATGCGTTTATGAATAAGGGTCTGATTGTCTATACCGAAGGCCGGGTGAACGATTCCAGGTTACGTTTTAACGCTGCACCGGGTGATGTTCTGGATGGGATGCCTCTGGTTATACTGATAAATGGTGGTTCCGCCTCTGCGTCTGAAATCGTGGCCGGGGCATTGCAGGATCACAAGCGCGCCATCCTGATGGGCACACGTAGCTTCGGCAAGGGCTCGGTACAAACCATCATGCCTGCGCGTGGCGGTACCGCAATCAAGCTGACCACGGCACGTTATTACACACCTAACGGTCGTTCTATCCAGGCCGAGGGCATTGAGCCAGATATCGAAGTCAAGCGTCGACGTGTATCGGCTGTGGTAAAGCCTGTTATCGAAACCTTGAAAGAAAAGGACCTGAGTGGTCACCTCACGAATGGGCATGAGGGTGACAAAAAAGATGACAAGAAAGGTAAGGACAAAGATGACAAGAAAGGTAAACTGGCACAGGACGACTATCAACTGTTCGAAGCACTTAACCTGTTAAAGGGACTTAATATCGCCAGACAGTTTGTGCCCTGATTTGATAACAGGGTGTTACTTATCATGACAACCAGGGACGGCTATCATGCGCTTTAACGTTTGGCTGGCTGGCCTGTTACTTGTACTGGCTGGCGGACCATTGTCTGCCGCCCGGCAACCGGTTATCGCGATTATCATTGATGACCTTGGCATGCAGTATAACCGCGGTATGCAGGTTGCCAGGTTGCCAGCCGAAATAGCCTGCTCGATTCTGCCACACTCCCCTTATGCAAAAGACATCGCCAGCCAGGCTCATCGTCAGGGCAAGGAAATTTTGTTGCACCTGCCAATGCAGACCGAGCAGGGCCACCTGCTGGAAGCAGGCGCACTGACAGTTGCGATGAGTCGGCAGGATATGATTAACGTTTTACGGCAGGATCTGGCCAGCATACCGTACGTTCAGGGCATCAATAACCATATGGGCAGCCTGCTGACACAGCGATCGCAGGCAATGGACTGGTTAATGTATGCCGTTAAACAGCATGACAAACTGTATTTTGTTGATAGCCGTACCACGGCTGCTACCGTTGCATTGCAATCAGCACGCGCACACCGTATACCCAGTACCCGACGCGATGTATTTCTGGATCATGATCCGCGTCCGCAGGCAATTCGGATACAGCTAAAGCGCCTGTTGCAGCACGCTCGCAAATACGGATCGGCAGTGGCTATCGGTCACCCGCATGTTGATACCCTTAAGGTTCTGAGTGAATGGCTGCCGACACTAGAGGCGGAAGGTGTTCAACTGGTGCCGGTTTCCAGTATTATCAAGCAACGCGAAAACAGGAGTCATCAGATATGGCACGCGTACTGGTCCCCCTCGCAGAAGGCTGTGAAGAACTCGAAGCAGTAACGGTTATTGATTTACTACGCCGTGCTGGTATAGAGGTCATCAGCGCCGGCCTGGAGCAAGGCTCGATCAAGGCGTCGCGTGGCATGGTACTGGTTCCCGATATGACACTGGATCAGGCACTCGATTCGGCGCAGGCTGATTACGACATGGTGGTGCTACCTGGTGGACTGCCCGGTGCAGATCACCTGAACAATGACAGCCGCATACAAAAATTGATCACAGAAATGAATCAACAACAGCGTTATGTTGCGGCAATCTGCGCAGCACCCAAAGTGCTGGCCCGTGCCGGTCTGCTAAATGGCAGAAAGGCGACAGCCTATCCAGGGGTATTGCAGGCGCTGGCAGTGCCAGGCCTGAGCATTCAACAGGAGACGGCCGTCGTAGTTGATGAGAAAGTGATTACCTCACGCGGCCCGGGTACGGCAATGAATTTTGCACTGACATTGATAGAAATTCTGGTCGGGCAGGATAAGCGCGATGAAGTTGAACAAGGCTTGTGTGGCTAGCGGGTTACCAGAAACAATTCGTTTAAATCTGCTTCTGCTGGACTCTAATAAAAAAATAGCAGGATATCTTTATGTCTAACTTTCGATTGTTATTATGGGCCATGTCTTTTTGCCTGTCTGCGTGGTTGCCCGTAGCCTATGCAGAACAGCAAGCTACAGATCCTGATGCCGTTACAGGTAGCCCGGAAAAAAATGAAGCTAAAAGTGAAAACAACGGAGATGAAACGCTTGAAATTGAGCGGATAGCAAAGCTGGAAAAAATAATAAAATCCGATAAAAAAGATCTGAAGGATTTAAAGAAGAGCCTGTCTGGACGAATAAAAATCCTTAAATTATTACAGAATGCGTTGAAAATGACGAAAGTCAAGCTCGACAGTGATACAGAAATGCTTGCGATTGCAAAGGAAATGAATGACGCGACCGAAGTAGCTTCTCTCGAAAAAGAATTACGCGTAACCGAAAGTGACTATGACTTGCTGGCAGGACAGACACAACTGGCATTCGAGGCAGAAAAAACGGTCAGGCATCAGATTGAGTTAATTGAAAACAGTATTATAAAAAAACAACAGACACTGGATGAATTTAAAGGCATAAAAAAGCGCGTTGTCGCTATACCCGAGCAAACGGTTCCGGCCGTAGTTGCCCCCAATGCGAATTCGTCCAGGGGCGCGCCACTATCTCCCATGCAGCTCATGATCCCGGGGATGTCACCTGCAGCAGTTGAGTCAGGTGGTACCGGAGCTGCACCCTCTCCCACAGAACAACTACAAACTGCAGAACAGGTTGAGGCCCGTAAACAGGCTGAAAAGAGCACTCGGGAGGCCCTGGAGGCGGAGCAGGTAGCAGTCGATTACATAGAACAGAACTCTGCTTTGATAGAGCGCGTCAAGTTAGCTGAAAAGTTGCTTGCAACTGATATGGAGTCCAGAGCTAACTTCATCAGGATTAATGAGATTCTCGAGAACAGATTACAAGAAGGGCCAAAAAAAGGATTCGATAAGGCGAGATTAAAAAAAATAAAAAAGAATATCGAATTAGTTAAGCAAGAAATAAAGAAGCTGAGTAAGGAAATAGAAAAGCGTAAGGGTAATATTGAGGCCGCACAGGGAGAAATGGTTTCACTCCAGGAAGATCAGGAATTGCTGGCAAAAGAGGCGCAGAAGAAAAGAGAGCAGGCAAAGGATGCACAGGAGCAGGTAATCTGGTTACAAAGTCCGTTGCACCCGCAAAATCTTCTTGCCTGGGTTTATACACGCGGCCCAAGAGTGTTACTGGTTTTAATTCTGATGGGTGTGCTGTTGTTTATCAACAGGGTGTCTGCGAAAAAAGTTAGCCGAGTCATGGCCAGAAAAAGTGTTAGAACAGGAGAGGTGAGCCTGAATCGCGTGAACACACTGGCGCTCAGTTTACGTGGCGCCGTGCGTGTGGCAATTGTGTTTGGCGGAACAGTGCTGGCGCTGCAGGAAGCCGGTGTTGATATTAAAACAGTTCTGGGTGGTGCAGCAATACTGGGTGTTGCGGTCGCGTTTGGCGCACAAAATCTGATGCGTGATTATTTTAACGGACTAATGATCTTGCTTGAAGATCAGTATGAACTAAGTGATATCGTAACGATTAATAACATAACCGGAACGGTTGAGCGAGTGAGTATGCGTTCAACCATGTTAAGAGACCTGAAGGGTCAGGCGCATTTTATCCCGAATGGGTCAATAACCCATGTAACCAACGCCACGTATGAATGGGCCCGTGCTGTAATGGAGGTTCCGGTTGCGTATAAGGAAAATGTCGATCATGTCATGTCGGTGATCATGGACCTGGCCAATGGCATGCGACAAGACAGCAAGTTTAGTGCTGATATCCTGGAAGACCCCGTTATGCTGGGCGTGAACAGTTTCGATGAATCAGCTGTCAACATCAAGTTCATGCTGCAGACCAGGGCAGACAGAATGTGGCCGGTTCAGCGTGAAATGTTACGCCGCATTAAAAACAGGTTTGATGAGCTGGGTATAGAATTCGCGCACCCTCAACGGGTCATCTCGCAATACTCGCCTGTTGAGGCGACTTGAACCTGTCAGTCTCTTTTGCTGAACAGTCCCGATAGTAAAACCGTTACACCAAGACCCCCCAGTATCCAGCTTAACAGGGGTGCGCCATACATCATCACTGGTGCATAATTATCCAGCGCCAGAATAATAACTGCACTGATTAGTAAAGCACTGCCGGCAATAGTAAGGCGAGTAAGATGCTGTGCATGCCTGAGCTCGCTATGTAATTTTTCGATGGCCTTGTGATCAGCCACAGCCTGGCTGGCATGTGAGGTGTTTTCAGTAAGAAAGCGGTGTAACAGCCCAGGCAGTTCAGGCATTTTTTCTGACCAGCCCGGGATGTTGTCGCGTATCTGTCGCAGGAATGCACGCGGGCCAACCTGTTCGTGCATCCAGTTTTCTAGAAATGGTTTGGCTGTCGACCACAAATCAAGGTCCGGGTAAAGCTGTCGTCCCAGACCTTCAACATTCAACAGGGTTTTCTGTAACAGGGCCAGTTGTGGCTGCACTTCCATATTAAACCGGCGCGCAGTCTGGAACAGACGCAACAAAACCTGCCCGAAAGAAATATCCTTCAACGGACGATTAAAATTGGGCTCGCAGACTGTGCGGATAGCCGATTCAAATTCATCGACTCTTGTATCTGCCGGTATCCAGCCTGACTCAAGATGCAGTTCTGCCACGCGGCGATAGTCGCTGTTAAAAAAAGCAACAAAGTTTTCTGCAAGATAGCGCTTGTCTGCTTCGGTCAGAGAACCCATAATGCCAAAGTCGACAGCGATGTAATGTTCATCTTCTGCAACAAATATGTTGCCGGGGTGCATGTCGGCATGGAAAAAATTATGTTTGAAGACCTGGGTATAAAATATTTCGACACCATTCTCTGCCAGGCGCTTCATATCTACACCCGCTGCATGCAGTTTATCGATGTCACCTATGGGTATGCCGGATATGCGTTCCATGACCAGTGCGTTCTTGTGTGCGTAATCCCAGTCTATTTTGGGCACATATAGTAGTTCAGACCCCTCAAAGTTACGCCGTAACTGGGTGGCGTTAGCAGCTTCTCGTACCAGGTCCAGTTCGTCATGTATCACTTTGTCGAATTCGCCGATCACGTCTACCGGGTGTAAGCGTTTGCCATCTTGCCAGAAACGTTCAGCCAGTCCGGCAATGGTATACAGTAAATCAAGGTCTCGTTGAATGACCGGTTCAATATCGGGTCGTAAAACCTTGACCACCACCTCGCGACCATCGTGCATGGTCGCAGCATGGACTTGCGCAATAGAAGCCGAAGCCAAAGGTTGTGCGTCAAATGACGCAAAAAGCTCGCTGACCGGTTTGCCAAAAGATTTTTCGATGATTTGCTGTGCCCTGACTGAATCAAAAGGCGGCACCTGATCCTGAAGACGTATCAGTTCTTCGGCTATATCATCGGGTAACAGGTCTCGACGGGTAGACAGTATTTGCCCAAATTTTACGAATATAGGCCCCAGATCCTCCAGGGCACGTCTGATTCGCACCCCACGCTCGAGGCTGCGGTTACGCAACCAGTACCAGGGTGTCAGGTACATCATAAAGCGCACAGGCCGTAACAGATGGGTAGCCAGGATTAGTTCATCCAGGCCGTGACGAACCAGTACCACATTGATATGAATCAAGCGAAATATCTGGGTAGGACGTGGCATATTTATCACTATTCAATAACTTACAACGGATACAAACGATACAGCAACAACGGCACAGGTGCCAGCTTTGTAGCTGATAAGCAGTAGTACTACTTTACCTCAGTAGTCGTGCCAGTGACAGGCAATCAATAAATCAGATGATTCCGGGAAAAAACATGTAAAATATTGGTATCATATTCAGGTTACCGGCTGCGAACAATTCGCCATACTGGTACCGCAAAAATAAGTGTATTGCATTTAACTCAGGAATCGATCATGTCAGGGATACTCAGCAGGTTTACCAGCCTATATCATGCCAGTTCCGAAAAAAGGCATAACAGACCTTTTCTGGAAGCAGCCATGGCTGCTTGCGCAATCGTATCCGCATCAGAAGGAGAGGTGACATTTAGCGAACGCATTCGGGTAGATCAGATTATGGAAACCCTGGAAAAGCTGAAGGTATTCGACCCGCATGAAGGTGTGAATCTGTTCAATCACTTCACAGACAGGATCATCGCTTCGCCAAAACAAGGCCACGAAGAGGCACTCTCCGTTATTAAGGTACAGGCTGCGGATAAGGAAACAGCAGAGTTGCTGATCAACTTGTGCCTGGCCGTCAGTAAGAGCGACGGCAAAATCAGTCTGGTAGAACACATAGAGATCGTTTCACTATGTGGGCTGATTGATGTTGATCCTGAGAAAATAGGCCTGGACACCAGGCAGCTGTTCGAGCAGCTGACAGAATAACGGTTTGTGACACTAGCCAGAGAGACCTTAGCTTACCGCACAGCAGTTCGCGTCATGATCTCTCAGGTAGTGACGTGAGGCCAGTTTTATTCAACAATCACACTAGTGTGTATGACGCCAATCTTCTCACCATTGCTGATGACCGGATAGGATACCTGGATGCTGGCAAGATTCGTGGTAGGGTCTGGCTTAACCTTGCTTGAGTTCCAGCCCTGGCCTGGTTCTGCTTTTGAAAAGGCTGGACGAGAGGCGATATTATAAATAGCTGGTTTTTTGCTGCCAGCTACATAGTTGCCTTTTTTATCGCGCAGGAATAACTTGCCGAGTGACTTATCCTTGTTCCATTTTGTCAGTTTCTTACCAGCAGAACTGGATTGATAGCTTAACACTTTGCCATCATTTTTATTCATGGCCTTCCACTTGGCATTGTCCATATTTGTATCCTGCTTGTTTGCCTTTTTAACAGCAGAAATAACGTCAGGATCCTGAGCCCATGTGGCAAGCTTTTGTTTATAGGCGTCTACCTTATTTTGTGTTTTTGGATTAAGGTCACCTGCTGTAGCAGTAGACACAGAAAAAATAAATGTCGCTAAAACTGACAAGACCAGTTTTGAGTAAAGGTTTTTATGTTCCATGATAAAATTCTCCATAATTTCAGTATGTTTTTATGCTTTGTATATAGCGAAAAAAATACTACGGACGTAAACATCGTATAGCAAGTCAATTAAAGTTAAGTTTTGTAAACAGTGACAGCGAACACATAATTTTTTAGCTGTATTTTATGATCATTATTTAAATAAATTAAGACCAGAGTAATACTAAGGTTCCAGACATAGAGGAAATATTCAGGATTAAAAGGCGTGTTTTATGTTAAAAAAATGGTTAATCGTTATTGTATTACTGGTATCGACTTCCGGCTGTTCAGATAAGCAGCCTGCCATTAAGGCACTTTCGGATAATGCCGTGGTGTTGGCTTTTGGTGATAGCCTTACAGCAGGTACTGGTGTAAACAAGGAAAATAGTTACCCATCTGTATTGGCACGGATGATCGATCGGATGGTGATCAATGCGGGCGTACCCGGTGAAGTAAGCCGGGAAGGATTCAGGCGATTGCCTGGCTTACTGGATAAATATCAACCAGAACTGGTTATTATCAGCCACGGTGGAAATGATCTAATAAGAAAACTGGACGCTGAAAAACTTGTGCAAAATATAAGCGCAATGATTAGAGCAGCACGAAACCGGGGTATTAGCGTTATTCTGTTAGGCATACCCCGGCCGGGAATATTTCTTTCCAGCGTTGAATTTTATAATAAACTGGCGCTTGACTATAATATACCAATAGAAAACGAAATTTTGGCAGATATTTTGTCAGATTCGTCACTGAAATCAGATGCGATACATCCGAATATTGAAGGTTACCGATTAATGGCTGATTCCATCTTCTTGCTGATGAAGCAAACAGGCGCTATTGAATAAAATAATTATAAAAGGCTAAACTTATGAAAGTTAATTTTAAGCATGTCTATGTAATCCTCGGGATCGTATTTTTGGCAGGGCTAACATATGGTGTGGTATTGCTGTTTGAGCTTTCAGGCAATCCGGCAGCCCTGCTTTTAGATATCACAACATGGTTTGACCCTGTATATTTCCAGTATAATTTGTTGTTGGCACTGTTTGCGATATTGATAGTGCCTGTGATTATCCTGTTTTACGTTGTAAAAATGAGGGATGAAAAAATCCGATCAGTGGAAAGAGAGTTAAGTAAGGAAGAAATTAACCGGCTAGGTCATTATATCCATGAGCGGATCTACGAATCATTCAGATTTAAGAATTACATCGGCAGCACTATTACGCTGACTATTGTCATTATATTTGGTGTTAGTATTTTCCTTCTTCTCAAGCCCATGCCATTTCCGACAGTACCGCCGGGCAGCCAGATAACCGGGGTCGATTTTAGCAAGGGAGCAAATTTTCTTATGCTAGGGCCCTATATGTTTCATTATGTAGCGAATGATGATCATGCATTTATGGCTCGTTTAATGATCAGCCTGACGGCTTTTATGTATGGTTTTGCAGGCGCTTATACCTACCTGATTGGTCATATGGTGCGTAGTTATTTTACGCTGGACATGGTGCCTAACATTTTTGTATCCAGTTCTATACGTATGATAACGGGAAGCATACTGGCACTGGTATTATCATTCGCATACGGAGATATATCCGATTACATGGTAATTCATGGGGAGGGTGAGGAGCCAAACACAAGTTTGATACCAATCATCAGCTTTTTTATCGGATTTTTCCCCAGCAGAGGACTGGCGGCCATAACTAAAATAGCCAGTGCCGCCCTCGGGCTTAAGGGTGAAAAATATAGTGCCATCCCGTTGAGCAAATTGTCCGGGATGAGTCAGGCTCACGAAATTCGCTTAAACCGTGAGGGCTTTGATAATCTGGACAACATGGCCAGCATCTGCTGGCTGGATCTGGCACTTAAAACTGGGTTTTCGTACACACAGCTGCAGTCCTGGGCGGGGCAGGCATGGTTGTATAATCACATGGGCACCCAGGATTACGAACAATTTAGAAAGTTTACGGGTATAACCGATGCCAATGACCTGAAGCAATATCTTGTCTCGGTAGCTGATGAGCCTGACTGGACATCAATTTTTAATACCCCTGGCACAGTCCATATCAGCCAAAAGGCCAGGATTGTTAGTCAGCTGGTAGAAAACTGGTTGAAGGAACGTAAATCAATAGTTTAATTATTCAGCACAGCTGACAAGCGTTGACAGTACGAAACCGTATGCATGAGTTAACTATACTTTTATTGCTGGGGGTGGCCAATGGCGTGCCTATCCTTGCAGGAAAAATGTTAGGGGACACTTTTTCCCTGCCGCTTGATGCCGGTTATCAGTTTGCGGGAAAGCCATTGTTCGGCCCATCCAAAACAATACGTGGTATTTTGTCAGCTCTGATTCTGACCAGTCTGGTAGCAGTTATGGTCAGTGTGCCCATTCATGTTGGGGCAATTATTGCCATGCTGGCCATGCTAGGCGATTTGAGCTCGAGTTTTATCAAACGACGATTGAACAGGCCATCAAGCAGCATGTTTCTGGGACTGGACCAGATACCAGAGTCATTACTCCCGCTGCTATATTACCAATATGTTTTCAGTCTGGACTTCGGACAAGTTGTTACGGTTCTGTTCGCATTTTTTGCACTGGAGTTGCTTGTATCAAAAATTCTGTTTGTATTAAAAATACGAAAGCAGCCCTATTAAATTATAATTCTGGCCTGTCCTGCCTGGCGGTTAGACAGTGCAAGGTGATCTCTGGCGGGCAGTTGAAACGTACGTTTATAATAGAAGTGCCCGCACCAACCGACGTGTATCCAGACATATTATTGTATCGCCAGCTCCCAGAGCCCATGTACCGCGGGCACTTTGCATCCAGCGTTAGCGGAAATCCTCCCGGAAGACAGATCTGGCCACCATGTGTATGGCCACATAAATAAGCATCAAAATTTGCATGCGCGGCCTGCATATAGATTTCGGGTGTGTGAGACAATAATAATGAAGCTGCTTCATGGGGAATGTTGCTGGAGGCTTTCTGGATATTATCGACCCTGAAGTAGTGTGCGTCATCCACACCTGCGAGGTAAATATTTTCCCCCTCGTATTCCAGTACGATAGATTCATTCAGCAAAAAACGGATACCCATTTCCTCTAGTTCAGGCACCATGCGGATACTATCGTGATTTCCGAGCACAGCAAAAGTGGGTTTGTTAATCGAGAGTGCAATTTTCTTAAGTCCGCTGAGGGTGGCATCGATGGCACCAAAGGTTTTGGCACGATAGTCACCTGTCATGACGCACAGGTCGTATTCAAGCCCATGTATTACCTCAGCCATATGCAGCATAGCGGGCTCATTCATATCTACATGCAAATCACTGAGGTGCAATATAGTGTAGCCTTCAAACGCTGGTGGCAAGCCTTCAAGATAGAGAGAATTATTCAGAACACGTAACCGCCGTGAGTTACGTCGTCCAATATAGTAAAGCCCGGTAATTTTCAAAGTATAACGGAGTATGGAGGACAGTGAATACCAGTTCTCAGGATGAAAAAAATTCAGGCCACCACCAAATACACGTCGCTCCTTATCAGACTCGATACCGAGGCGTTGCATGGCATGAACATGTCCCAGTCGTTTTTGTAATCTGTCTTCGATTTCATCAGTCATCTACACAGTATATAAGATACTGGCCTGACGGGTGATTTGTGGTCTAGCATAAAAAAGGCACCCCATCCTTTCGGACAGGGCGCCAGTCGCATGGTGCAGCAATGCGAAAACTGTAAACTCAGCTGATGGATACTTCCAGTGAGTCGCTATTACCCTTGTTATCTGACCAGCTAATGGTCAGCTTGTCGCCTTTTGCAGCGCCCTTGAACTTGAAGTTCAGGAACGGATTTTTTGAAACGGCGGGGCCCAGGTAACCGTGCAGAACCTCTTCACCCTTGTGGGTGATGATCAGATCCTGTATGAAATGAGCAGGTATTTTATTACCTGTTGCCTTGTCCTTGCGCATGCCGGTTTCCATCGGGTGACTGATTAATGCCTTGACGTTAGCAACATCATTTTTCATCCAGGCACGTGGTCGAATTGTACTAGCCATTATATTTTCCTCACTATGCTTGTTGATTAGCCGCCGCAGCCGCCGAGAGTTACCTTCACTTCACGGCGAGCGGTGTACAGCTTGCCACCTGAACGAACCATCGCAACAATACCTGATGTTTTCGCTACTTTTACGCGTGTTTTGATGTAAGGCTCAGTTCGGGAGTTGAGGTCAAAACTGGCTGCCAGCGGGCTGCCGTTCTGTTCGACCAGAATGCTGATAGAGTCTACATTCGGTAGTGAAGTGGAGACGGCAACGTTAACCACGGCACCGTTTTCAGCGATGGAGGGTGTTTTGACCTTGATGTCCTTACTCTCACTTGCGCTGGAGCTGCCAAGTAATGCACTGGTTGCCTTGTCCAGTCCTTTGGCATCAAAAGCAGCTTTGGGCCAGGCTGCTGCAAGCACAGTGTGCGGTGTCAGCAAACCGGCACCGGCTGCGATAGCAGCGATCCCTGCGGAGAGGGTACCCTTTAGCAGGGTGCGTCGATTAGGGTTGTGCATTGAGTTGACTCCTCATGTTTAAATTATAAGACTGTGTAGTCCTGACCGGTATAAGAGCAATTCCCGTACCAAAACTAGTTTAGTTATTGAAAACAGTCACTTGCTGTAAATAGTTGCCAAATTAGTGATAGAAAACAGGTGCATCTTGCAATAATGCAATGCAATAGGCGACATTTCGGGCGACAAAAAACCCGCATCAGTTGCCTGAGGCGGGTTTTTGATACAGCGGTTACTATCTGCTGAAGTTACTTAATAGTGGCTTCAGTCGAGCTGGAGTCACCCTTGTTGTCGGTCCAGCTCAGTT
>ENA-ORDP01000336-ORDP01000336.1-marine-sediment-metagenome-genome-assembly--contig:-NODE-336-length-31866-cov-4.089246_pt1 | contig 31866 bp, 27 predicted proteins | sample MGYA00248627_ERZ508539 | MGnify/ENA primary metagenome ERZ508539 (study PRJEB26208, sample SAMN05571518) | marine sediment metagenome | biome: deep sea; feature: Hydrothermal vent; material... | reverse complement strand
GCGTCAATCCCCCCAAATGGGGGGGGCTATATTAAATACTTACCTTGGCCCGACAGCACACTTTCCAGCGTCATCTTGTAACAGTTAAGCTGCCCAGAAATGAAAGAAGAAAGGGGTCAAGATAGGGAAAGGGGTCAAGTATCATATTGACGGTTATAATCATAATTGATATGATTTTCCCATGTCGTAAAACTAGGGTCATATATGGCCCGTCCCGCGTTGCAAGGAAAAGTTTGATCGGCAAGTAAGGAACAAGCATACATATGTCCGGCCTGTCTTTGAAGCTGGGATGCTTCTGGCCCTGATGGGCAATCCGGCAGAATAGCCGGATTGGACGGCTGCAAGCCGCTGCGAAGCAGGGCGAGGCATGGATGCCGAGCATCAATTCGCTGCACATTTCTGACCTTATCAGTTTAGCGGCCTTTGCTGGCCTAAGTCCCCGCCAGGTTCGCAGAAATGTAGTTTTACGCCTTTGCCGTCACCATCGGTCCCACGCCGAGGATGGTCATCAAACGTCTGCAAACTGCGCTTTGCTCACTCAATGCCGATTGGCTGTGTTTTTCTGTTTGACCCTTGATTGTTGATAAACCACCATAGTATGTCGTCAATATATCGACATACTATGATGATTCCTGCACTATATGGCGCCACGCCGCAAAACACGGCTTCATGTTTTAACCTGCGCTATTTATGAATAATCCGGGGTAATAATGAACGAGCCGATCAGAAAGCTGATTCCGTATGAAGAATTTGATTACCAGACACTTCTGAGCGCGTTGAAGGGCTATGCTCACCCGCGAGACAGGATCACGGCCCTGCTACGTAAGGGCGCCATCATCAGGGTGAAAAAGGGGCTCTACGTTTTCGGCGATGAAAATCGCCAGCGGCCTTACTCGCGGGAAATCCTGGCAAATCTGATGTACGGGCCTTCGTATATTTCTCTGGAGTATGCGCTTGGCTACCATGGCATCATTCCTGAGCGGGTGGAAGCAGTCACATCGGTTACTGTTGGCCGTTCGCGCAAGTTTGCTACCCCTGTGGGCTTGTTTACCTATCGCATGATTCCCATGGCTGCGTTCCAGACAGGCGTGAATCAGCTGGATGCAACGGATGGCCGCTCATTTTTAATCGCTATTCCGGAAAAAGCGTTGGCCGACAAACTGCGTGCTGATCGAGCCTCCATACGCAGCCAGAATGCTTTGCAGTCATGGTTATTCGACGAATTGCGTATTGAACCGACAACCATTCAGGCGATGAACCCGGATCGGCTGGAGACATATGCAAGGTCTTACCGATCCAGAAAGATATGGTTGTTGAGTCGGCTGAGCCGCCATCTCGGCAGGAGAGGAAACGAGCATGCATGAGGCCGTTGCCAGAATGGTATCGAAATATGAATGCAGAAGTGCGGAAGACTATACGCATGCACTGCGCGAAATCATGCAGGAAATTGCTCTGCTTGGTCTGTGGCGAAGCAAATTCTTTGAGAAGGCTGCATTTTATGGTGGAACCGCCCTGCGCATTCTGTATGGACTGGACAGATTTTCAGAGGATTTGGACTTCTCCCTGCTGTCACCCATGCACGACTTCGATATCGACAGGTACAGCAGTGCTCTGGAAAGGGAGCTTTGCGCCTTCGGTTTTGATGTCCGGGTGGAAAAAAGAAACCAGGTTGTCGCCAGCCCTGTGAAATCGGCGTTCTTAAAAACCAGCACATTCAATGCCCTGCTGATTATCTCCACGGATGAATCCATTGCACGGGAAGTGCCACGCGGGCAGGTGCTGAAGATCAAACTGGAAGTGGATACCGATCCGCCGCCGGGGTTTTCCACCGAGTCCGGATTTCTGTTGCAGCCGATCCCCTTTGCCGTGCGAAGCTACGCGCTACCTGATCTTTTTGCAAGCAAGATGCATGCCGTACTTTGCTTGTGCCGATGTATAAAACAGGCGAACACTAGACTTGAACAGCCTCTTGATTCTCATTACACAACAAGCCTGCGCATCAAACCGTAGCAAAATAACAATCAAATCTGCTTTCCCTCGCTATGGCTCCTATTCTCGGACAGCCTCCTGGATACGACTCTCCAGTTCCTGTCGTCAGTCATTCAGATATCCTTGAGCAACCGCAAGGCATCGTAAACTGCTGCGTGGATATTGCGCACTGATACCGCATCTCCGATACGATAGAGGGAAAATTTCCCGTCTGGATTCGTCTTCACTGTAATCTGCACCAATTACCGCCTCCAGCCAATCGATCTTCTCCAGCGGTAACTCTTCAATCTTACAACCCTTCGAGGATCAAAAGTCGAGGCCCTGGGCTCACTTCACCTTGGGGGGTGATCATAAAAACCCCATCAGAATTAGTCTCGCCGTCAAAGGGGATGGTCTCGCCAGTCTGAAGGTCGATATATTGCCCGGCCTTGGTACTTACCCCCGCGTTTCTCATAGCGCCATTGGGTGGGCGGAAGGAAAGGGAGCTGTGTTCCACGCCCCGTTCCGTCAAATGTAGAATTGCACCCAGTGTCTGCGATTGAAGATAAAATGTTCGGCCGCCTTCTATCCTTTTCAACACCGAAACCTCACGCGATGGGTCAAAAAAAGATTCCAGGTTGCGAATAGCATGCAGCGCCGGCCGCGGAGCACCACGCCGGTCAATCAGGCCGTGTCGGGGGTAATAACCCCGGTCGTGGTCCATAAACGTATCCAGGAATACCTTGACCTCCGGATGGGCCATGGCTGCCGCCACCGTTTCCACAACAAAGTTGGCGGTGGCCGCATCGTCGTCGAAGACGACGCCCTCGTCGATGCGCGGCAACTGAACGTTGGCGAGAACGTCAAGGCCCGTTTGTGAAGACCAGTCCGCCATGGCGGCAATGCAATCCCACGGTTTGTCGAATGGCGACACTCTGAACGTTACCCCGTCTACTTGATCATTAAGGCTTAACCCGCTTTCATTCAACGCAAATCCGTGGCTGGCGAAATGCTGAAAGGTTACTGCACCAGGGTCGACAGGATCGTCCGTCAGCATGGGCGCTACCGGTGCGGCATAGACCGACAAATTTATGTTCGTTTTTGGGCGATCCCGTAAGCCTTTAAACCGGTCCACCGCTGCCACCAGTTGGTCCCGCGGGGCAATCACTTCCCAGGCACAAATCAGGCCCGAATGGGCGTCGGCCAAAGCGATGGTTTCCTCGCCAGGGATGCCGATGCTAAAAACGGTGAAGCCAATACCCGTGGCGGCGAGGTCGGTCATGCGCTTGAGCCCGTGCTCGGACGCCAGGTCGGCCACGGGGACGCGGACTTTTTTACAGCCCATTTCCCAAAGCGCCTGGATGACCGTGTCGTTGCGAGCTTGTTTTCGGGTAAATTCATCCAGCCCATCGGCGGGAATATGCAGCGGCTCAGCCCAGGCGTGGCGCAAGGTGACGCCGATTCGACTAGTTCCGAACGTGGGCTCAATGCGGACCGGTTCGCGGTTCTTAATCCCGGCGCTGTAACCATAGGTGCAGATAGGATTGATGGTGTGGCCCCTGGCGCGAACCTGCACCATAAAGAACCCCAGCTTACCGCTATCGTCCCGTCCGAATTCATCACCGGGAGAAACGGCGGCCAGCTCAGAGTATTCAGGCCGAACAAACACCGTTGACGGCAGGATGTAGTGAAGGGTTGCGCCGGTACGGTTGAAGAAAAAATTGTGCACGTGGCCGGAAAATACCGCCTCGGCCGAATGATGGTGTAGTAAATCCAACAACCAAGATCGGGCTGGTTCGTCCAGGTTATCGTAATGGCGCGGCTCATCCGGCTCGTACAGAAACAGGGGGTAATGGGTGAACACAAACAACCGTCGCCCCGCCGCCCGGTTTTTGCCCAGGTCATCTTCCAGCCATTGGCGTTGTTCGTGCTCCCGCGCCAGGTTTGAGTTCATAACCGGCGTGTCCAAAAGCACGAAGTGGCAATCCTGATAGTCGAAAGATCGGTATAATGGCCCCCAATGTCGCTTGAACACCTGATGGCTAGTCTCGTCCACCACCGGCGCCGGCATCCAGGCGTTGTGCTTGTCGCCGATATCGTGATTGCCGGGCAGAACGTAAAGTGGCACATTCAGATCGGCGTAAACATCGCCGGCCAATGCAACCGCTTCCTCATGAGTAGAAAGGGCCGGAATGGGGTGTACGACATCACCCAGGTGAATGACAAAATCCGGGTTAAATGCGTTAAGCCGTTCCACAACATAGCGGTTGCGCGCCGTGGCGTAGTGGTTCGATGGATACCCGCCTTCATCATCGCCCGACGGCAACCGGATATGGGAATCGGTGATGATAGCGAATTGGCAGGCCTTTTTATGGTTTTCTAATTTTTTTGTCATGAACTGTCTCGTTAATTCTCGCCGGACCGGAACTATACAGGGGGAATACCATGCAAAACAAATTCGTCGTCACGCCTTATTTTTTAGATGAGCCGGTCTGGCCGCTGCTTGACCTGGCCGATGATGATTACTTGATCAACCAGCCACTGTTAATGGGCGAGGACACCCAGTCCCGTATGTCATCCCTACACCGGCCCCTGTCGGAATTTGTCTCACATACGGTGCTGGTCGGTATTCGCCCGGTGAGCATCTCCGGCGACTGTTGTTCGTCCATCGGTGTGCTGGCCGGATTGCAAAAAGCGGGAGTCGATGCCTCGCTCATTTGGTTTGACGCTCACGGCGATTTCAACACTCCGCAAACCTCGCCCAGCGGTTTTCTGGGTGGCATGCCCCTGGCCATGCTGGTAGGGCGGGGAGATCAAATCATGCCCGCCGCTGTTGGCCTGCGCCCCTTGGCCGAAGAAAAGGTCATCCTCACCGATGGCCGCGATTTGGACTCCGGCGAACGCATCCTGGTGGAACAAAGCCGAATAACCCACCTCGCCAACTCAGAGCAATTATTGGACTACTCCCTACCCGAAGGTCCGCTTTATGTGCATTTCGATGTGGATATCCTAAATGCCGATGAAGCATCGGCGCACAACTACCCGGTCAAGGGCGGCTCGTCATCATCGGTGATCCGATCGGTTTTTCAGCGGCTGGCAGCGACGGGGCGGGTGGTGGCTGCATCGCTGTCTTCGTGGAACCCGAAATTGGACAGGGACGGCAATACCCGACGGCTCAGCATGGACGTTTTTGAAGCCCTGCTGGTCGATGAGGTGTGTTTGCTCCGACTAGCCGACACCGGACTCTGATGATGCCAGCCGGATGGGGTCGGGGCAGCAAACACAAAACCTGCGACGCCTGTGAATTGAGGCTCTCCAATTTCAACTGAGGCGATACAATCTATCACACTGGGATGTTCTAAATAGAAACCGTAGTGGGAGGGAGTTGGGAAAAGCCCAGCACCCTTTAGTGCTGTTCATGAAATTGATATGGCGAGTGAATGCTGATCGCTTTATCTTCTAACACACATGCCAGACGACAAAGGGCACATCCTACGCAATGTTCTGCTTCAATTGTGGGTTTTCCCAGCTTCCAGAGTAACGCCCCAGGAACTGGACAGGAACCCTCGCAAGCACCACATTCCGGACCTTTGAAGGGTAGACAGAGTGCTGTTTCCACTCTGGCCACTGCCAGGTTCGGTAACTGACTTTCCGGCCTCCCATCTTCTGAGTCAGGAAAATACAGTGCCGCTGGCTTGCAGGCGCTAACACAGGGCCAGTTAGCACAAAGATGGCAGGCTTTGTGCAGTAAATCCAGAGCAGGTGTGCCGGTAGCTTTGACACCACTTCTGAGAGGGAGAAGGAAGATGACACCATAAGGACAAGCTTCTACACATGCCTTACAACGGCTACAGGACAACAGAAATTCCATTTCGGCACAAGCAAATGGCGGGCGAATCCAATGTGCAGCCTGAGCATTAACATCCTTTTCAACCTTCTCAACCACAGTTTTTTTCAACGAACTGACACCGTGCTTGAAAAATTCCCGACGATCCATCAGTTAAAATCTCATTATCATCGGCTGTGACAATAACCACAACTGTACGCCGGTTACTAACAACGCAAATAAACACATCGGGAAAAGCCGCCAGCCCGAACCTGGTAACAAAGCTTCGCCACGATGTCGCACTACCAGGATGGCGATCCAGAATCCGAACACAATCAGGGCGGTCTGCATGGCGAACAGAACATCCTGCGAGATCAAACCTGTCATCATCCCGGCCTGGGAGGAAGTGCTGTCCAGCGATTTGTCGGCAGTAGATAACGGGTTATTCAATAACAGACTTAAACCACTGCGCTCTCGAAGCAGGTGATTGAGGTTATGTGCCAAATGGTAGGAAAAGGCCAGTGGTAAGCTAATAAATGCCATACCGGTGAACAATGACGAAAAAGATAGACGCTGTCTATTGACAAGCCGGGTAAGCGCTACCAGGAGCTGATAGCACAGCGCAAGCACCATTAGAACCAGCAGCTGACCGACAGTAAAGCTCAACAGCAGCTGCCCAGAATCCCCGATCAAACGAGCGAACTTTCTGATCCAGTACTCCCAAACCGGCATCATCGTCAAACCATGCAAACCGGTCAATGCCAGTAATCCGAGCATGAACCATGCCTCATCCGGCCGGGGACGTGCATCCTGAATCGCCTCCCGACTTACTGACCGTAACCGCCAGTCAATGTTGTGATGAGGGCAGCTGCGAATACAATTGCCACAAGATGTGCAATAGGTATTTTCACGTAAGTTCCTCATTGCCAAACCGGTAGGACAGGGTTCTGCCTTTTCATTGCCATAGTAGCAATCCAATGACGTACAACGCTGGCAGACCTCGGCATCGATATGTCGCAATTCAACTGGCGCAAGTTGGGCATAAAATCCTATAGTTCGCCCCACCGGGCAAAAATAACGACAGAATGCCTTGCGTTCAAAAAATACAATGGACAAGGTCGCCAGCATCAGCATGGTCATGGCCAGTAAAGCGGTAGCATACGGGTTGCTGGTAATACCGGCACCCAGTTCCAGCCAGGTCAAGCCAATAAACAGCAACAATGCCGGCCAGATATTTCGTACGTGTTTTGGTACCCGTAGTTTGAGATCACTAACCGAACCGAGCTTACCTCTGAAGCTTATTTTTGCCAGCCATGTAGCAAGAGTGTTCCAGGGGCATACCGTGCACCAGACCGAACCCAAAAAAAATACGGAGACAATAAGGCCTGACCACCACAGATTCCATGTCATAGTTGTGGCAATATTGTGTGATGGTATGGGTGTACCATACAAGCCGGAGTAAATAATCAGTACATATAAAGCCACCATCAGCAGTTTTAAAACCCGCAAAGGCCAGCTGGAAATAAAGAGTTCAGCCAAGCGGGATCCGGTTCTAAACCGATTTTTCTGAATGACTGCAGCAGCCCGTGGCTGGTATGGTGTAAACAAAGCCCAGGCTGCGAGTACGAAAATACAGACCCAGGCAATTAGAATCCAGCCGGAAGAAAGGCCTGGATGCATCATGGTCATGACTAATCCCTATCCAGGGCTGCACTTCGAACCTTGTCTTTTGCCAAACGATTGCGCCGAAACAGATTGACCCCAATCAGTAGTACCAGCATCACTGTCACTACGAATCCTATTACCCCAATTCTTGAGGGTGGGCCAATCTGCAGTGGAAAATCAATGATATAGGGTACACCCTTGTCAGAAAAGGCCGCAGTGACAATGTAGGCTCCCGGCTTGCGGAATAAAAAACGCTGCCGAAAGACATTGTCATAAGCAGATTGAATACCAATACGCTCCTCATTTCGGTTGAACCAGCTGTCATCCCGGACGGTAAACGTCACCTTGCCCAGAAAAAGCATATCATTATCGATACGCTTCGCATACAGATTGATTCTACCCGGCTCATTGGGCCGGGGAAAAGCGGGGAAAACCATATAAGTAATGTAATAGTCTCCCATTTGCGTCTCCACTTGCATACTCGGAGGAGTATTCGAATCCTCGTTCAAACTGTAGGAAGGCCTGCCGAGAACATGATGGGCATGGGCGGGTGTGGTGAACAACACGGCAAGCAAGAATAGAGTAATGAGTGAACGACACATCAGTATTTTTTATCCAGCCTTCAGTTTGGCTATTATGGCTCCCGGTGGCCGTAAGCGTTTTCTGGTTTGTTGGCGACTATCCGGCAAAACTGCTGCAGCCGAAGGCGCCAATAGTCGAGCGATCCCATAGGGAAGTCCGGCGAGAACCAGGCTACCTGCAACATAGGCAATTTTTCCAGTAAAACTACGCCTTTGCATCTTCATCACAGATATTGTTCGTGTTGGCCAAGTGTAATTTTCGGTATTTTGGCCCCAGATGCCCTGCCCCCTGACTTGAAATATCTGTGACCCGGGTAGAAAAAATCAAGGCATCCGTTGGACAAATAGCGATACAGGCGCAGCAGTTATTGCATTCCTGGCCAAAATCATCACGCATCGGATTTAAACCAAATTCACAGACTGCATTACATTTGGCGCAGTCATTGCATTGCTGAACCTGTCTCTGGATTCGTAACAGGCGATAACGCCCCAATAGCGAGTACAAGGCACCTCCGGGGCACAAATAACGGCAAAAGCCTCGCCGTGCAACAAGGATATCAAAAAGCAGTGTGAGCATAAAAAAAACGGTACCAGCCCCGAAACCACCGAGGGCAAGGGCATAATACAGTTCACGACCGATAATGGCCGGGGGATAGATGACGGCGACCACTACCGTCCCGGTCAGCGCTGAAACAACCAGGCAGACCATCAGCACGAAATATTTCAGGTATCGAGCAAACTCTCGGTGGCCAGGACGAAAGCCCAGTTTCTGCAGCCAGACCGCCAGGTTTGTGTTCAGTTCATACAGCAAGGTTGCAGGGCAGATCCAACCACAATAAAATCGCCCAAAAAGCACGCTGAATAAAATCGGAGTTAATGCGGTTATCAAAAAGGCTGGATAAATATCAGCGGCCGCTGCTATTTGTCCCAAAACCGCCAGTGGATCACTGATCTTGAAACCAAAAAAATTACCGGACCAAGTCGACCCTTTTACTGCATCCAGGCTATTAGCCGGGTCATCCGTGAACGGGGAGGTGAAAAACTGCATGACATCATAAAAGTGCTTACCCGAAGGACTCAGCAGGCGATAACCATGTGAGGCTACGTAAGTCTGGTAGACACTGAGCAGGGGCAGAATAATCAACATGGCAAATACCAAACACAGGCTCAGCCAGCGCAATTTATTCAAATACCTCCGCAATGGACGGTGCTTCGACAACTCGGAGACGGCCTTATTGCTCACAATCAATTCCGCATTATTCATCAGATCAAGAGGGTTTCAATCATGAATAATTTTTGTCTACCGGAATCAAGCGTAGTTAGGAATAATTCGAATCGCCTGCGGCATCTGGATACAAATCCGCTCACAAAGCCCACAACCCACACAACCCGCCTGAACATGTGGTTGCTCAAGATAACCCACTTGAAGTGCTACTTTACCAAGCGGACAGGCCCGGGCACATACACCGCAGGTGTTACCCTGAAATGATAAACACAGGCTTTCATCCACTCGAGCCCGGCCCATACGGACCTTTTCGAGTATCGATTCCCTGGTTCTGGAAATGGATTGTAAGGCGCCGGTCGGACATACCTCCCCACATTTCATACAGAGCACGCATGCCTGTTCCCGAGGAATGATATACGGTGTTCCCATTGCAGCCAGGCCATTACCCAAACCAAAATAGTTGATACTTTCGTTCGGGCAAACCTCAGCACACTGACCACAACGAATGCAACGGGCAAGAAATGGGTCGCTAGCCACTGCTCCGGGTGGTCGCAGATATCGCTGGCGGGAATACACTGCGCCTGCAGACGCTGTAACCGGATTTACCGTCTCCGCAACAACTGTGCTCGCCAACATTGTGAACAGAAATTTTCTTCGATTCATAACCCCAGACCGCAGGGATGGTGGAGCACCACCATCCCTACCTAGTTCAACATGACTAGATCTTTTCGATCCGCGCCGCCAGTTTTTTAAAATCAACCTGTCCGGAAACCGGATCATAGGCACGACTCGATACCGCATTCACCAACCACTTGTTTTTTCTGGGGTCGGCACTGTCTGCCACTGAAAGGTTCCATGGACTGAACAAATAACCTCGTGGCACATTGTTGCGTGCCGGTTTGATCAGGCTGTTGGTCCCACCGACCTGGGCTCGCGCCTCGTAGGACCCCCGGCGGGTCACGAGTCGTACGGGATCTCCATCTTTAATCCCCAGGTCAGCAGCATCATTGTCATGAATCTCCACGTACATCTCCGGAACCAGCCTGCGCAACGTTGGACTGCGGCTTCCTTTGGCGGTATGGAACTGCTCGTAGACAACGCCCAGACCGAGCCAATAGGGATACTTGTCTTTTGGCACCTGATTCCATGGCTGGCCACGATATTTATCATCGGGTAGATCCGGTGTCAAAGCCATATCCCGAGCCTGAACCAGCAACTTACGATTATCAACGGCATAGAAGTCCTTCTTGACACCAAACTGCATCAGCTTCTCGGTCACAGCCTGACGCTGACTGTAGTCTTGCTGGCACAATTTGAAATGCATTTTGCCATCTTTGGTTCGAAAATAACCGTATGGGCGGTTTTTCCACACCCCTTCCTGGGCCATATATCGCCGCTTAGCCCCACCGGCCTTAGCAATGGCGTAGGTCGGTGCCGGCCACTGGACACCACGTAATTCACGAAGCTGGGCATACGGACTGATACCATCCTGTTTTTCAACCTCCAAGATACCAGTGAGGTCCGTATCCGTTCCCTCGGATGCCTTGATAATATCACGGAAGATTGCCTCGGCATCATAGGATCCATCAGCAAGCTTCTTCCATGGGAAAATCTTGTCGACATCCAACCCGAGCAATCGACCAACCTCCCGTCCCTTATCAATCACCATATCCAGATCGGACCGACAACCCTTGGGGGGTTCCGCGGCCTTGTCAACGATGTACATTCGGCGCTCGGACTGGATGTAAACACCTTGCACTTCACCCCAGGTTGCCGCCGGAAAAATCACATCCGCATACAGATTATTCGGTGCATGGCGGTAGATCTCCTGTACGATAGTGAAGGTCTTGCTGATCGCCGGGCGAATCAGGTTATTTTGGTCCGGCAGGTCGATATGGGTTGCATAAACAAAGAACAACGCCTTGAGATCATCTTTCAGGGCACGCTCCATCATACCCACCGCCATACCTGAATTATTCGACTTCATGGCGGCAATCAGATTCTGTTCTGGTACTCCCCATGCCTTAGCCATTTTGGCACGATGTGCGGCATTTTTGAGTGGCTGGTTGAAGGGCAGGCGCCCAGTCAAACCTCCGGTAAAACGCTCACCCATGGCATTGGGCTGGCCGGTCATGGAGAAGGGTCCACATCCGGGTTTGGCCAGATTTCCTGTCATCGACAACAAATTGATAATAGAGATAACATTGTGCTGACCATGGATGTGCTGGTTATAGCCGATGCCCCACATAATAATGACACCTCCATAGCCTTCATGACCATCTTTGGTGCGGGCCAGGCGCTTGCGTGTGGCGTCAGCAAAGGTACCGGCGACTTGGCGGATCATCGCCGGTGTCACTTCAGAACTGCCCATCCTGTCCTGTACCTGCTCCGGACTGTAATTCTTGAGTACGCCATCGGTGTACTCCTTCCAGCCAGTGGTATGTGCCTTCATGAATTTCCAGTCAATCACATCTTTGTGTTCTTTTAGCAATACATGAGCCATAGCATTAAGAAAACTGATATCGCCATTGAGTATGGGTACATGCACATGATTTTTGGCATTAATATCATTATAACCGCGGCTGGTCCCGGTATAGCGGGGACCCACAACCACGGTGGGGATATCCTTTTTCTTTTTATGGTCAGCAATTCGCCAATAAATGATCGGATGGGACTCCCTGGCATTGTGACCGAAGTGCATAACCATATCGGATAATTCGATATCCTCATACGCAAGAGGTGGCGTATCCGAACCCAGGGTTTTGAAGTATGCCGTCACTGCGGAAGTCATACACATGCGGGCATTGGCTTCGATCGTATTTGAGCTCAGAATTCCTTTCATGAACAGGTTCTCCAAATACTGCCCTTCCATGGTCAACTGTCCCGAGCCGTACAAGCCGATTGAGTTCCCCCCATATGTTTTGGCAATATGGGCAAGCCGATTGGCAACCATTCCGGAAGCTTTTTCGTAGGGTACCCGCACGAAGTGTTCGTCATCGAACGAACCTTTGGTTTTGGAGACATAATCTGGATCACCATGTCCTGGTTTGCTCCACTCTTCCCAAACGTCCTTGCGCACATACGTATCCCCCTCAAGACGATCCGAATAGATCGGCTCAGCTGCAGTCAAACCCTTGATGCACTGCACACCGGAGTTGGTTGGGTGTTGGGGATCGGGGCGCATGGAAACAATTTTTCCATTCTCCACCTGAATGAGTGTGCCGCAACCCACACCACAATACGGACATGCCGCCTGAAACTCCTTACGCCCTTCATCATTTTCTGTAGCAGGTACGGGCGCTGCTTCAAGCTCTGGGTTGTTACCGACAAACAAACTCGCACCAGCAACCGAGGCCGCCACGAAGGCATTGCCCTTGATAAAATCTCGTCGATTAATCTTGATCCTTCTCATGCTCTTTTCCCCTTTCGTTTATATATCTTCAGGGATACGCAAGGTGCGCATATAGCTGATGATATCGTCAATTTCCGAATCGTTCAGATTGGCTAGCGCGGCTGGTCCACTAAATGAACGCATACGAGTATTATCCCGGCCATGCTTAATGGTTTCCCGAATAAATCCATCGGAGGCAAGGCGCAAAAAATCCACTCCGCCAATCGCGGTACCCGAGCCATCCGCCGCGTAGCCCTGGCCAAAAATACCATGGCAATTTGCACAAATTGACTGAAACCAAACCTTGCCAAGTTTTGCGTTACCCATGGATTCAGGCTCTGCATTGACTTTGGCTGATCGGTTAGGTGTCTGCGTGTGTGAACTCAAAAAAGTGATTATTGCCTTGATTTTTTTCGCCCCCAGTTGCTCTCCCCAAGCGGTCATGGCGGTACCAGCACGCCCTTTGGCAATGGTTGCAACAAGGAACTGATCCGAGGCTGTACTCAGGAACTGCTGGTTGATCAGGGAAGGTGCTACTCCCGGTTTACCAACCGCATCTTTTTGATGACAAGCCACGCAGTTTCTCTGATAGACCTTTTTCCCCTGCTCCACAGCACTTTGCTGTGATGCCGCTACAGCGGATTGTGCTCCGACCACGGCCAGGCATATCGTTAACGCACATGAAACAACAGCCCTGATTTTTAGCATAATTTTTCCTCCATTCGGTGATTGCGTCTCCCCAACCCTCCCTTGGGTCAGGATTCTGATACAAGACTACACGTGATAATACGTAAGTATTTATACGTATTTCCGAGGCGATATTCCCATATGTTTTTATTGGGATCCTTGATGTAGATCAAATTGGAGCAATAGCTGCCGCAGTCCCCATCATGCGGGGCCTGCTGGCCGATCAGATTTTTGCTTGTTGCAACAAAACCATGCGGACAATATCAGATAGTGATTTGGTTCCCAGTTTGTTCTTTACCGTGGCTCGATGCACCTCAACCGTTCTGGGACTAATATCAAGTTCTGATGCAATTTCCCTGCTCGATTTACCGGCAATCAATAAATCAACCACCTCGCGTTCACGTGCTGTCAGGCGGCCCAATCGTTGTGTGGACTCGAACCGCTGCCGGGACCGAAGCTGATGCTGTTGTTGGTCGCTGAATGATCTGCGAATACTCTGCAACAGCGACTCGCTGTGGATGGGTTTCTCGATAAAGTCAATCGCACCGAACTTCATGGCTTGTACGGCTAAAGGCACATCACTGTAGGCTGTAACCAAGATGACGGGGAGTTCAATATCCTGGACTTTTGGGTGCTGCAACAACTCCAGGCCCGTGATCTCTGGCATCCGAATATCAAATATTGCACAACCATGCATGGCTGGATTACATTCATCTAGAAACGTAGCAGCCGAGGGATAGACCCTGGCCGTTATTCCCTCCGACAAAAGAAGCTCGTAGAGTGAGTCTCGAACCGCGGCATCATCATCCACGATATAGACAATTTGTTCAGTTGCCATCGTCTGTTTCCTCGACCATTGGGTCCGTCTCTTCGATAATCGGCAGGGTAAAACAAACAACAAAGCCTACATTGGGTAGCTTCCTGGCCCATATATGCCCTTCATGACTTCTGATAATCGACTGACTCACCGAGAGGCCAAGACCCATGCCCTCTTTCTTCAGACTGAAGAAGGGTTCAAAGATCTGTTCGAGTTTAGCTATTGTCGGCCCGGGACCCTGATCACTTACAGAAACCTTAACACAGCTATTCTCGGCCAGGTCTGTGCTGATAGTCAGTTTCCTCCGTGCCGGGTGAAACCCTGCCATCGATTCACAGGCATTACGTAGCAAATTCAACAAGACCTGCTGGATAAGCAAACGATCTGCAAATACCAGTGGAGAAGGTTTCAGCAGAGCGGTTTCAATACTTACCCGATACTTGCGCACCTCCAGCTCAGCCAGATTCAACGTCTCGTAAATTAATCTCGATAGATTCATTGAGCAACGTTGCATTTCCCGGTTACGAGTAAAATTTCCCACCTGCTGAACCACAGATCCTGCCCGCTCGGCCTGATTCGAGATTTTCATGAGAATCCTTGTCAACTTGTCCCCCTGTAGACTGGTATTTTTAACAATTCGCAAGCAACTGTCCGTATAGCTCCGTATCGCCGACAGGGGCTGGTGTAGCTCATGGGCAATTTCTGCTGATAGCCGCCCGAGCACTTCTAATTGTGAAGCGCGCTCCCTTTCCTGTACGTGTAGCCGTTGTAGATCCTGTTCAACCTGCTTTCGATTGGCCATCATTCGAGCCAGAATCCACAGTGAACCATTCATCAGCAACAGAATGATCAATGCGGGGAGAAAAACTTCAGTTCTTACTTCATTCCTTATGGCCATAAATTCCTGGTCCGGATAACGAGAAACGAGCTTCCAGAAGGATTGCCGGGGATTTCGATAGCTTAGTAACTTCGATACACTTGATATAATCTCAGCCGGGTACAGGGTGACAAAACGGTATTGACCTCCGTACAGAAAAAAATGCCCGGATAGACGGCTGGATATTCGTCGCCAAACAGCTGGTGAACGAATACCCAGCCGTCTCTGTTTACGGTCAGCAAACATAAAGCCCCATTCATCCTGGGGATCCGATCCCACAAGCCAGTACCCTTGCTGATTGAGCAGCATGGAATAACCGCTGCCAGAGTCACCGAAGCGGGTAACCTGTTTGAAATAGCTGAGTAGATTTGTGACCAGATGCTCGAGAATAATCACACCCAGCTTTTTCCCATAGCGGTCAACAACCGGCATACCCAATTCTATTATCGGTTGTAGTGGCCGTATAATTTTCCCCTGTCGGGTGGCGAGCACCATGGGTGATATATAAATCTCTTTAGCATTGAGCATAATGGTCTGAACAAAATCATCCCGTTGTCCCAGATATCGTAATTCTCTTGGTGGGACGATAACTGCCTTGTCATCCTGATAATGCGTAGCCAACACTTCCTTGCCTTGCTTATCCAATAAGCTAATCCGGTCGTACAGCTCGTTGGAATTCAGGAAAGCAATAAAAATTTCAGCCAGTTCTTTGGTACCAACAGTGGATGTAAAGGGCTGGCGCACACGAATTTGTTGGTTCAGAAACAATAGACTGTGTGCTGCATGCCGGAGGCTCTCCCGAATGGCGGTCGTTTGAATCTTGAGATGATGCGCTTGTTCTATAGCAATTTTTTGCTGATAGCTGCTGATTTCTTTCTGATAGAAAATGAAGGCGCCACCGACAATCAGAATGGAGGTACTGATTGCCAACAACAAAAAAACCCTTTCAGTTTTATGTAGGAAGAGATGTTTCAGCCTGAAAATCCTTTCATCACCGAGTTAACAGTCTTTATTTTATCTTTCTTGTGATCCGGAATTTAGTGTAGATAATCTAGCCGAAAGTTTTTCTTTCCACTCCAGAGACAGTTCAGGAATAAGAATTGCTTTTTCCATAATACTTTGAGATTCCTCATAGTTTTTATCAAAAAATGATCTAAATAACGATTTAACGCTCAACTGGAATTTCCCTAGTTTAACCCTATTTACATCATCGCCAGTTTCAATATAACCTTCATCAATTACACGCATATAAACACCTGTAGCAAAGTTTTTTACAAACATTTTTGGCATATTCTTATTCCCAACAGCAATGCTGAGCTTGTAGCACGGTATTCGTGGTTGAGTAACCTCTAATATACATTGACCAATACTTAATTGATCCCCAATATGCAATGATGATTCATTAAAATTAGAGATAGTTAAATTTTCACCAAAGATACCGAGCTTCATTTCGTTATTTTCCAGTACCTTTCTCCAATAGAAATAGTGCTCCGAAGAGAATCCATAAACCGCTTTATGTTCACCTCCGTGGTTTTTTAAATCTGCCTGCTGATCGCCAGCTAAATTAGTTTTAGAAACATAAACTGGTCCAATTGTAGGTTTTTTAAAGATACCAGTTTTTATCATCTTCCCTTGATACTCTATTACAGTTGGCGGAGAAATATTTATAGATAAAATCTTCATTTATGTCTTTATAATATTGTTGAGTTAGTGGCTAAATGCAGACAGATTATAGAGTACTATTCCCGGGCAGCCTCCTGGGCATCGTATGACAAACCTATGGGAATACTGAGCATGGTATTCAAATCTTAAATTGTTGCACTTGTTGTTCCATCTCAGAAACTAACTGAATAAACTGATTACTGGTTCTGCTGGTTTGCTGGGCTCCTTCATTGGTCTGCTCAGCGACCGCACTGATCGACTTGATGTTCTCACTGATATCACTCACCACAAGCGTCTCAGTATGGGTTAATTCAGAGATCTGTGTAGTCATTTCTGAAATTTTGTCGATCACAAGTTGGATTTTGTGCAGGGCTTCCGAAGCATCCGTCGCCTGACCAACACTCAGGTCTGCTTGTTCCGAGCCTTTTTTCATCACCTGCATCGCCGCACTCGAACCGGACTGCAATTTCTCGATCATGGACTGAATCTCCTCCGTTGATTGCTGCGTTCTGCCAGCAAGGGTGCGCACTTCATCGGCAACTACGGCAAACCCACGGCCGTGTTCACCTGCACGGGCAGCCTCGATCGCAGCATTTAAGGCCAACAGATTGGTTTGTTCAGCGATGGACCGGATTACATCGAGAATACCACCAATACTTTGTGCATCGGACTCGAGCTCTTCGATAACTTTGGCGGCGTTATTAACGTCGTTGGCGAGACTGTTAATTGTCTCTGCGCTCTGCTTGACAACCACTGCTCCTTTTTGTGCATCGTTGCGGGCAAATGTAGCGGATTCTGCTGTTTCATTGGCCAGGCTTGCGACCTGGTCCGAAGACTCACGGATGGAGAGAATGGAGTCAACGATTCTATCGGTATCAAGCTTTTGTTGTTCGATTCCGGCGCTGGTCGTATTGACAATTTGTGCAACCTCATTGGCGGCATATTTCAGTTCTTTCCCGGAGTTTGAGATAGCAAGGATCGCATTCCTGAAACGTGTAAACATTTGATTCAGAGAATCGGAGATGTCTGCTGTCAGATCACCAGACCGTTTAATGGTAATGGTCAGATCTGCATCTTTTTCAATAGTATTCACCGTTGCGCGCAGTTCGTCGACCGGCGCGAACAGCTTGCGGGATGCCCACCAGCCGATAAGAATAGACAATAAGACCATGACCAGAAGAACTACAGATAGGGAAACTTTTACCTGACTTAACAGGATTTGCTGCGGGGATAGTATCTCCTGCTCATCAATCTGGCTGATGATGACCCAATCAAGACCGGTCAACTTTAGCGGAGAATAAGCTGCGAGCACAGAATTACCGAGCCTGTCCTTAAATTTTGTGACACCGGTTTTGCCTTGCAAGGCATACTGTACCGCGTCCGAAGTCATCGTAAGACGACTGACGGCAGTCCCCTGAGCACGGATAAGAGCGATTTTCTTAGCCCCAAGGCCGCTATGTTGTAGACTTTTTGTGAAGAGGTCCGGATGTTCAACGTTGCTTCTAAGTACACTACGCAGTGTGCCATCACGACTTACCAAATAGGACTCACCGGAATTACCAAGGCCCGCTTTCCGCCATTTTCCATCGAAAGTCATCACATCATTGATACGTGCCTGAGATAATTGTACTATCAGGACCCCACTGAGCCCGCGGAATGCCGGAAGTGGTGCAGCAAAAAATGCCGAAGGCAAGTCAAAGAAACCCGCATACGGTGCAAAGTCACTGATGACGATCGGGCCTTTAGAGCCACCCTTGATGACTTGTTGAAAAACCCTGGCCAGCGGAGAGTCGCGAAACGGTCCCTTGATAAGCGAGGTTGCGAAGTCCGCTTTTTTGCGCATGGAATAAACGATGATGCCAGATTTAGGGTCTACCAGGTAGATATCCTCATAACCGAAGCGTTTCAGATACGTTTTTAATATTCGATTATATTGCTGATGGCTACGGGTGTAGATTGAAGGATCATTTGCCGCATCCAGCAGTTGTTTTTGGGTGACTGGATTCGGATTTTTAACAATATAGTTCGATTGCAGCAGTACTGCGGCATCGGGTAGCTGCTGGACAAAATCTTTGGGATTGAAGGAAGACTGAGGATTTTTTGACTTCAATATCGGCAGATATTTTTGTTGATAGTAGGCGGTTAGTTCAGTTCGGAGCTGGTTGATATTGCTGCTACCAACTTCCTGTTGATAGCTGGGATAGCTGTGAGTAAATTCTTTAATAGCATCGCGAATCATTCGCCCCTTGGCCAACGAGTCTACGTGGGTAACAATTTGTTTTAGGCTATCCTCTATCTGTGATTTTTCGACCTCACGTGTTGCAACCAGATGGTTTTGTGCTTGTGAGCGCAAGATCTCTGTACTGGTTTTGTATGCAATCCAGGCACTGACCAAACCGGTGATGGCAGCCGGAATTGTTGCTATGAGAACAGCACCGACAAGCAAGCGGTTTTTTGCATTCATGATAAATTATTTCCTTTGTTTTTATAAGGTTTAATAATTGCACAACCCGACACGGTCGTATCGGCTTCGAGGACGAAGACTTTAATGGAGGCAGACTAAAAAGACCAACAATCGATCCACATCCGGTGCTATCAAAACATATTATATCCTAACCGATCGTTTTACGAAAACGATGTGTCGAGATGGTGATAAAAACCAAAGTAAAGGCCAGTAGAGCAGCGTAGCTGCCGGCAAGTTCGTGCAAACTATTATGTTTGAGGATAAGGCCACGGATGATTTCCACGAAATACGTGAATGGCAGCACCCACGCAACCGGCTGCACCCAACTCGGCATGGCTTCTATCGGAAAAATAAACCCTGAGAGCAAGATGGAGGGGATGAGGATAAAGACGGACAGGAAAATCGCTTGTGGCTGAGTCTGGCTGACTGTCGATATGGCCACACCCACTGCGACCATGGCAGAGACATAAAGTACCGCCAAAGTGGCCAGAGCCAACTGTGAATCCGCTTGTGGTAAGTGGAATAATACGGTTCCCAAACCAAGGATTAGATAAAAATCGAGTATCGAGATCAACATGTAAGGCAGAACCTTGCCGAGGATAAATTCGAGCTTTCTCACCGGGCTAACCAGGATTTGCTCCAAAGTGTGGGTTTCCCGCTCCCGTACCACTGCGGCGCTGGTCAGAATCAGGGTGACTTGCATGATGAGCACACCGATCACGCCCGGCAGGAAAAACCAGGTTTCTTTGAGTTTAGGGTTGAACAGCGTAATAATATCCAACAAAAATGGCTTTTCCGGGATCACTACCGCAGGCGCATTGGGATCAGAAAAATACATTGAACTGGTGACAGCATCAGCGGTGATGGCACTGCTTTTGTTGTTCATGGCTGTGGCCAAAGACGGCATGCTGCCATCCACATAGAGACTGACGACGGGTTGATTGTTGTCGGTGAGCTGACGAGAAAAATTTGGGCCAATATACAGCCCTGCCCTGGCCTTGCCGCGCCGGATCAGATTCAGCATGGCTTTCTTATCTGCAACCTCCTTCAATTTGAAATAGCCTTCTGACCAGATATTGGTCTTGATCAGGTTGCTGAAAAAAGAGTGATCTTTGTCCACCAGGGCCATAGTGACATTCTGTGGCTCAAGTTTTAAGGCATAACCAAACAAGATCAACAGCACCAGTGGCATCATCAGAATATATACAACCAGCCGCGGGTCCCGCCGCAGTTGAATGAACTCCTTGCGCATCAAGTTGAGAATATTTTTCATCAATCCCGCCCCCGCTGTGAGGGTACCGAAACTGCCTCTTTTTCGGTCAAAGAAATAAAAATATCCTCGAGGTTGGCATCTACCACATTCAGCGCAACAGGTTCTTTTGAATAGGTGTTGAGAATTTCAGTAATTTCTTTATTAGCACATTGCAATGTACCGATAATACGCAAATATTGTCCAAATCTGTTTAATGTTATTATACCCCTTACCTGTTCTAAATCACGCAAGAGCTGCGGGTGATGCCGAACTCGTGTTGACCAGATTCGACGATCATGTAGCAACCCTCTGATCTGACTAGGGCTGCCATAGGCAACCCGTTGACCACGGTTGAGAAAGGCCAGTTTGTGACAACGCTCCGCTTCTTCCATATAGTGAGTACTCACAAACAAAGCCTTGCCAGCCGCCGCCATGTCATAGAATAAATCCCAGATTTCCTTGCGTGATACCGGATCAATACCAGCGGTTGGCTCATCGAGAAACATAATCTCCGGATCGTGGCAAATCGCACAGGCTATCGACAAGCGGCGTTGATAACCGCCAGACAGCATCCCTGCCCGGTGCCGGCTAAAACGAGCCAAACCATATTGTTCCAACACTGGTGACAGTGCTCTGGAGTTGTTATACAAACTGGCATAGAAACGCAGGTTTTCCAGTACCGTCAATTCAGGATACAAACCGAAATATTGGGCAACATAGCCGATGTGGTTTTTGATGATTGTAGGATCCCTTAACAAGTCATAGCCTAGGATTGTTGCATTCCCAGAGGAGGGCAGAAGAATCCCCGTCAGCATACGAATAGTTGTGGTTTTGCCAGAGGCGTTGGGTCCGAGTAGGCCAAATATTTCACCCCGACTGATGGATAACGACAGCTGATTAACTGCCTGATTCTCACCAAATCGTTTGCTGAGTTGATCCAGGACTAAAATCGGCTGGTTGAGCGCTTCGGATTGAAATATTTCACTGTTCATTGGTAAAAATACCAGGGTGTGCATGCGCTACCATTGTTCTGGATTTGAACAATGTCCAGGTCATAACAATGCCTGCGGTCCAATTGGTCTGTGATCCGACAAGCGGGCTGTTAGCGAATACGGCATCATTGAGATCATCAAATCGGGCAAAAAAACTGATTCGGTAGTTGGCCACATCATGCCGTAATGTGGCAACAAAACGACTTCCTGCAAACCCTGCGCTTGCTTGATAGGCACTTCGATAGGGGGTGGCGAATTGCGGTGCTACACTATAGTAATAGTTGTGAAATCGGCTGCTTCCAAACTCCAGACCTGCAGTCAGACCCAGTCGCCAAGGCTGTGGTGTGGAGAGTAGATCCCGGTAGTACGTTACCTGTGGTGATAAGGTCATGCCGGCACTACCCACACCATGATCAACAGTGAAAACACCACGAACAGGTAGGGTAGCGACAAGACTTTGATTAGACTTCGACCATAGTTTAATCGCCAGTGACGGGCCAAGTTGCAATGTAGCCGGCTGATTCGGCATACCTCGTCGTTCTGGGATTTGGCTGCTCCGTGCCGGAATATTGGCATCAGCACTCAGTTCCAGCTTCATACTTGAAGAGGCAAAAAGTTTGCCCCGGACCCCATTATCATCGACCTGTAGAAATTGGCCCCTATAAACAGGCAACAGAAAGGGAAATAGATACCGTTGACTACTGCTGGCACCTCGGTAATAAGGAATTCGGATGGCACCACCCCCCACCGATAACTCCCATAATGGCTTTAGGTCCGCATTTGCGCTGTTGATCAACAGCTGGCTTACTCCGATTAACAAGTAGGAGAGCAGCCTTGTTTTAGATCTTTGCACGAAATCAGCTATCGATCGGTTTATTGCTCCTGCAAAACCGACACCTCCACTCTCCACCAATGGTTTTGCAAGTGGCTCGGTCATTGGGGACTTTTAAGGGTAAAGATCAGTATCAAGTACCGAGGTGATAACGCGTTTACCTTCGAAATACACGGTATACCCATGATAGCGCCAACGACTAACCGGAGGTTTTCCAACAGCCGCAATCTTCCGCACCGGCTGACCGAATTCGAAGAGCACCTCACTCATGGATTGATTATTACGTGGAGAATTGGGGCTCTCCACTGAAAAAGCAGTATTGGCTACCAGCAGCAGACTCGTGCTCATGGCCCACAGCAACCCCCCGAAAATCCTTTTATTTGACATTGTAGGTTGCATGGTTTTCGGGCTGTTGTCGTGAACAGATCAAGCCTTGAAACGACTGAAAATCAGGGTACTGTTAGCGCCACCAAAACCAAAACTATTGGACATTATGGTATTTAGTTTAAGGCCGGTTATGGCGCGCGTAACAATTGGCATATCATTGATCTTCGGGTCCAGCTCGGTTATGTTGGCAGACGCGGCGATGAAGTCATTTTCCATCATTAAAAGCGAATAAATCGCTTCATTGGCGCCAGCTGCACCCAGTGCGTGGCCAGTCAGTGACTTGGTAGAACTAATCGGAGGAACAGCCTCCTGGAAGACACCACGAACCGCTTCCAGTTCCCTCTGATCACCAATCGGTGTACTGGTACCGTGCGCGTTAATATAATCTATGGGCTCATCAACCGTAGCCAAGGCCTGATGCATACAGCGTTCAGCACCCTCCCCGGACGGTTGAACCATATCATAGCCATCTGAAGTAATTCCGTAACCGGACAGTTCAGCGAGGATATTGGCACCGCGTGCCTGGGCGTGTTCCAGGGATTCCAGTACCATCACGCCGCCACCACCAGATATGACAAAACCATCCCGAGTGACGTCAAAGGGCCGCGAAGCAGTTTGTGGTGCCGCATTGTAATGTGATGACAGGGCACCCATGGCATCAAATAATGAGGACATCGTCCAGTGTACTTCCTCACCACCACCTGCGAACATTACATCCTGCTTGCCCAGCATAATCTGCTCAGCCGCATTGCTGATACAGTGCGCACTGGTCGAACAGGCAGAACTGATGGTATAGGATACGCCTTTGATTTTGTAGGGCGTACACAAACAAGCCGCATTAGTGCTGGACATGGTTCGAGTCACCATATACGGACCTATTCGCCTTACCCCTTTGGAGCGAAGAATATCCGCTGATTGCACAACATTGGAGGTCGAAGCCCCACCGGTACCCATGATCAAGCCGGTACGGGGATTGGAAATATCAATCTCTTCCAATCCGGCATGGGTAATTGCTTCACGCATAGCGATATAACAATATGCCGCTCCTTCACCCATGAAGCGTCTTATTTTGCGATCGATCAGTGCTTCAATATCGATTTCAACAGGCCCACAGACCTGTGACCGGAAGCCCAGTTCAGCATACTCATCACTGTGAACAATTCCGGATTTCCCCTGCCGCAAAGAGGCAGAAACTTCCTCTTTGTTATTACCAATACTGGAAATAATACCAAACCCGGTTACGACTATCCTGCGCATAGTGCACTCCGCTCAGAACCCTGCAGTTGATGTAAACAATCCCACTCGCAAATCCTTGCCGACATAAATCTCACGACCATCCACTTCCACCTTCCCATCTGCAATTCCCATGACCAGTCTGCGCATAATAACGCGTCTCAGATCCAATGTGTACCTGATTACTTTAGCATCTGGCACCACCTGGCCCGTGAATTTCACCTCCTTACTGCCCAGCGCCCTGCCCCGGCCTTCACCACCAAGCCAGCCCAGATAGAAGCCAATCAGTTGCCACATGGCATCAAGACCCAGACAACCCGGCATCACCGGGTCCCCCTCAAAGTGGCAACCAAAAAACCACAAATCGGGGTGAATATCCAGCTCGGCAACGATCTGTCCCTTACCGTACCCACCGCCATGTTCATTGACTTCAGTAATTCGATCAAACATCAGCATCGGTGGTGAGGGTAATTGGGCATTGCCGACACCGAACAGCTCGCCACGCGCACATTGCAACAATTCCTGGTAACTATATTGAGATTGTCTGCTGACTGTCATCTGTTCTCTCTATCGACTGTCTGGTTCATTCTTGTTATCTCGAATATACATTCAAGATCCGCGATCGTACTGAGGGAGCACATTCTACCCTGTTCTGCCTTGGCAGCGAAATAATTGAGGAGTCAACAGTCCCTTCATTCTATGACTGTTACGATACAATTTTCCGGATACCTCAACGATGGCCCGGATACCACAACGATGGATAGAGTCAATAGTATTTTCCGTACACGGTTGACTTTATTGTATGTCACTTATAAGGTCCAGGCTAATTACAAGAACGTGAATGAGTCATCAGTCGGTATTCCTGCCAATTCGGCAGGATATACAAACAGGGAGTGTATAGACAAAGGACTTATTCACTACCCATTCATTGGCGATAATCGATTGGATTTTGACGATTATGGAGCCTGCCTGGGAGTAGGAATCGTTGTGAGGGGAGGTTGTTTTGAGATCAGTTTTTTCATGGTGGCGCGAAGACTCTTTAGTACCAGTATACTCATGAAAAAATCTGACCGGCCGGTTTTTCCGCAGCAATTTCTCTGGCAAGCTCCTTGGCAAATTATTTAAAGAGGAGCGAAGTAATGAGCATTGATATGCGATGGATTGAGCAACATCTTGCGAACCGTCCCCTTTCTCACGAAGAGAGGAAAGCTCTCGGAGTCATTGACGAAAGATTCTACAAGATCGGTGATACCATCATTGAACAGGGACAACCCGGCGGGGTACTTTATATGTTACGTTCGGGCAAAGCCAGTGTCGAAAATAACAATGATGGTGTGCGGGTACGTATTTCTGATGTGGTGGAAGGCACTTTGTTGGGTGAAATCTCTTTTCTTGGCAATCACAATACTACTGCAGAGGTTATCGCAGGTGATCATTGTGTAGTCTACACCCTGACCCGGGAGGCCTTTTCATCCATCATGCGAGATCATCACGATTTGGCATTCGCTATTTTTTCACAGATGCTGGCTTCACAAACCAAAATTATCAAAGAAATGAATTCACAAATCATTCCGATACTGCGAACCCTGAAGAAAAAAGCACAGCAACTACCTTTGATAATCAAAGTGTTACCAGTAGTATTTGTATTAATTTATCTGTCAGCGTTAGCCTATGTATCCCTGGGAGGATAATCTCCTAGGAGGCTATAGGAAGAATCCAGGCCAGCATCAGTGACAGAATGATTACCGCCGAGACGTTGCCGAACATCACAACAGCAGCGACATGCTCAGGATCTCGCCGGTAGTGCTCCGCCATAATAAAATTGAGTACCGCCGGCGGTAGTACGGAAAACAAGGCCAACTCCTGTATTTGCGGTGCGGGAAGGGTTAGCCAGGGGCGAATCAATAAAAATACCAATAGGCCCGACAAGGGGCACAACAAACCACCCAGCAACCCAACACGTAATTGCTGTAAGTTGGCCTTGGCCAAGCGTACACCGAGGCCGAATAACAGCATGGGTACAGAGGCCTGACCCAACATATTAATACCGGTATCCAGCGCTAACGGGACCTGAAACCCACCGAGATTCACCACCAAGCCTGCCACCATGGCTACGACTACCGGTGATTTGAACAAATCAGCAAAACCATACTTGCCACTGTACATCCACAATCCAAGGGTGAAGTTCAGCAGATTAGTCAGTATGAATACGACGACGGCCGCACCCAATACCTGCTGACCAAACGCCAACAAAGCGACTGGAAGTCCCATATTTCCAGTATTGGTGAACATGATCGGCGGTAGAAAACTACGCCAATCGTACCCAAAATAACGTGCCAATGGCCAGGACAACAAACCCGAGCCCAAAACAATTGCCAGTGCAGCCACCCCCAAACCCTGATAATTGGCTAGATCAAAACTTTGTTGCGAAATCACATGAAAAATCAGTGCTGGAATGAGGATCGACATGGTAATACGCTGTGCGGCATCCATATCGGGTCGCCGCAGTAGCGCATAGCCAAATCCAGTCGCGACAATAGAGAACACCGGAAAAACGATGTTAAAGACCTGTGGCCACATTAATTTCTACCTGATGTAATCTGCCTGGCTGGTTTTATCTATCTGGCCAATTTTGTCTATCTGGCCAACTTTGTCTATCCGGGATAAGTCAGGCGACAAGAATAATATGCAGGCTACGCGGCCCATGTGCGCCTTGCTGTAGTGTTTGCTCGATATCGGCCGTTTTCGATGGGCCGGTGATCAAATGTACCGCCCTGAATCCATCATCAGCGGCCCGTAACAGTGGCCAGACCTCTTCTTGTTGATAGAACAACTGCTCAGAACGTACGACGGCGATGTGGTGTTCCGGCAAAAAAAGTGCCGCACTCGGCCGCTCCCTGGATCCGGGGATGACCAGTGTTCCAGTCTCGGCAATGGCAGCCAGCACACCGGTGACAACGACATGATCACCATGACCGGCAATTCGTTTCTCAACTTCAAGCGTAGTGCATCCGGTTATCCAGTCCAGATCAGCACCACTGACAATCACTTTGGCAGGCCATTGCCGGGCTAAGAGATAGGCACTGATCACAGTGGAGACGCTGGCAGTTGATGCCGCCATTTCCACACTCGCCCCCACCACAGTGGCGTTACGGACAAATAACTCGGCCAGCGTACCCTGCCCTCGTTGCATCTGAAGATGTGGACGATATTGATGTAGCCGGGATTCCAGACCCGCCACCATTGCGCTCGGCAAGGGGCCTCGACACAGGGAACGTCGAATTTGATTTAAAATAGCCTGACGAGAAGATGCATTGTTCATGATCGATCTCCACGTTTCCAAGCGGAAATAAACCCGCTACCTTCAGGGGTGGGTAAATCCCGATAACGGGTCCAGGCCCCGGCCATGGGCCAACGATGCAAAACACCACCTCGAGCCACTTTACCCATCATCCAGGCACCGACGTCATTAATGAAGCGATACAACGCAGGGTGCCGCGCGAGTATCACCCATACCTGCAAGGCCCAGCGTGACCGCCGACCATCCACCCGGTCGCTGAAACCGCGTTGTCGTAAGCGGCGCAATAGCGAGGGCAAAGGGATTTCCATGGGGCAAACTTGCTGGCAATGGCCATTCAGGGTACAGGCATGGGGCAAATCATGAGCCTCCTGCATCCCCAACATTAAGGGTGAGAGCACCGCACCTATTGGGCCCGGGTATACCCAGCCATAGGCGTGACCACCAATCGCTGTATACACCGGGCAATGATTCAGACAGGCCCCGCAACGGATACAGCGCAGAGCCTCACGAAATTCTGTACCGAGCAGCGTGGATCGACCATGATCGACCAGAACAACGTGGTATTCCTTCGGGCCCGCTCCCTGCTCTGCTTTCGCCGGCCCGTTGTAAAGCGTGGTATAGACTGACAGGGGTTGGCCTGTAGCACTGCGTGCCAGCAGCCGCAACAGGACACTTAAGTCCTCGAGGTTGGGAATAACCTTTTCGATCGAGGCGGTGACGATATGGACACGTGGCAGGGAGCTGCAAAGATCACCATTGCCTTCATTGGTGACCAGTACGTGGGCACCCGTTTCCGCGATCAGAAAATTGGCACCGGTGATCCCGACATCTGCCTTAAGAAAAGCCTGCCGCAAGACTTGTCGTGCTTCATTAACCAGCCCGGCGACCGAAGCATCCCGCTTTCCTCCAAGATTTTTGTGATGATCACGAAACAGGGCGTTCACCTGTTCTCGTGTTTTATGCACCGCGGGAGCAATGATATGACTGGGTGGTTCTTTGGCCAGCTGGATAATGTACTCGCCCAGATCCGTCTCAGTGACCTCGAAGTCGGCAGCCTCCAGTGCCTCATTGAGGGCCACTTCTTCAGAGACCATGGACTTGCCCTTGATCACACGCTGTGCCGCACTATCACGACAGATTTTGACAACGATGTCCCTGGCCTGCTGTGGTGTTTGTGCCCAATGCACCTGTCCACCGGCTGCGATCACCTGCCGTTCATAGCGTTCCAGATAATAATCAAGATGCTCCAGGCTATGTTGTTTGATCTCGTGACCCAAACGTCGTAATGCTGCAAATTCGGGAAGCTCGGCAAATGCTTTGGCACGTTTGACCACAAAACCTTCACGCACCTGAGCCAGCGCCCGACGTAGATCAGGATTGAGCAGCGCTTTTTCAGCGTTATCGCTAAAATCTCTGGCACTCGATTTCATCCCTTATCCTCGCCAATACCCGCTTGTCCTGCACAGCCGTCCAGCAATTCAGCAACATGGTAGACCTTCGTTTTATCACCGGCACGCCGCAAACCGCCAGCAATATTGAGCAGGCACCCCAGGTCACCACCGCTGATCAGGTCTGCATCGGTATCTGTTAGTGCAGTCTGTTTATTTTTCAGCAGGCGTGCTGAAATAGCCGGATATTTGACACAGAATGTTCCACCAAAGCCACAGCAGCTATCCGCCTCTTTAGGGGTGGTCAGGGTTAGGCCGCTAATGGCTGTAAGCAAACTTCGTGGTTGCTCATAAATCCCCATTTCCCGCACACCCGAACAACTGTCATGATAGGCGAGTGTAGCCTGCAATTGCTGTGAAGGGAGTTGGTAGCTGCAGATATCCACCAGAAACTGGGTTAGCTCGAATGTTTTTTCAGCGAGTTGCCGAGCCTGTTCAAGCATGTCGAGATCATCAGAAAACAGTTTCGGATAGTGACATTTAATCATCCCCGCGCAGGACCCCGAGGGTGCGACCACATAATCATAAGAGGCAAACAATGCGATTACCTGCCGGGCGATAGCCCGGGCTGAGGCATCATCACCACTGTTAAATGCCGGCTGCCCACAACAGGTCTGTCCATCCGGCACTTCCACTCGGCAACCGGCCGCCTCCAGTAGACGGGCACTGGCAAAGCCTACAGCAGGCCGGAAAAAATCAACCAAACAAGTCGCAAACAAGGCAACCCGTGGTTGTGTGCTTTGCCCTTCTATCGATGGCTGCTGCATGACTCACTCCCCAAAAAAGTTGCGGCAAACTCAAGAGAGCTATGGTAGCTGACTCTCTACCACTTGGGTAGATGAGATCGATGGTGACAACTAACAGGCTGTTAAAAAATGCTCATGCAATACAATACGGCGTTAATAATTCGTTCAACACTCGTGTACACGCCCGCTATTGCGAATAGTGATGTGGTGATTTCCCAAATTTACTATACAACCTGTAGATATTGATTTTCCTGGATATTATCACTATAGACAAGGAAAATCTGTTGAAAAATCTGCTTGTTACTGCAGCACACAGAAGTTAGTGCTACTATTTCTGTATTTATACGAGTTTTCCCACATGACTGATAGCAAAACTAAACGACACAGAAGCGGGAATTTCATCGACACATGGAGTGAATCCTTGGCAGTTCTGGAAGCGCTTGATTACGGTATTTTATTCGTTGGACCCGATTTAAAGACGCGTTTCAGTAATCGGGCCTTCAAGGAAATGTGGGGATTTCCAGAGTCGCTTATGTCCAGTCAGCCCACTGTCGCTGAGCTCATCTATTACAATAAGGATAACAATATTTACAATGTTTCTGATGAGGAATTTGATGAATTCGTAGAAGCACGGGTTGCTGACTTGCGCAAAGGTCCCATCTCACCCACGGAAATGAAACTGGCGAATGGCAAGATTTATCAATACCAGGGCCTCTTGTTGGCCGACGGCGATCGCATGCTCACCTATTTCGACCTCACCGACCTAAGACGAGGTCAGGAGGCATTGGAAAATAGTGAGCAACGATTCCGAACATTTGCCGAGGCGGCATCAGACTGGTTCTGGGAAATGGATGAGGAACTTCGATTTACCTATATTTCAGATCGTTACTTCGAAATTAGCCATATAGATCCCGATGATGTTCTGGGAAAATCCCGTTGGGAATTTATCGCACCTCGTCAACTTGCCGAAAATTCAGAAAAATGGGCCAGGCACCGGGCTACTTTAGAAAATCGGCAAGCATTCAAGGATTTTGAGTACGGCATCATCAACCCACAGGGACATTCTACCTACATTCGCCTCAACGGTGTTCCCGTCTTTGGCAAAGATGGTGCGTTCAGAGGATACCGAGGGGTTGGCTCGGATATCACCGAGCGCCATGAAATCCAGGTTGCCCTGGAAGCGAGCGAGAAGAAAACTCGCGAGATTCTCGAAACGGCCAACGAAGGGTTTCTGATGGTCGATACCCGTGCCGTCGCAATCGAAGTCAATCAAACGCTGTGCCAAATTCTGGGCCGGGATCGTACGCAAGTTCTGCACCACAATATCCAGGATTTTCTCGATTCAAGCAATGCCAGAGTCTTTCATGCACAGTTGCACCCACATAAAAAGGATAACAGCGACGCCTATGAAATCGAATTTTCAAGGCCTGATGGTACGAAGGTGCCTTGCCTTGCCAGCGGGACCACCATGTTCGATGAAAGTGGCAAGCAGATCGGCTCCTTCGCCCTGATTTCTGATATCAGCAAACTTGCCGAGGTGAGGGAAGAGCTGCGTACCGCCAAGGAGATTGCCGAGAAAGCTAATCTTGCGAAAGGTGAATTTCTAGCTCGCATGAGTCACGAAATTCGTACCCCTATCAATGCCATCATCGGCATGACCCACTTGCTGCAACGCACTGCCCTTTCGCCCAAACAATACGATTATGTGCGCAAAACCAGGGGTTCGTCACAAGCCCTACTGGGTGTCATCAACGATATTCTGGATTTCTCGAAAATAGAAGCCGGCAAAATGTCCCTGGAAGATATCGATTTCGACCTTCATGATGTCATGAGTAATCTGTCCAACGTTATTGCCATTAAGGCGGAGGAGAAGGGGCTTGAACTCCTGTTTTCCCTTGACCCACATATTCCACAGAGACTTGCCGGAGACCCCCTTCGATTAGGACAGGTATTGATCAACCTGGCCAATAATGCGGTCAAGTTCACGGAACAGGGCGAGATTATCGTCTCTACCGAGCTGCTTTCCCATGACGACAGACTGTCCCGACTTCGCTTTACTGTACGCGACACCGGTATTGGTATGACGGAAGAGGACGCAATAATTTGCTTACAGCGCCACGCAACGAGCAAAATATCTTCGCTAAATGATTTGGAAAATATTAATACCTTCGGTTTTAGGGGCGAAGCTTTAAGTGCCATTTCTGCAGTTGCAATTTTGGAAATGAAAACGGAACAGAAAGATGCTGAATTCGGTACTTTTTTGCGAAAAGCTGAGGATTCTGAAATTACTTTAGAAAAAGGTTCATTTTCAAAAGGCACTTCAATTACGATTAAAAATTTATTTTACAACACACCGGCACGGCGTAATTTTTTGAAATCTAATGCAACTGAATTGAAGCACGTAATTGATTGGTTTAATAATATTGCTTTAAGTAATAATAATATAAATTTCAAATTTTATAATGATGATGAATTAATTTTTAATTATCCGTCGGGCAGCCTTGAGGACAGA
>ENA-ORDP01000335-ORDP01000335.1-marine-sediment-metagenome-genome-assembly--contig:-NODE-335-length-31902-cov-4.780827_pt1 | contig 31902 bp, 43 predicted proteins | sample MGYA00248627_ERZ508539 | MGnify/ENA primary metagenome ERZ508539 (study PRJEB26208, sample SAMN05571518) | marine sediment metagenome | biome: deep sea; feature: Hydrothermal vent; material... | reverse complement strand
GCGGACACGATCATCGTGATCATCTTGAAGTTCCTCGCTGCACTTGGAAGCATCACCAAGCTCCTCGACAACCACTCAGCATCACGTCGATCGCGGCCAGTTCGCGCCACCGCTTCAAGCAGTGGCTGCAGAGTTTGGGCTCGACGACGTCGTCGCACACGTCCCAGTCGCGCGTGATCAGGCGGCCACAAGTCGTCATCGCCTCGCCGACAATCAAGAGGTGCCCCGTTCTCTCTCCCCCGCACGGTTGCGGTACGAGGGCGTATCGAAAGATTGCAGGCGTGGCGTCGGTCCTGGGCTCTCGCGTCGTTTCGATCATGGGATCGGGGCTCCCGCTGCGTCGATCGGCGCGGACGCGGATCTGCCGAGAATATCGCTGCACGTGCGGTGATGGCCCAGGTGTTGTGGAAGTACTTCCAAGAAAGACGGGCGATCTGTTCGACCTGGTCGGTGGTGATCATGCGGGTGACGCCGGATTGCGCCTGCCGCCGATTCCGCGGAGCTTGGCCTGGCGGGTTGGGCAGTTCGCCACCGCCCAGCGAATCGATGACCGTCGAGGCCCGTGCCCGCGAAAGTTCCTTCAAGCTCTTGACGCCGAGGCCGGCTTTGAAGTCCTCGCGATCGGCGCCGGCCTGCGATAGCAGCACGTTGATCATCCGCATCTGCGGCTTTGAAATCGAGCCGGGCGCCGCGCAAAGCTCAGGCACTGGCAGCCTCCCGCAGTGGCGGCGCGCCGTCCAGTAGGGTCTTGTCGCGCTCGCGCGCGACGGCGTAAAGATCGTTGAGCGTCACGGTGACCGGTTTGCCATCGGGCGTGTTGCTGCGCTTGCGGGCGTAGCGAACGGCGAGTGCGATCAGGAACTTTACGCTGCGAATGCCGCCCATGCCCCACACGTTGGCGATGCGGGTGAGCAAGTAATCGACCGCCGCATCGTCGAAGCGCAGCCCCGGTCCGGCGATGATCTCGCGAATCTGGGCTTTGGTGAACAGCGGACCGGCGTCTTGTTTGGCCGTTCCGTCGGGCTTCATCATCAGATCGCGACGGATGTCGAGCTTGATGCCGAAGCGGCTTTCGAGCTGTCCGGCGTCCTCGTTGGTGGTGTCGCGAATCTTCTCGGCGAGCTTGTACTCGCCCAGCATCAGCACGGGCACGTCGCACGCGTCGTGGATCTCGCGAATCAGTTCCAGCGTGGTGATTTTGAGTTTGTGGGCGTCGTCGAACACCAGCAGGAAGTGCGACCCAGCCAGATGCTGACGGACGCGCTCGAAGAAGGTGACGCCTCGCAAGAGGTGGCTTCGGTTGCGGCGCCCCAACTCGAAGCTCTCGGCGATGGCGTGGATCATGCGGTTGGGGGTGAGCCTGTCACCGTTCACCAAGTAGTAGTAGATCCCCGGCTCGGTGTCCATGATGGTCTTGATGGTGACCGTCTTGCCCGCGCCGGCCGGACCGGTGACGTAGCCCATTGTGGCCAGCTTGCGGCAATGGTTCACGGCCGTTTTGACCATGCGCACCACCCGCGTGTTGGTCAGGGGTTTGCCGGGCTCGTCGCCCTGGCGGCGGCGGGCGTCGACCTCCATCCAGTTGTTCAGCGTGCGCAGGTGTTTGTCGTACGTTTCGGGGGAGACCTTCTTTTCGTAGACGCCCTTGAGGATTTCGCAGAGCGTGTTCTCCCTCATCGTGGGGAGCTGTTTGGCGATCTCGCGCTGCGTGCAGGCGTGCCGGGCCTGCCAGTTGATCACCGCGCTCACGATGTGACGTCGTTCGTCGTGCGTCAGCGGTCCTTCGCTGGAAATAGGTACTGCCACAAGAAGCCTCCTTACTTCGAGATCATCGATCAGTAGCGGGTCATCGTTATGCGGGTTCACGGCGCGTCATCCCAAAAGTCCACGCCCTCCGTGACGTCCTCGTCGGCCTCCGCCGGCGTGTCGCTGTCATACAGGTTCAGGAAGTCCACCGCGTCGGCCGTGGGCGGCTCCTCCACGGTCTCGATCTCGTCGTCGTAGAAATCCACGGCGGGCGTTTCGGGCGGCGGTTCGACCGTCGCTCGATGATCGATCGAGCCGACGTCGATACCGGTTTGAACGATGCGAAATGTTTGGTCGGGGTGGGCTTCGGGCTTGCCGTGCGTGCCGGTGGCGCGACGCGCGACGGCACGTTTGCGGCGGTTTTCGTCCATGAGTCGCGACGCGGTTTTCATGCGCGTCGGGGCCGATCGGACGGCGTTGTGCATCTCGCGGCGTGACTTTCGCATTTCGGCGACCGCCTCGCGCAGATCCTGCTCGGTGCTGTCCGCGCACGGCGAGACGGTCTTGTTGCGCGTCACTCGGCAGATCACGCGGCGATCTCCGCCGGACTCTGCCGTCATGATGACGGCCTCGTCGATCCGTTGCGGATCCACGGCGACCAGTACCTTCTTGCCGAAGTGGCTGCGCAGCTTGACGTCGTATTGACCGTAGCCGACGCGCTCGCCCGCCACTGTGATGGTGACGCCGTTCTTGGCGACGATGAACACGCCGCGCACGCTGGTCAGCAGGTCCAGCACGCCGTCCGGTGCGATGCGGACCACGGCCGGCTTCGAGGCCCACGCCGCGCGCGGCGTCATGCCGTTCATTCCGTCGCCGCTGTGGGATTCGGCGTGGTACAAGTCGATGGTATCGCGCAGGGCGGAAAACTCGTCGTCCATCGACGGCAGGTTGCCGACGTCGGCGACGACCTTGCGCTTGGTTCGCCGGAATGGAGCGTTGTCGCAGGCGTCGCGGTATCGCCGGATCCAGTGGAGTTTTCGCTCGGCACGTTTGACGTCCTTTTCGGCGAAGTCGCCGGACAGGGCACGAACCGAAATCGCGTCGTCGCCTTCACGGCGGAGGTAGCCCAGGCGAGCGTGGACGGTGCGGTGAAAATACCAAGTCGGTCGCCCCGTGCCCGAAGTGTTGGTTTGCAGCCGGGCCTTGCCCTGATCGGCCAGCGCCGCCGCCTTCTTGCGCCACGAGCTGGTGGTCAGCCCGGTGAGCTCCGCGACTCGCTCGATGGGGATCCAGTCGCGGGTTTCAGTTTTCGCAAGCGGCGCGGGCTGCACGGATTATTCTCCAGACCCAAAACATCACGATGAACGGCGCGGCGACAATCAGGACCGCGACGAGCGGCGCGGCGCAGAGCAGACCGGTGGACATGGCGCACAGGTCGGGGTCGCGAGGATCTGCCGGATCGCGCGGCCATGATTCGCCGGTGGTCATGCACATACCAAGGCCTTCAATTGTTTGAGGAATTTTGGAACCTGCTCGCCCTTGAACGTGATGGTGGTGTCGGTGTCCCAAAAGCCTCGCCAGATCCACAAGGTCTGCCAGCCGACCTCGCAGAAATCGCAGTACAACCAAAAGATATACTGCGTCGGAATCAGCGTGGGCTGCATGGTCTTGTGCTCGCGATTGCACCTTTCGTGGCAGCGGGAGCACTGCACGAACTCGCCCAGCGCGGGCGGGCCATGCGAACCGGCGTCGCCCAGGCGGTGACGCATGTCCAACTCAGTGGTGATTTCGGGAACGGCGGTTGTCATGGATTACCTTTCATTCGTCGACCACGTTGATCAGATATCGCATGGACTCGGCGGCGCAGGCGGTGGCGAGGTCTTTGATGTGCCCCGCAGTTTCGCGGCGGTCGATGGCGCAGTGCAGTTCGAGCCAAGCCACGCGGATGGCTTGCTCGTGCCCACGCGGGTTGCGCCCCGCATCGGGCCGTGGATTGGCGTCGAGTTCGTCGGTGACACGTTCGATGGCGGCGCGTTGGTTCATTTCGCGGTCTCCGGATATTGGTCAGGCTTGTTGGCGGCGATGAGTTCGGCGACGAACGTCACGGCGTGGGCCGCGCAGTTGATGGCGGTCTCGATGGTGGCGGTATCGGTGGTGTGGGCGGAGATGAGACCCAGCGGGACCAACTCTTCGGCGTGTGCAAGGATTTCTTGGGTTCGATCGTCGAAATCGCAGGGATCGAGTTCGACGGCGGCGGTGAGCACTATTTCCATCGCATCGGCGAGGAACAGATGTTTCGGCGCGGCACCACTCATGACGCGGCTCCTGCGATGGCTGCTCGGAAGGCCTTGTTGACGGCGCGGTGGACGGCGTGGGAGTGGGCGATGAATTCGACGTAGTGCTGATTGAATTGCTTCACGGCGTCGGTGTCTTTTTGGTTGATCTCACCGTCCGCCAGCGCTTTGGTCAGATACTTCTGCATGGCGTGAAACTTCTCGATGGATTCGAGGGCGGCGCGGATCGAGGTCTCGTCGCCGTCCAGGTTGGGGACGGCGTTGCGGAGAAACACGTCCACCTCCGAGTGGCGGGTGAGCAGCTCGACGATGCGCAGGTCGTGTGTGTGTTGTAGTACGCTGGCCCAAAAGCAGAGGGGGATGTTGATCCGCCCGTTGATGTAGGCGTACACGGTTTCCTTGGCCAGGTCGGTGAGGTGAGCGAGTCGCTTGACGCTCAGGTTGTGCGACTCGTCGTCGATCAGGTCGCGGAGTAGTTCAACGTCGGCTTTCATTTCGTAGCTCACTTTGTCGACCTCCCTGCCGCGAATCCAAACTCGCTCCGTCGTTTGCATTGCCGCTACGCAGCGGCGTGATACCTTTCAACCAAAGGGAGCGCCGTCGGCTCGAAAACGAAACCGACGGCGCTCCGGGGGAAAACAGCCAAACAAAAGTCGCCGGGCGGAGCGGTGATAGAAGAATCGACATCACAAACTGACCCTCTCGAACGGTACGTTGAATGCTTGTTCGCAATGGGTTTCGCCCCGCCCGGCGATGAACGCGAAAGATGGGTCGAGGCGGCGCATGGCACGCGCGCCGCCTCGACCGCTCCGAAAAGGAGGTTGTTGATGTAAGGGAGGCCGGGCGACGCCCGACGATGGGATCGGTTGAAAAATGCCCCGCCGGGCGAGACCAGGATCGCTCGCGACGGGAACGCCCCGCCGCGATGGTTGTTGGTGACATTGAGCGTTCCCAAAATCCATGATCCTGCCTCGCCCGGCGCGTTGATCCGGGCATCGACCGCAGATCGGCGTCGTGTTGTTCCGCGTTCGCACGCACAACTAAGACGCCTCCGCGATCTTGAGGCGTCGTCGATTCGGAATCCGGTATTTGCCGAGGTCTACACCGTGCCGCAAACAGCCTTTGACAATTTGCCCCACCCGTTGACGGCTGACGCCGCACTCGATGGCCGTCATCGCTTGCGTTTTGCCTTGCTGGATTCGCGAGATGGCGCGGTAAAGCGTTCCGCCTTCAAAGCGACGGAGTTTCACGCCGTGCGCCCGGCAAGCGACGTAAGCCGTGGCCGGATGCACACCGAATTCCTCGATCGCCGTCTCCGCACGTGCTCCGTGCTTTATAGCCATCGCAATACGCCGGTTGCGGTCCGCCGTCCTTTTCTTTTGAACCGCGCGGCAGTCGACCCCTGCAATCCTGACCCACGACCGGATGCACTGCACCGCCACGCCGAACGTTTGGGCAAGGTGCTCAAGGGTCGCCCCCTTCAAGTACGCATCGCGCGCCGCGCGAATGTCGGCGTTGGACAGATTCCGAGGGCGACCGGCGGTCTGACGCTTGATGCCGTACTTGCAGGCCACGTTGCTGACAGTGCCCGGCTTCAGGCGAAGGCGTTCTTCAATAGCGGTGTACGAGAGGTTCTCTTTCTTAAGCAGCTTGACGATCTTGGCGTTCCGAGCGTTGAGCCTTGTGTATGTCTGCAGGCCGTGCTTGCGGGCGATGCCTTCGACGACCGATCGACCGACGCCGAGACGATTGGCTATCGTCCCCTGCCCCAGTTTCCCGGCGCGAAGGAGCTTCAAGGTCTTCGCATACTGGTCTGCGGTGGTTGGACGTTTGTGCTTCGTTTCCAGGCCGTGTTCGGTGGCGATGCGGCTGACGCCCGATGGGTCGATGCCGACGCGCTGGGCGATGGCGGCCTGGGTCAGCTTTCCGGCTTTGAGGAGCTTGACGATTTTGGCGTACCGTTTGTTGTTCATGACGCGGCCTCCATGCCTGAAAGTTGTGCCTTTGAGCAGGTAAAGGCCCGGCTGAGCGAGGAGGGCCGGGCGGCGGGTACGCGCCGCCGCATGTGGTTGCTTGCATTGTTATCAACGCGAACTCTCATCGGTCCTGCCTCGCTCAGCGCGTGGGCTCTCAAACTGACGCCCGCGGGCGTCGCGAAGATTATTTGGTTGGCCGCTCCCGGACGGGGGGGCTTTCTTCGCCATGCTGGGCTCGGATGCGGCGAGAGAGCCGTTCGCGCAAGATCTCGTTCATTAGTTGTTGCTTCGATGGTCGAGAGGCCTGCGGAAATGCACTAATGACCGCCTCGGCAAGCCCATGAATGTCGTTGTCGATTCTTACGCCCTTTGTCATTGATCCGGCTCGCTTTCCGCAGTAATATCCGGCGTCGCGGTGTACGTGACGTATGCAATATGCGTCATCGACGCATATGTAATATACACGATGTCTGCATATGGTCAAACGAAAAACCGGATTATGGCGAAAAAGACTGATATCGACCCGTTCGGGCTCCTGAGGCTGCCCTACGTCCACTTCGGGTACGTCATTGCGCAGGTCCGAAAGGCCATCGGGTTCACTCAGGGCGAATTTGGCGCCTTGTTGGAAGGTTTTTCGCAACCGAACGTGGCCCGCTACGAGTCCGGCGACACGGATCCCCCGTTGGAGTTTTGGAGGAAGTTCGCGAAGGCGTTCTCGTTGAATCTAGTCTGGGTCTTTACTGGCGAAGGCAAGCCGTATCTCAACGAATGCGCTAATGAAGAGGCCCGCGCCCGGGTTGGAAAGTACATCGTCGCCTTCGTGGCGCATCTTCCGCCCCACAAGATCAATCAGGTTCGCTCGACCTTCTTTCGGAAACCGGCACTGATGGAGTACTTCCGCGTCCCGCAAGAAAAGTTTGGGGACGCGGATGACGATGTCGATCAACCGATCTCGCTCGACGAACTATTTGATACTCCAACGCAGGACAAGAGCGGCGAATTGTCCGATGCCCGTCGGCGCAAACCTCGTGCTCCCAAGAAACGGGGAGCAAAACGACCAAAACCTCCGTCGAAAAACCGTTGAGGCATGATCGAGCTTGCCGCAGAGTGTGTTGCTGGCTTTATCGGCGATCGGCGGCGCACCAGATTTATTCCAAAGTGGGTGTTGACGCGCCCCCAGACCTTGGATATATGAGTTTCTGACAATACAGGGGCGAGCGAAGACGCCCCGGAAGCTCTCAAACGAATCCAGACCGACCAACAGGCCGGTCCCGATTGCCCACGCGTGGGAAGATCGGGACCGGTCTTTTTATTTTTACGCGGCAAGGACGTCGCGGACGGTGGCACGGATGTCGTTTTTCTCGAATTTCTTCTCTCTCCAACCGGCTGGCGCACGAGGGGCCGTCTACGGGGCTTTGCAACCTCCCCGGTCCGCCCCTCGATGTCGCCGGCTGGCTTCCGCCGTCGAAAAGGGATCCAGGGATCCAGGGATCGAGGGATCGAGGGGGGCTCCCACTTCAAATCCGATTCCCGGTAGAGACGACCGGCCCGGCGCGATCGCGCCAAAACGCGCCTTCGCCGGCAGCGGCGCGCTGCGGAACCAACCGATTCTTCCGAGTCATGATCCGCAGCCCGCCCATTTGAACACCACGCCCCGCGACCCGGGGCGATCGAAGCATGGAAGCTGGCGGCCATCCTGCGCGGCCGGTGGGCATGGACGCCGACCGGTCGCGCGCCCGTCGGGCGCGAAAGCCGAAAACCGAGAGACGGAAAATCGAAACGCAAACACTGCGTGCCCCTGTGTGGCACTTTTCACAAGTATCGAGAAACGTAGGGGAAAGACTGAGTGCCGCGTTGCGGCACTCAGAGGATCAAGGGATCAAGAGATCGAGGGATCAAGGTCATGAGCGGCGACGTGTTGAATGCCGAATGGGATGCCGAGGGGGCCGTTTCTGGAATCAGCGATTGGTGCTTAGAGCTGGAGACGCTGCGTAGCGACGTGGCCAGCATGTGTCCCGGCAGTCGCGCGCTTTCGATGGCGATCACGAAGATCGACGAGGCCCGGATGTGGCTGGCCTCGGAGCGCGATTGGCTTGTTGAAAACATGGTCCGCGACGGGCAGGGCGGCGACCCGTCGAACGCGACGGTGGAGGAACCCAAATGACGGTGCCCGATCACGTATGGGCGGCGGTGATGGCCTGGCTGGCTGCGGGGGCCGCTTTGCAGTTGGCGCGGACCTTTTTCGTCCTGCTCACCGCGATCGAGCGGCCTGGCGATTGCTGCAAGCGTCGTCCGGCGGCGAAAGGAGGTTCGCAGTGAAAAACTCATTCTGGCAACGCTTTCGGGTGATCAACCCGGCGGTGAGCCGCAAGGCGCTGGCGGCGCTGGTGACGCTGATCGTCGCCGTGGGCGGCAAGCTGGGCTTCGACCTGCCGCCCGACGCCGTCACCGCCGTGGTGGCGATCGGCGTGGCCCTGATCCTCGGCGTGGCCGTCGAAGACGCCGGGGCGAAATCCAGGGGGCGATTCGTCGTGATCAACGACGCCCCGTCGCAGGTCATCGTGCCCCCGCCGTCCGAAGAGCCGCCGCCCAGCGTCCCGGCGAGCGGGCCATCACCCGAAAATTTAGCGGGTGAAGAATTCGCGAACGGGAACGGGCAGGCGAAGTGAAAACCGAAAGCCGAGAACCGAAAAGGAGGTACGATTGTGGTTAAAAATCACTTGTTTTGCGGTGTTGTTGGGCTGGTCGTTGCATCTTTTTGCAGCGGCTGCGCGAGTTACCTGAAAGAAGCCGCCGGGTTCGCCAGCCAGCGAAACAGCTGGTCGTACACCGCCGAGGAGGCCAAAGCCGAGACCATCGGACCGCAGGCCGCCTACACCGAAATCTTCGAGGGCGAAGGCAGTATCTCGCTGCTCGCAGACGGCAGCCCTGACTACGAAAACTCGACGTTCACGTCGATCCGGTCGCTCGTGGTCAACCCCAGCGCCGAGCAATCCACGCGGCTCGGACTCGGTGCGATCGAGGGGCAAAACACTCGGGAGTTGCAGTATCTGAACGCGGTGTTGCAAGGCGCTTCGCTGCTCGGTGCGACGTTTGGGCGGATGAATCCGCAGCAGCCGCCGGTGCCTGAATCGCCGCTTCCGCCGCCGCAACCGGCGTTGCCGGAACCCGCCCCGCGAGGTGTGGGCGAGACGTTTCCGGCGGCGGAACTTATCGAAAAGCTCGACGCAATCCTGTCGCGACTGCCGGTGGTTCCGCCGGCCTCGCCAGTTGCACAGCCGGCACTGCCGGACCCGTCACCGCCGGATCCGACGCCACCAGAAACGCCGGAAATCGTCGAGAACTCCGAAGCGATTGAGGCAGGGGACGGTTAGCCAACATGAGCGATCGAGTACCTGAATTGATCGACATGCTCCGCTACAAGGCCACGCGCTGCAGTGCCATCGATCTCGCCGCGCGACTCTTGATTCACGGAGCGCACGAGACCAAGCGTCGTCGCGTGCGTGAGCTGGTACGCGGGGCGCGGCGACGCGGTATGCGGGTTTGTGCCGACGGCGAGGGTTACTGGCTGGCGAGAGACCCCGAGGAGTGGCAGGCGTACATCGCGTGCAAGAAGTCGGGAGCGAAGTTCGAGTTCAAACAGATCGGCGACTGGACCCGCGCCGCCACGGATGTCGGCAACGAGCAGGGCAAGCTGTTCGCGGGGACAACCTCGAACGGGGAGTGCTTTACGCGATGACCGAAGACCAGACGGCGCAGAACGCAGCGAGTGATCGATGGGCGGAAATGCTCGCAAGAGCGGCGACGCTGGAGGGGAAGATCGACGTGGCGACGGCCCGCTTCGACGCCGCGTCTGATCGATGGAACCAGGCCAGCGGAAAGCTGTTTGATTTCAAGGACGGACACGAGACGCGCCTTGCGAACATCGAGCGTGACTACGTGAGTAGAGAGCAGTTCGAGCGGCACGAAGATCGTCTTGAAAGACGGCTGGAGGCGTTCGAGAGAAATCAGGAAAAACTCAAGAACGCCGTCGTTAGAATCTTGGCATACGGCGGGACGATCGTAACCGCCGCGAACGTGGCATTGACGGTTTGGCGGACGATGCGATGAGCCTGACGCAGCAACTGGTCAACGTGAGCGATCAACTGGCGGCAAAGCTCGCCGAGGCGCGGAGAATCCGCAGCCGGCTGATCTCCGCGACCGAGGACTTCGTCACGCCCGAAAGGCTAGCGGACGCCGACATGGACGAATTCGGCATCGAGTACGCGCGGATGAGCGAGCTGAAGGCGGAGGTGGTGGCGTTGCTAAAGAAGCGCCGTGAGCTGAGCCAGGGTGTGGCGAGAGAGCGATGAATGTCCGAGTCGAAGCGAAAACCCAAGGGTGTGACGCTCAACGAGCTGGCGGCTCCGATCCGTGCGGACATCTTGAACGCAATCGACAGTGCCGCCGACGAGAGTGCCCAGGCGATCTACGACCGGTTCGGTCTGTCTCAACGAGACGTGAATATCTCATGGTTTCGCAGGCACGTTTCGGAGCGTCGCCGTCAGCCCGACTTCACGCCGCAACCGGTCAGCGACGAGGTGCCGTCGTGGATCGATCTCGACAAGATGATGCGAGCCTCGATCGCGGAGCGGGTGCGGGGCGGCGACGTGAAGGTCTACGAATTCGCGGCGGTGCTGAAGCGCTGCTTCGAGGAGAGGTTGGTCCGGCTCAAGGAAGAGCAGGCCGAACAGGAGGCGACGAAATTCAAGGAATGGGAGCGCAAGCGCGACGCGGAGCTGGCCAGCCAGCACAAGGAAGCGGAGCGAAGCATGCGCGAGAGCGGATTGAGCGATGAAGCGATCACACGCATTCACGGCATTTATGGCATCGGTTCTGGCCATGTCGACGGCTGATCGAAGCGTCGTCAAGGCGGCGTCGAACGCGCCTCCCGTCCCGCTGCACGCTTTCCAGAAGCGGATCGTGGAGTCACCCGCTCGGTTCTTGCACGCGTGCATCACGCGGCAGGGCGGCAAGAGTTTTTGCATGTCGCTGCGGCGAGTGCTGCGCGGCATGAAGCGGAGGCGCAACCAAGTTTTTCTGTCCGGCAGTGAGCAGCAGAGCCGCGAACTGATGGAGATCACGGCCAAGCACGTCAAGGCCATGCAGATCGCCACGGAGTGGTCGGAGGGCGAGTTCTACAGCCCGCTGGACAACGTGAAATTCTCCAAGCTGGAAATCAGGATTCCCGAAGCGGGCATGCGGATCATCGGCCTGCCGGCGAACCCTGACACGGCTCGTGGATTCGGTGGTGACCTGCTGCTCGACGAGTTCAGCGTTCACAAACGCAGCCAGGCGATTTGGGCCGCAGCCTTTCCGATCGCCACGCGCAACCGGGGCGAGATCGACGTGGCCGGAACGCCCAAGGGCAAGAACAACATGTTCTACAAGCTGATGTCGAACGCGAAGTTCGAGCATCACAAGATCAACATCTACGACGCCGTGGCGCAGGGGATGGATCTGGGCGGCGACACCATTGAAGACCTTCGCCAGGCGCTGGGCGACGAGCAGATTTGGCGACAGGAATACGAGTGCGAGTTCGTTGACGAGGCTACGGCGTTCCTCACGTGGGAGCAGATCGTGGCGTGTGAGGATCCTCAGCTCTCCAAGTCGCCGGACTGGGCGTACCTCGAAGCGTGCAAGAACGACCTATACGTCGGCATCGACGTGGGGCGTTACCACGACTGGACGGTGATCTGGATCGTGGAGCGTGTCGGTGGCCGGCTGGTGACGCGCGGTGTGATCGAGATTCAAAACTCCACGTTCGCGAAACAAGAAGAGGTGATCTGGCGCGTGCTGGCTCTGCGTTGCATGCGGCGAGCCTGCATGGACAAGACGGGCTTGGGCATGCAGATGGCCGAACGGGCCGCGACCGAGTTTGGCGAACATCGCGTGGAGGGGGTTTCGTTCACGCAGGCATCGAAAGAGGAGCTGGCCGGCGGGCTGCGCATCAAGGTCGAGGATCGCTCGGTCGTCATCCCGGCCGACGACAAGATCCGCAACGACCTGCACTCCATTGAAAAACAGGTGACGGCGGCGGGCAACATTCGCTACGTCGCGGATCACAGCAAGGACGGCCACGCCGACCGCTTCTGGGCGGCGGCACTGGCCGTCCACGCGGCGGGAAATCCATCCGGTCCGGCTGAGATGTTCAGCGCCGGACCACTCCGCTTTGGCAAGACGAGGGGGATCTGGTGATCGGCGGCCTGAAGCAACGCATCGGGGCGGCACTGGTCAGCGCGGGCAATGTGCTCGCGCGTCGCCCCGTGCCGCCGCAGGGGCGCCTCCTGAAATACCAGTCGTCCGACTACCGGCGGGACAGCGTTTCGGATGGGCTCACGCCAAAGAAGGCACGCAGCGTTCTGCTGGCTGCCGACGGCGGCGACCTGTCTGAAGCGATGCGTCTGTTCAGCGAGATGGAGGACAAGGACGCCCGGCTGCAGAGTGTCTTGAGCACGCGACGACTGACATTGACCGGCATGGACTGGGAAGTCGTCAGTGCCGCCGAGCTCGAAAAAGGCATCGTCGACAAAGTGTTGGCCGACGAGTCGGCGGCGTTTTGCCGCGACCGGCTCAGCGGATTGCACGACTTCGATCAGGCCTTGACCGATCTGGCGCTGGCCATCGGCCCCGGCCTGGCGGCGTTGGCCCTGGTGTGGAACGGCAACAAGCTGGTGGCCATCGATCCGGTTCCGGAGATGCGCCCGTTCATCGACTTCAATCGCGACAAGCGCGTCCGCATCGCCCGCACGCAGGGAGATCGGGAGGGGTTTCTCGGCGTGCCGCCGAACTTCGTGGTCCACATGCCGCACGCCCGGCACGGCCTGCCCATGCGCGGTTCGCTGATGCGGTCCATCGTTCTGATCTACCTGATCCGCAACTACGCCATCAAGGACTGGGCGGTCTTCAGCGAAGTGTTCGGCATGCCGGTTCGGATCGGGCGCTACGATCCCAGTGCCACGCCGGAAGAAAAAACCGAAATGCTCGAAATGCTCCAAACCCTCGGCACGGACGCGGTGGGCATCTTCTCGAAGAGCATGGACCTGGAGTTCAAGGAAGCCGGCGACCGTCGCGGCGCGCCCTTTGAGGGCATGATCAATTGGGCGGCGCGTGAGATCGCCGTGGCCGTGCTGGGTCAGAACATGACCACCGACAACACCGGCGCGACGGGGTCGCTGGCCGCCGCCGAGGTGCAGGACCGCGTGCGCGAGGATTTGCTGGAAGCCGACATGAAGGCCGAGGCCCGCACGGTGCGCAACCAGATCCTGGCGCCGATGGTGGAGTACGGGTTCACGCTTACCGCCGCCGCGCCGGTGCCGCACTTCCGCCGCAAGTCCCGCGAGGTCATCGACCGCATTCAGGAAGGCAACGTGCTCGACACGGCGATCAACCGCCTGGGGCTGCATGTGCCGAAGAGCTACGCCTACGAGCAACTGGGCATCGCCCTGCCGCCCGGCGTCAAAGGCACCGATTTCGTCGAAAAGCAAGAGTCGGCGACCCCGTTTCCGCCCTCGCCGTTCGGAGGGGCAGTGTGATGAGCGAGGTTCGCACACATCGCCGCGCGGAACAGTTGACGTTGGGCATGGCCGACGCCCGCGCCGAGCGATCGGCAGGGCTGTACCGCGACAAGGTCGTGACGCCACTACGCGGGCTGGTCGACGCCGTCGACGAGAGCGGCGGCGACGTGGCGGACGCGCGGCGACTGCTGGAGTCGATGGGCGCCGACGTGCTGGAGTCGTTCGACAACGATGGGCTGGCGGAGGAGTTCGAGGCCCACGTGACGCAGTCGATGGCGGTGGGGGCGGCGACGGCTCCCGTCGTGAAGGGATCGAGGTAATGGATGCCGGTCAGTGTTTTGACAACCGACGACTTCAAGCCCAAGGGGCTACTGGAGGCACGGCGTATCTTCGAGCGGAAAGCCGTTTTGTCTTCCGAGAAGTTCGCCGCGCTGAGCCACGAGCAACGGGCACTGGCATTCAGCGTGTGGCAGGTCAACGAAGCCAAGCTGATTCAACGGGTGCGCAATTCGATTCGCATGGTGATCGACGGTCGCAAGACGTATCGCGAGATGCGAAACGAGCTGCAGAAGCTGCTGGGCTTGGACGGCTTCAGCCCCGGCGTGATGCAGCGTATCCGCATCCTTTACCGCCAGAACGCACTGACCGCCTACAGCGTGGCGCGGCGTGCCGTGCTCGAGGAACCGGTGGTGCGCGAGGCGTTCCCGTTCTGGCAGTACAAAACCGTGGGCGACGGGTCGCCCGGCAAGTTCGGCGTGCGGCGCGATCATGCGGCGCTACACGACAAGGTGTTTCGCATCGACGATCCCATCTGGCGAACCATTTATCCGCCGTGGGGATGGGGATGCCGGTGCTTTGTCATCCCGCTCACGCCGGGCATGGTGAAATCGCAGAGACTGAGCATCGCGGACGGCGGTTCGCAGGGCGCCTCGCCGGAAGAAACGATTCGCTCACCCAGCGCGCTGTTCGATCGGGACACGTTCGACACCAGCGACCTGGACGCGGACCTGCGGGCATCTCTGAAACGGCTGCACGCGGAATTAGGAGTGACGTAAATGAAACGCATTGACGCCAACCTGGTCACTTGCCGGGCGGGGCTCATCGAGGCCACCGACCACGTGCCCACTCGGCTTCTGCTGGTAGCGGACGGCAACGTGGTCAGCGTGAATGGCGACTTCGTTTTGGACGCCGAGGGCGCCGCCGAGGCCATTCGCCAGTTCAACGCCCACTCCGCCGACCTGGTGTTCGACTACGAGCACCAAACGCTGGGCGGCCAATATGCATCGCCGGACGGCAAGGCCAAAGCCGCCGGCTGGATCACGAATATGGAGTACGAGCCGGGGCGCGGTCTGTTCGTCACCGTGCGATGGACCGCGGAAGCCGAAAACCTCATCGCCTGCGAGGAGTACCGTTACTTCTCACCGGTGGCACTGGTCCGCAAGGACGACAAGAGAATGATCGGGCTGCACAGTGTGGCCCTCACCAATAAACCCGCCATTGTGCGATCGAAGCCCATCGTGGCGACGGTCAACGCCGATGGCATTGTCGGAGAAATTGACATGAACGATGACGGATCAACCGCCACGCCCACGGCGCCGACGCTCGAAGACCTGGTCGCGGAGCTCAAGACGGTGCTGGGCATGGAAGAGGGCGACGCGATCGCGGTGGTTCAGGCGGCGCTCGCCAAACTCAAAGAGGCGGAGGCGTCGCCCGCAGAAGAAGGGGCGGAAGCCGTGCCAGCCAGCATGGCCAAGGCGCTGGCCCTCAAGGACGGCGCCAAGATGGCCGACGCAGTGGCGGCCATCAGCAAGCTGACCACGACCAGCGGCGGAGACGCCGACGTCGTTGCCCTGAAGCATCAGGTGTCCCAGGCGGACGAACAGATCAAGGTGCTTTCCGAGAAGGTCGCCACGGAGCGCAAGGCGCGGCAGGCGATGGAGGCCGAGCGCGTGGTGAACGCCGACCAGCACAAGGGCAAGATGGCCGCCTCCGAGGTGGCGATCCACATCAACAAGCTCAAGAAAGCCGAGAACTTCGACGCGGCGGTCAAGGAATTCGGGGCGCTCATGGACACCCGTCCGGTGGTGCTCAACCAGAGTCACCTGCCCAGCGTCGTCGGGGACGCCGGCGGCGAGGGCCGCGAGGCGATCATTCTGTCCAGCGCCAAAGATTTCGACCGGGGCAAGGCTTCGGGCGACATCGCGCTGTCCACGAAGGAACAGTGGGTCAACGGCGCCCTGCGTCGCAAGGCGCACAAGTCGCTCGCGACCGACGAGGTCACTAAGTACTGCTGACGTTTCAACGGAAAACCCACTCACCGCAGGGTGAGCCACACGGATTGACATGGAGGTCTAAATCATGACGGCACTCGCCGCTAACAAGGTCATCAAACGCATCGGCGACGAAACGCTGCGCGAGTTCGCAGTGGAGGCCAGCGCTCACATCTACGAGGGCGCGTTCGTCGGCATTCACCCGGTCACCGGGTACGCCCGGCCGTTCGAGCCGTGCGACCTGTTCGCCGGAACGGCGCGGAACGAAGCCAACAACACCACCGGCGCCGCCGGCAGTCTGCTGTCCGGCGCCACCACCACCGGTGTGGTGATGGTTGAAGTGGCCGGCCTGCTGGTTCACGCCCTGACGGGCGTTTCGCTGTACGACGTGGGCCGCGCGGTCTACGCCACGGACGACAACGTGCTGTCGTTCACTGGCCACCCCGATGGGTTCGTGGGTCGCGTGATCCACAAGGACGCCGCCAACGTTGCCGTGGTGCAGTTGCGTCGCCCGTTCGAGCGTCCCAACGCCGGCGACACCGGGAGCAAGGAGCAAATCTTCGACGGCAGCAAGCTGATTACGCCGACCGGCGCCGTCGCCGGTCCAAAGTATGGCCAGGGGCACGTTCTGCAGAGCTCGCTCGGACTGGGCGTATACAACAGCGTTGCCTACGCCTCGCTACAGTTCGACGCGGTGGCGGAGATCGCCCAGGCGTCGGTGGAGACCGACGCGGTGTTCGACATCGCCAACGGCATCACCTTCGACGCCGATCTGTATATCAACGGCATCGGCGACCACGCGGCGCTGGACTTCGACTGGGGCCTAGCCAACGTGCTCGACGCCACGACGCGGGCCGACCTGGACGACGGCACGCTGACCAAGCACTGCCGCTTCCACATGGACGGCGCGGTCGCGAACATTCTGGCCGAGTCGGACGACAACGGGACCGACGTGGCTGCCGTCGACACAACCATCGACAACGATACGGCCACGTCCAAAAACTTCATCATCCTGGCCCGCAAGACCGGAGTCTGCGAGCTCTACATCGAAAAGGCCCGCGTGCTGGCCGCGACCGCGTTCGGGATCGGATCGGCGTCGGCGCTCTTCGCGGGATTCGTGAACCTGGAGAAAATCAGCAACGACACCGTCGCCGTTGCTCGCCTGCTTCGGATGCGCACCGCCGGCGCGTAGCCCGGTCGAGCAAGGTTCGGACGAACGGACCCAGATACAGACATGGAGGTCTGAAGATTATGACTACTGTTGGAAACGAAATGAAAGAAACCGACGTCCGGACCATTTTTGAGGACCGGATGGATCGTGCCCCCAAACACTGGGAGAAGCTGTGCGAAACGGTCAAGAGTATGACCCAGGTGGAGCGTTACCGCTGGCTGGGGGCGTTGCCCATGATGCGGCGCTTCGGCACCGGCCTCGTGGTCGAGGGCGCCATGCGTCACGAGTACGACGTGGCCAGTGAGCTCTACGCCGCCGCAGTCGAAATCCCCCGCACCGAAATGGAGGACGATCAGACCGGCTCGCTGCAGCGCTACATCACCGCTCTGGCGGCGCGGGCCGGGCAACACCGCGACCTGCTCATCGCCGGGCTGCTGACCAACGGGGGCACGGCCGGTTTCGTGGGCTACGACGGCAAGACGTTCTTCGCGTCCGATCACGAGTCGGGCGAGAGCGGTGCGCAGGACAACACCACCACGTCGGCCACGGCCGACGACGACATCGACCTGTTCACCGTGGCGGAGGGCAAGCTGGCGCTTCGCACGATGGCGGCGCGGATGGCCGAGTTTGTCGACGACAAGGGTCAGCCGATCTACCTCACCGCCGAAACGGGCATGACCATCGTCTGCCCGTTCGCGCAAGTGAAGACGTGGCAGGAGATCGTCACGTCGATCCAGATCGATGGCACCACCAACGTCTTCCGCTCCGACGCGGACGTGATCTCGCTGCCGCTGCTCACTTCGGGCAAGACGTACCTGCTCAAGACCGACGAGTTCATCCGCCCGTTCGTCCACCAGGATCGAATGCCCGTCACCCTGGAGCAGACCGGCGAGGGCGGCGACGAGTGGATCAAACGCGAGACCAAGATCTACAAGGCCCGTGGCCGTTACACGCTGGCCTACGGCGAGTGGAAGTTCGCCATCGAGCACACCTGGACGACGTAGGCCAGGGGCAAGGTGGAGCCTTGATCACGGAGTGCAACCATGACGAAAGCCAAATCGAAAAAACCCGACCCGTTCGCCGACATGAAGCCGCCGGGGCAGCCGGTGAAACCGAGGCCGTCGCCTCTGCCCAATCCGGCAAAGCCGAAAGCGTCGGAAGAGTCGGGCGACGGGTTCAAAACGTCTGATCGTCGCGGCCTGAAGAATCTCTGATGGCGTACACGGTCAACCAGCAACTGATCGACCGGGTGGGCACGGAGGTGGCGGCGCGGCTGACCACCGACAGTGGCGGCGTGCCCGACGACGACAAGGTAACGGCGGCACGCGCCGGCGCGGAGGGAGAGGTTAACGCCTACCTCGCTCCGCGCTGGCAGACGCCGGTGGACCTGAGCGTCAACGCCGAGACCAGTCAGGCCATCACCCGGATGGTTCTGGACTTGGGTGAGTACGCTTTGAAGTCGCTTCGACAGCCCGTCGACGAGGGATCGGTGCGACTTCGCACCGACGCAATCAAGTTTCTCAAAGACCTGCGTGACGGGACGGCGGCGCTGCCCGGTTTGGTGGCTCTGGCGTCACCCACGTCGCAAGGCACGGGTGCCGAGGTGTCGGGCTCAACGCGGATCTTCTCGCGAGGTTCGATGGACGGGTTTTGAATTAAGGGATCGAGGGTTTCAGCGTGGCGTTCGCAGTTCGACAGACATTGCAGATGAGCGGCGACTCGTTCAAGCGTGTGGCGGAGCGACAGGTCGACTTGCGCCCGCTCATGCGCGTGGTCGGCGTCTACATGATGTCTCGCGGCTTGCAGCGACTGGTGGCACAGGTGCAGCCCGGCCAAGTGCGGTCACCAGGGCTGCGTCAGTCGCTGATGGTCAGCGGCGGCGGAAGCGGCGGTGTCGCCGGAAAAACCATTTTCAATGTCGACGCGCAGGGCGTGACGGTGGGATCCAGAATGCGCCACGCGGCGATCATGCAGCATGGCGGGACCATCCTGCCAAAATCGGGCAAGTCCCTGGCCATCCCAAAGGACGACCGCTTGGCTCGCGACGAGATATGGCCGCGCGACCTGGATCCGGGGCGCGACAAGCTGACGTTCATTCCGGCCAAACGCAAGGGCGGCGGCGTGATCGGGTTTTTGGTGGACAAGGACGGCGACATGGGCTTCGGCGAGGGGTCGGTATTGTACATGCTAGTTCGCCGCTCTCGGCAACGGGCGCGGCCTTACCTGTTCTTCGATGCCGAAGACGAACAGTGGGTCGGTGACGCGACGGTGCGTTATCTGGAAACGGGAAGAGTGTAGATGCCCAGCGACGCATCTATTGCGAGTCAAGTGGAAGAGTGGGCGGTGGCCACGCTGACGACCGCCAACAACGCCGACAAACCATTCAAGGTGATCGAACAGTACGATGGAACGGTCGATAATGCCGGCTCGCGCATCGCCGAAGAGATCGTGTCGGCCAGCCGCAACCCGCTCGCGCAGGTGTTTATGCTCAACTCCTTCATGCGCGAGCAAGGTGACCAGAATGATGATCGACTCTTCAACCTGTTTGTGTTCATCGGCGTGCGCAACGTGCGCGGCGGCAAGCAGTCGCGATGTGGCGACGGCGACACGATCGGAATCCATCGTGCGATGGAGTTCGTAGCCGACGCCCTGGACGGCGGCAATCCAGGCAAAAGCGATCCGGGCGGTGTGCGCAAAGCGGTGAAGGTGAAGAATCCGGAGGGGAACATTTTGTTTGAACAGAAGACGTTGTACGTCGCGACCGTGCGGTTCACGGTGCGGGCCACGCTCGCGGGTGTTTGATAGGAGTTAATTATGCCAGCCCCTCCCAATACGCGAATCTATGACGCCCAGGGCGTCATAAGTAAGGGCATCTCCGTCGGCGGGCACAACCGCATCACCGTCACGGATGGATTCGATAGCGTGTCGCGCACTCGCTTCGACGGGCGTCAGGGCACGCACGCGGTGAACAAGCTGGGGAAGTTCGTGCGCTTCACACAAACGTGCATGGATCCCACCAAAGCGTTGACCCTGGTCAACGAGGCACCGTCGGACGCCGCCGACTTCCTCACGTACTACGTCGCGAAAGACGGCACCAGTCCAACGGCCTTTGTGAAGCACACCCTGCTCCGCCCGCGCTACACCAGCCTGTCTATCCGCATCCCCGAGAGCGGACCCGCCACGATGGAACTCGCCGGCGAATGTCTGTGGCTGCTGGAGAACGGTGTCGCGGCTGCGGAGTTTCATGAAGTCCATGCCACGACGGACGCGGTAGCGCAAGCCACGGTGGACGGCGACTTGTCGAGTCCGGAGATCATCGAGGAGCTCAAAACCGTCACGCTGGCGGCGCTGACGCTGCAGCACCGCAGCAGCCTCAACATTCGCATCGACGGACAGGTGCGCCGCGATCGCAACCCCGGTTTCGCCGGCCCGGATTCCATCATCTGGATCCCCGACACGGTGCGCTTCGATCTGACGACCAAGGACGGCGGGTTCAGCGACGACGGAACCAAGACCAGTCAGCAGGATCTGCTGGACGCGGCGGCGGCCAGTCTGGTGGCGACGGTGGGCAAGGTGAACGGAGCGGACGATCGCGTTTTCACGCTCTTCAACGCCAAGTTCACCGAGGCGAGCGGCGAATTCCCGTTCGACAATTACGGCACCTTCACGCCGAACGGGGAATGCGAGTGGATGTCCGCAGACGGTACCACGTTCTACACGTTGGGCGGGTCCGATCCCATCATGACCATCGGAACCTAATCGCGAAAGGAATCTTGCGATGAGTTTTACACACACTGTTACGCAAACCTGGTCGGGCGACGCGCGTACACTGGTGTCCAGCAAAACCTACACCGGTGCGGCAAAACAGAGCATCGCCGAGAGCGTTCCCGACTCCAGCACAGACATGCCGGTGGCGTTGACGATCGACGTGAGCACCATCAAATCGATCTTCATTCTGTCCAGCACGGATCTGACGCTGGAGACCAACGACGGCACGACTCCCGCCGACACCATTAACCTGAAAGCGGGCGTGGCGTACATGTGGAATACAGACTCGGCCGACGCGCTGAAGCTCACTACCGACGTGACGGGGCTGTTCTTAACCAATGCCAGCGGTGCGGCGGCGACGTTCGCGTTGGAAGTCATCTTTGACCCAACCCCGTAGGTTGATTGGCGAATAGCGGATTCATGGCTAAGCAAGATCTGACACAGAAATTCAAGACTGAAGGTGCCGAGGAGGCGGCGCGGAAGATCCAGTCGCTGGAGGAAGCACAGAAAGCCTATCGGCTGGAGGCCGAGAAGGGCGCTCGGCTCATGGTCCAGCCCGGCGCTTCCGCCAAACAGATCGCCGCCCAGAAGACGGCCGTTGACAAAGCCGCCGTGAGCGTAAGAAAGCTCGGCGGCGACGTGTCGGCTACGTCGCTCGATTTCTCCGGCCTCGCAGCGGTGGCCAGTGCCCTCAGTCCGCGATTGGGCATCATCGCTCAGGTCATGCAGGGCGTGGCCAGGTCGGCGGGCGACCTCGGCGAGATGGAACTGGCCGCCTTGTTTCGGACGTTCACCAAGTCGGCGGGCGAATACGCTGGGGCACTCAAGCTTCTGGGCGCCGGCGGGGCGGCGTTCGCGGGCATCGGGCTGGTGGCCAAGCAGTGGAAGTTACTCGGGGAGGCCGAAAAGCGGGCGACCGAGGAACTCGAAAAGTTCGCCGAGCAGAACCGTCGCGTCCTTGACCAAAACAAGGACTTCGACCAACGCTTCGCCGGGGCGGTGGCCGGCGGTGCGGTGGCGCCGGGCGACGAGAAGAGCCGGGCCAAGAAGAAGAGCAAGTTCGACGGCCTGGTCAGTCAGGGAGTCCCCGAGGATCTGGCCTTCGACATTTCGACCGGCCAGAAGGGATTGAGCAAGTCGCAGAAGGATTTTTTCGAGAGCAATAGTTTCCGCGGACAGCGGGGGCAGATCGCCGAGGACCTGGAGCGTGGCACACTGACCACGGATCAGATCGAGGCCATCGCCAAGCAGCTTAATCTGGAGACAGAAGACGTCGAGGCCCGCGTGAAGGATGCGCGGACACTGATAGGCGGTGGCGAAATCGACACCGGCTTCGGCGACGATTTCAGCGACTTCTTCACGGGTGCCGACAAGGGCGCAGAGCTTGAAGCCGAGGCGCGTGAGGTGTTGGGCGCCGTCGGGAAGGCGTCTGTGACGCTGGAGCGAGATCGCGAATCCGGCGCGGATTTCAACAAGCTTGGCATCGGCACGGTCATGAACGAGGGGATCGACGCGACGCGAGAACTGGCCGCGTTCGTCAAGGAGGCCGGTGCGGACCTTGTTGAGGGCGCAAAGATGTCGCTGCAAAGCAGCAGGAAGGTGGCGGCGCTCATGGAGCGCGGGGCGAAGTCCAGCAGCGAAGCCGCCGACCGCACCGCACGGCAGGTGGTGCAGATCGCGCCCACGCAGCCAGCGGACCTGGCGGAGACGACGTAGACCATGCCATCGATCATCCAATTCGGCGACGGAACTCCGGTTGCAGAGCTCGACTTCGGACTCCCCGGCGGCGTGCTGCATTCTTTATGGCCAACCAACGGGGCGTATACCACGATGGAAATCGCCGAGGGGGAATTAAAGGCGGCGGTGCAGGACGCGGCCATGCCGGACATCAACATCGTCGCCACGCAGCGCGGTGGTTTTCACGGGCAAGTGCTGGCGGTCAGCGGAACGATCAACGCGAAAGACCACGCCACGATGAACACCATCATCAGCAACATACGTGCGCGGGAGTTCAGCCCGGACCTGATGATCCCTACGGTTTTGAATAACAACACCACCGGCGAAACGCTAAGCGAAGTGACGCTGCGGAGGTTTCGGCCGACGGCCCGTCGCGTGGCGGCTGGCGGCACGATCGTCATGGACTACCGCTTCGAGTTTCACATTCATCGAAGGCCGATCGTATGAGCGGCGAAAACGCAAGAGGATCGCAGGATACCGGTATCATTAACGACGCCGAAGTGCAGGGTGTGCCCGAGAGCTTCCAGTACGCGACACTACCGATCACTGTGCTGCAAGAGCGTGAAGACGGAGACGGCTTCGAGGAAGTTGGGGATATCTTTCGTGCTCAGGACGTGACCCGCGGAATTGGCGACGCGGTGGACGTGTGTAATTTTCTGTTCGGCTTTCACGAACTTGCCGAACCCATGCGCGGCGATGGCGGATCCTTCCAGCCCGACTATCTGGCGCGGGCCGTCGCTCGGTTGTCTCCCGACAGGTTGATTCGCGTGCTGGTGTCGCACGCCGACCCGGCTTTCAGTAAGTGCTTGTTCGAGGGTTACGTGGCGACGGCCACGGTGACTTGGTCGAGTTCGCCGGAGTCCCACAATCAGGGAATTCATTTCGCATGCGACTCGATCCTGTCGCGTTGGCGCACCGATATCGAAGCCCAGGTCATCGGCCGCTGGGTGCATGGCAATCTGCCCGACCCTCCGGAGTTCATCGAGGAGAACCTGCGCCTAATCGAGAACCAGCCCTGCGTCTTTAACGAAGGCGGCGAACCCAACTGCAGCCCGCACCCGTTCGAGGTGACAATACCCTTCGACGACGGCGAAGTCACCGTGCCGTTGTACGTGTTCGCACCGCGCGACATGGCGATGCTCGGTCCGGTCTACGACGAGCAGCCGCCGATTCCCTGGACCTTCGCCCGCGCCGTGTTCTACCTGATATACATGTACGGTCGGCGGGCCTACCCCAACCCCACGGATTTGCCGCCCATCGGCCTGCCCCGAGGCCTGCTGGATAAGCTGGCGGACGGTCTGATCGACATGGAGCCGGTCGATGATCCGTTGGTCATCGAAGATCCGCTGGAACGTGCTCTGCTGCTGGCGCCCAAGGGTCTGCAGACCGACCGCACCAGCCTGCTGGAGGCACTGAGCATGCTGTCGTCGGCGGGCGATCTGCACTTCCACGTCGACCACGACATCGACGGCGGCGACGTCCTCGCGTCCGACTACGTTAAGAGTTCGATCAACATTTGGGCCACCGGCCAGACCTTCAAAAACACCATCCGGATCAGGCGGGGCGTGCCCCGTCTGGAGCCGCCGACCAGTCCGCAGCTCGCCCTGGCTGAGAACAAGCACATGTCGGCGGACCTGACGTACGACAGCCGTAGCGTGACCAACGCCCCGCTGGTGGTCGGCGGCGAGAAGCGCTACGAGGTGACGGTCGAGTTGGTTCCTGGCTGGCTGATTCACGAGAACCTCGACGACGTGGAAGAGGATGACTGGGCGGACGCCCGGGCCTTCTGGGAGTTACCGCCGCTCTGGCGGGAGGAGGCCGTCCCGCCCCACCTGCGCAAGTATCTGCTCGGCGACGTAAACCACGCCGAGGTGGCCGACGTAGGGCGATTGTGGGTGTTGAACGAGGCGGGGCGCTATCAGGACGAAGACGCCTTCGGCAACCCGCTGTACGCCAGGGAGCTCGGACCGCCGCATGACGCTGCGGCTTACGCGCCCTTCGACTTCTCGTATGCCGGCATCGTGGACTACAAATTGCAGGAGGGCGAGGAGGAGCCGGTGCCGGTCGGCCTGGAAGAAGAGCGGTGGGCACGCGTGCCAAGGCCGTTGCGCGACCCGCTGACGCATCTGCCTGAAGAGCGGGTGCCGCCGCGCGTAGACGCGAGCTTCGACGATGGGGCCACCTGGGAAACCGTCGATGTGCCGGTGCATATCGCTGAAAAAGAAGCGGCCATCGTCTTCACGCCAACGTCGCCGTTGGAAGTGCATTCGGCGGCCGGGGGACCGTTCGGCGACAACATGTTCTTCGCCATCATCGAGCGGCGCTTTCGCGTGCGAGTCAGCGGCGTGGTGATCGGCGACGACTTCCTGATCCCGCGCCGTTCGGTCGCAGCCGTCGTGCCGGGCTCGCCGATGTCGCAGACCATGTCGCGCGTTTACGACCGGCCTAATTTCGAGCAGTGGCTGCGCCTCGAGGCGGGTTCGGTGCTGTCCACCCCGCCCATCCCGCTGGTCGACCCCGGCGGCGAGGAGCGGCGCGAACTGCTGGCCGCCGACACCTGGCGCAAAGCCGTGGGACGTCGCATGGGCGATCGGCAGGTTTCCGGCCGGGCCTCCACGCCCTGGCTCGATACCACCGTGGAGATCAGCTTCCGCGTGAGTTCCGTCGACGGCGTAGGGCTTTCGACGCAGCGTCGAAGCGACCCCGAGCCGGTGTTTCCGCAAATAGTGGCCATCAGGCATCGACTGGTACATCCCCAAGAAACCACGTTCACCATCGGCGACTTCCGTCATGAGCCGAACATCCCGCAGGAGGCCGAACAGTGATCACCGTGCTGGTTCCGATCGCGGCTGGGCTGCTGCCTGGAGATGCGTTGACAGCCGTGGGAAACTTCGGGGCGTCGCTCTCCTCCGAGAAGGCCGTTCACCAGCGGCGCGTCCCGGTGTTCGATCGGTACGTGAAGCGCGCCGGGTTTCTGGTGGACAACTGGCTTGAGAGCCCGTTTCTGGACGGTGATCCCGGCGGTGGATTTTTGGAAGACTTCTGGATTGAGAGCCCGTTCCTTGAACCGGAGCATTTGGTCCGCGTCGAGCTACGCGACGTGTACGGCTACGGCCCGTTCGCCCTGGCCATTGTTCCGGAGGACGCGGTCGGACAGTCCTCTGTCGCGCCGCCGACCGCGTCGGTGATTTTCGTGGCCGAGCCGCCGCTGCCGCTCGCGCGGCATGCGTTCTCGGCGTTCAACGCCGGCGACGGCACGGTGACGTTCGCGCTCACGCATGGCAACGCAGGAGGATAACGCATGGCCGACACTTACCCGATTCAACTCTATCAGGCCGACGCCGTGATTCTGTCGCTCAACGGAACGATCGACGCCGCGACCGGCGTCGAGCTCGTGGACAAGGGCGTGAACGCGTCGTCGTCGCCGACGCTGCAGGTGCGCTTACATCGGGTGTTCTATCGGCTGGCCGAATTGCTGGGCGTTCACAATCAAGGCCGCGTCGTCGAAACCGGCGCCCTGGCGGTCGGCGTATTTCCCATCGACTACCGATTGGCCAACACCGAGAAACACTACGCCGGATCCACCGCTCAGGTGGTCATCGACAACGACACCAACTACGTCTACGTCGATTCGTCGAACGCTTTGGTCATCAACGTCACAGGCTTTCCCGTCGATCCCACGACGTACCTGCCACTCGCCGAGGTCGTCGCGGTCAACGGCGTGCTGACGTTCACTGATCGTCGGCACTGGGTGGCCTGGACCGTTGCGCAACCGGCGGGAACTTACGCTACGGCGGCCCTGGACAATCTCGCGTCGGTCGACATCAACGCCTCGCTGCTGGTGGACACCGACAACACCTACGACTTGGGCAGCGCCGCCAAGGCCTGGCGCATCGCGTACATCGCCTCGCAAATCATCTGCAAGAAGGCCGGCGGCAATGTGACCATCGACTTCACCGACCCGGCGGCGCCCTTCACGCTCACCGTGCCCGACGCCGGCGGGGCCGACAGCTTCGCCCTGGTGGCGCTTGCTCAGACGCTGCTCAACAAGACGCTGACCTGGGAGGACCCGGCTGCCGCGCGGGCGCTGAACATTCCGGATCCCGGCGCGGATGCGGCGATCGTGATGGACGTCGCCACCCAGACGTTGACCAACAAGACGCTGACAACTCCGACCATCGGCGACCTGACCAACGCCCCGCACGACCACGCCGACGCGGCTGGCGGCGGGCTTCTCTCCGAAACCGCGTTCGGTTCGGGCAAGTACTTCCCGGTGTCGCCGTGCCCGCACTACGAGTCGGGGTCGCTCACCGTCAAGGTGCTGGACGCGGAGTACGTCGCCCCGTTCGCGTTCACGTTGCGCAGCGTGCTTGGCCGCGTCAACACGGCGCCGACCGGCGACGCCTTGATCGTCGACACCCGCATCAACGGCGCATCGATCCATGCGGCGCAGGTGGACATGGTCAACATCGCGGCAGGTGCGAATCAAGACGAGTCCGCAACGGAAGACGTCGCCGTTGCCAAGGGCGACGTGATCACGTTTGAGGTGGAGCAAATTGGAAGCGCCACCGCCGGGGCAGACCTGACGATGGTGCTCAACGGCCTCGCGGCGGCGGACACGGTGTGATGCATGGCGGTAACAGGGTTTGTCATTGCGAAGCAAGTGGACGCGGCGGCACCGTGCGGCATGCTTGCGGCGTGCTCGCCGCTGGCCAACGGCACGGGGTCGGCCGGGCGCAACGCAGTCGAGGGCGGAACCGGCGGCACGTCAGAAGTGACCAGTCAAATCGCCGCCAAAAGCGCGCAGAACTTTGCCGGTTTCGAGATCGAAGATTCGCTGGGCTTTGTCACGCCGGGCGACTGGACCGTGCGCGTCGATGTGACCACCGCCGCCGCCATGAATTGGTCGCGAGTCTACGTTTGTGTGGTGAACGCGGCCTGCTCGTCGCTCGCAACCATCGGCTCGAACGTGTCGGTCGGAATCAGCTTGTCGACCACAGGCATCAAGACTGCGACGGTGACGTGCTCGCAGTACATTCTTCAACCCGGCGAGAAAATCTACATCGTATGCGTGGCCGAAAATGGAACGTTCGGCGCGCTTTCGGTGGGTTGGACACCGAATCAAAACATCGACACGACGCTGATCCGCGGAACGGCGCGACTGCGGCGATTGATCGAGGGGTACTGATCTGATGCAAGGTGCGACTCTGCGAAAATACGGCGTTCAGGCGACGATCCCTTTCACGCTCTACACCGCCGACGGCTCTGCCGTGAAGCCCGACGCTGTTCACGCCGGCGGCGACACCAAGATCATGAAGGACGAGGGCACTGAGGCGAATACCACCAACGCCTTCGCCGACGAAGGTCAGGGCTATTCGATCGTCTTGTCGGCGGCGGAGATGCAGGCGGCACGCATCGTGATTTACATCGTGGATCAAAGCGCGACGCCGCTATGGCTGCCGACGTCGATCAACGTCGAAACGTACGGCAACGCCAGCGCGCAGCACGCCTTCGATCTAAACACGACCGGTGCGAATCAAGTGCTCGGCGCGGTCGCTGGCAGCTACGACGTCGCCGGATCGGTCGGCGAGGCTATTCTCGACGCCCAGGCGATGGGGGTCGGTAAGAAGATCGTTACGCACGACGACGGCGTGGCCAAAATCTACGACCAGGACGGCAGTACACTTCGCAAGACGTTGACCCCGACGAAGGATGTTGGGGCCAACAAGACGACGGTGACACCGACGTGATTCAAACGACCGCTCAATTCGTCGATCGCTTCCACGATCCAGTCATGCTCGGGCTCACCGCCCGCGCCTTGGCCTGGGGAACGTGGGCCACGGCGGGGCTGACCGGATTCGTGATCGTGCAAGATCAAGGCGCCGAAAAGGTGGCCGGCACGGCTCTGTTCGTGGCCGAACTCGGCAAGGCCATCGACTACGATGCGCCGATCGGCATCGGGCTGGGCACGCCGACCACGGTGACGTCGTTCAAAGGCGCCACCTTCAAACCGGACGCCTGGTACAAATTCGATGCCCGTCCCTTCAATGCCGCCGGTGTGATCGGCGACGGCCACGCATCGCCCCAAATGCTGCGAACCGACGCGACGGGCGCCTTCATCGATCCCGCCGTGCCCAACCCGCCGAGTTTTGTATCTGCGCGGCTTCGCGCCGCTGGCAAGGTGCTGGTGGCGGTCGGCTACTCGCGATTTGGGGAGACGGCATCGCCGGCAGACATGGAAGTCTACGGCAAGCAGGTGACAGATCCGGTCAACCCCGACAGCAGCGGGCTGTGGGACGCGGGAAATTTGCAGACCGACGAGGTCTCATCGCTCACCGCGATCACGGTGCCACCGGGCGCGTCGCGCATGCAGTTCAACGTGTCGGCCAAAGCCGATGCTCAGTACTGGATCTTCGGTGCGGTATTCCGCAACGCCGCCGGCGGGCGTGGCAACAACGAGTCGATCAGTAACGCCGTGTTGATCGACGCAGGAGGGGCCGCCGAGACGCCGTCCTTCAGCGTGATCTGATGGGACCGACTGGCAGGGCGATCCAGAGGCAGACGCGCATCTCACGCCCGCTCCCGGCGATGGCCACCATCAAGCCGGCGCCAAGCAGTGCTTCCGGTGGCTCCATGCTGGGCGTGGTCGTGGCGGTCTACCGCGAGCACGCGGGCAAGCTGGCAGCCGTCCGCTTGTTAAAGCCGGGGATCGACCCGCTGGAAATCGGGACGTGGGGCGTCGACGCCGAAGGGATCTTCCAAAACGCCGACATCGACGAGTGGTTCAAAGAGAAACTCGAATGCGTGTATCTGCCGCCCGGCGTCATGGTCAGGTCGGGCGTTCCCATCGAGGTGACGTTCACGCAAGCCACGCGTCCGGTGGGCATTCCGCTCTACAACATCGCAGGGTCGTACGTCCCCGGTGATCCAGAGAACCGCACCTGCGAGCCAGAAGAGGACGAACTCCTGCCCGACGCCGGTGCCGTCTGTGGCGAGCCGGACTGGTGGATTGTCATTTATGAGGATTCTCCCTGTTGCGATCCCGCGGACCCCTCGTCTCCGTGCTTCGAGGCGCCGCCCTGATGCCTGTCAACCGCACCGCCGAGTACATCGACCCCCGCGTCACCATTGACGGCGTGCCCACGCTCCGCACCCGCACCATGCAAGTCGCCGGGCAGGAGGACGGCGAGGACCGGCTGGCCAAGGGCTCGTTTTTCTTGAACCCAAATCAGGTGATCGACGGATCGCCGACGCTGCGCATGCGATCACCAGCCCAGGACGGTTCAACAGTCCGGGTGTACGGTGCCTACCTGGACGCGGCCGAACGCGTCAGGCGATGGCGAACTGGGATGCCTCCGTGCGTGCAGTGCGGATCCTACTCGTTCCCCCCCTGTATTGTTATCTCCGGGTTTCCAGGATCCATCACGGGGTACGTGCCCATGCACGATAAGTTTTTTTCCGCGGCGCGGCATTGTTCCGGCCCCAGCGTCTACCACATGCTGGGGTGCAGCGGATCCCCGCCGCTGATAACGGTTTCCTACGGGGTATTATCAATACAGATCAATCCTGTTTCTGGCACCGTCTCGTTCCAACCAAACTTGAGCCTCTATACCGCCACCGGGCAAATATCAGCTACTGGGGAATGCGTCCCTATTTCTTCGTTTGCGGGATACTGGTTCGCGCCCGAATTACAGACGTTTCCCTTGGACGACTACATTGTGGAAAACTGTGTGTTTGGGCACGGGACCCCGTCGCTATCGTTCCAGATCGGCACACTCCCAGGGGTCGTCAATAATGGCCCTTACAGCATGACGGCGCGGGCGTCCTACGGGTGCTTCGGATCACCATCAAACTTCAACATCCCTAGGATGTATAAAGGGAATTGGGGAAGCAGCTACGGCGCCACTGGTTGCATTCCGCCCGTGGATTCGTGCAGCCAGTGGTATCTTCCCATTGGGCGATGCCTGTTGCCCGGCGGCGGTTGTGCCGAAGTTCCGTCGGCGACGTGCTCCGCTCTCGGCGGCATGTGGACCGAAGGGCCGTCGTGCTGGTGAATCGTTCCCGGACATGAAGGCGTCGATTTACAACAGACAGTATCGCGGGACCGATCGCCCCGAGCGATCGGTCCCACGCGTAACCACCCGCGACGTCGTGGAGTTCGCCAAGGCCCAACTCGGCGGCAACGTCGACGACGCGACGCTCGCCCGACGCCTCGACGCCTGTCGGCGATGTGATCGCCGAGAGGGCGGCGACCCCGTCGAAGGTGCCTACTGTAACGCGTGCGTTTGCCCGAAGTGGAGGTTCGCGAAGCTGGGCAAAAAGGCCCGCAAGCGGCTGGCCCCCTGCCCGCCGGGTAGGTGGCCGAAGCCCGACTAAGAGACGAAGCCAACGGCGACCCCGTCGCCGCTTCGACCCGCTTTCGACGCCCCGTCGACGCCCCGTCGAACGCCGGTCGAGACAACCTCGATGTCCTTCCCTGAACGCCCCTCCCGGGGCGGTCAGTTGCTTCTTGCGCCCCCACCCCCGCGCAGAACCAGTGTTTTTTGCGCAGAACCTTTTGCGCCCTTAGAGTCGGCGATCCGCGCCGACGCTTCACCCTAATAACGTCATGGGTGATCTGAAAAAAATCTGAGATCGGCGTTCTTGGGGGCGTGAGGCATGGAAAAAAATGAAAACGGCGAGTATCGCAAGGCGAAAATCGAAAGTCGAAATGGGAATGGTAAAAAGAGGCACGGAGGCACGGAGGGGACAAGAACAGGGCGAGATAGCGATCAGCCCCCAGCTCTGCCGGGGGACACGGGAGCGCGGGGAGCGGCGAGATCCCTCGCTGTGCTCGGGATGACAGGGGGCTGGGGATGGTAGGGGTGGCGGACACTGCGTTGGCGTTGAAACCGCTGGAGATTGCGGTTTGAATGGAAACGCCGAGCGTGCGGTGCGTTTTGGGTAGGACAACTCTGGTCGGCAGAGCGACATGCCACTTCGTGGAATTCTATTGCGGGCGATGCTTTGGTCGCTGGGGCTGTGCGTGTTGGCGCGTCTGAATCGCAAGGTCGAGTTTTAACCGGTGATGGCTGAGTTGGTGGAGGTGGTCGTTTTCTGCCCGCGCTGCCGCAAGAAACAGCAAGTACACGTGGGCGGGTCGGCGTGCTCGGGGTGCGGGTTGCGGATCACGGTTAGCGTCGAGGAAGCGCGTTGTCCGACGTGCGAGTACTTGCTGTATGGGTTGACATCGGATCGGTGTCCTGAGTGTGGGAGTGCGATTGGTGGCGGGGTGGGTTCGGTTGCGGGGTAGAATCATTTGGCGGGATATGGCGACCCACGGATTGCAATCCGTGGGCTTTTTGCCGACGAATCGGGGTCTTGTCGAGCGTGTTCTTAGGCGAC
>ENA-ORDP01000334-ORDP01000334.1-marine-sediment-metagenome-genome-assembly--contig:-NODE-334-length-31904-cov-3.819366_pt1 | contig 31904 bp, 30 predicted proteins | sample MGYA00248627_ERZ508539 | MGnify/ENA primary metagenome ERZ508539 (study PRJEB26208, sample SAMN05571518) | marine sediment metagenome | biome: deep sea; feature: Hydrothermal vent; material... | reverse complement strand
GTTAAGCTCGTTTGCGTCGAGCAAAGTCTGTGGTTCCATAGTATTAAGTATGGACTAGAAATGCTGCTTTTCCAGCTTGGCCCGCTTTAAGGTCAGATGCAATTCCGGCGAAGTCAAAATAAAAGAATAAATTAATGATTCAATACATCCAATGAAACCACCCATGACCGGGAATATTAATCTGCTTGGTGTTGATACTGGCGGTACCTTTACCGATTTTGTGTTTTACAACGGGCAGGTGCTTGTGGTGCACAAGGTATTGTCTACTCCTGAGGCGCCAGAAAAAGCGATTCTGCAAGGGATTAAAGAGCTTCGACTTGACTTCACAAATCTCGCGATTATTCATGGATCAACAGTGGCAACCAATGCAGTGCTGGAAGGCAAGGGCGCTGAAACGCTGTATATCACCAATCGTGGCTTTGCCGATGTATTGACGATTGGGCGGCAGGCACGCAAGGCCTTGTATGATTTGCAGCCAGCGCCGGTCAAGCCTCCATTGCCGGCAACGCATTGTCTGGAAGTAGATGGCCGTTTGTCCGCAAGTGGCGAGGAGCTAATGCCGCTTGGCCAGCAGTCGGTGGCGGCCGTATGCGATGCGGTGGCGCAACTAAAGCCACAGGCTGTGGCTATCAATTTGCTATTTTCATTTATTAATGACGATCACGAGCAGACACTTGCCCGCGCGCTGCCTGAAGACCTGTTTGTGTCGCTGTCGTCGCAGGTGTTGCCTGAGTATCGCGAGTATGAACGAGGCATAACCACATGGTTGAATGCCTGGGTGGGCCCACTGGTAGAGCGTTACCTGGGCCGTTTGTGCAAAGCAGCTGCACCTGCCAGGATTGCGGTGATGCAAAGTACGGCAGGCACGGTGAGTGCAGAACAGGCTGGCCAACAGGCCGTCAACATGCTGCTATCGGGCCCGGCCGGGGGGATGGCTGGCGCACGGTTTGTTGGTCGTGAATGTGGTTTCGAACGCTTGTTAACATTTGATATGGGTGGGACCTCGACCGATGTGGCGCTGATTGATGGTGAGATCGAACTGACTACCGAAGGCTCGATAGGCGATTACCCGGTGTCGGTACCAATGGTGGATATGCACACCATCGGTGCCGGGGGTGGCTCGATAGCGCGTGTGGATGCGGGTGGTCTGTTGCAGGTTGGGCCGCAGTCGGCCGGCGCAGAGCCGGGGCCGGCCTGCTATGGGCGTGGTGGTGTGCAGGCGACCGTAACCGATGCCAATCTGGTGCTGGGGCGCATACTGGCCGAGCGGTTCCTGGGCGGCACGATGCCATTACAGAACAGTGCCGCCGAGCAGGTGGTAGCAGGCATTGCACAACAGTTGTCGACTGACCGGGCTGGTGCCGCCAGCGGTATTATTCGCGTGACCAACGAGCGCATGGTACAGGCATTACGGTTTATGTCGGTAGAGCGTGGGCTGGATCCCCGTGAATTTACCCTGATGTCATTTGGCGGTGCGGGTGGCCTGCATGTCTGCGCACTGGCCGAGGCACTGGGTATGCATACCGCTATGGTGCCGGTGCATGGTGGTGTTTTGTCAGCCCTGGGCATGTTGGCGGCACCACGCAAGCGCAACCTGTCACGCACGGTGCAAGGTCTTCTGGCTGACTGGTCTGCTGAGAAAATTCAGCAGAGTCTGGATCAGCTCACGCACCAGGCAAGCCAGGCGTTACAGCAGGAAGGGGTTGCTGCGCAGGACATAATGCGATCTGACAGCATGGACCTGCGTTACCTGGGGCAGTCCAGCACACTGGAGATTGCCTGGAGCAATACGCAAACCTGCCACAGGGCGTTTCATCAGAAGCATCGTGAGCGCTATGGTCATGCCCTGGATCAGCCGGTTGAACTGGTCAACTTGCGCACGGCGCTGACCGGGCCGGAGAACGAGCCGGTGTTGCAGCAGGCACAGACTGGCGCGCCTGCCAGTGCAGTCTGTACCGTCTCGATGGCGGGTATCGGTCAGTCCGTTCCGGTATACGAAAGAGGCCAGTTATGCCGGGATCAGCTGATCAATGGCCCGGCATTAATTACCGAAACGGTGGCCACTACCTGGCTGGCGCCGGGCTGGCGTGCGAGGGTACATAGCAACCAGAGCCTGGTGCTGAATTCCGGTAAATTGTGAATTTTGCACTTGAGTTCGCTTGCCAGCAGACCGATATAACAGGTAATGGCTGGCCTGTGTGCAGCCGTTGCTGGCCTTACAATGGTTAATTTTATTTATATATGCATGAAATATATGTAATTTTATGTATACAGGCGCATAAGGTAGAATGGTTGTTACAGGGATAGTGTAAGTTACTCGCAAGGGGTTGCGGCGCAACGCCCTATACAGGAGCACAGCAGTCAAGATGTTGAACACAATACTCGATTTTATGGCCGGTGGTTTTTTACAGTTATCCATCTGGCAACTGATTTTAACTTTTCTGGTCATGGCGCAGGTGACAATTGCAGGTGTGACCCTTTATCTGCATCGCAGTCAGGCCCATCGTGGCGTGGATATGCATCCCGTACTGAGTCATTTTTTCCGCCTCTGGCTTTGGATGAGCACTGGCATGCTGACCAAGGACTGGGTGGCCGTGCACCGCAAACACCATGCCAAGTGTGAAACTAAAGATGACCCGCATAGCCCGATGGTAGAAGGGATTAACAAAATCCTGTTTGATGGTGTTTCATTGTATAGAAAGGAAACAGAGAACCAGGAAACGTTGGAGCAGTACGGTCGTGGTACGCCGGATGACTGGGTCGAGAACAAGGTTTACAGTCGTTATAAACGCGCGGGCATCATGCTGATGTTGCTCATCAATCTGGCCCTGTTTGGTGTGGTGGGTTTGTCTATCTGGGCCTTGCAAATGATCTGGATTCCGTTCTGGGCGGCGGGTGTGATCAACGGTCTTGCGCATTTCTGGGGCTATCGTACCTTTCATACCCCGGATACGGCAACTAATCTGACGCCATTTGCATTCTGGATCGGTGGCGAAGAATTGCATAATAATCACCATGCCTTTCCGAGCTCGGCCAAGTTCTCGATCAAGCCCTGGGAGTTTGATATCGGCTGGATGTATCTACGTATCCTGTCGGCTCTGGGTCTGGCGAAGATCAAAAAGGTGGCCCCGATGCCTATTATTAACGCCAGTGATAAACACATCGATCTGGACACTTTGAAAGCGGTATTCACCAATCGCCTGCATGTGATGGCCAGCTATGCGCGCAAGGTAACCAGGCCAGTGCTGAAAGAACATAAACTATCAGCCAGTGATGCCTGTAGTTGTACCTACCGCAAGCTCAAGTCCCTGCTGGTACGTGATCAACGCATGATGGATGACAGTGCACGTAACGAACTCAATGCCGTGCTCGATAGCAGTGACCAACTGAACACGGTCTATCAGTTCCGTTTGCAATTGCAGCAGGTGTGGGAGCGCACCGCAACCAGTCACGAACATCTGGTGCAGGCATTAAAGGACTGGTGTGCACAGGCAGAGGCAACTGGTATTCAGGTGCTGGAGGATTTTGCGCAGCATTTAAGGGAATATTCCCTGCGCCCGGTTCAGCAGGCTGTCTGATCGGAGCCGTTCTCAGTACTCGTCCGAAAGGCAACTGATGGCCAAATAAAAAGACCGCCAGCTGGCGGTCTTTATTATTTTGAACCAGGAGCAGGTAAGCAGATTACTTGATCTTGGATTCCTTGTACATCACATGTTTGCGCACAACCGGATCAAATTTCTTGATTTCCATTTTGGTCGGCATGGTGCGCTTGTTTTTGGTGGTGGTGTAGAAATGGCCAGTGCCGGCACTGGACACGAGTTTGATTTTATCACGCATAATGTTTTCCTCAGACCTTCTCGCCGCGGCTGCGTAAGTCAGCCAGCACCGTATCGATGCCTTTCTTGTCGATAATACGCATGCCCTTCGCAGACAGACGCAGTTTTACATAGCGGTTTTCGCTTTCCACCCAGAAACGGTGGCTGTGCAGATTAGGCATAAAACGACGACGCGTCTTGTTGTGCGCGTGCGATACATTATTGCCGCTCATCGGGCGTTTGCCCGTCACCTGGCATACTCGTGACATCGTAACTCTCCAATTGTTTATTGCCTGCCAGATATTCCGTTCTTTATCCGGAAATTACCTGTCTGACAGGGGCAAGAGCGCGAATTATACAGATGCAGGGGGGGTGAGACAAGCGTCGAATTAGGCATCACTTAACTTAAATAGCAAAAGCAGCACACACTGTCATTGCGAGGCACGAAGCAGTCTCCTGAAGATGGCATCCATGGCGGGGGATTGCTTCCTGTCTCGCAATGACAATTATTAATATAATACAATTACTTATATCAATCCTCGCTCAGCAAAGGATACACTTTCCCCATCCCCTATGACCAGATGATCAAGTACCCTGACATCCACCAGTGACAGCGCATCCTGCAGTTTTCGGGTCAGATGCCGGTCAGCCTCGCTGGGTTCGGCGACACCGGAAGGGTGGTTGTGGGCCAGAATCACCGCTGCGGCATTGTGTGTCAGCGCGCTTTTCACCACTTCTCGAGGATGCACGCTGGCACTGCTGATGCTGCCCTGGAACAGCTCTTCGCAGGCAATAACCCGGTGCCGGTTGTCGAGAAACAGGCATGCAAACACCTCACGCTGGTACTCGCGCATCTGGCAGGTCAGGTAATCACGGGTTTGCTGCGGGTTTTCCAGCGCGCTGCCGCGGCTCAGGTTCTCCTGTAAATACCGACGCGACATCTCCAGTACCGCCTGTAACTGGACAAAAGTGGCGATTCCCAGTCCGTGGTGGCGGCAGAACTGCTTACGATCAGCCCGCAGGAGCGAGCGTAGTCCGTCAAATTCATTGAGCAACTCGCGTGCCAGATCAACGGCCGATTTGCCACGTACACCGGTGCGCAGGAATATAGCCAGTAATTCGGCGTCAGACAGTGCCTGTGGGCCCTGCGACAGCAATCTTTCGCGCGGACGTTCGCCCGGCGGCCAGTCAGTAATAGCCATAACACCTCCATGTGCGGTAAAGGCGCTAATAATAGGGCCTGATGCGCGTGCTGTAAATGGCCAGTGCTGCTGCTGTCTGATAAACTCTTACAGATGAAAAACTTGCAAAACAAGCGCGTGCTGCTCGGGGTGACCGGTAGCATCGCGGCTTATAAATCGGCTGAATTGATCCGGCGTCTGCGTGAGCAGGGTGCCGAGGTACGGGTGGTAATGACCCAGGCAGCAATGGAGTTTATTACACCATTGACGTTGCAGACCCTGTCTGGCTCGCCGGTACGGTCCGACTTACTTGATAGCCAGGATGAATCCACAATGGGACACATCGAGCTGGCACGCTGGGCCGATGTGGTACTTGTGGCGCCGGCCAGCGCCGATACACTGGCGCGTCTGGCGCAAGGCCGGAGTAACGATTTACTCAGTGCCCTGTGCCTGGTTGCAGATGTGCCTTTGTTGCTGGCGCCGGCGATGAACCGTTCGATGTGGGCGCATGCTGCGACTCAGGCTAATGTCAGCTTGCTGCAGCAACGTGGTGCGCAGTTACTGGGCCCGGTTTCAGGAGAACAAGCCTGTGGTGAGCTGGGAGAGGGTCGTTTCATGGAGCCGACTGATCTGCTAACGTACCTGTCACACCAGTTTGCCTCCGGCAGTCTGGGTGGGCAGCGTGTTATTGTTACGGCCGGACCAACGCGTGAGGCGATCGATCCGGTGCGCTATGTTTGTAATCGCAGCTCTGGCAAAATGGGTTTTGCGGTAGCGCGCGCTGCGGCCGAGGCAGGCGCCAGGGTGGTGCTGGTTAGTGGTCCGGTAACCCTGGATCAACCGGATCGGGTGGAATGTATACGCGTTGAGAGCGCAGAACAAATGAAAAATGCGGTACTGGAGCGGGTCAGCGAATGTGATATTTTCATCTCGGCAGCCGCCGTAGCGGATTATCGACCGGTGCAGAAGGCTGTGGACAAGATAAAAAAAACTGCAGAGCAGATGACTATCCAGCTGGAACGTACAGTGGATATACTGGCCTCTGTGAGTCAGATGGCGAATAGCCCTTTTACGGTGGGTTTTGTGGCCGAAACCCGTTCCTTGCATGACTATGCTCGCGGCAAACTGGTCAGCAAGCAACTGGATATGGTTGCAGCCAATGATGTAAGTGCCGGGCAAGGTTTTGAGCAGGATGATAATGCGCTGGAGGTTATCTGGGCCGATGGTCAGCTGAGCCTGCCATTGTGCAACAAAGACAAGCTGGCGCGCAGGCTGGTAGAAATAATAGCGGAGCAATATAATGCAAAAGGTGCAGTTGAAGATTCTGGATCCACGCTTAGGCACTGATTTCCCGTTGCCAGACTATGCTACGGAAGGTTCGGCCGCTATGGATCTGCGCGCCTTGCTGAAGGCGCCGCTGACACTGGAGCCCGGACAAACTGAACTCCTGCCGACGGGTATGGCCATTCATGTTGCGGACCCGGGCCTGGCAGCCGTTATTTTGCCGCGTTCCGGTCTGGGTCATAAGCATGGTATTGTGCTGGGCAATCTGGTTGGCCTGATTGACTCAGACTATCAGGGGCAATTGTTTGTATCCTGCTGGAATCGTGGCCAGACGCGTTTTACTATAGAAGTGGGCGAACGTATTGCCCAGCTACTGTTTGTGCCGGTGGTGCGTGCCAGTTTTGAGGTGGTGGCTGATTTTGAAGACAGTGCACGCGGGGCAGGCGGATTTGGTCATACAGGTCGTCATTAGAAACAAATTTACACACGGGCAAACAGATTATTACAGGATGTAAATGAAACCAGGTAAAAAGAAATCGGGTACTAAATCCATACTGCACAGCAAGAAGACAGGCAGTGTCAGTATCAAACGCCTGCTGATATATCTGATAAGCACGGTTGTTGTTTTGTTTAGTCTGGTTGCTGTGCTTGTGTTTTCACAAATAGCTGTTGATGCAAGCAGGATACAGCATGTTCAGCTTGAAAGTGTTGCATCCAGTTACGCAGGACAGATAGGAGAGCTGGCACGCAGCTACAGGCAGAGCCTGGCACTGCAGGCCAAGGATCCCGAAATTCAGCGTATGTTGCATTCAGGTGATGACATTGCGATCAAGCAACGCGAGCAGATGCTGAGCTATGTTTTTCCTGAAGCGATTCGTATCAAGTTTTTCCGTAGCACAGATGAACTGTCACCTGATAAAAGCTTGAATCCTCCAATTTCCTATGCCTGTATTGACTTGTTGCGAAAGGCGGCAGATTCAGGAAAAGCCCTGCTTATCGAAGTGCATAGCTTCGGCCGGCCAGAACAACATATAGATGTGGTGCAGCCGGTGCTGGGGCTTGATGGCAGGCCTGTAGGTAGCCTGATGCTGACCCTGTCATTTAATAGTTTCAAGCAAATTCTGGGGCGCTTGTCGATGGCCAATGCCTATGTCGAATTGCAGCAGGAAAATGATCGGGGGCAGATATCGACCTTTACCCATCGTGGTGCAGCAGATTTAAAGAACTCCGGTGATCCATATCTGGCAAAAATCCCGGGTACACGCTGGCGTATTGCTTACTGGTCCCCTGAGACGGGTGGTGTGTCAGGCGGACTGGGCGCGCTGGTATACTGGCTGGGATTTATCGGTGCAATATTGCTTGTGTGTCTGGTTGCAGTACTTTTGTATGCTCGCCTGATGAAAGCGATGAATCGTGATCATGTCACAATTATCAAGATTATCAAGGATATCAGGGATAATTCGGTGGCAACACGATATCCGGTGTCACTGGTTGAGTTTGCGGGATTGATTGGACAAGTGCAATTAATGGCGCGCGACCTGACGGGTCGTAAGTCGACTGCCCCACAGGCAGGCAAGGCGGCAAAGAAAACACAAGCCAGGTCAGCTGCCAGTGATATCCAGGGGCTGTCGGGTGATCTGACTACTGATGCGCTGGAAGTAGAGGAACTGGCTGACGCAGCCAGTGCCAGCAGGCTACCTGAGGAAATTTTTCGGGCCTACGATATTCGAGGTATTGTCGGCAAGACGCTGACCCAGGAAATAGTACTGGATATTGGGCGTGCAATAGGCAGTGAAGTGAAACATCAAGGACTGAACAAGATTGTGGTCGCACGTGACGGACGCATGTCCGGGCCGGAATTGATGAATGCGCTCGTGCATGGGCTGCAGTCCACTGGCTTGCAGGTTCTGGAACTGGGTCAGGCCCCCACGCCGGTTTTGTATTTTGCTACTCATTACCTTGGCAACGGATCAGGTGTCATGCTGACCGGTAGCCACAATCCTCCCGACTACAACGGCCTGAAGATCATGATCGGGGGTCTGACCTTGCACGGTGACACCATCAAAGCCTTGCGTGAACGTATTCTGTCGGGTCGGTTGGTACAGGGAGACGGGGAAACTCAAACCCTGGACGTGGTGCCCAGCTATATCGAACGTATCTCAAGTGACGTACGCCTTGAGCGACCTATGAAAATAGTGATAGATTGTGGCAATGGTGTAGCCGGTATGATGGCGCCACAGTTATTTCGCAGCCTCAATTGTGAAGTGATCGAATTGTTCTGCGAAGTCGACGGAAACTTTCCAAACCATCATCCTGATCCGAGCAAACCAGAAAATCTGGTCGCACTGATACGCACAGTAAACGAGCATAAGGCTGATCTTGGTATTGCATTTGACGGTGATGGTGATCGTCTTGGTGTGGTTGATTCTGATGGAAAAATAATCTGGCCTGACAGGTTTTTAATGCTTATGGCGCGTGACGTACTGATGCGTCAGCCCGGCAGCAAAATTATTTATGATGTGAAATGTACCCGTCATCTGGCCAGCTATATCTCTGAACATGGCGGTGATCCGCTGATGTGGAAAACAGGGCACTCCTTTATCAAGGCCAAGATGCTGGAAACAGATGCGCAGCTGGCTGGTGAAATGAGTGGTCATGTCTTCTTCAAGGAACGCTGGTTCGGCTTTGATGACGCATTGTATGCAGCCGCTCGCCTGTTGGAAATATTGTCAGCCGAAGAGCAAAGCAGCACCCAGGTATTTGCCGGACTGCCGGAGGATGTCTCAACACCGGAGTTGTCTATCGAGTTATCTGAAGGCGAACAGTTTCGTATGATGCAGAAACTGATTGATACGGCTAAATTTGGCGGCGCTAAACTGATCACTATCGATGGCTTACGGGTTGAGTTTGAAGATGGCTGGGGCCTGGTGCGCGCATCCAATACTACGCCGACTCTGGTGTTACGCTTTGAGGCTGAATCTGCGGAGTCGCTGAGTCGTATCCAGCAGCTATTCAGGGATCATCTGTTGTCGGTGAAGGCCGATATGACAATACCCTTCTGATTAATTACCAAGCGGTCAAAGAATAATAATGAAAAAATCTTCTGCAAGTAATGTGGCACGCGTATTATCCGAGGCGCTACCCTATATACGGCGTTTTTCTGGCAAGATTATTGTCATCAAATACGGCGGAAACGCCATGGTCGACAAGCAACTGAAAAGTGATTTTGCACGCGACATCGTATTAATGAAGCAGGTAGGCATGTTGCCTGTTGTGGTACACGGAGGCGGTCCACAGATAGGAAAACTGCTTGATCGGATAGGCAAGGAATCCACTTTTGTAGATGGTATGCGTGTCACCGATAGCGAAACCATGGATATTGTCGAGATGGTGCTGGGTGGGCTGGTAAACAAGGAAATCGTCAGCCTGATTCACCGTCATGGGGGAAATGCGGTGGGGATAACCGGGAAGGATGGTGAATTAATACGCGCACGCAAGCACCATCATCAGCCCAATGATCCTGAAGTTAATGCACCTGAAATTATCGACCTGGGGCATGTCGGTGAGGTCGAGCGTATCGACCCCATGTTGGTCAATCGCCTGGTGGAAAATGATTTTATACCGGTGATAGCACCTATTGGTGTTGGCGAAGATGGGTGTTCGTATAACATTAATGCAGACCTGGTGGCGGGGCGCATGGCCGAGGTGCTGGGAGCTGAAAAACTTATCCTGTTAACCAATACTCAGGGTCTACTGGACAAGCAAGGAGAGTTACTGACTGGTATCAATAGCACAGATGTAGACTTGCTGATAGCCGATGGCACCATTAGTGGTGGTATGTTGCCGAAAATACGCTGTGCGCTGGATGCCGTACAAAATGGCGTGGGTGTGTCACATATCATTGATGGCCGAGTTGACCATGCCGTGTTGCTGGAGTTGTTTACTGACGAAGGCGTAGGCACGTTAATCAGGGCCTAGGAGTTTTGTCGGGCTTCTGTAGCTTGCTAACGTAATTCGCGGTAGCGTTTCAAGTCATGGTCAAATTTCTGCAGTACCTGCTGACGCTCTTTTTTTCTATCGATGATATATTGCCGTGAATAGCGTATTTTTTCGTCAGTTGCATTAATTTTCTGTAACAGGTAGTTGGGAGCAAAGCGCCCATTGCGCTCAAAGTCTGCGGCCCTGTTTTGTAGTTTCTGCAGCTCACTGGTCTGGGATTCTATAGTAGACTGGGCAATTTGAATCAGGTTGTCAATGGTCTGCAAATTACTGTCGCGTCGGTGAAACAGGTCTTCTTCTTCATGATAGGTCTTTCGTAACATCCGGTCATAGGCGGCCAGCGCTGCATCGCGCTTACGGCGTTCCTCGGCCAATATTGCCTGGCGCTTGGCTTCGGCAAATTCTTCCTGTGTTTTGGCACGCTCAAGCGTATCAATCTTGCGGCCCTGTCTGTTCAGGATGGCGCGTTCCTGTTTTGACTCGCTGGGAGGTACCTGGTCGCTGTAAAAAACCTTGCCATTTTCGTCAACCCATCGGTACATTATTTTTTCGGCATGACTGTCTACCATGTTGCTACCCAGCAGCGCGGCCGTTAGTACGATGGAAAAAACAGTATTGACAGTGTATTTCATTAAATTACAACCATAATCTGAAAGTGGAATTTATCCTCTGCGATTAGTGTTTCAAACGGCTTGCGCATATTATACCGACTGTATCGGTAGGGTAACCCGGAATCTGAATATAACAGTTTTTCTGTGACATCTCTGCGTTACTATTAATTATGCGAGTACGAAAAAATCATTATTGGTGAGCTGTATTGAACCTGTTAGACCAGTTAATCCTGCTTTTTATCTCTTTTGTGGCCAATATGTTTTCAGCCTTTGCTGGCGGTGGTGCAGGTTTAATTCAATTGCCGGCGTTGATATTTCTGGGTTTGCCTTTTGGCCAGGCTCTGGCAACACACAAGGTGGCCAGTGTTGCGCTAGGTGTGGGTGCAACGGTTCGGCACCTGCGTGCGAGCAGACTTGATCGCCGTTTCGCGTTGTTCATGGTGATTGCCGGCATACCGGGCGTGGTCATTGGCGCCAGCGTGATATTGCAGATACCCGATCGGATGGCACAGGTTGCGCTGGGTGTATTAACTGGAGGTCTGGGCGTTTACTCGGTATTCAGGGGTGATTTTGGCCAACAATACCGCCCGATAAACCGTATGCCAAGCGGTTATCTTATTGGTGGCCTGGGTTTGTTTGGCATTGGCTTGCTCAACGGGTCGCTAACTTCAGGTACCGGCCTGTTTGTAACGCTCTGGCTGATTAGCTGGTTTGGGCTTGATTACCGGCGTGCGGTCACCTATACACTGATTCTGGTCGGCATGTTCTGGAACGGGGCAGGGGCGTTGACCCTGGGTCTGCTCGGCGACATCCAGTGGGGCTGGATGCCAGCACTGATACTCGGTTCGCTGCTGGGTGGTTATGCCGGTGCGCACCTGTCTATCGTTAAAGGTAACCGCTGGATCAAGCGGGCATTTGAAGTGGTCGCCCTGTTGATAGGGCTAAAACTGATATTGGGGTAGCGTACCGGTCAGGCTATTGGTCAGGCCGAGCCATATTGATCACGATAGGCCTGTATAGCAGCTTGTTCCTGGGCATTGCCCTGTTGCTCAGACAGGTATTCAAGCAGATCGGCCAGTGTGACGATACTGGCTACCGGTACACCCAGGTCTGTTTCAACCTGCTGTATGGCCGATACCTCACCTGTCCCGCGTTCCTGACGATCGAGTGAGATGATCACGCCTGCCAATCCTGCTCCTGCCGCAGATATGATATCCACCGACTCGCGTACCGAGGTGCCAGCCGAAATAACATCATCAATAATCAGTACCCGTCCTTCCAGCGCGGCACCCACTGTCATGCCGCCTTCACCGTGATCCTTGGCCTCCTTGCGGTTAAACGAATAAGGCACATCGCGCTGATGGTGATCGGCGAGCGCAATACTGGCTGCTGCGGCCAGCGGTATCCCTTTATAGGCCGGACCGAACAGAATATCGAAATCAATTCCTGATGCCTGTATGGCCTCGGCATAGTAGCGGCCCAGCCGTGCCAGGCTGGCGCCGGTATTAAACAGCCCGCTATTGAAGAAATACGGACTGACACGTCCGGATTTAAGCGTAAACTCGCCAAATTTCAGCACACCGATGGCAATAGCAAAGGACAGGAAGTCGCGTTGGTAGTCTTTCATGGAATGAGAAGATACAAGAGATCAGGCATCGGGTACAGAAAAAAACTGGGTTTTATTCTTGTATCCAGTGCCGGGTCTCTTTAGTCTTGGTGACTATGAAAATTATCACTGCAAACCTGAATGGTATCCGCTCTGCAGCGAAAAAGGGCTTCTTCGACTGGATGAAAAGGCAAAAGGCCGATGTTATCTGCATTCAGGAGACCAAGGCCCAGGAATGGCAGTTAAGTGATCCGGTATTTCATCCACGCGGTTATCATGCTTTTTTTCATGATGCCGAGAAAAAAGGCTATAGCGGTGTCGCCATATATAGCCTTCATGAACCGGATAAGGTGATCATAGGAATGGACTGGCCGGAATTTGACCGGGAAGGCCGTTATCTGCAAATAGACCTGGGCAAACTTAGTGTCGTATCGTTGTATCTGCCGTCCGGTTCTTCCAGTGAAGAACGCCAGCAGCGCAAGTTTGCCTTTCTGGAGGGGTTTTCACCGATGCTGCAGGCCATGCGCCGCAAACGGCGTGAGTTTATTCTGTGCGGCGACTGGAATATTGCCCATAAGCAGATTGACTTGAAAAACTGGCGCCCGAACCAGAAAAACTCCGGGTTTTTGCCGGAAGAACGGGCGTGGATGGATGAACTGCTTGGCCCGATGCGTTTCGTCGATGCATTTCGTCAGGTGAATCAGGAGCCTGAACAGTATACCTGGTGGTCGAACAGGGGGCGCTCCTGGGATAACAATGTGGGTTGGCGTATTGACTACCAGATTATCACGCCAGGTCTGGGAGACAAGGTTATAGATGCTTCAATCTACAGGAACGAGCGCTTTTCAGATCATTCACCGCTGATCATTGATTACGACTATATTATTGATTAATAACAATTAATATTAGAGTTTCTTTTACGGTCTCCAGGCTGCCTTGATCCAGTGTTCGCTACGGCTTCGTCAAGGCCTTGACGGGAAAAAATAGAAACAGGTTTATCCATAATATATAACTTTATGAAAGTATTGACATAATTAATATTATGGAGCTACTATTATTAGTCCTGGTATTAAGAGCTGGAAAATAGCCTGATTGTGATGTAAATCTCGCTTGTATATCGGTAGCCAGTTAAACGTTCCGCCCTCTATGCCGTTATATATTGCTGGAGCGATTGTTATTTCCGCCGTGTTGTCAGGCGGTATATATATCCTATACTTTATTAAAGTTATATATACGGTTACTGAGGTGCGCAGCTGCTATATATGGTAGCAGGCAACCAGATTGGCCTGACAGGAGTTGACCGTAATGGGTGCTGCACAACAGACCGTTGCCAAAGATCAGATACGCAAACTGGTGCCGTTTAACGGCCTCAGTGATGCGCATTTTGAAGAAGTCATCAAGAAAATCATTATTAAACAGCTGCCGTCCGGTAAAGTGCTGTTCAAGAAGGGTGAAAGAGACAATCAGACCTGTTATGTGCTGTCAGGTGAAATAGATTTACTGGTCGGGCGCAGTGTCAAACAGAAATTACATGGAGACACAGAGGAGGCCATGCATCCTCTGGCACCCCAGCAGCCGCGTCAGTTTACCGCCAAAAGCAAAACAGCCGTAACCATACTTCATATTGACTCCGGTCTGCTGGATGTCATGCTGACCTGGGATCAGAGCGGCGAAATCGAAGTTAACGAAATTGATACCGATAGTGAAATAAATGACGACTGGATGGCCAGGATGCTGCAGTCCGAGTTGTTGTTACGGCTACCGGCGCTCAATATTCAGCAGTTAATCATGCGCATGGAAAGCGTTGAAGTGGCTGCAGGTACTCCCATCGTCAATCAGGACGATGAAGGTGATTACTATTACATCATCAAGAAAGGTAATTGTGTTGTTACACGTAAGCCTTCCAGTAATGCACGCGTTGTAAAACTGGCAGAGCTACATTCCGGTGACAGCTTTGGTGAAGAGTCACTGCTATCGGGTGGCAAGCGTAATGCAACCATCACCATGGCAACTGATGGCGAGATAATGCGCTTGTCAAAAAAAGATTTTGACGAGCTGTTAAAAGAACCGCTGTTGAATCAGGTTGATTACGACCAGGCAAAGGCAAAGATTAGCTCGGGTGACCGCTGGCTGGATGTTCGGCTACCAGGAGAATACGAAAATTCCCATATTCCAGGCAGCATCAATATTCCACTGGCAGCATTACGCATCGAAGCTGAAAGTCTGGATCCTGAAATAAGCTATATAGTCTATTGTGATACGGGCCGCCGCAGTGCCAGCGCCTCCTTTTTGCTGGGGCATCACGGAATCAATGCTTTTGTCTTAAAGAATGGTATTGGAGCCGTGTCACACGAGGATTTGACAGCAGAAAAAAAATCAAAATCCGTGCAAGTAGATGATGGTAGTGCAGATATCATAGACTTTAATAAACAACGCGCACAAACTGATCAGCAACCTGCTGTACTTCAGGATGTTGAAGACGCAGATAATGATGACCGGGAACAGGCGCTGTTACAGAAAGAACAGCACTTGCAGCGTGTTGAGGCCGAGCTGGTTGGCAGAATGGCCGAACTGGATGCGCAAACGGAAAGCCAGGAAGTGCTACTGCAGCAAGACCACAGCAAGGTAAATGAAGGTCTTAAAGCGGAGCTGGAGCGACTTACCCAGAGAATCAACAGCAAGAGTGATGAGCTGCATGCTGCCATAACCGAAAAAGAAAAGCTGGCATCGGATCTGGGCAGGCAGGAAGAGATATACGCTGCGCAGATTGTTGAGCTGGAAAATGCACATCAGGGTATCGAGAAAGAATCAGTACATCTGAGGGATGAGTTGGAATTGTTGCGCACTGAGCGCGCAGATAGCAAGGAAAGGCTTGCAAGTCTTGAGAACGAACTGGACACGCTCAAGCAGGAACTGGATATAGCACGCGCTTCTGGTGAGAGTACAAAAAATGCCCTGAAGTCAGAATATGAGAGACTGACGGATGAACTTGAAATCTCCAGAGGGAAAGAGCAAAAGCATCAGGATGAGTTAACCGGATATCAGCAACAAAAAGAAGAGCTGGTGCGCGAGCTTGAGGATATACGGGAAAAGGCTGACTCCAGTATGGGTGATAGTCAGCAGCGCCTTGATGAGCTGCAACAGGATAAAGATCAGCTACAGTCGAGATTGCAGGATGATCAAAGACAGCTGGATGAACTGCGAGAACAGTTAACGCAGGCGCAAGATCAGCAATCATCAATATCCAGTGTGCAGCTGCAGACTGAGGCCGAGCACAAAACAGTGCTGGAGACAGTCAATCAGGAATTAACCATTCTGGGTGAGCAGGCAGGCCAGCTACAAAATGAACTGAATGCGCTCAATGATGAAAAGCAAGGTCTGGTGCAGCAGCTCAACGAAGCAAATAGTCGATATGCAGCGGCCAATGATGAACTTGAACAGCTGCGCACCGACCTGGCTGGTGCGAACGATCGCAGAGACAGTCTGTATGGTGAGCTGGAAGCCTTGCGTTCAGATAAAGACAGGGTTCTGGAAAGCAAACAGTCTGAATTGTCTGATATTGAAGCGACTTTACAACAGACTCAGCAGGAACTGGATTCTTTAAAGTCTGGCTCACAACAGGAAACAGGGCAATTACAGGAAACGATCAGCAGGCTTGAACAGGATAAGGAGAGTCTGAAGCAGGAGCTGGACAAGACAGTCCAGCACAGTGAGGCCGTGCTGGCCACGGTGTCAGCTGAAAAAGATCTGGTTGTCGCCCAATCAACAGAACTGCAGCAGCGGCTCACTAACATGGAATCTGATCTGCATGTTCAGCTGGAGAAGCACGAAGCTCAGGCGCAGGGTTTGCGGTCAGGCATCGAGACTGAAAAAAATTCCCTGGATATGGCACGTACCGAAGTTTTGCAATTACAGGCTCGTCTGACCGAAACAGAGTCGAAACATGAACGTGAAATGGGGAGCGCACGAGCACAGCTGGAAGAGGTAAGGACAGGGCTTAAAACCAGACTGGCCGATGCAAAGGCTTCGCATGAGCGTCAGATTTTACGTATGCAGGAAGACCAGGAGGGCACAGGTGCAGAACTGAAAACGCTTGAGAGCAAGTTCAGGGCAATGCGTGGTGAACGGGATTCAGCGATAGATCTGCGCGCAGCGGTTGAACAAGAGCTGGAAACCTTGCGTAAGCGTTATGACTCCATGCGCAATGAAGTTGGCAGTATACAAACCGATAAAAAAGATACCAGCGAGATAGAGCGCGAACGCGAGGCGCTGAGTAAGGATAAACGTGCACTGGAAACAGAATTGGCCAGTCTGCGCGAACAGCTTGAGTCGAGTGGTGAGTCTGACCCGAAACTGCTGGCAGACAAGGATTCCGAGATCAATCATCTCAGACGAGACGTAGAGCGTTTGATGGATGAGCAGAAATACGCCGAGCAGGAACGTGAATCCGCATTAAACGAAATCAAGGAATTGCAGGCAACAACGGATGACACGGCAACCAACCATGAGCAGATGGAAAGCAAGCTTGCCGAGTTACATTCGGCCAGGGATACGCTGGAAAACAGGTATTCCGAACTCGAGCAGGAACATGACGAGCTGAAGCAACTTTATGTACAGCAGGACTCCAAGCTTAAATCTGCAGATATTTCCATGCAGGATACCAGAACCCAGGTCGAACGTTACGAGCAACAGCTGGCGACACTGGAGGAAAGGCGTGATGAAATGTCTGCGCAACTGGGTGCCATGCAGATACAGCGTGATGAACTGCAGCAGCAACTGATAAAAGAGCAGTCAGGGGGGCAGTCGGCTAACCGTAGCTTGCAGGATCAGCTTGGTCACTTGCAAACCGAATACAACAATTTACAGCAACACGTGGTACAGAATAAACGAGAGAGTGATGCTCATGAGCAGGCCATGCAGGCACAGGAGTCAGCCAATCAGTCTCTGGAGCAGAAACTGGCAGAACAGGAAAGGCATACTCAGGCACTACAGCAGGAACTAAGCAAGTTATCCATACAATCTGATGACCAGATACGACAGTTGCAGGAACTCGACAAAGAACTGGAAGCCAAACAAAGACAAATAACATCTCTACAGTCCAGTCATGGCGACGCGGAAGATCTGCAACAAAATACCGAAAAACTGACGCAAAGTATCGAGTCGCTGGAGGCCGTTAATTCACAAACCCAGTCAAGGCTGGAATCGCTACAGGCCTCTGCTGCCAAAGCGGACGCAAGAGTGACCGAGCTGGAATCTGAGTTATTTATGGCAAGGCAGCAACTGGAACAGCAGTCGGCCTATAAAGTTGATCTTGAGCAACTCAAGCGTGATCAGCGTCATAAACCTTCACCGGTAGATACGGCGACTGGTACAGTGCAGAGTGATATCGAAAAAATCTATCAACAGGAACAGATTAATACCCCTGCTCGTCCGGAGGCGATTCACCCGGCCAGCAATCACGCCGAATCGTCTTCCTTTACCGCAGGAAAGGCAGCGGATACGGATGATATATTTGGCCTGACTGACCTGGATGAGACTATGTTCATGGGTAAACCACCACGCAATCGCAAGTTACTGGTTGTACTGATGCTGGCCATTGTTGCCGTTGTGGTGGGGGGTGCAGCGTACTGGTGGTTTGTATTACAACCCGCACAGCAGGATAAAATACAGACCGGAACTTCACGGCAGTTAATTGAATCCGATTCAGGCAAAATCGTGGCCAGACAGGCGGATGCTGGCAAGAAAAAAGCCAGGACCAGAAAACCTGAACCCGGGAAGCCGGAAATTACAAAACCGGATATCATGAAATCTGTGCCTTCCAGGTCAAAAGTCAGCAAGCAGCCTGCCCGAAAAAATGTTGCAGAGAATGCAGTAAGTAAAGACCCGCAGCCCCTGCGCAAAAAAGCCGCTGTTATGGCAACCACAGAATCTAAAATTAAAAAAGAAAGTATATTGAAGGCGCGCCGTACTTACCGGGATTTTTTGGAGGATGGTGGAGCAGGTCCGGTTATGATAGAAGTGCCTTCTGGTGAGTATTTGATGGGCAGTGGTGCAAATTCCCCAAGTTTTGACGAGCGCCCTCAGCGACTGGTTAAGGTTCGTGGCTACTCCATTAGCAAATATGAGGTCATGTTCGAGGATTATGATCGTTTTGCTTTTGCAACAGGCCGTAAAAAACCGGATGATAACGGCTGGACTCGTGGCAGGATGCCGGTAATCAATGTGGCATGGGATGATGCTGTTGCCTATACGAAATGGTTGTCAAGGCAGACCGGGCATACCTATCGACTGCCGACTGAAGCTGAGTGGGAATATGCTGCCCGAGCGGGTACCAAAACCCCTTATCCCTGGGGACTGAGCAAGGGCAAAAATATGGCAAACTGTTTTAACTGTGGCAGCGAATGGGACGGACGAGAAACCGCACCGGTAGGGCGGTTTAAACCCAACAGTCTGGGACTGTATGACATGGCGGGTAACGTGCCGGAATGGGTGCAGGATTGTTATGTCAATAGCTACAATAAAGCCCCGACAGATGGCACCGCAGTGCAAACGAGCAGCTGTACGCGGCGCGTTGTACGCGGCGGCTCTTACCGAAGTTCTGCAGATAATGTGCGCTCAGCCAAGCGTGAGGCATTTGCGGCCGATACACGGATAGATGTTGGTTTTCGTATTGTCAGAGTCAAGTAAGGTATGGCTAATATACTCGGCGTGGGTATTGCCACGCTGGATATTATCAACTATGTCGCGCATTACCCGGAAGAAGACCAGGAGCTGCGAGCCAGTAGCCAGCGCATAAGCTGCGGCGGGAATGCTACCAATACATTGACAGTGTTGTCGCGTCTTGGGCATCGCACAAGCCTGGTCGCAGTACTGGGTGAAGATTATGAGTCCGGCCTGATAGTCCAGATGCTACAGCAGTGTAAAATTAATATCTCCGCCTGCGAGAGACTGCCAGGCAAGTCCCCACTATCCTGCATCCTGATTGCACAGTCTTGCGCATCTCGAACGATTGTTCATTATCGGGATTTGCCCGAGTTGTCTGCATCGGCGATAACCCGACTGGATCTTTCTGAGTATGACTGGGTTCATTTTGAGGGGCGCAATATAGAGCAGACCAGGCAGATGCTGTTACATACCAGTAAACATTACCCTGATATACGGCTATCACTTGAGGTTGAAAAACCCCACGCTGGTATTTCGACACTGTTCGCTATACCTGATGTAATCTTTTTTTCTGCACCTTATGTGCAATCACAGGGAGGTAAGGCGGAAGAATCGTGGCTGGTGTCCATGCAACGGCAGGCGAGACAGGCAATTGTGGTTTGTAGCGATGCAGCACGGGGAGCGTGGGTCTGTGATCGCGACGGTAAGGCCAGCTATGCGCCGGCCTCTGCCCCGGATAAATTGATAGACACCCTGGGCGCAGGTGATACGTTTAATGCAGCGATGATCAGCGCGTTACTTGAGGGCTTGTCGCTGCAATCCGCCTTGCAAAAAGCCTGTAAACTCGCCGGTGATAAATGTGGCCAACCGGGTCTGGCCGGGGTTGGCCCAGCCCAACATGGTGATGGCTCTACTGACGGCGAATAAAGCTGTCGATAGAGACATCGATCAGTACCGGCGGTAGATCGGGTTGAGGATGAGTTTCTTCACCACATGGCGCTTCCTGTAGTCTGGGACGCATGTCCTCAGGCTCATAGTCGCGCCCGGATTCACAGTGCCCGGTAGGAGGTGATACAGGTACATCCGGATTTCCCGGTGTTTCAAAAATGCCATTTACCATATCAAATATCTTGATCATGAGGCTGCTCCCGTTGCGTTGCACTTAACTGATATATCGGCACTGCTGTTATATAGTTTAGAGCGGTGTAAACCTGTTTTGTCCCTTAAGTGGCAGTATGCCCTGTATCCCCAATAAATACAATATTATATATCGGGTTATACAAGCGATTGTTAGTATTGGTATTTATTTTAACCAGAGGGTTTGTGACACAGTCCTCATTCTGTCGGATTGAGCTACATATCGTGAGGAAGTAACCGATATCAGGGGTTATTATATAAATACAATATGTGTGGCACTTATACGATTAATGGTCCAACTAGCTGCTATTAGTTGGTGCTGCTTGATAGTAGTGTCCGGTAAGGTTAATCGTAGACTATGTCAAATAACTCTCTTTTTATATCAGCACTGGCGATGCTGCTGTCGCTGGTTACAGCCTGTGGTGGGGGAGGTGGCACGTCAGAGCCGCCTCCCCGGCCGACGCAGCAGGTAAATATACTGGTGAGCTGGAATGCAAACCGGGAAACCGCAGTAAATACCAACGGCGGTGGCTACCGAGTTTATTATGCAACCACAGCTGGGCTGGCATTGACAGACCCGGCGGTCACAATGACTGATGTCCCCTATATTTCAGGCTCGACAGTACCAACATCAACAACTCTCTCTGTTCAGAGTGGTAATCGCTACTATTTCAAAGTGACTGCCTATAGTGCGCTGAACAGGGTTGGGCAAAGTGGTGGAACGGAAAGCCAGCCTTCCAGCTTTAGTTTGAACGTGCCATGAAACGAATACGGAGCAAACAGCTTTCCGCGAAAAGAGTACAGGCTGTGTTTGCTGGTATGGTATTGTCCGTCTATGTTCTGACTGGCGCTGTACAGGCTAATCCACAGGCTCCGCTCCACCCCGCCGCACCAACTACTGTTGATGCGCGGCCCACATATATGGCTAACCAGGTGTTGGTGCATTTCCATACTGAACTGGCGTCATCACAACGCCAGCAAAGAGTGACTGCATTGTCCGGTGCCCGTATGCAGAAGGCCGGCAAGTTGTCCAGTTTTGCATCTGTACAGTTACCCTCCAGTGTTTCGGTTGAGCAGGCAATACAGCAATACAGCAAGGATCCTTCAATCAAGCATGTACAACCTAATTACATTTACCATAGCACCATGATTCCGGACGACAGCCAGTTTAGTCAGCAGTGGGGTTTGCAGAACAATGGGCAAACAATAAATAACCCGATTTATGACAGCAGTAACCCGGGAGTATCCGGTCGCGATATTGATGCCATAGAGGCATGGGACACTCTTAGCGATTGCAGTGCAGTGATTGTAGCGGTGATCGATACAGGTATTGAATATACCCATCAGGATCTGGCTGCCAATATGTGGGATGGCAGTGCTGCCGGTTTTCCTAATCATGGCCGGGATTTCGTAGGTGCCAGTGTGATCGAATACGTTACCAGTCATTTCAATAATATTGCACCAGACGACGATCCGGCCCCGATGGGCGGTAGCGAACATCATGGTACACATGTGGCGGCTATTATTGGTGCGGTGGGTAATAATGCACTGGGTACAGCAGGTGTATGCTGGCAGGTGCAGCTGATGTCATTGCGAGCGCTGGATTCGCTTGGCGCAGGTACCACCCTGACCATCAGTGACGCCATTCGTTTCGCTGCTGATAAAGGTGCCAGTGTGATCAATTTGAGCCTTGGTTTTAGTGGTGCATTTGACCAGGTTCTCAGCGATGCGGTTGATTATGCCCGTAACAAGGATGTGCTGGTTATCGCAGCGGCTGGCAACAGTAGTACGAATATGGACGCAGCGGGCAGCACTGATAAGGAATATCCTTGTGCGTATACACAGGATAATTTGCTTTGTATTGCTGCGGCGGATCAAGCCTTTAACCGTGCCTTTTTCTCAAATTATGGTGCAATCAGTGTCGACATTGCCGCACCGGGTACTAATATCCTGAGCGCCTGGGGTGGCATGTTTGTCAGAGATAATTTTTCTACCTGGACCCTGGGGGGAGGCTGGAGACAAACAACAAATTGCATACTTACCGGCACAGATATATTGGCAAATCCTTTTGACTGGTGTACCAATTCTTTACCGATTCCGACCTATGCAAACAATCTGGACGACCAGGCAATACGCAGTTTTGATCTGAGTACGGCTGCAGCTGCAACATTGCTGACGAAAGTAGTTATAGATACGGAAAAGGGTTCCGATTTCTTCACCTTGAACACTGATGCAAGTGGCGGAAATCCGTTTGATGGTGTGAATGATACCCAGGTGATCATGGAGACGGGATCTACATTCAAGAGAAATGCCCAAACGTATGAGGTTGCAATTGATAGCTGCCGGAGCGCAACATGCAGCATAGGTGTCAGATTGCAAACCGACAATAACGACGCCGGAAATGAGGGTGTAGCGCTTGCCTATCTTGAAATTATGACCTTGCGGCCTGGCGGAAATGTTATTCGTTTGCTGAATGGGACATCAATGGCAACCCCGCATGTCAGTGGCGTGGCAGCACTGGTGCGGGCCATGAATCCATCCTATAGTGCTGTTGATACTGCTGCTGCTATCATGGCAGGCGGGGAAGCTGCTGCAAATATGGCATCTCTGACGGTGTCAGGCAAGGTGGTGAATGCGGCTGGTAGTTTGTTGCATATAAATCCACCTACGGGCATTAGTGCAGTCGAAGTGCCGTGAAAAAGACAGGATATTTAAAACTGTGTTCAGCATTGTCTGTGACGATTATTTTGTCGGCATGTTATGACACGAGCGCAAGCGAACCCCGGGCTGAAATACCCGCCAATGTGAATCATGTGCCATCCGTGTATCTTGTTTCCATCAACGAACAGTATACAGAGCAAGAAATAAAAACCCTGCTCGCGAAATATGGGGTTAGCGGGATAAAGCAAATTAATAAGCAACTCTATCAAGTCATGCTGACAAAGGATCCCGGCCTGCAACGTTTACAGGAACTGGCTAGCGAGACACCTATGATCAGACATATTCAACCAAACAATATTTACCGCAAGAATTAACCACAATCGAGCGTTATCTGGCGCCCGGTAGCGGTTATGGAAAATTGCTATATTTAAGGGAAAGCCGGTATGGTGGGTTCGACTCGCTGGCCATGGGCTTCAGGGTGGCGGCGTTTGACCATACCGATGATGTCAGTTACCCGGTTTCTGGGTGTGTCCACCATGAGCAGAATTTCACCATTGTCGATCGCCGGCTGGTAGCTTTTAATCTGGCTGTTGCGCACACTCGTGCCGATCATGCCGGCTACCCAGGCCCCGATAAAAGCACCGGCAAGACTACTGATCAGAACCAGGGCGCCGCCAGCCAGTACGGTGCTGACTTGCGAGGCAATAATTCCTCCCAGCGCACCGGTCAGACCACCGACCACCAGACCCATTTCCAGGCCATGTATCACATCGCTTTTCTGGAGCAGGTTTGCTTCAGGCAGCCCTTCAATCGAGGTTTCATCTTTGGCGATTACGTGTATACGCCGTGAGTCGATGCGCGCCAGTAGTAATTCATTAACGACCTGGTGAGTGCTGCTAACATTGGGTAACAGAAAATAAAGTCTTCTTTTCATGACAGCCTCCTGTTCAGACTGGTGGGATATCCAGATGATCTGAGGTGATGGGCGATCCGGCTGTCTGGCAGCCCATAGCCCTGATCAAGCAAGACTCGAATAAGGTTTTGAGCCTGATTAATAGTATAGTCGGCAGGTCAGGTTTTGCCTTGTTTATATCTATGTCCTGGTTTCTAATATAATATATTCACGCAATTCAATGGTCTGGGTAGCGGTTTCAGGAATCAAATTCATCCAGCTGGCTGTTCCAGTCTTTGGATGCATGTTCATCGAGATCCATGCCATAGTCTTCACGCTCAATGTCCATTGAGCCAGAAAAATCCTCAGGTGCCTCGATGGGATGCGGGTGTAGTTCGATCCAGGTGTCCTGATCGTATTCTTCCAGCGTGCCGTCAAAATATTGTATTTCGATTGTGCTTGCTCGATCATCAATGGCGACCACTTCGAAGTTGTCACCATGGCGGTTTTTGTACCAGTTGCCTACTTCTGGCAGTATCATCCTGGTTGTCATACTCTCCTCCTGAATTTGTCAGTACAAATTCACCGTATTCGTCTATATTTACTCTATACCCAGTTTCATACGGGCGTAGTTCTTGTAAAATGATGCAGGTCAAAGACCGCGAGAATAATAATTCAGAACCGTTTAAAGGAACGTCAGCAGAATATGACCCTGTTAATTACATATATAGAACCTGGATAGAGGCTTGGCAAGATTTCGGCCCTGCCTGAGCGAATATAAGCATTCAGTAAAATGTGGCGTAAGGGTAAATAAATCCGGCAAGTTGCCGTTATGATAGAGACATGGTTGGGTTGCGGGCTCACTATGTTATTGAATAAGTAAATAATTAGGAAGGGAGGGATTCCAATGGCTAACCCCGTAGGACCTGATATAGCACTACTAAAAACCTTTGTACCACTCGATAGCCTGCCGGATGAAATGCTGGACGAGCTCTGTGGTTTGTCCAGCCTGGCGCACTATGCCAACGGTAGCACGGTGTTCAGGCAGGGTGTATCGGATAACCAGTCTGCCTATCTGGTTGAGGGCCGTGTGCGCCTGTACAGCGATACCGACCCGTCAGGTATTGATATCACCGCTCATACCGCATTGGCCAGACACACACTGGATGGTCATCAGCCCCACCACTACAACGCTGTAGCCGTGCAGGAAGCGGTTATCCTGACTGTTGATAATACAGTGCTCGACTACATGCTGACCTGGGACCAGTTATCAGGCCATGTTGGCAAGCTGGCCAACGACCCGATCGAACAAACGGATGCTGACCGGGCACAGCTCATGACACGCATTGCTGAATCGTCCGTATTGAGAAAAATTCCGGCCGCCAATATCCAGCAGTTACTCAAAAGCATGCAGCGTCTGACCGTACATGCGGGTGAAAAATTAATTACCATGGGTGAGCAGGGCGATTACTTTTATTTTCTTGAAACCGGCACAGCCAGCGTAAGCCGCGACTGCGAGTTGGCCATTTTACAACCGGGCAGCAGTTTTGGTGAAGAATCGCTTATTAGTGGCAGCCCCCGTAACGCCACCGTGAGAATGCGTGAAAATGGCAGTGTGTTGCGTTTATCCAAGCAGGACTTTAAAGAATTATTACAGGAACCCTTGCTGCAATGGCTGGATGTTGACAGTGCGCGCGGGCGGGTCAACAAGGGTGCGATATGGCTTGATGTCAGGTCAACGCGTGAGTTTGAGCACTATCACTTACAGGGTGCTGCCAGCTTGCCACTGGTTGATACCCGCGAGGGTATGAGCGAGCTGGACAAAAAGAGCCACTACATCTGCTATTGCATGACTGGCCGGCGTAGTTCCGCTGCGGCATTTCTGCTGGGTCAGGCCGGGTACGAAGTGAGTGTTCTGAAAGGTGGTCAGCAGGCCTTACCGGCCGTGCTGCGTGCACAGCTGGGTTCTGAAGTAGCCTGAACTGGCACAGGTCAGCGTTGGGACTGGCTGTGGTTGACCATTACAGAAACAGCGTCAGCACACCGGTGTATCCATACAACTGGTTATTGGCGATTTCGCCATTGGCAAAAAACCCGCATAGCGGGAATTCACCCAGAACTTCATGTATTAGTTTGAGTTCCTGCGATTCTTCACCAAACAGATATCGACCACGACCGAGGCAGGAGTAGTACAGGCCGCCGCGGATGTCTTGTTCACCGATGCGTTGTTTCAGTTTGATCAGCTGCTCACGCAGGTCGGTGCGGGCGCTGGCCCCGTCGCGACGGCAGAATAACAGTTTTTGCCCATCTTCGACCCAGTCACCAATAACAACGTGTTTATTGGCAGGATCCAGTCCTATCAGATTGCGCACCAGGTAATCGCCGGTATCAGATCCGGCCACAGGCAGGCCGATAAATATATAACCGCCAACGCGATCCAGATTACGCGCCAGTATTTCACCAATATCTTCCCTGAACACATCCAGTGCAGGTTTCGAGTCCAGCGTCATGATCACGTTCTGCCTTGCCTTGCTTACCGAGTGCAGCGGGCCGATGGGTGCGCAACCCTGGCTCAGGGTAGTGGCTACCTGTACCTGCTGGTTAAATACAACGCCCGAGACACCATGCTCATGTATGCCATTGGCATACTGCGGGTAGGCATCGGATTGAGATGAGGTGAGGCCGCCAACCAGAAAACTGCGCGGAACCGTGTTAACAAAATCCGGTATCTGGTCGCTAACGGATTGCGCACGCGGATCGCCGTGCATAATGGCAAGATGGTGCAGATTGTTTTTCAGCCAGTCTGCGTTCTCGGTAGTAAAATCCAGCAGGCCGTTATCATCCAGGCGATAAAAACGAAAACTGTCTTCTGGAAAGGCACCGAGCAGAATGCATAAGGCAGGGTGGTCATACAATTCTTGATCACCGGCACAAATACCGGTACCAATAGTTCCCGCCCAGTTAGCCACACCGGTATGTTGCTGTAGTTGCTTTATGATGGCCGGAAAATCATCGGCCAGAATATCGGTTGCATAGACAAAGCCGATATTGATATCAGCAGACAATGAACCCAGTTGGTCTACGCAGGTAGACACCAGATCAGTGGCATGCATATTGGACGCAGAGGCAAAGAAAAAGGATGGGTCTGACATTAATCAGGCTTTATATTGCTAACAGACCCTGAAGTGTAATTCAAAAAACGAGGTTCTGCATGGACTAGCGGCTGCCAGGGTTCCCACGCAGAGCGTGGGAACCCGAAACGCACCTCTCGCAATGACAGCAGAAATACCGGTATTACCCTCGGCCAGTCATCATCCTGTCGATAATTGGTGCCAGGATAATCTCCATCGCAAAGCCCATCTTCCCGCCTGGTACAACGATAGAGTTGCGACGTGACATGAATGAGCCATCGATCATGCTTAACAGGTAAGGGAAATCGGTGTCGAACTTGGCCGGATCGCGGAAACGGATAACGACAAAGCTTTCATCCGGTGTTGGAATGTCACGGGCGATAAACGGATTCGATGTATCGACCGTGGGCACACGCTGGAAGTTAATATCCGTACGTGAGAACTGCGGTGTTATGTAGTGCACATAATCAGGCATGCGGCGCAGGATGGTATCAACGATCGCTTCGGCACTGTAACCACGCTGTGCATTGTCGCGGAAGATTTTCTGTATCCATTCCAGATTAACCAGTGGTACCACACCTATCAACAGATCGACATATTTGGCGACATTGTCATTTTCTGTTACCACGCCACCGTGCAGGCCTTCGTAAAACAGCAGATCACTGCCTTCCGAGATATCTTCCCAGGGGGTGAACTGGCCAGGGCCCAGATCGGTTTTCAGTCTTTCATTGTGTTCAGTGGCTTCCTCTGCACTATGCAGATAGTAGCGTTTCTTGCCGGTACCTGCTTCGCCGTATTGCTTAAACAACTCTTCAATCTTGTCAAAGCGGTTGGCATCCGGGCCGAAATGACTGAGATTTTCGCCTTTGGCAGCATATTCTTCTATGGCATCCTTCATCGCGACGCGGTCATAACGATGGAAGCTGTCACCTTCGACGACAACAGGGTTAATACCGTTACGCACGAAAATATGTTCGAAGGCAATCTTTACGGTTGTGGTACCAGCACCGGACGAACCGGTTACCGCCACGACGGGGTGTTTTTTTGACATTCGTTATTGCTCCTTAATAAAGTATTGAGTCAGCTAATTATGTGTATCTTTATAAATGGGCTGTGGCTTATCCGCAGTCCGAAAATCTGTTGTGTCTGTGCAGGTTTTGGTCTCAACGAGAGCCGGCTATACCCTTTTCGTACCCTGCAGAATACAAGAACCGCATATTGAACCATTTTTCCACTGCTCAGCTCAAGAAAATATGGTCTTTTTATATGCTTTTGTGTACGCTAAGTGTTAGCGTTAATAACGAAAAAACCATGTTAATTATATATTAAACAGTAGATTACGATAATGCCACGTATAAAATAATGGTACTGGCGCTCGTAGAGTGAAATTCAGGGAGATCATTCATGACAGACATAAATATGAACCAAATTAACCAATATATTGATATCTACGCCATTCCGTGGGGGATCAAGATAATCATGGCGGTACTGGTATTTTATATCGGTCGCATGATTGCCCGTATGGTCATTGGCCTGCTGAAAAAGGTTATGCAAAAATCGGCGGTAGACGAAATGCTGATCAAATTCCTGGCCGATATGACTTATGCGGTGCTGCTGGTTGCTGTCGTTATAGCCTCGCTGGATCAGCTGGGCGTTAACACTACCTCACTACTGGCCATACTGGGTGCAGCTGGTCTGGCGATTGGCCTGGCGCTTAAGGATTCATTATCCAATTTCGCGGCGGGTGTGATGCTGATCATGTTTCGGCCATTTAAAGTGGGTGACTTTATCGAAGCGGGTGGAACCAGCGGTACGGTCGACACCGTTAATATTTTTAATACCGTTTTAAAAACCGGCGATAATCGTGAAATCACCATTCCTAACTCGGGCATTTATGGTGGCATGATAACCAATTATTCTGCACGTCCAACCCGACGTATTGATATGGTTATTGGTATCGGTTATGACGATGATCTGAATAAAGCACGTGAGTTAATAACGGCCATCATGACAGATGAGGAGCGTATCCTGAAAGACCCGGAGCCAGCCATTAGTCTGGCCGAACTGGCCGACAGCAGCGTCAACCTGAATGTGCGGCCCTGGGTGAATTCGGCTGATTACTGGGGAGTACGCTCGGCCTTGCTGGAGAATATCAAAAATGCGTTTGACAACAATGGTGTTAGTTTCCCGTATCCTCAGCAGGATGTGCATATGTACGAGGTAAAATAGATCCGTATCGGGCGGCCTGATCCGAAGTGCTAGCTGGCACAGGCCTGCTGATAGTGTTCAATATGAGAAATCAGCACGTACGCATACATGTTACCTTGCGGTACACGATAGACACCCCGGGCATCAAGAAATTTACAGGCCAGAGAGGCAATGTCCCATGCCATGGATTCGTTACAGGGAACCGACCTTCTTCTGAAGTGTTCATGACCGGTCAGGTCATAAAGTTTTTTCACGGCGCTGGATGTTTCTCTGACCGATTCTGGCAAATTTGTAAACGACCAGAACCACACCAGCTGATTGATATCGGTGATCAGGGTAGCGACAGGAATAATCGTCGCTTCGACAACCGGGTATTCCTTATCAAAAAACAACAACGAACTATTTTCGTATTCCAGGATATAACGTTCATGGTGGCCGATGCCGTAGTCGGCCTCAAGCAAGGTGCGTTTTTCCTCAAGTTCGGTAATCGAATCGCTTAAGTACTTGTCAAATTCCTGTTCGTTCATTTATCAAGTCTCTGAAGCGCTGCCAGTATGATTTTACTACAAAATACTGTATACATTAGTTAACAGCATAGTGCATGATCGGGTATATACAAGATGAGTAACAGAAAGAACCTTCACAGGGTTCAGTAACAATACCTGCTTTTCTGTTCACGATAATTGACTATCTGCTCGTCGATTTGATCGCATTGACTGCTCTTGCAGCCACTGCGTCGCTGGTTTTTTAGTTTTCTGATTTTCTTTTTGGCTGTGGAGCAGCGCTCTTTACGCGCTGATTTGTTATTAGCCTTTTTTACTTCCCGCTTTCTTTTTCTGGCCCTGGCTTTTTCACGGCGAATAATTTTTTTTAGTGCCTTTGTTTCTCCCTTGCGCAAGCCGGGTTTATCCTGATTCGTTATGCTTTTAAACTCAGGTCTGACCAGAATAGTCTCAGCGTGGGTATTGCATCGGGTTTGTGAAAAGAGAGTATTGCCATCGTGATCGATACATTTGTAAATAGTCGCATCAACAGAGTAGCTGATGGTACTGGCCAGCAATGCCAGAACGGGAGTCCATTTGTACATACAAGACAATCCTTTGTACTTGTTGATGAGCTATTAATAAAAAAAGCTGGCGCTACACTGGCATTTTAGTTTGTGACCGTGGTAATCAGAATACGATCTATACCAGCAACGAGCTGTCGTGGTGCCGTAGTATATACTTCTGAATAAAGGTTTTATACACTAAATTACCTATATAATACATGTGGTTATAAAGAGATTATGGGTGTCTATCATCAAGCGGGGCAATGGTGATTTTGATTAGCAGTGTTGCAAGACTATTATGAGCTTACCTAAATCCTTTTTTTGGTGCTAGAAATGAACAAAACGTGGCTAAAAAGCAAGGTCAGATTGCTATTACTAAAACGTCAATGTCTGTCAAAACCTTGAAAATATGGAGCAAGCTATTCAACATAGTCCTAACCAGATCAGGGAAGAATCGGATGATCAGTATTGATACCAACGTCTTTGTTCTCCTGTTTACAGGTGATAACCAGCAGGAGGCTACAACAGTAAAACACCTTTTTGAAGAGGGTTGCATGTCTATCAACAATACAGCGATTCGTGAAAATGAGCCTGTGCTTTGAATAGAGCCGAACGAATTTTTCGCTTACACAAGGCGTTGAATTCCAGAAACGCAATAAGCCTGAACAAGCTTATCGAAAAGCTTGAGGTATCACGTGCAACGATAAAAAGAGATATCGCATACATGCGAGATTTTATGGATGCGCCCATCGTTTACACCCGCAGTGACAATGGCTATCAATATAATCCCGAAAGCCCTGAATTTGAATTACCTGGTTTATGGTTTAATGAGAGAGAAGTGGACCCCGAAACTGAGACAGTCGCATAAGTGATGAACCTGAGGTAAATTATACCCCACAGGAGAACATCATGAGACGTAAAAGACGTAATCATTTACCCGGGTTCAAGGCCAAAGTTGCCCTCGCAGCCATTAAGGGAGACAAGACCTTAGCGGAGCTTGCTGAGCAATTCGATGTCCACCAGAACCAGATCCAGGACTGGAAGAAGCAACTCCTTGACCAGGCCGATACCGTGTTTGGCAGCCATCAGGAGCACAAGGCAGGCGAGGCGGCACACCTGAAAGACCTGCACGCCAAGATTGGCGAGCTGGCACTGGAGAATGATTTTTTATCCAAAGCGCTCGGACGTTGAGTACGCCCGAGCGCAGAAAGAAAGTGGATCACGCCCATAGACTGCCCATTACCCGGCAGTGCGAGGTATTGGCTATCAGCCGGTCATCGGCCTATCGGAAGCCCGCAGGCGTTGACACCGATACATTGGAGCTGATGCGTAAACTGGATGAATTACATCTGCGCTATCCGTTCAAGGGGTCTCGTCGGTTGCGTGATGATCTATGGGACGACTATGGGCTGCACGTTAATCGCAAGTGTGTGCAACGATTGATGCGTATCATGGGAATACGTGCGCTCTACCCGGGCGCCAGGACCACGCGCCCGAACCCACAGCACAAGATCTACCCCTATTTACTGCGCGGTCTGGAGATTGAACGGGTGAACCAGGTATGGTGTACCGATATCACCTACATTCCCATGGCGCGGGGGTTTGTTTATCTGGCGGCAGTGGTTGACTGGTTCAGCCGGCGTGTCCTGTCCTGGCGGCTTTCCATCA
>ENA-ORDP01000333-ORDP01000333.1-marine-sediment-metagenome-genome-assembly--contig:-NODE-333-length-31918-cov-12.374823_pt1 | contig 31918 bp, 28 predicted proteins | sample MGYA00248627_ERZ508539 | MGnify/ENA primary metagenome ERZ508539 (study PRJEB26208, sample SAMN05571518) | marine sediment metagenome | biome: deep sea; feature: Hydrothermal vent; material... | reverse complement strand
CCGCACGGACGCGGCAGCCGAGCCGCCATGGATGGCATGTTTTGCGTGTCTTGATTTGGCTTACCGGTTTCATGTCCGGATTGCGAGTTACACAGACAGGGTAATTCATTACCCTGATACTCAGGAGCATCAATAAATGCTATCTCAGGCGATTTGATCATCCGCCACATGGTAATGCGGGTCTTCCATCACATTCACTTCAACCAGATCACCCGCTTTTTTTAGCAAGACACGACACTCATCGCTCAGGTGCCGCAAATGCAAGGTCTTGCCTGCCTTGATATATCTTTCCGCGAGGTTATCGATGGCCTCGATCGCCGAGTGATCCGCAACACGTGAATTTTGAAATTCGATTATTACATCACCCCGATCTTCATCCGGATTAAACAGTTCCAGGAAATTTTTTACTGAACCAAAAAACAGCGGCCCATTGAGCTCATGCACGCGTGAACCCTTTTTATCATCATAGGATTTAATATTGATATGCCTGGCATGCTCCCAGGCAAAGGCAAGTGCCGAGACAATCACACCCACGACAACTGCAATTGCCAGATCCGTAAAGACTGTCACTGCTGAAACCAGCACCAGAACAAATGCATCGGTTGCCGGAATCTTACCGATGATGCGTAAACTTGACCATTCAAAGGTGGCCATCACCACAATAAACATCACCCCTACCAGGGCTGCCATGGGAATACGTTCAATCAACGGCGATGCAACAAGTATAAAAGTCAACAGGAACAAGGCCGCAGCAACTCCGGATAAACGCTGACGCCCTCCTGAATTCACATTAATCATACTCTGGCCAATCATGGCGCAACCACCCATGCCCCCGAATAAGCCTGTAACAGTATTGGCAATACCCTGCCCCATGCATTCGCGATTACCACGTCCGCGGGTATTGGTCACTTCATCAATCAGACTCAACGTCAACAAGGATTCAATCAAGCCAATGGCCGCCAGAATAAAGGAATACGGCAGGATGATCATCAGGGTTTCAAAATTAAAGGGAACAGAAGGAATATGAAAATCCGGCAAACCACCTTTTATGCTGGCCAGATCACCGACGGTAACGGTATCCAGGTTCAGGACCGATACCAGCAGACTGACAACAATAATGGCTGCCAGTGATGCCGGAAAGGCCCCCGTCAATTTTGGCAATAAATAAATAATGAACATGGTTAGTGCAATCAGGCCCGCAAAGATCATCAGGGGTTCTCCGCTCATCCATTCCTTCACACCCCCGGGTGATGCCACCTGGAAGCTTTGTAACTGGGCCAGAAAAATCACAATCGCCAGGCCGTTTACAAAACCCAGCATCACAGGATGCGGCACTATTCTAATAAACTTGCCCAGTCGCAACATACCGGCACCCATCTGAATCAGGCCAGTCATAACCACTGCCGCGAACAGGTATTGCACGCTGTGCTCAGCTACCAGACTCACCATCACCACTGCCATGGCGCCGGTCGCCCCGGAAATCATACCAGGCCTTCCACCAAAAATAGCTGCCAGCAAGCCCACCATAAAGGCAGCATACAAGCCAACCAGTGGTTCAACGCCGGCCACAAAGGCGAAGGCTACTGCCTCTGGTACCAGCGCCAGTGCTACGGTCAGTCCGGAAAGAATTTCGTTTTTAAAACAGGCACGGCTGACGCAACCAAGCTGAAACATTTATAACCTCGGGGGTGTGATCGGCATGAAAGATTTTATAGTGTATCAGGATATACTTATATATGATATACACAGACAACGATGAAATTGGCTATCTTTGCTTTGCTAAAAAACTGTCAAGCTGGTTAGCAAAGGCATGTCTGTTTGATTGATTCAACGCATCTGGACCACCTGTCTGAATACCACTGCCGCGTAGCTCATCCATAAGATCACGCATCACCAATCGCTCTTTTATATTTTCAATGGTATAGAAGGTCCCTCGCGGGTTGAGTGCATGACCACCCCGGTCAATGGCCTCTGCTGCAAGGGGAATATCTGCCGTAATGACCAGATCCCCCGCATCCAGATGCTCGGCAATATGCTTGTCTGCCACATCAAAACCTCTGGATACCTGAACAGATTTAATAAATTTTGAAGGTGGTGTTTTTATAAAGGAATTGGCAACCAATACCAGTGGAACCTGAACCCGTTTTGCAGCTCGATATAAAATCTCCTTGATGACATTGGGGCAGGCATCAGCATCAACCCAGATACGCATTGTTTTACCTCTGAAAAAGACAAAGTCATTAATTAATAGTATCATTTCTGTCTGATCTCTTATGAACAAAATCAGGTTGTATGTTTCATAATTCTAACAAAACCACCCTCCCCTGAAAAAGCATGGACCTGCTCTAAAAAAACATAACGATATACCCTTAAATTTCACGGGATAATTATAAAGTTAGATGCTACACTGATAAAATAACCGGTATATTAAATATAGTAAGTCACCGGCTTTAACCAACTAAATTGGTAATATTTAAGGATCACATATGGGTATCGAAAAGAAACCTTCAGAAATTGATGTCCCTATCGACCGTGATATCTTTCTGCGAAATCTTTTACGTGATTTATCCGGTACGCTGGAAACTGTAGTAGGAATTGATGATGCGGCCGGTTTTATCAGTCTCGTCGGTCAGCATCTCGGTGACTGGATGAATGAAGAATACAGAAAGGCTCTCGGGCAAGACAGCCTGTCACTCGAACAGGTCAAGGATGTCCTGGTTGACCTGAAAAAAAGGATACAGGGCGATTTCCATATTGAGTCTGCTGATGATCAAAAAATCATTCTTGGAAATAAACATTGTCCATTCGGTGACAAGGTCATTGACCGCCCTACTCTGTGCATGATGACATCCAACGTTTTCGGAACAATCACTGCCGAAAATCTGGGCTATGCCAAGGTCTGCCTGGATAAAACCATCGCCACCGGCTCATCATGCTGTCATATAACAGTCTTTCTTCAACAGGATGATGAGTCTGATTGCAAGGAAGGACGTGAGTACTTCCAGTCCTGATTTATGAACCTCGAAGATTTTTTTCAACTTTCAAACTCACTGCCTGAAGGATATCTCCTTCTGAAAACTGATGGCACGATCCTGGTGACAAACCGGAAGGCCAGGCGATTTCTTGGTAATGCCGATGTTAATCATGCAGGAAAAAATATTATTGATTATACCGACTCAACGGCAAATGAATTGCATAAAGCGATCAGTGACTGGTCCAGAAGCCGAACACCTATACCAGCAGCAATAAAATGGAAAAACAACGCCAAGAATGACGGCATGGGCTGGCGCTGTCATGGATTCCTGCTAAAGCCTGCTGGCGGAAAAGAACCCGCATACATTGTTTTGCGCTGCACCTTTGGTAAAACATTGGCCAGTAATTTTATCTCCCTTAACAATGAATTAAACAAGCAACGTGTACTGTTGCGTAAATTACTGAAAAGTCGCGATGAACTTGAAAGAGAACATGAAAAAGCGGTTGTCACACTTCACTCAATAGGTGATGGCGTCATCACCACCGATATTGCCGGCAACATCGAATACCTGAACCCGGTAGCAGAAAAACTGACCGGTTGGGATTCCGATGATGCTGCCGGAAAAAACCTTCTTGACGTATTTAACATCATCAATGAAATTACACGCGAGCCCACAGAAAATCCGGTCGCCCGCTGTGTCAAGGATAACCGCGTTGTCGGGTTGGCCAATCATACAGTTCTGATTTCACGCAATGGCCAGGAATACGTTATAGAAGATTCTGCAGCACCGATACGCAACCATTTTAATAAAATTATCGGGGCCGTCCTTGTTTTCCACGATACAACCGATGATCGTCTGGCGCGCCATCAACTGGAATACCTTGCACAACACGATACATTAACAGGCCTTAAAAACAGACATTTCTTTGAACAACAACTTAAACATGCCATTGACGTGGCAAGTCGCGGAAATCGATATTACTACCTGCTGTACATTGACCTTGATCAATTCAAGGTTATTAATGATACCGTCGGACATGCGGCAGGCGATGAACTGTTAACCGAAGTCTCATTTTGCTTCAGTAACCGGATACGGCAAGGTGACATTCTGGCCCGCCTGGGCGGTGATGAGTTTGGCATCCTGATTGACTGCATTGATCTGGGCAACTTTGAAAAAATCATTTCTGGCTATCAAAGTGCACTGGAGGGTTTTCGCTTCACCTGGGACAATCACACCTATGATATATCATGCAGTATAGGCAGCACCATTATTGACAACAATATCAGCTCTTCGGCCGAAGCCATGCGCCGGGCTGACATTGCCTGCTACATTGCAAAACAGTCTGGACGAAACCAGGCCCATATCTACCATGAAGAAGATCAGTCTGCTGTCGCATCCATGGGCGAAATAAGTATTGTCAGCGATATACGGGCAGCACTTGCCCACGATCTCTTTTTACTTTATTTTCAACCCATCAAATCCCTGAAAAATGATGAAGTTATTCATGAAGTGCTTATTCGAATGCAAAAAGGAGATGACCTGCTTACACCGGGTGCATTTCTCCCTATCGCAGAACGTCATAACCTGATGACAGAAATAGACAAGTGGGTACTGAAGCATGCCCTACAAATTTTACTCGAACAATATAATAATGGCACACCGCAACGATTAAGCATAAACCTCTCTGGTGTAACACTCGGTAATGAAGACACATCGGAATTACTGAAAACATTCTTCAAAAATCATCCTGAACTGGCACCATACCTGTTACTGGAAATAACCGAAACCTCAGCAGTCGGGCAACTGGATGTTGCCAGCAAATTAATGTATGAATTACGGTCCCTGGGGATAAGGTTCGCCCTTGATGATTTTGGTACCGGTTTCAGCTCATTTACCTATCTCAAGCACCTGCCGGTTGATTTTGTAAAAATAGACGGGACATTTGTCAGGGGTATTGTTGATGACCCGGTCGACCAGGCAATGGTTCGTTCGATAACGCATATATCAAACTCTTTAGGTAAAATCATTATTGCCGAGTTTGTCGAGAATGAAGATATACTTGAAGAATTAAAGAAAATTGGTGTAGATATGGTTCAGGGATATCATATTGGCAGACCCAGCCCTGACTTATAAACCAGAACAAACCAGCACCATTTCGACCCGCAATTATCCGACAACAGCATTTTCACTAAATCAACCATTAACATCAACAACTTGCTTTACTAAAGATTATACTCAATCAGCCGAACCTCATATTGATATTGTCTTCAATTACCCGGTTTGTAAAAAGCTGTACAATTGATTGCAATAGAAACATAAGTAGTATTTGTCATGTATAACTAAACATAACCTGCGCCCACGAGAGACTCTTTCGTAACAACCAGACGGAATCTTATAAACTACCTGCGATGAATACAACGATCAATTTCCTAATCAATCAGGCCAATGAGATTATTCTTGGTAAGGAAAAACAGATCAGGCTATCCCTTGCCTGCCTCTTTGCACGTGGGCACCTGCTGATTGAGGACCTGCCTGGAATGGGTAAAACAACGCTGGCTCAGCTTCTGGCCAGACTAATGGGTTTACAGTATAACCGCATCCAGTTCACCAGTGATCTCTTACCTTCCGATATTATCGGTGCCGCCATCTATGACAGAGACAAAGGTGAATTCTATTTTCACCCGGGGCCTGTATTCACACAGGTTGTCCTGGCAGATGAAATAAACAGGGCCACACCAAAAGCCCAAAGTGCTTTACTGGAGGCCATGGAAGAAAGGCAGATAACAGCCGAAGGTGAAACACGCGATCTGCCTGAACCATTTTTCGTTATTGCAACGCAGAACCCGACATACCATACAGGGACCTTTCCCCTGCCTGAATCACAGTTTGACCGTTTTATGATGCGCATCGAACTCGGCTTCCCGTCACGGCAGGCGGAAAGAAGTATCCTGACCGGCAGGGACCGAAGTATACTTTTGCAAACAATCAAACCATGCCTGACGTCTGAACAGGTATTGAAAATTCAGTCACTGGTGCCACAGGTTCATGTTTCGGATGCACTGCTTGACTATCTTCAGGACCTGGTTGATTTCACCCGAAACGATAGCAGTACAAGTAATGGCCTGTCACCCAGGGGAAGTCTGGCCTTGATGCGTAGTGCTCAATCCTGGGCTTTCCTGGATGGAAGGGATGCAGTCATACCTGAAGATGTACAAATTATACTGCCATCTGTTGTCGGCCATCGGCTCAGACAATATACAGACAACCTCTCGGACACCTCCAGTATTGCACAGAAATTATTAAAATCAGTTGCCATCCCCTAGATTTAAAGTCATGACCAGTCTGGCAGAAAAATTATCCACAAGAGGACTACGGGTACCAGAACAGGAACCCATCATTCTAGACCGGAAAAGAATCTATATTATACCTACATGGTATGGCGTATTATTTTCCATGACCCTGTTTATCATGTTGATTGGCTCTATCAACTTTAATAACAGTCTCAGTTTTGCATTAACATTTCTGATGGTCAGCGTAACACTTGTTTCAATGTTGCATGCCCACCGCAACCTGTCGAAAATACACATACGATGCGCAACAACAAAATCTGTTTTTTCAGGCCAGCATGCAATATTCCCGATGCTGATATCAAACCCGGGCGGTACAGATAAACAGACAATAAGCCTTGTGATAAAAAATGAAATACCTGTTGATATCGATGTGCCTGCAGGCAGCACAGTGACCGCACAACTATCCATGAAAACAATGGTCAGGGGAATTGTCCAGCCCGGAAAAATAAAAATATTTACTGAATTTCCGTTAGGGCTGTTTCATGCCTGGTCCTGGTTCTATCCCGATATAAAATGTATTGTTTATCCTGCTCCTGAAAAGGATGCCCCGCCACCTGACTTTCAGTCAGATGGCGATAATAATGCCGGATTGACAGCAAAAGGCCAGGACGATTTCTCTGGATTACGAAACTACCAGCCCGGTGATTCAATCAAGTCCATCGCCTGGAAACAAAGCACAAGAGGTGACACACTTTATACAAAGCAGTTTTCGGGTGGCGGAGGAAGAACCTTATGGCTTGAATGGGATATTGCCGAAGCCGGTTCAAATGAACAGCGACTTTCAAGAATATGTCGCTGGGTACTGGATTGCGAGGCATCAGGTATTAAGTATGGATTACGACTACCTGACAATAAAATTCTACCGGGCAGTGGTCGTAAACATCAACATATCTGTCTGACTGCACTGGCCTTATTCGGACGAGAATCATAAGGCTCATGACCAGTTCAATTTCTTCAAAAATGATTACGCCTGAAAAAATGCTCTGGATACTGGCATGCCAGGCAATGGTGATCGCCCCGCATCTTCTTCGTATTCCCGTCTGGTTGAGTATCATGAGCGCAGGTGTTGGTATTTGGGGTTACAAGGCAGTATCGGCAAAATGGAAATACCCGCGGCGAATCATACTGCTGCTGATGGTTATAATCGCCAGCACAGGAATCTTTATTAATTACGGTACATTAATTGGAAGAAATGCCGGCGTGGCCCTGCTGATCACCATGCTTTCACTGAAGATACTTGAATTTAAAACTCATAAAGACGTCATATTGTTTGTTTATCTTGGTTACTTTCTTGTAGTCACCAATTTTCTTTTCAGCCAAACCATGCTCATAGCAATCTATATGCTTGCAGTCAGTATCGGGTTAACCAGCACCCTGATTATGCTAAGCAGGCACGGTTCAGAACTGAACCTCGGAAAAAACGTCAAACAGGCTGTCATGATGACACTACAAGCTATCCCGTTGATGCTGGTAATGTTTGTACTGTTCCCTCGTCTGCCCTCGCCGTTATGGTTCCTTCCGGAAGATAATTCACGTGCCGTTACCGGCCTGAGTGATACGATGAAACCGGGTGCCATCAGTGAGCTCAGCAGATCTGATGCGGTTGCCTTTCGCGTAAGCTTCAGTGATGCAATACCACCTGCCTCACAGCTGTACTGGAGAGGGCCCGTATTATGGCAATATGACGGCAAAACATGGCATACTTCATACCAGAAGTTCCTGAAAAGAAACATGCAGGGTAAATATTCAGGGAAAAAATATACCTATACGATCACATTGGAACCCCATCAGCAATACTGGTTGTTTGCACTTGATACGCCTTCAAGCATTCCACCAGACAGCTATATTAATAATGGATACAGCCTGATATCCAGAAACAGAATAAGGAATCTGTACCAGTACACTTCAAGCTCATATACGCGTTATATCATTGGTGACAAACTGTCTCTGGCAGAAAAAAAGAGTGCCCTGCAATTACCTGAAAACCTGAACCCGAAAACTGGTAAATGGGCCAGGGAAATAAACCGGAGATTTGCAACGGCTGAGGAAAAAGCAAAATACATCCTCGGCTATTTCAGGGAAAAACCATTCAGCTATACCTTGAGCCCGCCACTGCTGGGTCAGAATGCTGTCGATGACTTCCTGTTTAACACGCGCAGTGGATTTTGTGAACACTATGCGAGCAGTTTTGTATACCTGATGCGACTGATGAATGTTCCCGCACGAATTGTATTAGGGTACCAGGGTGGTGAGTATAACAACCTGGGGAAATATATGATTGTCAGACAATCAGATGCACATGCCTGGGCAGAAATATGGGTCAGGGGAAAAGGCTGGATACGAATTGACCCAACGGGAGCGGTATCACCTGATCGTGTCGAAAAAAGTATAGAAGCCGCTCTGCCGTTTCGTGTTTCATCCGGAGGGCTTATGCGCAGTGACAACCCGGTTCTCAGGACACTGATTTTATACTGGGATTCTGCAAATTATAAATGGCATAACTGGGTGCTGGGTTATGATTCTGCCAAGCAATCCAGCCTGTTGGAGAAATTTGGTATTAATTCAGCCAGCTGGGAGGATATTGCCATCAGCATCATGGTTTCCCTGGGGAGCATGCTGCTGCTTATAGCTCTATGGGTAAATATGAGTAACAGGCGACCGCGAAAAGACCCTACCTGCAGACTATACCTGAAGTTTTGCCAAAAGCTCGGCCGAATCGGGTTCAGACAAATGGCGCATGAGGGGCCCATCGATTACGCGACACGTGTAACTGGCAAGCGCCTCGACCTCAAGGACGAAGTGGATCTGATTACTCACATCTATATAAAGTTGCGTTATAGCCGCAACCCTCCAACCAATCTTTTTTCACAATACAAAAAATGTATCAGAAAATTTCATCCCCGAAAAAATAAATGAAGCTCTCACTTGACAGCTACCAATTGATTGTGCAATCTTGTACACATGAATTCGAAACCTGTAATTATTCCGGCTCGCAAGCTTGTCCACGTAATGTGGCCAATCACCTGTCGGTGTGCCCTGGAGATTCAACTATAATTTACAAATAAACGAATCAAGTTATTCAAAGGCCACAGACTCTTGACAGAACTGTGGCCTTTTTTATTGGTGTAAAAAGAATCAGCGAGCCGAAATGTCTATTACTGCAGCATACATAGGAATAATATTAATCTGGTCAACCACGCCCCTTGCCATCAAGTGGAGTGATGACGGAGTCGGTTTTTTGTTTGGTGTCACGTCCCGCATGTTAATTGGTGTATTGATATGCGTGCTGATTCTCGCATTCATGCGCCAGAAACTGCAATGGCACAAAAGAGCTGTCTATACCTACCTGTCTGCAAGCATGGGTATTTTCGGCTCGATGTTGTGTACATATTGGGGTGCCCAATACATTACATCGGGGATGATCTCCGTGTTATTCGGCCTGACTCCGCTGTTAACCAGTATTTTTGCAGCACTTGTTTTAAATGAACGTAGCCTGAGTGCCGGTAAACTGGTTGGTATTTCATTAGGAATACTTGGCCTGGTCATTATCTTCTATTCCGACATTGCCCATAGTGAGAAGGCTAATGCAGGAATCATCGCAATTATTATGGCTGCAACCCTGCACTCATTAAGTACCGTTCTGGTAAAAAAGCTGGACTGCAGGCTTCCCGGCATTGTCATGAATACGGGTAGCCTGATGATTTCCAGTTTATTATTTCTGATTGTCTGGTCACTGAGCGGGGTTCAGATGCCCGAAACCATACCGATGAAAGCAGGTCTGTCAATTTTGTATCTGGGTATACTGGGCACAGTTGTAGGATTTACGCTTTTCTTTTATGTATTAAAGAACCTGGATGCGGGCAGGATCGGTTTAATCCCGCTGATTACACCGGTGCTTGCACTTTTTATAGGTAACACGATGAACAGTGAGCCCGTCGGCTGGGCACTGATCATGGGCAGCCTGCTAATCATGGCCGGTCTTATAGCTCATCACTGGAGTGTCTTTTCCGGGTTTTGGAAGAAAAATTGAAAAGTGAAACTGCACCTGACAGGAACACACATCCATGTGAAACGACGCAGTTTAAAATGAAGACAGATGAGTGCCGTGACTTTCAAGTGGGCTGGAAGGCTCAGAGGATGCGGAGGAATTATATTCATCAACAAGTTCCCGCAGTGAAATTCCTTCAAGATACTTGTACATTTTTTTGCTCAATATACCCCACATTGTATCAAGTACTTCCTTCTCGGAACCCTGCTCGGTTACCGTGGTAGCATCATGCTTGGATATTTCATCATTGATCGCCGCAACAATGCTGGCGACATCCAGTTCAGATGCGGGTTTAGCCAGATGGTAGCCGCCACCCGGCCCCCTGACTCCCCGTACCAGTCCCTTTGCGCGGAGTTTGGCAAATAACTGTTCGAGGTAGGAAAGAGAAATTTTCTGGTATTCAGAAATATCTGCCAGCGTAACCGGCTTTTTGTTCTCATTCAATGCCAGCTCCATCATGGCTGTAATGGCATATCTCGCCTTGGTTGATAACTTCATCATCGATCTCCTGTATGCCAGCACTGACTGACATTACACACAGTTCTGGTGTTGAAATTTATAAGGTTACTTAAAGTATTGTTTACCCCTGATGATCAGTCAAGAATGATTCCAGGAAAAATACCAAAATGGGATAAAAAGCAGGCTCCAGATATGTATATATTATTTATTTACCTATTAATCAAATAGATAAACAAACCAGCCAGATTAAAAGAATTTAACATATATCCAACAGTCAATGGCCTGAAGGATGGCAGACTGCCCATGGCCGCATCTGAGTAATTCCTGGGGGGGTCAGGGTTTGGCACCTTGTTTGATGGGTGCACTCATATCCCGCGAATATTCAGCCATTGACCCATCATAGACCTTTACATTCTGATAGCCCAGATAGCGTAACGCCAGATATGCCTGCGCGGCCCGGTGCCCGCTGTGGCAATATAAAACCAGCGGTGCCTTTTTATCCTTCACGCCTATCCTTGCAAGACTTTCCTCGAGCTCCGTCTTTTTCCTGAATGTGAATCCATTATCAAAATCCACTGAGTCGTCCCAGGGCCACAGTCGAGCACCGGGAATATGTCCCGTACGTTTGTACCTTGGATACCCCATGTATTCTTCTCTGGAACGGACATCCAGAAACGTTACCTTGTCTTGCTTTATATCTTGCTTGACTGTCGCAATTCCTGTTTCATTATTGTAGATACCTTTCCCTGGTATGTAGGCCACCTGTTTTCGCTCAGTTGGCTTGTTGGTAACCTTGCGGCCTTCCAGTATCCATTTAACCAGGCCACCATCGACAACCGAGATTTTTTTATGCCCTATTCGCTCCAGGTTCCAGTAAAAACGGCCTGCATTCAACCCACCCATGTCATCATATATAACGATATGTGATTCCCGACTGATGCCAAGTAAACCCAGCAGTTTGAAAAACTGGTCATCGCTTATCCTGAAAGATACCTTGTCTTTTTTACGTTGTTTGACCAGGTATCCATAACTTACATAAATTGCACCCGGTATGTGGAAACGCTGATACTGCGTCTCATCGGTACTCATGTCAACCAGCACCAAATCCCTGTCATTCAGATGACCTTGTAACCATGCGGTATCAACCATCAAGGGTGATGCATTGACTGCACCTGAAACTGACATCACCCATAACAGGTGAATGAGCAACCATTTATCCATACTTTATTATCCTTTTATTTATATAAGTTCGAGATCTGCGATATGGGATGATACCGCTTTACTGCCCAGTCTTTCAAGGCTAAAGATGTGCCCCTGTTCCAGGGAGTAACGCAACCATTTCTCGACAAAGACATTACTTTTCCAACGACAATCAACATAGGGTTTTCTGTCTTCAGGGCTGTGTTCAACCGGCATAAAACCGGTCTTCATACAGGCAAGGGCTTCAGCCTGACGGGCATCATGATACATCTTGATTGTCAGGTCAGGATCGGCTGTTTTTTCATCATCTGATACAGGAAAATAATATGTAAGCATTATCGTTGTGGTATATTTACAGCGTTCCACGATGGTGAGATGCAGATCCAGAGAGCTTTCAACCCTGGAGACCAGGGAATCAGGTAAATTGTCGAGATCAGGTAATAACCGGCACAATAAATGAAAATTTCGTTCATAAACATCCATCAACCCTGCGAAACTACGCTGATTAAGAAACCTGTTCTTTTGCTTTACTGCACTCATAAATAAATCATATCATACATACAAATATTCTGGAAAATCTTTACAGTTTCTGTATTACTAAATTATATATTAAGGGATAAGCTCAATGCAGGTTGAATCTTTACCCACAACTGCTTATGCAAATCAAAAACCGGGTACATCCGGTTTGCGAAAAAAAGTTTCTGTTTTCAAGGAAAACAAGGGCTATCTTGAAAACTTTATTCAAGCGATATTCGACACTATTACGGATCGTAATGCTTCATCACTTGTAGTCGGCGGTGATGGCCGATTCTTTAATCTGCAAGCCATCCAGATTATTATCAAGATAGCAATAGCCAACGGGTTTAAAAAAGTAATCGTTGGCCAAAATGGTATTCTCTCCACCCCTGCAGCTTCCGCTCTTATTCGTAAACGCAAGGCTGTTGGTGGAATCATACTGTCGGCCAGTCACAACCCCGGCGGGCCTGACGGGGATTTTGGAATTAAATTCAATACGGCCAACGGCGGCCCTGCTCCTGAAAAAGTAACGGACAGGATTTTCACCTATAGTAAAAATATCTTTCGCTATCTGTATATTGATAGTGATGATATTGACCTGAAAAAAACAGGTGGACATAGAATAGAAAAAACGCAAATAGAGGTTATTGACTCTGTGCATGATTATGCCGATCTGATGGAAGAATTATTTGATTTTACAAAAATAAAATCATTATTGTCTTCCGGTAACTTCACGATGGTTTTTGATGCCATGCATGCCGTTACCGGCCCCTATGCAATGGAAATCCTTGTTAACAGACTTGGCGCACCAAAAGAAACCGTCTGCAACGGCAAGCCATTACCCGATTTTGGCGGTGGCCACCCGGACCCCAACCTCGTGCATGCAAAAGAGCTCGCAGAAAAAATGTTTTCTGACAACGGCCCCGATTTTGGTGCCGCATCTGATGGTGATGGTGACCGTAATATGATAATGGGGCATAACTGCTTTGTATCACCCAGCGACAGTCTGGCAATCATCACTGCCAACGCAACATGTATCCCGGGTTATTCAAACGGATTACAGGGGGTTGCACGATCCATGCCAACCAGCCAGGCCGTAGACAAGGTTGCCGAAAAAACAGGTATCCCCTGTTTTGAAACACCCACTGGCTGGAAGTTTTTCGGTAACTTGCTGGACGCCGGGAAAATCACTATCTGCGGCGAGGAAAGTTTTGGTACCGGCTCAAACCATATACGTGAAAAAGACGGTCTGTGGGCCGTGCTATTCTGGCTTAATTTAATCGCCGAAAAAAAGCAATCCGTTATGGAGATTGTCAGGGAACACTGGCAGGAATACGGCAGAAATTATTATACGAGATATGATTATGAGGAAGTGGATGCCACCCGGGCAGAAGAGCTCATGCAACACATGCGTAGCAACCTGTCAGAAATAAAGAACGGGGATTATCATGGGGTTACAATAAGCCAGTGTGATGATTTTGAATATACAGATCCGGTCGATGCTTCAGTCAGTTCAAAACAGGGCATCCGTATTTTGTTCGAAGATGGCTCGCGCATCATTTACCGGTTGTCCGGCACGGGCACAACAGGTGCTACACTAAGGGTATACCTGGAAAAATATGAAAGTGATCCAGCCAGACTCAACATGCATACACAGGAAACATTATCCAGGCTTGCAAGGTTCGCCAATGAGATTGCGGACATACCAGGCAGATTAAAACGAACAAAACCCGACATTATTACATAAGGAGTCCCTGATTAATTCTGAACGAAGCAGATTGTACCTGGTAAATACAGATTCAAGGCGTCGAATCGTGCGTAATAGCAAGCTATTGCGAAGATTTGCACCGCAGAAGCTGGATTTTCCGGGTGCAAGATACGAGTTCATGAATTGACCAGAGATCCCTTAAATACTGAATATGGAATATACACGTACATTCTCTGAAATTAGCATCAATGATGTATCCATTGTGGGCGGAAAAAATGCATCACTTGGGGAAATGTTCCAGTCTCTTGCATCTGTCGATGTAAAAGTACCCAATGGTTTTGCCACGACGGCAGATGCCTACTGGCACTATATTGATGAAAACGGGTTACGTGAAAAAATAAATGGCAACCTTGATAACCTGGATACCAATGACATTACCGCACTAAAAAAGGCAGGTGCTGAAATACGTCAGTGGATCATGCACGGCAATATGCCCGAAAAACTTCAACAGGCAATTTCCAGCTCCTATCAACAACTTGAAAATGAGTATGGCGAAAACACTGATGTCGCTGTACGCAGCTCGGCAACGGCAGAAGACCTGCCCAATGCCTCATTTGCAGGTCAGCAGGAAAGCTACCTGAATATATCCGGCATTGAAAACATCATACTGACCTGCAAACGTGTCTTTGCTTCGCTGTTTACCAATCGTGCCATTGCCTACCGGGTACACCAGGGCTTTTCCCACCGCAGTGTTGCCCTGTCGGCAGGTATTCAGAAAATGGTGCGTTCAGACATTGGTTCCTCCGGTGTCATGTTCACTATTGATACAGAGTCCGGTTTTAATGATGTGGTTTTCATTACATCGACCTATGGTCTGGGTGAGAACATTGTTCAGGGAAAGGTCAATCCGGACGAGTTCTATGTACATAAACAAACCCTTGAGAAGGGATACCGGCCCATACTGAAAAGACAACTGGGTGACAAGGCCATCAAGATGATTTACAGCGGCGATCCACTTGCCGGAATCTCGACCAGAAATGTTCGTGTCAAACGTGAAGAACGTGAACAATTTTCAATCAATGATGACGAGATACTGGAACTGGCCCGCTGCGGCATGGAAATCGAAAAACACTATTCCCTGCGAGCCGGCCATCAACAACCCATGGATATTGAATGGGCAAAGGACGGAATCACACAGGAACTGTTTATTGTTCAGGCAAGACCGGAAACAGTTCAGGCCATGCAGGACCCAACAATTCAGCACAGCTACCATTTAAAAAACCGGGGGAACATCCTGCTGCGCGGGAAAAGCGTCGGGCAAAAAATCTCAACAGGAAAGGCCCGGGTTATTCTTGAACCCGCACACATGAATGAACTACAGGATGGCGAGGTACTCGTTACCGATATAACCGACCCTGACTGGGAGCCGGTAATGAGGCGCGCAGCAGCAATTGTCACCAACCGTGGCGGCAGAACCTGTCATGCAGCTATTATTGCAAGGGAGCTTGGCATTCCCGCTGTTGTTGGATGCGGTGATGCAACGCATGTTATCAAAAATGATCAGGGACTCACCGTATCCTGTGCAGAGGGTGACACCGGGTATATTTACGACCAGATACTCGAATTTGAAATTAAACAAAACAAGCTCAAGCTGGATAAACAACCTCGTACAAAACTGATGCTTAATATCGGCAACCCGGAAAAGGCCTTTACCGCATCATTCCTGCCCAGTGCCGGTGTTGGCCTTGCGCGCCTTGAGTTCATTATTAACAACAGTATCGGTATACACCCCAATGCTATCCTGAATTATAGCTCGGTATCTCAACCGGTCCAGGAAAAAATAGCATCAATCTGTTCCGGTTATCCGAACCACAGGAATTTTTATATCAGCAGGCTGGCCGAAGGCGCCGGCACCATTGCCGCTGCCTTTTATCCCCGCCCTGTTATCGTCCGCATGAGTGATTTTAAAAGTAATGAGTATGCTTCATTGATTGGCGGGGAACATTTTGAACCGGAAGAAGAAAATCCGATGATTGGTTTTCGTGGTGCCGGCCGGTATTCATCAAAGGAATTCGATGAGGCATTTGCCATGGAATGTCAGGCAATGAAAATAATCCGTGAGACCATGGGACTGGATAATGTTTCACTGATGATTCCCTTTGTCAGGACTGTAGATGAAGCCGAAAGAGCGATCCGCATCATGGAAGATCATGGCCTGAAACGGGGAGACAATGGCCTGAAGATTTACCTCATGTGTGAGATACCGGCCAATGCATTACTGGCTGATGAATTTCTTCAATACTTTGACGGATTTTCCATAGGCTCAAATGACCTTACACAACTTACACTCGGCGTAGATCGGGATTCAGGGACCATAACGGGTTTTGATGAGCGCAATGAAGCCGTCCTTAAACTGATGGAGCTGGCAATTGATGCCTGCCAGCGAGAAAAAAAATATATCGGCATATGCGGGCAGGCCCCGTCGGATTATCCTGAAATAACCCGCTGGCTGGTCGAACACCACATTGAAAGTATCTCACTTAATCCGGACAGCCTGTTGAACATGACCCGCGTTGTGATCGACATGGAAGAAGGCCTGAACTAATTCAGACTATCCATGTTAAAAAAATGTTCCCGGTAGTAGCTGAGTTCCTGAATTGAATCCCGGATATCATCCATCGCAAGATGCGTGCCCTGCTTTTTCAGGCCTGACAGAATATCCGGCTTCCAGCGAACGGCCAGCTCTTTTATTGTACTGACATCCAGATTTCGATAATGAAAATAGGCCTCAAGATCCGGCATACAGCGAGCCAGAAATCGTCTGTCCTGACAAATACTGTTTCCACAAATGGGTGATTTCCCGGCCGGGACATAGGACTCGAGAAATGCGATGGTCTGCCTTTCTGCATCCAGCTCACTGAGGGTGCTTTTTCGGACCCGTTCTGTCAGGCCTGAACCACCATGCTGCTTTGTATTCCACTCATCCATGGCACCCAGGGCCTCATCATTCTGATGTATTGCAAGCTCCGGCCCTTCGGCCAGAATATTCAGATTGGCATCTGTAACGATGGTTGCTATTTCAATAATACTATCATTCTGTGTATCAAGACCTGTCATTTCCAGGTCAATCCAGATCAAGTTCGTTGGGTCTTGTGCCATAACATCATCCCGGTTGGTGTCTTGTTTTACGAATATTAACAGAAATCAGCCAAAATGCATGGTGCATCAGAATAAGTTAGAATAACATGTCATTTAAACCAGCCCGATACCCAGACAGTTGAACAATAAGCATGAATGCATTAAGTCAATTTTTTATCATAATGATCCTTTTGACACTGGCCACACAATTCTGGCTGGCGGCCCGGCATATTCGCCATATCGAGAAAAACCGCTCACAGGTGCCCGATGAATTCAGCGGCCAGATTCCGCTGGACGCACACCAGAAGGCGGCAGACTATACCGTAACCCGAACAAGATTTGGACGCTATGAAGCGTTATTTGCGTCGATACTTGCCCTGGCATGGACCCTGGGCGGTGGCCTTGAGCTACTTGATCAGGCATGGCGTTCACTGCAATGGGACACTATCTGGACGGGCATCGTTTTTATGCTCAGTGTTGCCATTATCATGTCTGTTATTGATTTACCCTTCTCTGTATATAAAACCTTTGTTATTGAGGAACGGTTTGGATTCAATAAAACCACCGTAAAGGTCTTTATCACCGATTTACTCAAAGGGACTGTTCTCACCGTTTTGATCGGGGTTCCCTTACTCTGGGTTGTGCTGACGATAATGGAAAAAACGGGCTCGCTCTGGTGGCTGTATGTCTGGGGCGTCTGGTTTGGCTTCAGCCTGTTCATGATGTGGGCCTATCCGGCGTTTATTGCGCCAATATTCAATAAATTCAAACCGCTTGAAAACAGTGACCTGAAAGACCGTATAGAACAGCTCCTGACCCAGTGTGGCTTCAAAAGTAATGGTATATTTGTTATGGATGGCTCCCGACGCTCCGCCCATGGCAATGCGTACTTCAGCGGCATTGGTAATAAAAAACAGATCGTCTTCTTTGATACGCTGATGGAACAGCTCAATGCAGAAGAAATAGAGGCAGTACTGGCACATGAGCTGGGCCATTTTCGGATGCACCATATTCGCAAAAGAATTATCAGCATGGGGGCTATCAGTCTGGCCAGTCTGGCCGTACTGGGCTGGCTGATCCAGCAAAACTGGTTTTATACCGGGCTCGGGGTTAGCACACCATCAAATTATATTGCGCTGGTATTATTTATGATACTGGCACCCCTGATCGGCTTCTTTCTGACACCCATCATGTCGATGTTATCACGCAAACATGAATTCGAGGCCGATGCCTATGCATCAAAACAACGCAATGCCGGGTTATTAATTACTGCACTGGTAAAAATGTATGAAGAAAATGCCAGCACACTGACACCTGACCCGATCTATTCCGGTTTTTATGACTCGCATCCCCCTGCCCCCGTACGGATCGAGCATTTGAAAAAACAACCACAGTTGGCAAACTGACAGCATGCCCGGGATATCAGGCCACCCTGTAGTAAATACATTATTGCCGTAACCCTCCCCTGCAACCCATGACACAAAGAAAACTTAACAAGCAACAACAAAAACGCATCAGCACCAGGCAGGGGCAAGCCCGCAAGCAAACAGATAATTCAGGGACAAACGATTCCCGGCATACAGGCATTGTCATTCAACACCATGGCAAACAGGCCATTGTCGAAGATGAAAACAAGCACCTTGTTAACTGTAAAATACGCCAAAACCTGGGCAATATTATTTGTGGTGACAGGGTTATATGGCAGCTATCCAGGAATGAGGGCGTTATAGTAGCCATCAAGGAACGTGACAGTGTGCTTGCAAGACCTGACTTCAACAGAAAACCAAAACCATTTGCTGCCAATATCAATCAAATTATTATTGTCGCAGCAGTAAAACCGGAACCCAGCCTGCATCTTCTCGACAGGTACCTGATTATTCTTGAAACAGTCGGCTTGCCAGGTATTATTGTTATCAATAAAACAGACCTGCTAACCGATAAAACACTTGCAGAAATAAAAAATACTTTTACTTTATATGGACAACTTGGATACCAGACCATCTACACAAACACCCGGATCACCCATGGAATGGACGGTCTGGCCAGTGTTCTTCAAGGAAATAACAGCATCCTTGTCGGCCAATCGGGTGTCGGCAAATCATCCATCGTCAACATACTCATACCTGATCTTGATATTCGCACGGGTGAACTAAGCCAGTACAATCATGGCAAACACACCACATCAACTTCTGTCCTCTACCATCTCCCCTCCGGGGGCGACATTATAGACTCTCCCGGAATCAGGGATTTTGGCATCTGGCATGTCAGCCATGACGACATTATCAATGGATTCAGGGAATTTCATCCGTTCCTGGGGCAATGTAAATATAATAACTGCCAACATACGAAAGAACCGGATTGTGCAATCAAGGAGGCCGTTACAAATAAAATAATTTCACGGAATCGTTATAACAGCTATACAGACATGCTTGCAGAAATTGCCCAGGGTTAATTCAGGCAATAAAACCACCCCGCAGCAAGCTGACGGGTATGGCGATTCTAACCGGGTGGCCACAACATCGGACGCCCGCCAAGGACATGCAGGTGAATGTGAAATACAGTCTGTCCGGCACCTGCATTGCAGTTCATCACCGTTCGGTAACCCGCTTCTTCCATACCCATATCTGCGGCCACTTTTTTGGCCACAAGGAACAATTTACCAATGATTTTTTCGTGCCTCTCATCCAGATCATTTATTGTACTGACGTGCTCCTTGGGAACAATCAGGAAATGATGCGGGGCTTGTGGATTGATATCATTAAATGCCAGGACATGATCATCCTCATAAACCACGTCGGCCTTGATATCACCATTGATCATTTTACAAAACAGGCACTCAGACATTATTTTCTCCTGAATTATTCTTCCTGTTTTGATATTACTCCTGTGAAGTCATAACAACCAGCCCGGAATATTTTACATTAAACAGTAGAAACGGCTTTGTACATGGATGTACTTATGCCGCGGACACAGGGACGTGTAGGAGCGGCTTTGTACATGGATGTACTTATGCCGCGGACAGTGTCGTGCAGGAACGCCCCTTGATCGTTTATTGTTACTTCAAAAGAATGGCCCTTTGGCCGCTCCTGCCGGGCCAGACGGGTTAATCAGGCATATTCATCAATCAGTGGGCGGGATTGATAACCGGGAGAAACGATGTCTTCATTTTCCAGATAAGCCTGGATGGCCTGCCGTGTATCAGGATCGAGGGCCGACAGGTCCGGGCGCGGCTGGCGGGTACGTTGCTCAAACGTGTATCTGTTTGATGCAGCATCATTGACGGGCTTCCGTTTGTCACGATCCAGTACCTCTCCCTGCAACACCTGCTCACCCGAATCCCCAACATTGCGTTGACGAGAAGGTATATCCGGGTTGACCTCAGGGGCAGGCTGAAGTGCTTGCGGAAACGCAAGACCAGTGTACGGAACTGGATAGACCGAAACTTCCATATCGTCACTCAGTATTTACGGGTCAGATCATGAGTTTATCGATTGATAATAGCATAACTTTAGAAATAACTGAGGCGGCAAGTATGGCTTTTCCCGTTCTACAGATCGCGCCTGTCAGAAAAGGCATGCGAAAGCGTCCCGCCGTCTACATATTCAAGCTCGCCCCCCAGCGGTACACCATGGGCCAGCCGGGTTGCACGTACCCCTCTTTTTCTTGCCATTTCACTGACATAGTGTGCAGTCGCCTCCCCTTCAACCGTTGGATTGGTCGCCAGGATCAGTTCCTTCACCTCTCCCCGATCCAGCAGAAGTGCCAATTTATCCAGCCCCAGTTCATCGGGACCAATCCCGTCCAGTGGTGACAAATGCCCCATCAGGACAAAATAAAGCCCCCTGTGGCCGGTGACCCTGTCGATCATCATGACATCGGAAGGGGTTTCGACAACGCAGATCATAGTATTGTCCCGGGCAGCATTAGAGCAAACGGAGCATATATCTTCCTCGGTCAGGGTACGGCACTGTTTGCAGTGCCCTATTTTCTCTACCGCATCCTTTAATATGGAGGATAGATTCACCGCACCGGGCTTGTTTCTTTCGAGCAAATAATAAGCCATCCTCTGTGCGCTTTTGGGGCCGACGCCAGGCAGGATGCGTAATGCTTCGATGAGATCATCAATGAGGGGAGATAATGACATCCAGATAATTTACCAGGATCAGAACGGCATTTTAAAACCGGCAGGCAATTGCATCCCTGCCGTCATACCGCTCATTTTTTCCTGGGTAGATGCCGTAACCTTGTGAACAGCATCATTGACTGCCGCTGCAATCATATCCTCCAGCATGTCGCGGTCTTCTTTCAGTAAACTGTCATCAATACTGATGCGACTGACTTCATGTTTGCCGTTCATGGTAACACTGACCATGCCACCACCCGACTGACCACTGACCTCAAGCTTTGCTATTTCTTCCTGCGCCTTCTGCATATTTTCCTGCATCTGCTGCGCCTGCTTCATCAAGTCGCCCAATCCACCTTTCATAGTATCCTCACAATAGTTAAACAATAAATTGATAATAAACCGGCTGACCGGTAAATCATTAATCGGAAGGCCGAATCACAGCGGAATCCAGATCAGCATTAAATACCTCCTGGAGCTCCTGTATAAACGGATCATTTTTTATCGAATCAACTGCCTCTTCCTGCTTTTCATTTTTAACACGCTGATGTTGTGCGGCCGGCGTTTCCTGCCTGGACTTTCCTGTTTTGATATCAACACGAACCGTCTCGCCAAAAAAGGAAGATAACGCCTGCTCCAGTCTTTGGCTGGCGCTTTTTGTACAGGTCTGTTCATACACCGGATCCAGTCGTAACCTGATCTGACCTGCCTCGCGACCTTCCATTATACAGTGTGTGGCGAGTTCTTTTGCCATGGCCTTCAACCCGAGAGACTCAACGATATTTGTCCACTCGGAGTCACTGCCCGGTGCGCCGGCACCACTCTTTTGATACTGGCCTGGTGTTTCTGCGCTTTCCGTAACAGTCTTTTCCTTTTCCTCATTTATTATCCCCGACGTTTCACTGGCAGGCGGGGCCACTGTATTTGATACCTGACCCTGATTCCGGCCCTGGCCAACGGGGGCGGGTGTATTCACTTCGTAGGGTCTGAATGCAATCATGCGCAGTAATACCATCTCCAACCCTGCTTTCATATCGGTTGTTAATGGCAAATCGCGTTTACCAATTAATGCAATCTGATAGTATAACTGAACATCTTCAGCCGGTATTGATTGCGCTATCGACAGCACCGCTTCCCGTCCACCCTGGTTCTCATCAATCGCCTCCGGCACCATTTGGGCGACTGCAACACGATGCAACAGCGAAACCAGGTCGGCAAGTACAGACTGATAGTCAGGGGATTTTTCCGCAACACTGTTTACTTCATCCAGAACCTGTGTTGCATTACCTGATATAACGGCACGTAATATTTTTTCAACATGATGTTGTTCTATCGTCCCCAACATATCGTGAACATCGGAAGCTACAACCTTGCCACCACCATATGCAATCGCCTGGTCCAGTAAACTCAAGGCGTCGCGCATACTGCCATCGGCTGCATTGGCAATGGCTAGCACGGCCGGTTTCTCAAAATCGACCTTTTCCTGACCCAGAATATATTGTAAATGTTCAGCAATCAGGTTCAATGGCAATCGCTTGAGGTTGAATTGCAGACAACGTGACAGGATCGTAACCGGAAGCTTCTGCGGGTCTGTTGTTGCCAGCAGAAATTTTACATGTGGCGGTGGCTCCTCCAGTGTTTTAAGCAGGGCATTAAAACTGTGATTGGAGAGCATGTGCACCTCATCGATGAGGTAAACCTTGAAGCGCCCCCGAGTCGGGGCGTACTGGACATTTTCCAGCAGCTCGCGCGTGTCTTCCACCTTGGTTCTGGATGCCGCATCGACTTCAATCAGGTCTATAAACCGGCCTTCATCAATTTCCTGACAGGCACTACAGGTTCCACAGGGCGTGGAACTGATGCCGGTTTCACAATTCAGTGATTTTGCCAATATGCGGCCAATTGTTGTCTTTCCTACCCCCCGGGTACCGGTAAACAAAAAGGCATGATGCAACCGGTCGTTATCAAGCGCATTAACCAGCGCCCTGATAACATGCTCCTGGCCCACCATTTCAGAGAAATCTTTTGGCCGCCATTTACGTGCCAATACCTGATAATTCATACTTGATCTCTTGTTACTCGTCTGTTTTTCCATGAAACTGAATGATCAGGATAACATTTAAGAAGGTGGATTATAAAATATTCAGGATGATTAATTTTATGTTCTTTTTCTTTGTTAACAATAAGTTATAAAATTGTCATGCTTATTATCAGGAAAATTCCCCTGTAAATGGAGGCAACCAGTGCCAGCCACACCCCGGCACCCGAGTCCACTGCTGCCGTTGCTCCCTTCCGGGCCTGGCGGGGTTCACAGATTATCGTCGCGAGGGGACCAACACCGGCCACCATTTCAGCGGCTAATGATAACAGACATGATCCACCCACATCAATTTGACAACAGCAGTCCGGGATACAGCGTACATGCAGAAATAGCAACGCTGGTAACGGAGTTAGTAACAATACACAGGTGTGCCGGACAATCATTGCTGGAACCATGTTTCCCCAGCACACAATTTTTAAACCAACAAGAGAAAGGGGCCGGCAAGGGTTTAATCTCTGAGGGTTTAATGCTCCGCTGCTTGCTGCGGGGTGGTTTAATTGCCCGGACCTCAAATTCAACCTGAGAAAACAGTGCGAATAGAACTGTTTTTTTACTGTCGAATCCGGTTCAGGTACTGGCGCCAGATATTCAGCGATATCCGTGGATTACCTGTGCCATCATACAATCCCGTATCCTTCCATAATCGAAATAGCTGGGCATTTGCCAGAAACTTGAAATCCGATTCCCAGAAATCATCGTAGTCCCTCGTAAAAAACAGGGTAACGAATTTGGCAGACAGGATATCGGCATCGCTCAGCAAACGTTTGATATAGGTGTTCTGGGCCGCTTCATCCGCTGGTATCAATACAATTGTGTTATTGTTAACGTCAGTAATATCTTCTGCCGGCCAGGCGGTTTCGGCCACAGCAAAAGGCTTGGCAGGCGCCAGATCAGCCAGCGCCGAAAAATAATCGGCAGCCAATAGATTAGGGTCGCTTTGTATGGAATAGGGATAGGCACTGACTGCAATCATGTCCGTATAAGGCAGAATCCGGTTAATTGCGGTAGTCTGGTTGATTACATCGCCGTGAAAATAACCTGTTTGTAAAGTCACGAACACGGGTAGATTCGGATGCACGGCTTTTATTGAAGTATAGACACTCCGGGCCAGGTTTATGAACGCTGGCCATTGACCGGGTCTACTGCTATACAACATATTCGCTTCTATGGCATAAGCAAAGTAGTCCGGTGAAAAGGCATCAATCATATTGAGACAGTGCTGTGTATACGCGGCAATGACATCGACATGATCCAGGGCGTAACCACTCCAGGGTGCAATCAGAGCCTCGTTGCCACCCGCACCCCGATGATCGGCCAACCCGTTACGAAAAAAGTTCAATGGTGTGACCGCCAGGTACAACACATGGCCCACGGGGATCTTGCTTTTTTTATAGGCAATGGAATTAAGAAAATTTGTGTGGTAGGTCGTGAGGTAACGGGTGCCGTTATTGACATTATCCAGTGCCTCGGCCCAGGGCACACCATCATCGAAATGCATGACCGCCATGTCAGCATCGTTTGTGATAACCGTAAATGCCGCATTCACAGCGCTGATAGAATTGGCATGGGGAAAGTCGGTAAACCCCATAGCAAAACTTCTGGCAGGCGTCGTACTGGATCCTCCTCCACCTCCACCGCAAGCAACTATCAGCCCACAAAGTAATGCAACCAATACACTTCGAACCATGATCTTTACCCTGTCTATGCGCCACGCTTGACTAATGAGAAAATCGTGGCTTTCCTGGCAAAATAAATCCTTCTGTTAATACACCCCATAGCCATTGGAATGACGGATAAAATGATTCCGGGCCTTGAATAAGCAATGATACAAATGATTATCATTTATCGCTGATCGCTTTTATTTTTTATTATTTACACACATATAACGTGAACAATTCCTGTACCTGTTTCACAAAATCGAAGAAAGAAGACTCGATTACATGGGGTTTTTAACAAAGTATTGATCCATGTCAGGGAAAGGCATGGGAACATATATGCTGGCAATGTAAATGATTGTCATTTAGCACATGAACGTGCATATGCCGTGAAGTACACGGATGAGCGAGAACGGTCGCCCTGCGGGCGCCGCTGTCGCAACGTGCAAATCGCCTTCCATGGCGATTTGTCGAACCCGGCTTAATATAATCGAGGGTTCAAATCCCTCCTGCTATCAATTGAAAATATAAAAAGGGCCAAAAGGCCCCTTTTATATTTTACCTGGCGGAGAAGGAGTCCGCTGACAAGGCATCCAATCCAGTCCAATCTAATCCTGTTTTATATTAATTATCATTAACTTACAAACTTGTACTATCCAAGCGCGTCCAGTACAATCGTACTGAAACCAACATTTAATGTTGGGCGGCTTGATGGGCGAATGATGGTGTTTTATAGGGATTTTCCCTCCGCCAAACCCTAAAAGCATCCCACATTTGTACAGGAACAGACAATGAAGAAAGGCAAACACCCAGAGAAAGCACTGTCGGCCATCAAGGTTAAACGCATAAAGGAACCTGGCTTTTATGCAGATGGTAACGGACTGTATCTGAAAGTCGATAAGTCCGGTGCAAAACGATGGATACAGCGTATTGTGATCAACGGCAAGCGCTGCGATCTCGGCCTGGGATCTGTTAGCCTGGTACCACTCTCTGAAGCCAGAGAGGATGCTATAAAGAATCGCAAATCAGCCCGCGAAGGCGGCGACCCATTGGCCGATAAAAGAAAAGCTGATGGTATTCTCACTTTTCAACAAGCAGCAAAGAAAGTCCACAAACTGCACTTACCTACCTGGAGCAATGAAAAACAGGGCCAGCAATGGATTAATACGCTCACCACTTACGCCTTTCCTCACTTTGGAAATAAACAGATGGACGTTATCAACAGCGCCGATGTCCTGGCAGCACTGACCCCTATATGGACAGATAAGCCTGAGACAGCATCAAGAGTACGGCAGCGAATCGGTACTGTCCTGAAATGGGGAATTGCTCAAGGATGGCGCAAAGATAATCCTGCAGCCTCAATCGGGAGCGCCCTGCCCAAGCGAAAAAGAGTGATCAAGCACCATAAATCCATTCCTTTTCAGGATGTGCATGCCGCCATCAAGAAAATACACAATAGCAATGCAAGTGTTTCAGCAAAACTGGCCTTTGAAATGCTTATTCTCACCGCCTCGCGATCTGGTGAGATAAGAAATGCAAAATGGGATGAAGTAGACCTGGAAGCAAAAAAATGGACTATTCCAGCCGAACGCATGAAACAAAAAAAAGAACACAAAGTCCCGCTATCCTCACGCTGCATCAAAATATTAGAAGAAGCACAAAAACTACGTGACAACCATAACTTTATTTTCCCTGGCACGGTCGAAAGTAAACCCCTATCTGACGCCACTTTGTCAAAGCTTATGCGTGAACTAGGCATTGATTCTGTCCCTCATGGCTTCCGGTCATCGTTCCGAATCTGGGCTGGCGAGAAAACCAATATCCCCCGTGAAGTTTGTGAGTTTGCATTGGCGCATATTGTTGGAGATGACGCAGAAAGGGCCTATCAACGATCAGACCTATTCGATAAACGGCGCATGCTCATGGATACCTGGGCGCAATACCTGGCCGCTAAGAAAGGTGAAGTTGTCGATATACAGAAGGCTCGGTCATGACTCCATTTCAAACACTTGTTAATGATCCTCGCACCCAGAAGGCTATCGATAACTTAAAAGATCGTTACGAATTGAGCGAAGAAAATGTCCCGACGTTACTGCGGGATATATCTATGCTGCCGTTTAGATGGAGAGCTTTTAATAAAGAAAAGCCGGACGTCCGGAAAGAACGTCGACGAATTCTGTCTAAACAGATCAGGGATCTTGCAGGCTTGATCTACGAGGATCAGGAAGCGAGATTCATTAGAATTATAGATTATGAAAGTATTACAAATTCGCCATTAATAAAAAATAGCAGCCTGCTCTATCAATTCCTGGATTGCATAGCAGACGATTTTGAAATCCCAAATAAAGCTCGTGACAAACTTGATCCTTTCATAAAAGATCCAAGCGGTTCAAACGATAGCCTTAAGGAATTTATACAGCGAGAAATAGCGAATACCCTATATGAGTTACTAAACCGACCAAGCAGAACCCCAAATACTGCGGCTGTCTTACTCTCTAATGTCATGCTCAATAATCTGAGCGACGAAGTTACTAAGGGCCAAATGACACAAGTATTTAGAGGCATTAAGGAAAGGAAACAACCGGAAGATTAGCCATTAGAGGAATAAAATAATTCAGGCTAACCTTTACTGATTCACAAATAATAATTTTCTACACTTCATGGAAACCGGATAGTCCGGTTTGGACATTAACCGATCCCTTGAGGTGTAATATGAACGATTCTCTACCCGCTACTGGTTATGTGCGACTGCCAGCAATCCTAAGTATATTCCCTGTAAGCCGATCCACCTGGTGGGCTGGCTGTAAATCAGGACGATTCCCGAAACCTGTAAAACTTGGTCCTAACACTACCGCTTGGCGTGTTGAGGATATCCGGAGTTTGCTTGAACAGACAAGTGAAGACGTAGCGTGAAAAGCACCCGGAAAATGTGTGCGCGCGCATTGTCAGCCGAGCAAATCCGCCAAGCAATAGCAAACACCCTAAAACCTGAAACCGGCAGAGCGGCCAGTGTGAGGCGCTGCCTTCAATATATTCGCCGGGTGAGAAATCATGGAACAAAAAAATAGCGCCCTGCCTGCCAGCAGTCGGGCGCATATCGAAAGACTACAAAACGAGTATAACACTTTTTTGGACTTCATGGCAGAAGGTGAAGAGGTTACGTTTCAGACATTTGACGATAAGAAAAAAGACAGACCACTGGCTAGGATTATTCATGGTGATATTGATAATTGCCTCGATACCCTTAATAGTTTAAATAAACAAGGTGCCGGTATTTACTGGATGGTGAACCGAGGGGATGGGAGGGGGCGAAAAAAAGAAAATGTACTCTGTGTCCGCGCTGTCTTTATTGATCTGGATGGCACATCGCCTGAACCCGCTTTTAATGCACCATTGCAGGCCCATGCCATAATTGAAAGCAGTCCTGGAAAGTATCACTTTTACTGGTTAGTGGATGATCTTGAAATTAATGAGTTCACGCCACTTCAGGAAGCCCTTGCAGAAAAGTTCAATAGTGACCCTTCGGTAAAAGATGTGCCTCGAGTTATGAGGATACCAGGGTTCTATCACAATAAGGCAGAACCTTTTCTGACCCGTATTGTGGAAATGAATCCAGGCAAGCCCTATACAAAAAATCAGATTCTAAAAGCCTTTGAATTAAGTAAAAAGCCACAGTCTGAATCACTGGTGTGTGATGGTGAATTAACAGAGGGTGCACGTAATGTTAGCTTGACCAGTATGGCAGGCAGTATGCGCCAGAAAGGTTTTACAGGCCATGCAATTTCAGCCGCGCTTATGGTAGAAAATAGAAAAATCTGTAATCCGCCGCTCCCCGTTGGTGAAGTAAATCAGATTGCGCGCAGTATTGCGCGATACAAGCCAGAGGGTAACCCAGAAAATCTCACAGACCTAGGCAATGCAAAACGACTGGTTAATCAGTTCGGTGAAAATATTCGGTACTGTCATGAAATAAAAAAATGGCTTGTCTGGAAATCCCCCCGCTGGATTATCGACGATAACGGCATGATTGACCGCCTGGCAAAACAGGTAGCACGTTCGATTTATCAGGAAACTAAAAACGGAAGCACACCTGAAAACCGGGAAGCTATAGCCAAGCACGCCGCCCGTACTGAAAACGTGACCCGCCTGGAGGCCATGATCAAACTAGGCAAGACCGAACCCGGGATCCCTGTCAGCTTGTCTGAGCTCGATTCTGATCATTACTTGCTTGCAGTCAACAATGGGGTGATCAATCTGAAAAAAAGTCAGATGATTGAAGCCGATCGCACGCAATATATTAACAAACGAGCTCATGTCGATTATATCCAGGCGGCAGAATGTCCCACCTGGTTATCATGCCTGGATAGGGTCTTTGCAGGGGATACTGAACTTATTGCCTATGTGCAGAGGGCCTTCGGGTACAGCCTGACAGGTGACACCCGCGAACAGGTTTTATTTTTCCTGCATGGCACTGGTGCCAACGGAAAATCAACACTTGTTAACGCCATAAAGGAAATTCTTGGTGACCATGCACAGGGGTGTGCTGCAGACACACTGATGGTTAAACAGGCAGGAACAGCGACAAACGATATTGCAAAGCTCAGGGGCTCCAGGGTGGTTATATCACCGGAAACCGAAGAAGGCCGGAGAATGGCTGAAACCACGGTTAAACAGTTGACTGGTGGCGATACCATTTCGGCACGTTTTCTGTTCGGTGAATATTTCGAGTTCATCCCGACATTCAAGATATGGATTATCGGAAATCACAAACCTGTTATCCGAGGAAACGACTATGGAATTTGGCGCCGGATCATGTTGATACCTTTCAATCAAATCATACCTGAGGATGAACGCGACCACAGGCTACCAGAGAAACTCAGGGGCGAGCATTCAGGGATATTCAATTGGATGCTCGCAGGGTGCCTGACCTGGCAGCGTGAAGGACTGAGACCGCCTGCAATCGTGACAGCGGCTACCAAAGAATACCAGACTGAGATGGATATCATCGAATCCTGGATGAATGACAGGTGTGAACGTGCTTCTGAAGCACGCTCAGGGGCCACAGCGTTATATACCAATTATAAAATCTGGTCGCAGGAAAATTCCGAGTATGTAATCACAAGTACAAAGTTCGGTTTGAAACTGACTGAAAAAGGTTTACGCAAAGAGAAAAGCAGATCAGGAGCAATCTATTTGGGTATACGTTTGAAGGAAGAAACATGGCAAGTGTGACGGGTGTGACGGGTTTGGGGTGTTTTTACTAACTTTAAATATATTTCCCTCATAAGGGAGGTTATGAAAAAAGGGTTAAACCCGTCACACCCGTCACACTGGATTAAAAAATCAATAAGTTATTACCAATGAGTGAAGCCACTGACAATTACATTCAAACCATTCTTTCAGGCCAACCTCTGCCTAGCGGTGGCCTGGCATGGCTGCAATGTGGTTTCCTGGACCACATGGCAACAGGACAGCCATTGCACAAAGGCCTGGGATTAAATCGCGGTGCGTACATGATGAATATCAGAAATCATCATCTCATGAATGCATTACAAGAAATCAACTCAAGACACAGCGAAAGTAGACGAGCTGAAATATTGATCGGAAAAATAGAAGCACTCACCATGGCGGAATCGTATCAAGACATGGACACACCTGATCCGCGCTGGTCCCGGTTGAGGCAGGAAATATTTTCTGCCTTGAAATGCAACATTCGCATGCCAACAAGTGCAAAACAGATATTAAATATTTGGAAATTTAATGGACGCTAAATTTCCAAGTATCTTCTCGCATACACTTCAAAAATACACAACAGCGAGTATGATATAAAATTATGACCATACAAGAAAAACAAATAGCAGTACTCGCACTCCAAAGCTGGAAGGCTTCCCCCGCTTTAAGCAAGTGGTTTCCGAACGTCTGGGACTTTTTTCAATACACTTTGAAATTTGATGTAGAAACTGTAAATAAACTTTGCCAGGCACACTTGGCTGTAAAATTAATATCACACTAGGTGAATGGATGAAAACCATCGAACAAACGGCGCTTGAGGCAGGATTAAATAAATCCAAAGTATTGAGTTTTGTTCGTGAAACCTATCCGAGCGCTACACTGCAAACTTCACTTACGAAAGATGCGCTGAGAAAGTTAATAGCTATTCACAAGCCTTCAGTTAAAGCTGAGGTCGACCCGGTGACCTTAACGACTCCAAATCAAACGACAACTGACACCGCACTGGTTCGGGAACAACAATTCAACTTTTCAACAAGAGGTGACGCCATGACAATTCATGACACGGAACAAAAAGCAAGACAAACCTGGGAATCAGACCCGAGTTTACGAGCTGACTTCGGAACATTTGAAGCCTATCTTTCATACATCGAAGCAGAAATCAAAGCACAGCACCGAGCGGGGTAGGGGTAATAACATGCTTGATTTTCTAAAACTCAAAAAAACAATTTCATCTGTCGGACATGAAGCGAACAAGCTTCGATCTGAAATCGAAGAAAAAAAACAGCGCCGAGATTATCTTGAGACATCACCCTTACCTGTTTCAGAATTCTGCGACGGCATTGACAAAATGATTGATGTGCACGCGGCGACGTACCCGGCGCAGCTCCTTGATGCAGTGCGCGGTCTAATTAA
>ENA-ORDP01000332-ORDP01000332.1-marine-sediment-metagenome-genome-assembly--contig:-NODE-332-length-32096-cov-3.940202_pt1 | contig 32096 bp, 31 predicted proteins | sample MGYA00248627_ERZ508539 | MGnify/ENA primary metagenome ERZ508539 (study PRJEB26208, sample SAMN05571518) | marine sediment metagenome | biome: deep sea; feature: Hydrothermal vent; material... | reverse complement strand
TCATAGCTGGAAGAACTGCACTCATAAGGGAGCTTTCCCGGTTTTCTGACCATTATCACTCCGGCGCCGAGTCTATAGGCAAGCGCGGTTCCTATTACGAACCCCCTGGCCTCTATGCAGACGACATAATCGATATTTTCACCCATGTAACCGTTGACTAAACCGTCCACGGCAAACGCGAAAGCCTTCGGATTCGCGAGAAGCGGGGTTATATCCTTAAAATTAATTCCTTTTTTAGGAAAATCCGGAATTTCCCTTATAAACTCTTTTAAGTCAGATATCGTCATATTATCGCAGCCTCCATATTTCTTTGATTTTTTTTGCTTAATTGTAAATTATAAAATAGTTGTTATTTTATGTCAATAATACATCTCTATGAAAACCGTTTATAAAGCCCCAGCCTCAGCTTGATTACTCCGAAAAATGCCTCAAAAATAATACCGTTAGACATTTTAGATTTGCCCATAGTCCTTTCGTAAAATATTATAGGGTATTCGGTAAAACTACAACCTGCTCCCCTTATAATTCTATATTTCATTTCTATCTGAAAAGCATAACCCCTTGAGTGTATGCCGTTTAAATTGATCTTTTTAAGGCAGTTTACGTCGTACATATTAAAACCGCCGGTTAAATCGTCTATTTTAACACCGGTAACAAACGAGGCATAAATATTTGCAAAATATGAGATTAAAAGCCTCTTTATACTCCAATTTATTATCCTTATCCCCCCCTTATACCTCGAGCCTACTATCATTCCGCACTTCTCGGTGTTCATAAGCCTTATAAAACCGATAATCTCCGCAGGGTCGTGAGAAAAGTCGCAATCCATCGTAATCACGTAATCGAAACCCTTAGATATGGCAAACCCGAATGCCGCAACATAAGCGGTTCCGAGCCCCATCTTCCCCTTCCGTTCAATAAGAGACAGACTTTGTCGATACTCCGGCAACAATGCTTCGCCGGTCATTCCGTCGTTTTTTTCGTTCATAAATTCCCTGACTATCTCGCGCGTCCCGTCCGGCGAGTTGTCGTCTATTATGACGAGGTTTATCTTTATGCCGAATTTTTTTACGGTCTCGTCATTGTTCAAGCGTAAAACCGATTTTATCATTCTTTCAATATTATCTCTTTCATTATATGTGGGAATAGCTATAAGTATTTTCATCAATATGTTCTACTCTCAGACGTTAATTGTTCAATGCTTTTTTTCGCATTAAAATCCTTCATTAAATACAGATAATAAACCCTTATCAGCCTGAGATTGATGTAAATATCAAGTCTCCCTATTTTCTTTATGGATTTAAAGTCTTTTTCGTAAACACCTGACGGATTTATCATATATTTGTTATCCATTATGAAAATAGCATTTTCTCCATTGATTTTATTCAAATTCTGCCATAAATCATATTGATTTAAAAAATCGGATATATTGTAAATATTTACTGCCGGCTTATAATCTCCGTAATACACGAGTTCATCGGCAATAGCATAATGATGAGTCAAAATAAAGAGCGGACCGTACTTTGTTTTATAACCCTTATAAACCATGTTCAAATATTTGGCGCTCTTTTTCCATCCGAATAGGTCGTTCGTTATATTCGCAGTTTTGGGTTTTCCGGGAATATGCGGTATCAGCGCAAATACTCCGCCCTTTTTAAGCTGCTTTTCCTTATCTATGTATTTTATGATTTTTCCAACGGGTATAGAATTGTAATATATCTGATTATATAAAACGAAAAATAGAAAAAAACCAAAAAATATCGAAAAATATACATAATATTTCAGCAAAAAGTTTTTCTTTTTAATAAGTAAATCCGCCGTATATCCCATAATGGGAAATGCCGCCAGATAGCCGATATCCGGCCAGTGAACAAGCGTCCTGTGGGAATAACCGTTTGCGATAAAAAATAATAAAATCGGCAAAGATAAAGAAACGGAATATAAAAAACCTTCACGTATATCTTGAAAATTAGCGGAAAAAGAGGAGTTGGAATCAAATTTACGCCTTTTTTTGCCCAGAATAAGCCTTAACGAATATGCGAATACCCCTATTAAAAATATATATATAAACGGTGTAATTACTAAAAACTGTCCCGCCCACCCATCAATAAACAGTGGAAAACCCGGATTAGGATGTGAAAAACCGTGAAAAAGTTGAAATTTAAACGATATAAAGTTATGCGTAAAATTCCAATATATTACGGGAGAAAAAACAAGCAGGGCAATGCCGAGAGTCGCATAAGGATAAAACGTTTTTAATAAACCCCTGTGTTTTTTAGAAAAGATCAAATACAATAAAACGGAAACAGGGATCAAAGCGGCGGTATATTTACTTAAAAACGCAAGACCGAGAAACAGACCCGAAAGTATCCAGAACAGATTAAATCCCGACCCCTTCTTATACTCGACTGCTTTATAAAACGATATTAAAAAACATAAGTAGAAAAATAAGAGAGAGGCATCCGGCAATATCATGACTGACAAGACCGAATTAAATATCAGTGCCGATAAGAAGAACAAAAAAGCGAAAAAAGATGCCCTTTTGCTTTTAAAAAGTACCTGCGACAGGTAATATATCAAAAAACCGTCGAAGAAAGACATGACAACGGCTCCGAGTCTGACGCTAAGTTCGCTTTTTCCGAAAACTCCGGTAAAAATATAAATAATATAGCTTACCAACGGCGCATCGTCAAGATAACCGAGAGACTGCTTCAGCGACCATACGTAATAGTGTGCCTCGTCGTTTCCGAAATTAAGAGTAGATGCAAGATGAACGTGAACTATAAAGACAAGTACAGATAATACGGCAACATAAATCTCATATTTATATTTGCCGTATATATCCCCGTAAACAGATCCGATATTATCGGTTATATTATTATTTATTATATGCTTCAATTATACCCTTCATTACCGCATTAAATCTTTCTCTAAGCTCAAGCGACGCGTCTACGGTTATCAACAAGGAACGGCCAATTGTTTCGCTTATAGACTCTGCCGCCTCACTTTTAGCCCTATATATTTCACACTCACTATTTAAAGGTTCCTCTAAAATTCTCTTTTGATTAAGATAAATACGGACGTCAGCCTCTGAATAATCTTTTTTCGTCGTAGTATTATCCGGCTTAAACCTACTTACTAGCCTATTTAATATGATTTTCTCTTTGTCATTGTATATTTTAGAATATACGAATATAAAAATACAGTCTTTTTTTTCGAAACTTTTTATTATTTTTTCTCTGTGCACCCGCTTTAAAAACGTCGCATCGAATATAATGCTTTTTCCGGACTCGAACCGTCTCAAGCCTTCTTCAATCATAGACCGATAAACGTGTTCGCTCGCGTGTCTGCCGTATTTGAATATATTATCCGTAAAACCGTAAATATTGCACCTCATCTCATCGGACGATAGAACCTGTGCGTAAAAATAGCGCGAAAGAAGGCTTGAGAGCGAAGATTTGCCGCTGCCGGAAAGACCGCAGTTTAGTATTACCGTCGGTTTTTTTAAAAGCTCACAATAAAACCCGGCCAAATCAAAATGCTTTAAGGCATCACTTGATTTATCGGATAAAAGGGCTGTTTTCGTCCTGACTATGGCCCTGTAAGCCTTAAAAAACGGGATAACCGTCGGTTCGTACACTTCATAACCGGCTATAAGCCTGTTGTAATTAAAACATTTTTTATAATGGTTTAAAAAAACCGAAGATTCGTAAAAAAAACCATTGTTTTCAAAATCCATAAGCAAAAAGGCAATATCTAAATATAAATCCTGATTCCTATACCGTTCGTCAAATTCTACGCAGTCCATTAAACATATGCCGTTGACTCTTCCTGCATCTATTACGGCAACATGCTCCATCCTTAAATCGCCGTGAACGTCTCTTATAAAACCGTTTTCTATCCTCGATTTAATAAATTCGCCGAACATTTTACTCTGCAAGAAACCGTTACAAATAGATTTTATACCGTCTAATTTGCGAATAAAGACACCGGCTTTAACTAATCCTTCCAATGCTCTAAAATTATCGTCCCAGTTTTCTTTATAAACCTCAATACTGCCGAAACCGGAAATTCTTTTCGACGTTACCGCGCTTTTATGAAACAGATATATTCTTCTCGCAACCTTTTTAAGGATGCCGTCTATCTTATCGGCAGTCAAACCTTCATTTTTTACGATATTACTCAAAAAATTCTTCGAATTTACCAGATTCATTCTTACAAAAACATCTTTCAATACTCCGCCCTTAAAACCGATAAAAAACTTACCCTTTTTTTGTCTCAACTCTTGTAAGTCTAAATAAACGCCGGAACATGCCCTTCTATTCAGGGAAAGCTCCTTTCTTGCGTAAAAAATTCTCTTCTTGAGCGAGGTATAATCGACAAAACCGTAATCCACCGGTTTTTTTTGTTTGTAAGCAAATTTTGAGGTTAAAAAAACTCGGGATATATGAGTTTCTATTATACTGACGGTATCCGGCGGAACATATTCATTTATAGACCCTATATTCCCGTTCTCACCGGAATGAATCAAGGTTTCTGTTTTGTCGTCTTCACCGGATCGACGGGAAGAGACATAGTGGCGGTTATGCATTAGTCTATCCCTCCATGCCGGCTTCCTCTGCCATTTCCCTAAGCTTTTTCAACGACTTAACCTCTATCTGTCTAATACGTTCCTTGGTGAGACCGAAAATAATCCCTATCTCGTTAAGCGTCCTCGGTTTTTCGTAATTAAGCCCGTATCTAAGTATTATAACCTTTCGCTCTATATCGCCGAGATTTAAAAGCCACCCGTTAATAAGGCTTAACGTTTCGACACGGTCGAGTATATCAAATGCAGAAGTATTCTTCTCGTCATCCTTAATAACATTGGAAAGTATCAAATTTTGCTCGTCTCCGTTTTGATTCTGTATGTAAGGAAAATCCAACGAGCAAATGCTACCCACAAAACCTAAGATCTTTTCTAATTTTTTTTCCTTAATACCCATGTGTTTCGCTATTTCGCCGATACTAGGTTCTCTTTGAAGTTCTCCCGTGACATCTTTGATTGCCCTGGAATATCTAAAAAGATTTTCCGATATATGAATAGGTAGCCTTATGAGTCTGCCGGAATTCAATATTCCCCTTTCGATAGTCTGTCTTATCCACCATATTGCATACGTGGAAAATCTGAATCCTTTTTTAGGCTTAAACCTGTCTATTGCCTTCATCAACCCTATGTTTCCCTCCATAATCAGGTCATCGAAAGAAAGCCCTCTGCCGAGAAACTTCTTTGCCACACTGATTACGAGTCCGAGATTAGATTTAACCATCAAATCCCTTGCGTCGACATCGCCCTCATGAATTTTAAGCGCAAGTTCATATTCTTGCTCTCTAGTCAATAGCGGATATTTTTTGATATATTTCAGATAATAGCCTGAAATGGCATTATCTTCGGATTTAAAATATTCGTTAGCATTCTTTGTCCCCACGTATGTTCCGATAGAATCAGAAACAGACGCTCCTGAATCGTCACATTTTTTGCGTTTCATATCCGTTTTTACCTATAAGTTTAACAAAATTAGCGGGAGCAATATTTTTAGAATGCATTCCTCCGTTTCTCTTTTCTATCACGGAAATATTTTGCAAACCACTCTTTTCTACGGGCATGACCATTATTCCGCCTTCGATTAATTGATTGAATAGCGACATGGGAACATTAGGGGAGCAAGCGGTTATGATTATCCTGTCATAGGGGGCGTATTCACTAAAGCCTATAGTTCCATCGCCTACGATAAAGGTTATATTGCGTATGTTTAACGATTCAATAACGACTCTTGCCTTAGACGACAAATCCCTTATCCGCTCTACTGTAAAAACAGATGCGGAAAGAGCGGCAAGAACCGCCGCCTGATATCCGGAACCGGTTCCTACTTCTAAAACCTTATGCTCTTTGTCTAAACTAAGCGCCTGGGTCATTAACGCAACGACATAAACGCTTGAAATAGTCTGGCCGTGACCTATGGGTAGAGGTATATCGTCATAACACAATTCTCTTAACGGCTGCTCGACGAATTTCTCTCTCGGAATCTTTCTTATAGCACCCAATACGTTTTCGTCGTTAACATCTTTAGAGGCAAAACCGTCTATTAATTTATCGACGCGACTTTTCATAAGAAGTGAAATCTATATTTTTTAATTTGTCTAAGGCATTATAGTTTGTCATATCCATGTGTATCGGAGTAATAGATATAATTCCGCTATGAACGGCTTCGTAATCACTTCCGGATATATCATCGAATTTGATATTTTTACCCCATATCCAGTAGTATTTTCTTCCCCTCGGGTCTATCTCCTCGACGATAAAATCCTCAAAATAACGTTTGCCCTGTTTGGTAATTTTATATTCGAAAACATTTTCTTTGTCTATTATGGTTTGAGGTATATTTATATTTAGAAGGGTATATTTGGAAAAATCGCTTTTATTGAAAACGAGAGCAAGGTTAGAAACAAACTGTGCCGCTTTTCTAAAGGAAAGTTCTATGTTTTCCTCCAACGACTGGTCTTTCGGCAGATATCCTCCGCCCTTATTGACTACTAATGAAACAGCCAAGGACTTAATTCCCATAACCGCCCCTTCCATTGCGGCAGAAACGGTACCGGAATAAATAACATCGTCGCAAATATTGCCGCCGTAATTTATTCCGGATATTACGATATCCGGTTTGGTTTTTAATAAAGAATGAACCGCAATGTTAACAGCATCGGTCGGAGTACCGTCGACCGAATATATATTCGGCTTAATTTCGTTAACCCTCAACGGCCTGTCTATCGTCAAAGAATGAGAACTTGCACTTCTTTCTCTGTCGGGAGCAACTATAACGACATCGGCGACCTTACTGAGCTCTTCAAATAGAATATTTATGCCCGTCGCATAAACACCGTCATCGTTCGAAAGAAGGATATTCACCTAGGCTTTCCTATTTTTTTTGACAACAAAAGGGACTTAATGGAATTAAGCTCAGCCTGAACATTCCTTAACAGCATAATATTACTGTTTTTTTCGGACGATTTTGCTCTTATTGCCTTGTTTGCCCCTTCTATCGTAAATTTTTTGTTATATAAATAATCTTTTATTATTAAAAGCTTCTCAATATCGGTTTTTGAGTAGAGCCTATGAGAACCCTTAGATTTATACGGTTTCAAAAAGGAAAATTCGGTTTCCCAATACCTTATAACGTACGGCTCTATATCTACCTTCTTTGCAACTTCCCCAATTTTATAATAAAGTCTCTCATCTATCGGGTCCATTTTTATATTTCTTATTCACTTCTGATTTTAAAATGACAGAGGGCTTAAATTTCAGCACCTTTCTTTCACTTATAATAATTGATTCACCCGTCTGCGGATTTCTTCCCTTTCTAGCCTTCTTTTCTTTGACCGTAAAACTTCCGAATCCGTTAAACTTTATAGTTATTTCCTCCTCAACCTCCGATTTAACAAAGTCGAAAAATAAATTAGCATAAGCCATGGAGCCGGTGGCGGATAGTCCGACCTTCGAGCGAATCTTACTTGCCAAGTCTGCCTTAGTCAATGCCATTATCCCTCTACCCCCGTACTTAACGAGCCGCCGGATACGACAAGCAATTCTTTTACTATGCGTGAAAACGAAGCGGGATCTGAAAGCGCTATTTCTGATAATACCTTTCTGTTCAGACCTATATCTTTCTGATTCAGTAAATTAATGAACTTAGAATAGGCAATTCCGTTTTCACGGCAAGCAGCATTGATTCTAACAATCCATAATCTCCTAAACTGCCTTTTCTTTACCTTTCTATCCCTATATGCATAGCTCAAACCCTTCATTACGGCTTCCTGTGCCGTTTTAAAAAGCCTGCTCCTTGCGCCGTAATAACCCTTCGCCTGCTTTAAGACCCTTTTATGTCTTTTTTTTGTTAATACACCTCTTTTAACTCTCGGCATTGCAAATACCCCTTTTATCTAAATTGTTAATTAACCCTTTTTAATCCATATCCGTTTACAAATACGGCAGAAGCCTTTTTATATTCATAGAATCGGCAGAACTTACGGCAGCGACTTTTTTTAGCCTATTCTTTCTCTTCCTATTCTTAGAGGTCAATATATGACTTTTGTTTGCCTTACGATGCATGACCAATCCGCTTTTAGTAATTTTAAACCTCTTTTTAGCCCCTCTGTTTGTCTTGATTTTTATCTTCGCCATCTTTATCTGCTCCTCAATATATAACTCCCACGCTATATATCACTTGTTTTATTTTTTTTAAGCCTCACGGCTTTTTATCATTGTCGTTTTTGACGCCGGCTTTTCAATCTGTTTTTTTATTTTTACCGGAACTATTATCGTGCTGAATGTTCTTCTAACATCAGGCTTAATCGGAAACTCCGGAATGCCGAACTCTTTGATATCCTCGATAACCCTTAATATAACATTAATTCCTAATTGCGTATGCGCAAGCTCCCTGCCCTTAAAGGTAACGGTCAATTTTACCTTGTTACCTTCCTTAAGAAACGAAATTGCGTTTTTTAATTTAAACCCGTAGTCGTGACTATCGGTATTGGGTCTAAATTTAACCTCTTTTACGCGTATCAGCACCTGCTTTTTTTTTGCCTCCTGCGCTTTTTTATTCTGCTCGTATTTAAACTTTCCGTAGTCCATTATCTTACAAACAGGAGGATTCGCTTCCTTAGAGACCTCGACAAGATCCAACACCCTTTCCTTCGCAAGCTCAAGAGCATCATGTAAGGGCATTATGCCTACCTGCCCTCCTTCATCGTCGATAACTCTTACTTCTTTTGCTCTGATACCTTCGTTCAAATGCGTTTTATTATTTTTTTGTATACTGATTTCTCCTTACTATAAAATTTTATGAAAATTAATTTAGTTTTAGAATTATTACATAATTTGCGCTTACTGTCAAGAAAATTTAGCCTTATTCCACATATTTGCTATGCGGATATTTTTCCTTAAGAAGTCTCAAATAATGGTTTTCAGCCTTTTTATCCTTAACGTTTTTATAACATATTGTCAAATAATGCAACGTTTTAGGAATAACGGGCAGGCCGGGGTATTGCTTAAGGACAACTTTAAACATATATATAGCCGGTTTCCACATGCTTGCATTGTAGTAATAAAGACCCGTAAAGAAAGTATTCTCCGATAAATATATATTTATTTTTTTTATGTATTCCATCACCTTTTTCGAGCGCTCGAAGTGCGGATAGTCATTAATAAGTTTTTCAAATACGATTTTTGCTTTCCTCAGAGAACTTTGCGTTCTTCCGACCGATTGCTTTCTTTTATAAAAAGACATAGCCTCGTAAAACATTGCAAAGGGAACATACTTTGAACGCGGATGAAGGGTAATAAAATCGGAATAGGCGCCTTGAGCCTCTATGTATTTTCCGTTCAAATAATAAGCGTCTCCAAGTTTAAGCTCCGCCTTTACAGTGTTGTGATATGCGGGATAATTTTCTATCAAGCTTTTAAAATCTTTCGCCGCTCCTACATAATTATGATTATGCGCTTCATTTAACGCCTTTTTATAATAAACCCCCGGCGGCAATATATTGTTCTTAACGTTTTTGCCACACGCAGTTAAAAAAAACGAAAGCATTGAAACTGCCGCCGTTAAAAGTAAAATCAATACCAACAACCTGCTATTTTTCATAATCTGTTAATATCCCTTCTATTATTAATTTTATCGAATTATAACGCTTCCCTTTGAAATGCCCACCTTTATTTTAACATTATAGAGATAATCGTCAACATATATTTTCAAAGGAACCATGCTTCCATCCTTCAATATATAATTCTTAAAGTATACGGTTTCGATCATTTTTTCATGCCTTGCGATCGTTATTCTGTTTATGAGATAATTTTTGCTTACGTATATATAATAAGTATTATCTTTTTCATTATTATCGCGGCTATGATATTCAAAGAAAAACCCCCCGTAAGTATTATAAAATACATCGGCTTTTCTGATTTTATCAAGACTGTCTAAATTTAAGAAAATTTCAAGTACCCCGAATAATCGTTCGTAAAACAGTATTTTGCCCCGATATTTTTTATTAAGGTTTAGAATTTTAAGCTTTTTGCTTTTCGGATTCAAAAAAACAACCCTATCGTCGCCTTGAAATAATTTTACGTAAAAAAGAATGTTACCGTATATATTTAAAATGATAAACTTTACGTATTTTCCTTTTATGTATTTATAAAGCCCCGATTCTTCAAAGGAAAAACCCTTGCCGGTTGCCGTCATAGTGAATCTGCCGGACATGCCTTTAAAATGCCCGTAATTTTTTGCAAGACCTTTCAAAACCTCGTTTCTGCTCTTATATATTACATTCCCGGATTTTAAGGGTACCGGCGCCTTTTTTACATAGTATGCGCAACCGCTTAGACTAAACAACAGAAATATAATAAAAACAAACGGTGATAAAATTTTAATTTTGTTTTTACGCCCTTGCAAACAAACCCTCAACTATATTTTCTATATTATCGATTTTCTCTACAAAAGAAGAGCCGCCTTGGGAAAAATCCCTTTTACCGCCGCCCTTTCCGCCAACCTCGACATTTATAAGCTTTATTATTTTAGACGCATCTATCGAACCACCGGTAGAAACTATATATATGAATTTTTCATCATTAATTAACGATGAAAATATAACCGCGCTATCCCCCTTCGGGAAATCATGCCTTGATTTAAGGGCATTAATAAGATCCTTAATGCCGTCTGCGGAAATATTTTTAAATTTGTATATCAGATACTTAACATTTCCGACGCTCTTAAATAATTTAATAAGCCTTTCCGCTTCTAAATCGCTTAATTTAGATCTAAGCTCTTCATTATTTTTCTCCGAATATTCATGACTGTAAAACAGTTTAATTATTTTATTATATATGTCCGACTTAGAGGAGTCTAACAGTGTTATTATGTTATTCATGTTATCTTCTTCGATATATAAAAAATTAAGATAATTAAAACCGGTTACCGCTTCAATCCTTCTAATGCCGGAAGCAACCGAAGACTCCCCCGTAATCTTAAAAAAACCTATTTCGCCTACTCTAGAAACGTGAGTCCCCCCGCAAAACTCTTTAGAATAATCCCCCATAGAAACAACCCTGACTTTTCCTTCGTATTTTTCGTCAAAAAAATGAAGCGCTCCCGAATCCATAGCCGCACTCGTATCAAGTTCTTCGGTTTTTACCTCTACATCCGAAAAGATATACTCATTCACAAGCATCTCTATTCGACGAATTTCACTGTCGGTAAGGGATTTGCCGTGCGAAAAATCAAACCTCAATCTCTCCGGATCAACGTAAGAACCTTGCTGTGAAACATGTTCTCCGACTATTTTTCTTAATGAAGCCTGCAGAAGGTGAACCGCGCTATGGTTAGAGGCCGTATTCTTCCTTATTTTTTTATCCACACAAAATTCTGCCTTCATTGGAAAACATTTTCGGACCGTACCGTTATCTTTTAAAATCCTGCCGTAATGAAGTATCACTCCGTTTTTAGTTTTATACGTATTAGTAACCGAGACACTGCCGCCGGCCCATTCGATAACACCTTTATCCCCCGACTGTCCGCCGCCTTCCGGATAAAACGGGGTAGAATCGGCAATAACGTAATAAAAATTTCCGCTTTCCGCCAATGTTACAAACTCGCCTTTTTCATCTAATATCCCCGTGATATTGCCGCTGCCCTTTAATGTTTCGTATCCGTAGAAATCGGTTACCGAAAAATCCGGATTAACGTCTAAAATACCCCGCTTTTCCTTTTTTCGCCTTGAACCCCTTTTTTGAATTCCCATAAGCTCGTCGAATTTTTTTAAGTCTAAGGTTAAACCGTTTTCAGATGCTATATCCGCCGTCATATCGACCGGAAAACCTTTGGCGTCGTAAAGCTTAAAGATAAAATCTCCCGGTATAATTTTTTTATTTCCACTCTTTAACTCCGATATTTTCTCCTCCAAAAGCTTCAATCCCTGACCTATCGTATCGGAAAACTTATTATATTCCTCGGAGATTATTTTTTCGAAAACGGCAAACCCATCTCTTGCCTCCGGATAGAACCCGCCCATAACTATTACAACCGTATTTCCCAGGTAGATTAAATTTTCCAAGCTTATGCCCAATTTTAAAGAATATCTTATAAGTCTCCTTAATATCCTCCTAAATACATACCCCCTACCTTCATTGGACGGAAAAACGGATTCCGACGATAAGAAGATGGAAGTTCTTACATGGTCGCTTATCACCCTGGCGGCTACATCATAATTCTCGCCGCTTTTACCGTAAGATTTTCCGGTTATGGAGTCTATTTCGCTTATGTAAGGCTTAAAAACATCGGTGTCGTAATTGGATTTTACATTCTGCAGAACCCTCAATATCCGCTCCAAACCCATACCGGTATCTATGGACGGTTTTGGAAGCATAGAGACGGCGCCGTCGATACTTCTATTGAATTCCATAAAAACAAGATTCCATATTTCGAGATATCTTCCGCAATCACAATCCACGCTGCATTCCTTATGCCCCAACTCGGAATATTCGGTATCGAAAAAAATCTCGCTCGAATAACCGCACGGACCGGTTTCTCCCATTTGCCAAAAATTAGTTTCGTCCCCGAGTCTAAAAATCCTTTCTTCGCTCACCCCTGCAACGTCTCTCCAAATAGAATATCCTTCCTCGTCCTTACTGTTAACGGTAATATATAACTTATCCGAATCCAACCCGAGAACGTCCCTTAAGAACTCGTATGCAAATAAAACAGCGTCTTTTTTAAAATAATCGCCGAACGAAAAATTGCCGAGCATTTCGAAAAATGTGTGATGACGGGATGTTTTGCCGACATTTTCAAGATCGTTGTGTTTCCCTCCGGCTCTCATGCATTTTTGAACGCTTACCGCTCTTAAAAAAGGCGGTTTGGCTACACCGGTAAAATAATCCTTAAACTGCACCATTCCGGCATTAGTAAACATGATGGAGTCGTCTCCGGCGGGAATCAAAGAAGAACCGGAAACAAAATCATGGTCTTTCTTCGTAAAATAATCGACAAACAGTTCTCTCAATTCGTTAGATAATAAACTTTTCATATTTATATAATATAATGTTTATAATGCACTGTTTAAGATATCTTCGATAATGTTAGAAGAAAATCCCCTGCCCTGCAAAAAATTATATAACTTCTTCTTAAACATTAATTTATTCTCTCTGTATTTTATTAACGAAACCTTTTTTTTGTCCATTGCCTTAATGGCTATATCGTGTTCTTCATCTTCGGTATAAAACATTTCTGATACTTTATCTATAAGACTTTTATTGAGTCCCTTTTTGTATAACTCATAACTTAATTTTATTCTTCCGATAAGTTTTCTTTTACCGTTTTCTATAAAACGTTTGGCAAACGATTCGTCGTTTATATAGTCGTATTCTTTTAATTTTTTGACGGTTTTACCGATATCCTCGGTAGAAAACCCTTTTTTAATGAGCTTTTCCGCAATCTGCTTTTCAGAATAAGACCTGGCGGAAATAAGCTTAAGCGAATAGTTCAATGCCGATACCGGGGCTTTAAATCTTCTTTTGGATAAATCTTTCTGCGATACCTTCAACTCAACTGCTCCAAAACGAACCGGATTTGCCGGAGACGGCATCAGGGTTCGCCAGGGTATCGTTCTCCGAGGACCGGAGGTTTTCGGGTCCTGCAAATGAAGATACGTTTGAGTCCTTGCTGGAGGCATTTACGCCGGATATTAACAATGCAAGGTCGTTAGGGGACGTGGATTCGGAGAGGGCATCTTTATAGGTTATTAAACCGGCTTTATAGAAATTATAAAGAGACTGATCAAACGTCTGCATTCCGTATTGAATATTGCCGCTTTTAATATAATCCCTTATGCTCGCCGTTTTATCCTCGTCGGCAATACATTCCTTTATCATCTCCGTCCCTATCATTATTTCTACGGAAGGCAGTCTGCCGGTCTTATCCGCTTTAACTATGAGCCTCTGAGATATTATCGCAGAAATCACGGAGGAAAGTTGCACCCTTATCTGCTTTTGTTGATAAGGCGGAAAAACCGCAATAATTCTATTGACGGTCTCTTGAACATCAAGGGTATGAAGCGTACTCATAACGAGATGACCTGTTTCCGCCGCTATCATTGCCGTCTCTATGGTTTCCAAGTCTCTCATCTCACCGACGAGGATAACGTCCGGATCCTGCCTTAAGGCTTCTCTTAAACCGTGAGAAAAAGAATAAATATCCATACCGAATTCACGCTGATTTATCACGGCTTTTATATCTTTATGCAAATATTCTATGGGGTCTTCGATGGTAATAACGTTAACCGGCCTAGTATGATTTATATAATCTATCATGGATGCCAGCGTCGTAGATTTTCCGCTTCCGGTCACGCCGGTTACTAAAATAAGCCCTCTTTTACGCAACGATATAGATTTTATAATTTGAGGCAAATTTAGCGAATCAAACGGGGGTATTTCGAACGGTACATATCTCATAGCTATGCTTATAGAGTTTCTCTGCGAAAATATATTAACCCTAAATCTGCCGACGCCTTCAAGGCTATACGCCAAATCTACATCTCTATTTTCCTGAAATACCTTGAGCTGATGCTTATCCATCATGCTTCCGGCAACCTTTTCGATTATATCTTTCGAAAGTATCTTTAAATTTTCCTGCCTATAAATATCGCCGTTTATTCTAAAAATAGGATAAGAATTTACCTTGAGATGAATATCGGATGCATTCATGTCCACGGCAATCTTTAAAAGTATTTCTATAAAAGACGGCTTTTCAGCCGGTTGTCCCGCCATTATCTTATTCTACCCCTCTCCATTACGTATTATTCGACGCTAAAACGTCGAGGCATTTATACCTTAATATTAGATTTTTCTAAAATTTTGGAGTGTATCTCGTCCCGCAATACCGTATTGTTTCTGAGAGTTTCCTTGGCTGCTTCACGCCCCTGACCCAGCCTTTCCTTGCCGCAACTAAACCACGTTCCCGATTTTTCTATTATACCGTAATCCGTACCCAGATCGACTATATCCCCCTCCAGCGATATCCCGCTATCGTAAATTATGTCAAACTCGGTCCCTTTAAACGGTGGGGCTACTTTATTTTTGACTATCCTGGCTTTAGTGCGAGAACCGATTATTTCATCGCCTCTTTTAATGGAGCCTATCCTCCTGATGTCTATTCTAACGGAAGAATAAAATTTAAGGGCATTGCCTCCGGTAGTGGTTTCGGGAGAACCGAACATAACGCCTATTTTCATTCTAATCTGATTAATAAATATAACCGCCGTATTCGACTTATCTATAGCCGACGTAAGTTTTCTCAATGCCTGAGACATGAGTCTTGCCTGAAGCCCCATGTGTGTGTCTCCCATATCCCCTTCTATTTCCGCCCTTGGAACGAGAGCCGCAACCGAATCTATGGCTAAAACATCAAGAGAACCGGACCTCACAAGAGAGTCGGCAATCTCTAAAGCCTCTTCGCCGGTGCTCGGCTGAGAAACTAAAAGCTCATCGACGTTCACGCCTATTTTTTTAGCATAATTTAAATCTAAGGCATGCTCCGCATCAATAAATGCCGCAATCCCTCCTTTTTTTTGAGCCTGAGCAATAATTTGAAGGGTAAGCGTGGTTTTGCCGGAAGACTCCGGGCCGAATATTTCTATAACCCTGCCCCTAGGTATGCCGCCTATGCCCAGCGCTATATCTAACGAGATCGAACCGGTGGGGATAACCTGAATGTTTTTCATTACCGGCCTCCCGCCGAGCTTCATAACCGCTCCGACTCCAAACTGTTTTTCTATTTGGGCAATAGCGATGTCCAACGCCTTAATCTTTTGTTCCTGAACCGGCGCCTTGGTTTTAACTTCCTTGTTTTCTTTACTATTAGTCGATTTTAAAGACATTTCCGTTACCCCTATTTATTCGCTTAATTTATTCATATTTAAAAGTTATATCTCAAAAAAGAAATATTATCAAGTTAAATCCATTAAAACTACATTATAATATTATCAACCGTCTTTTAACGCTTATCAGGTAATATATACCCCATCTACAACATTCCGCTAAGAAGCCTGTATACCCAGAAAAGCGCCATTTTTGCAGTATAAGCCTTAATATCCATACGCGTACCGGAAAAGGCATATTTCCTTACCTCTTTCAGCTTAGAGCCGAAAAGGGCTATAAAAACCGTACCTACCGGATAATTATCGCTCGGAGTTTCCGGTCCCGCAAAACCGGTTACGGCAAGTCCGATATCGCAAGATGCTTTTTCTTTCACTGCCTCCGCCATTGATAACGCACATCTTTCGGAAACGGCTCCGTCTTTTTCTATAATAGCATTATCTATTCCGAGGATATCCGTCTTTGCATAATCGGAATATACTACGCCGCCGTATATAAAATAATCCGACGCTCCCGGCAGATCGGTAAGTTTGTCGGAAATATACCCCCCGGTAAGCGATTCTGCGACCGCAATCTTAACACCGGTCTCCTTGAGAAGATAAGAACAAACGATATTGAGTTCGTCATCGTCGTAGCCGTAAAGGTAATCCTTAAATATTTCGCCGACTCCGTCGTCTACCGATTTAATGTTTTCATTAAGTTTTTGAGTTGAAATACCGCTGACCGTTGTTGATAATACGAACTCCCCATATGAAAATTCATAATTAAAACTGTATTTATAATTTTTTTTAAGCCTTTCAAGGAGGTTCTCGAATTCCCTTTCTTTTAGACCGAACAGCTTGTATTTTCTCAATCTTACGGAATAATTAACCCCCATCTTTCCCAATACCTTTCCGAGTATATGATTTTTAAACATATTTACCGCATTTTCGGATTCAAGGGGTATGGCGGCAAAAAATATGGGTTCGGTCAAATAAAAACCGGAAATGCCGGAATTTTGATTCGGAATGATAAAGGAATTTTCCGGAAAATAACATATTTTTTCACCATAGGGAGTCAACTCTTTCTTGCCGGATTCATGAACAAGCCTCATTAAATCTGCGGCGTCTTTGTTCCTGACAAGCTCTTTCCCGAATATCTCCGATGCCATATTCTGAGTAATGCATCTGCTTTCGTTTATGCCGCCGCACGTTATAACTAACGAATCCCCCGACGCCATATAGGACATGACCTTATATATACCGTCTTTCTGGTCTCTCGGCATAATGACGGCTTCTTTAAATCCGAGGCTGTAATTCGAAAGCACGGCGGAAATATCCTTTATTATCCTCCCTGCTTCCACAAAATTATTATCTTCTGCTATAACAAGTATCTTAATATCCATAAATTCTATAAGCCTTTTATATTTATATATGCGCCGTTAAAATAATTATAAATCTTAAAACTATGATAGAAAAAAGAGCTGCAACGATATCGTCAAGCATAACCCCTAATCCCCCTTCCACGTTTTTGTCTATATATCTAACGGGAAACGGCTTCAATATATCGAAAAACCTAAATAATATGAATCCTAAAACGGCATAAAGAATTGAAAACGGGAACCACAGAACCCCTATCATAACCGTAAGATATCCCGCCGTTTCGTCTATTACTACGAAGGAAGGGTCTTTTATTCCGGATATTTTCTCTGCACCGGACGAAAAATAAACCCCCAGAATAAATATAGACACACATAATGCAATGTAATAATAAGGGTTCAAAAATCTCAATATCGATATATATAACAAAAAAGCCGCTACCGAACCTGCCGTTCCCGGAGCATAAGGAAAAAACCCCGTATAAAAAAACGAAGAGATAAATATAGAAATATTAAAACCCTTTTGCTTTGCCATATTTCGATTTCATCCCAACCCGCACGAGCGGGTATCTAGTAATTATCATAATTAATCCGCTAAGATTGAAACTTGTACCTTCTCATAGCAATATTAAGCAGTATGGCTACGGCGGACATATCTACCAGCAAAGACGTTCCTCCATAACTGAAAAAAGGAAGCGGTACGCCGACGGCAGGCAGTAACCCCACGGTCATAAACATATTGACTATCGTATGAAACGTGATTATACTAAGGGCACCCCCGCCGAGCAGAAACCCTTGCAATTTTTTTGTTCTGTAAACGATATTATATCCTCTCACTATGAGTATAAAATATAATCCGATAAGAATCAACCCGCCCAGAAAACCAAATTGCTGCATAAACGTGGAGAAGATGAAATCGGTATGTTTAGCCGGTAAAAAATTAAGGGTACTTTGAGAGCCTTTTCCAAATCCGTTTCCGAAAAACCTGCCTGCTCCAACTGCAATCTCTGATTGCATCATATTATAACCCGCTCCAAGATAATCTTTAGCGGGATGTAAAAATATAAGTATTCTGCTTTTTTGATAAGGCTTCAGCCTAAACCATAAGAGCGGACCTGCGAACAGGGCGATTCCGGTCAAAATTATCATAGCGTTTCTTTTAATGCCGGCAATAAAAACCATAGTAATGCCTATAAAAAATACTATCAAAGCCGTTCCCAAATCCGGTTCCTTCGCTATTAGAATCGCCGGCAGAATAATCATTGCAAACGGAATCAATAGCTCTTTTATGGAATAGCTGTTTTTATCCTTACGAAAAGTGAAATATCTGACAAGGGCTAATATCAAGGCTATTTTCATAAATTCCGAAGGCTGAAACGAAAACATTCCGAAAGAAATCCATCTTGACGCTCCGTGTGTAATCTTGCCTTCCAACAGTACGGCTGCAATCAGTATAAAAATAAAACCATATATATAATAGGCTATTTCTATAAATATGTTGTAATCTATGGTAATAATAATAAACATTACGATAAACGCTATCAAAAACCATATGATCTGTTTTACGATGTAGGGGTCAAAAAAATCTTTGTGATTTATGCTTAACGAACCGTAAAGATTTGCAATGCCTATAACGAAAATCAAAATAACGGTGAAAAACATCACGAAATCAAAATTTTTCGCATATTTATTATTTAATATTCTCATGCGTATCCTTTCTTAAATCTGCTTATATATTCTAAAAATCACTATAAATAAAATTCGGCAGTTTGCTTTTACCGGTTTTCTTGTTTTTCGCTTTACCGTTGACCGGCGGTTTCCATAAACCCTTTTGTTCTAAATATTTCTCCACTATTTTTTTAGCTATAACCGCGGCGTTCACTCCCAGCAATTTGGCGTGCATATCTAATACCACCACAGCAATTTTTGGATTTTTTAGAGGGGCAAATCCTACAAACCATGCATTATCCCTGTATTTTCTGAGTATATGTTTTATATCGTAAATAGAGTATGTTGTAGACGTAATCTGAGCCGTCCCCGTTTTTCCGCAAAAAGTTATACCATTTATTTTGCCGTTAAAAGCCGTCCCGTAATCTTTGTTTACCACATCGCAAAGACCTTTTTTAACCGCGTCTAAATAGCTTTTTTTAATGCCTATATGCTTTACAAGCATAGGCCTCATCTCTTTTAATACCTTTCCGTTCCAGGATACGATCTTTTTTACTATAAAGGGCCTGTAAAGGCTACCCCCGTTAGCAATCGCACTGTATGCCATCACAAGTTGTAAGGGAGAAACCAGAACATAGCTTTGCCCTATAATTGCCGAAAGCGTAGAGCCCTTATACCAGTGCCTGTGATACCTTTCGTAAACAAGCTTTTTCGTGGGTATAAAACCGGGATTCTCGTCCGGCAGGTCTATTCCGGTTTTTTCTCCAAACCCAAGCTTATGTGCATAATTCGCCAGCTCGTCTATATTCATTTTAATGCCGAGAGAATAAAAATACGTATCTACGGATTCCGCTAAAGCCCTGTATAAATTTATTTTAGAGTGCTGATTAGGATTCCAGTTGTAAAAAACGGCGTTGCCTAATTTGAAAACCGGCCCGGCATAAATTTTTTCCTCCGGGGTGATTAAATGCAAAGACAACGCCGCTAAAGCGCCTGCGATCTTAAAAGTGGAGCCGGGCGCCAGGGCATTTTGTATAGCCTTGTTTTCTAAGGGATGTTCATTGTTATGAATAATTTTATACCATTGCCTTTCGCTGATACCTTCAGAAAAATAAAAGGGATTGAAAGACGGAGTAGACACCATAGCAAGAATCCTTCCGTTTTGCGGGTTAACGGCAATTAGAGCGCCCTCTCTTTTTTTCATGAGCTTATAGGCGAGTTTCTCTAAGGAAAAATCCAGCGTAGTGTACAAGTTTGCACCCATCGTGGGTTTTTTGACGACTATATTGCCTATAGGTTCGCCTTTGGAATTAACGATTATCCTTTTTTCCCCGTCCTTTCCGTGCAAATACTTTTGATAGTAATATTCTATGCCTGTTTCGCCGATGATATCGGCGAAATTGAGGTAGGCGTATTTTTTATTTTCAAACTGCTTTCGGGAGACCGGACCGACGTAACCGAAAATCTGAGCGCCCATTTTTTTGTACGGATAATGTCTTATGGGAATAATATCTATAAAAAACCCTTTCAAAAACAATTTATTGGCTTCAAACTTAGATAATGTTTTAACAGAGATGTTTCGCATTAAGATAATAGGCTCGTAGGGAGGCAAAAATTCCTTTTTTTCGGCCTTTGCTAAAAGTTTTTTATAACTTTTATCCATCAAACCGGCAAGAAATTTAAGTTTAGTTTTTAAATTTTTTACTCTTGATACGGTAAAGGTGATATTAAAAGAAGATTCGTTATCCAAGAATATTTTTCCGCTATTCGATAATATATCTCCGCGCGGCGCCGTAAGATATATTATCCGCGTAGCATTGTCTTTTGCTAATTTATAATAATAATTACCCCTTACAATCTGTAAGTAAAAAAGCCTGAGAATCAGGATAAAAAAGAGTATAGCGACAATTGCCATCAATAAATTAATCCTGTTTTGCTGTCCCCTCAGTATTCTATTTTCATTATATGAAGATGACATCACTGATTTTTAGCTATGCATAAAATTCTCGACAGCTCGTCGTGAATAAGTCCGTTGGAAGCCAATATTCTTCTGTTATAAATATCTAAAGGCATTTTACAAAAATCGGTAACCTCCCCTCCGGCCTCTTTAATCATCAAGCTTCCGAAGGCCATATCCCACGAATTTAGATTTAGCTCCCAGTATCCGTCAAGAAAGCCGGATGCGGTATAGCACAAATCCAAGACGGCAGAGCCCAGCCGCCTTATGCCCCTCGCATTTATTGAGATATCCCTGAAATGATCGAAATTATTATCCGGATTGCTTTTTTTATCGTACGGAAAGCCGGTAGCCAGCAAGCTTCTTTCAAATATGGTTGTTTTAGAAACTCGGACTCTCTTGCCGTTAAAATATGCCCCTCCGCCCTCGGTAGCAAAAAACAACTCTTTTGTAATGGGGTTGTATGCACAACCCATTACTATCGTGGAATTTACCTCAAGCGCTGCCGAAAAACAAAAAATGGGAATACCGTGGGCATAATTGGTCGTTCCGTCTAGGGGGTCTATTATCCATTTAAACTTAGACCCTTTATGGATATTAAGACCATCTTCTTCCGCGAGAATAGAGTGATCGGGAAACGCCTTTTTAACGGCGTTAACGGCATAATCCTGAGAAGCGACATCTACCTCCGTAACGATATCGACAATGCCTTTATACTTAACGAAATGAGATTTTCTGAACGATTTCGACATAATTTTGCCGCAATCCTTAGCGAGAGCTACCGCAAAATCAAGGTAATTTTGTAAATCCTGATTGTCAAAACCTCTATCGTTCATCAGCTGTTAATTATTTTTAGATGTTGACTTAATTCTATGTCAATATTTCCGAATAGGAGCAACTCAAATTTGCACCAAATCCACTGCCGTATACTTAAAACCTATATTTTTCATTCCTTTGATAATTTCATTTCTGAAAACCGGGTTTGCAAAAGATATGGCAAAATATTCATCCGCCTCTATTTTTGCAAGTTTTCCGTAATGATAAACACGGCAGTCTTTAACGCCCATTTTTTCTAAAAAATCCTCCGCATCTTCCACCATCCTAATCTTATCCCTCGTAATTATGCTGCCTGCGGGGATTCTCTCGGACATGCAAACGGCATGCAATTTTCCGTCGATATTTATATCGTAAAGCCCCGCCGCCTGAGATATGTCTTTTTTTGAAAAATATAACTCCCTCAACGGTGAATATACGTTAAATTCCTTCTCCGCAAACATTTCCGGCCTGTCGCTACCGGAAATATTCTCCGCATCGGACCCGGTCAGCATGAGATACGATTTCGGAATATAGGACGACATAGTTTTAAATAACAAAATTTTACAGAAATAACACCTCATCCTATCATTTATGATATAGGATTCTTCCATAAATTCGTTAGTTTTAGCCGATATGTGCTTTACGTTCAGTTTTTTCGTCCACGCCCCGCAAAATTCAAGGTTTTTTTTATACACGGAGAATGAATTGCCGGTAAAAGCAACAACGTTTTCTTCACCGAGTATTTTTTTGGCAAAACAAAGCAAAAAGGCTGAATTTAACCCGCCGTTAAAAGCTATTGCAACCTTTTTATAGTTTTTTACCGTCTTTTCGAGTTCATTTAATTTATGCTCTACCGTTTTCATAAATTAATATCGTCAATACGGGTGAAACGACGAAAGAACACTTTTATTCACTTTAACATCGACTTTAGATTCTAAATAGTCGACATAATGATCAAGAAACTCCTGCCTCTTTTCTAAACGATAAAGCTCTTTTTGCTTTGCCGCTGAATCCTTGCCGTCTTTATTTGTTACTTCCGGAAAATAAACCCTTAAAATTTTAATTACGGCAAAGCCCGATCTAACCGAAAAAACCCTACCGGCCTCCGTGTTTGCGGGTACCGAGAATATTGCTTTCAATATGCTTCCGCTCTGCATATATTTTCTAAAATAATCGGATTTTATCAGATTAACCTCTGAGAAAAGAGGAACTTTTTTGGTCATTCCGCCGAAACTTTTTGCCTGCCCGGTAAATTTACCGCCGTACAGAATAATCTTTTTCAGGAAACCGGCGGCGGCTTTTTTAGATTTAAAAATTGCTATTTCAAAAGAAACGGATTTATTTTTTATCATATAATCATTTAAAAATTGCCTATTTATCATGGTAAAAGACTCCGATATAATCCTTTTTATGTACGACCTTGCAATCTCGGACTTATAGTTTTTTTCAAATTTCGCAGGGGTCAGATGATTGCTCGTCAAGACGCTGACAAACAACTTATTATTGAAACTCCCGTTTTTTTGAAACACTGAAAAGGACGCTATGTTTCTCGCTATAAACCCGTTTGAGACGTGAACCCCGAATGCATCTTTTTTGGATTCCAAGACACTGTCTGCAATCAAAGAAGACAACGCCGAACCGGTCAAATCAAGCTTCTTAAGCTCACCGTTCGTCAGTTTGTTGCCGTATAGTCGTTCATATTCACTTTCAAGTTTTCCGTAATAATTACTCAAATCGTTCAGGGATATGCCTTTCCCGTTTACCGTAGCTACGTCGTTAGAGGGAATCCCACCCCCCACGCCCATTAGATACGGAAGAAAACTGAACCCTATGATGAATAATGCCCCTATGATTATGGTGATGATTTTTCCTGCCGTGTGAGAGTAAAATCTTCTTAAAAATTCAAGCATGATAGTTTAATACCCCTTAGAGAATTAGAATCTATATTTAATTATCGTATTATCGATCTTATTTTATACGCCAAATCAATTTTATGCAAATATTTTCCGCTAATCCAAGATCGCTTGATTTCTTTTTAAGAAATTTTTATAGCCTATCTTTTTGAAAAATAGAAATATTGCCGGTGAAATTAATGCGGCGGCTATAGAAGCGGGCAACCCATAAGAAAATATGAAGTTCAAATATATGAAATGAATACCAAGCCGATAGTAAACGATTAGAAAAAGTACGAGGTAGTAACCCGAGGCCGAAAAAAAAGTGATCAAAATCTCGCTTAAAAAGTTATCCGACGAAATTTTACGCCAAAGAATATATGAAACTGCATAGGAAACAACCCCTATAAAACCGAAAAGGGTTGGATCTAAAGGCGTCATTGAACCATATATGTAAAATAAAATATAAGACATTATCCCCCCGGAATATACGTCTAAATACGCAGAAATATATACTATACCGGCTATAACGAGGTTGGGGAAAACAAAAAAATGGCCGAAATGAGAATCATTATTAAACATGAGGGATATTATCATCAAAAACAAAAATGAACATACTATATAAATGTATTTATAAATATCATTTCTCGACAAGGACATATTTACCGTTAAATAAGTTTTTATATGGAGTTACGGTTATCTTTTGAAATATATCGTAGTTTTTTTTCGTTACCGCCGTCACCTTGCCTACATTTATCCCCGGCGTAAAAACGCCGCCGAGCCCGGACGTCAAAATCGTATCTCCCTTATGGACCTGCTGCGAATTAAATACAAATCTCATTTTCATATAACCGTCGCCGAACCCCTGTGCGATACCCATAGTCCCCGTATCCGCATCTATCACGGAAAAAACACATTTAGGATCGGTGATAGGAATAACCCTCGAATAACGAGCACCCGCATGAATAACCCTTCCCACGACTCCGTCATAAGAAATTACTCCGTCTCCGGCTTTAATCCCGCTCTTTGCTCCTTTATTTATATAAAGACTGTGAAACCATCCTTCTATACCGTGCAGTACAACGGCAGCCGGCACGGTTTTATTCCCTACGGAATTTTTTAGAATTAAAAGCGTTTTTAATTTTCTGTTTTCTATCTTATATTCTCTATATTTATCCAGTTTATAGCTTATTATCTTCAATTTAGATTTAAGCACATTGTTTTCCGCCTTAACCGACAGAAGATCGATATAATTACCGTAAATCTTTTCGGAAATGTCGACCGGATAATCTACTACGGTATAAACTTCATATACCGAATAGCTTATAAAATCCGAAAAAAAACTGCCTATTTTAATTCCATTCAAAGAAAGTATGTAAATAGATGCAGATATAATGATAATTATAAAAAGGAATACGGCATCTCTATACTTTTTAAAATTTAATCTCCTCAATGGATTTACCCGTAACTAATTCTCAAGCATTATATCTTTTAATGTGTTTATTTCGTTTAACGCCTTCCCCGCGCCTCTCACGACGCATGTAAGAGGATCGTCCGCTATAATAACGGGAAGTTCCGTATGCTCTCTTATTAAGACGTCCATATTTTTTAAAAGCGCTCCGCCACCGGCAAGAACTATCCCGCTATCTACGATATCCGACGAAAGTTCCGGCGGAATCTTCTCTAATGTCGTTTTTATTGCATCTATTATCTGGTTTGCGGGTTCGAATATCGCTTCTAAAACTTCTGACGATGTTATTTCTATAATCTTCGGTATACCGCTTACAATATCTCTCCCCTTGATATTCATCTTGGATTCTTCTTCCACCGGGTAAACAGTTCCGATAGTCATCTTAACAAGTTCCGCCGTTCTATCCCCTATAAGCAGACTAAACTTTTTCTTTATGTATTGGATTATGGCATCATCTATCTTATCACCGCCAACCCTCAACGATTTGGCAAAAACTATACCGGACATGGAAATCACTGCGACCTCGGTAGTTCCGCCGCCTATATCGACAATCATATTTCCGGCGGCTTCGGTAATAGGCAATCCGGCGCCTATTGCGGCGGCAATCGGTTCTTCTATCAGGTAAACCATCCTTGCCCCGGCGGCTTCGGCGGATTCTCTCACCGCCCTTCTTTCAACGGCCGTAATACCGGAAGGGATAGCAATGATAACACGCGGTCTTATCATGGTTTTTCTGTTATGAATTTTCCGAATAAAATATTTGAGCATTGCTTCTACTACTTCGAAGTCGGCAATAACGCCATCCTTCATGGGTCTTATCGCCGATATGTTTCCGGGCGTTCTTCCAAGCATCTTCTTGGCGTCCCTTCCTACGGCAAGAATTTTTTTATCTCCCCGCGAATCCATATGAACCGCCACTACCGAAGGCTCGTTCGAAACTATACCCTTATCCTTAACGTAGATAAGAGTATTTGCGGTTCCTAAATCAACCGCAAGATCATTACTGAATAAACCGATTAGACTATCCGCAAACATAATAGAATTACCCTCTCCCTTACATTAATATTAAATATCTAATATTTTTCATAGCTTTATTTACGCGACTTATTATTAATTTATTTTATAAATGTTATAATATATCATTTATTTTAGCAACAAAAAATTTTTAACAATTCATTCACTTTTTACTTTGATTTTTATTAAGAGTTTTGTTAGTATAAATATAACGATGGAAAAAATTTTAGTTATAGACATAAAAGAAAGCCGAAAAATTGAGTCAATATTTCTTGTCAAAAACAAGTCTCAGGCTATCGGAAAAACCGGAAAACCTTATATATTTCTTAAATTGTCCGATAAAACCGGGGAAATTAAAGGATATATTTGGGATAACGTCGAAAAATTTGCCGGTACGTTTGAAATAGGCGACTTGATCAAGGTAAAATCAAAATCCTCCTCGTTTCAAAACGAGCTTCAGCTTGGAATTTTCGACGTGGAAAAGATTGAGTACGATAAGGCGGATGCCGTTTTTCTCGGACTTTTTATTAAATCAACGAAATACGACATAGACACTATGTTCTCAGAGCTCATATCAATATTGAAAAAAAATTTAACAAACGAATATATCATAAAGCTGACCGATTATTTTTTATCCGACGAAAATTACGTAAAACAGTTGAAGATGTTGCCTGCCGCAAAATCTATTCATCATGCTTATTTAGGCGGATTACTTGAACATACGCTAAGCATGATGAAAATAGGCATATTTCTTTCCGAACATTATGGAAAATATGTAATAAAAGATATCCTTATCGCGTCAATACTGCTTCACGACGTTGGAAAGACGGAAGAATTATGTCTGAGAAATAACGTAACGGAATATTCCGATGAAGGGAGGCTGCTCGGACACATAGTTTTAGGTACTTGCACTATAGATGAAAAAATCGGCAAGATACCCGGATTTCCCAAAAAATTAAGGTTGCTGTTGTTGCATTCCATAATATCACACCACGGAGAGTTAGGATTCGGTTCTCCAAAGAGGCCTAAAACGATTGAAGCCTTTTTGCTTCACTATATCGATAACATGGACTCCAAATCAAATCAATTAATAGATTTTATGGATAGCGGCAATACACAATGGAGCCAATATTCAAGGCAATTAGACCGATACCTGCTTAATTCCAAAACATTTTTTGCAGAAGACGATACCGAGCAAGATAACGTAAATCACGATACGAGCAATAACACTCCCCCCGACTCCGCTATGGAAAGCGGGTTATTCGGCGGCGGGTTATTCGAATAAAACCGAAAAACCGCATCGTTATATCCTGCCCTTGCACCGATTCTAAATAAAGAACAGACTTGAATTAACCTACTTTGTTATATTTTCTATGCCTAAAATTGACTCCCGATTTTTTTGCAATATTTGCAATATAGGGTATGTCTATTCCCGGCAAATCTACCGCCGTGACGGTCACTTCCTTGACATACTTTTTAGATTCTCCGATAAAATCCAGAACGGAGGCATATGCTTTGACCCCTTTTTTTAAAATTTGAGGATTGCAAATCCTATCGTAATGCTCGCTGTTTTGGGCGTTAAGACTTATGCTTACGCTGTCTATAATCTCCCCTAACTCCGGAACCGTATTCCTTTCGTAAACGGCATTTGCGAGTCCGTCCGTATCAAGCCTTATTTTTAAACCGCCGCAGCCATACCTGTCCGCATAAATCTTTTTTAAAGTTTTTGCGGCGTCCTTAAGGGTTTCTATCCTTAAAGTCGGTTCTCCGAATCCGCAAAAAACAACTTCTTTAAAATCGTAATACCTAAAAACTGAAGAGACGACCTCGTCAACAGTAGGCTCTTTGTCTAATTTAAGATTATATCCGCGTACGTTAAAATTACTTTTACCGTTTTGATATTTTGGGCAAAATGTACAACGGTTAGTGCATTTATTCGTAAGGTTGACGTAAACGGAATTTCCGATCCTATATGCTACAGAGGGATAAAAACCGGAAATACCGCTCAAAGAAAACAGGTTTACCGTATTTTGAACGGTCAAAGCATCTAATTTGCCCCTCTCCGTCCCTTTTAATTTGGCAACAGTATCCAAAACTAAACTAACACGTGAAGGCTCGTTTCGTTTACCCCTAAACGGCACGGGGGCAAGATAAGGGCTGTCGGTCTCTATTAAAATCTTTTCGTCCGGAATATTTTTAACCGCCGCCCTTAGTCCTTCATTCTTTTTATACGTGATATTCCCGGAAAATGAGATAAAAAAGCCCATTTTTATAAATTCCTCTGCTATGGCCGGGTCATCTGAAGAAAAACAGTGAATAACACCGCCGAAAAAACCGTCAGGCGATTTTACGTAATCTTTTAAAATATCTATCGCATCCTCGTAGGCGTCTCTTATATGTACTATGATCGGAAGCCTATCGGTTGCGGCAAGCCCTATTTGAAATTTAAACAGCTCTTTCTGCTTTGTTTTAACTTCTCCCGAATTTTCCTTAAGCATAAAATAATCCAATCCTATTTCTCCCACCGCAACAACCTTCTTTTTATTTACCGAATAGTAATGCTCGAATAATTTGGATATATCCGGCAAATCATTATATAAACTTTTGGGATGAACCCCGAGGGCGGTAAAAATAAAATCGTAAGAATTTATTATCTCTACGGTTTTTTCTATCCTTTCGTTTTGAGCTAAAGAGCCTATGGAAATGGCGTGAGTTATGCCGCTATCAGACATTCTGATTAAGACGTCGGAAAAATCAGCCTCAAACTCCGCCATCTCAAGATGGCAATGAGAATCTATCATTTTATTTTATTCTGGGAAATAGAATATCTGCGCTATCGGATATTTTATGCCCCTCTTTAAAACGCTGCCGGCAATTTTTAACTAAATCATCCGGGGTAAGCGGGGATTTGAACAAATCGAACGGCTCTGTATTTAGTATAGCGTTAATTTTTTTAGACGTAACAGGCATAAAGGGATATATCAAGTAGGATATACAATATATAGATATGAGCGATGTCCTTAAAATTCTAAATAATTTCTTTTTATCCTCTTCGACGGCGACGTTAAGCTTCCAAGGGGTGCCGTCGTTTACATATTTATTTACCGTATTTATAAATTTAAAGGTATCGTTTATAATTTTTACAAAATCATAATTGTCATATCTGTCGTTTAAACCGGTCAATATATCCGAAACCTTCTTTACGATACCGTCGTCTATATCGGCGTCCGAACCCGGAACCTTGCCGCCCGTGTATTTTTTCAGCATCGCGATAACCCTCGAAACCAAGTTTCCAAGGTCATTTGCAAGCCCGGAGTTATATCTTAAGATAAAATTATCCATATTAAAATCGCCGTCTAATCCCAGTGTTATTTCATTTAAAAGATAAAATCTTACGGCATCCGCGCCAAACTTATCTATCAAAGAATCGGGGTCTATCGCGTTACCTAGGGACTTAGACATCTTTTTGCCGCCCGTAAGCCACCAGCCGTGTGCCAGTATTGTTTTGGGAAGATTAATATCTAAAGCGAAGAGCATGATGGGCCAGTAAACTCCGTGAAATTTAACGATATCTTTGCCGACTATATGATTGGCGGTTCTAAAAAATTTATCAAAATCAGGATTTTTGCCGTTTAGGAAGTCTTCGTATCCTAAGCCCGTTAAATAATTTAAGAGCGCATCGAACCAGACATATATAACATGTTTATCATTGCCGGGAACAGAAATGCCGCATTTAAAAGACGTCCTGGATATGCTTAAATCTTTTAAGCCTTCCCGTATAAACGATATAACCTCATTCCTTCTAAAATCGGGCTTAATAAACCCGGGATTATTTTCTATGTATTCCAGGAGTCTTTTTTCGTATTTATCTAACTTTAAAAAATAGCTTTTTTCTTTAACTTTAGACACCGGCCTCCCGCATTGAGGGCAGTTTCCGGCGTCAAGCAACCTTTCCGTCAGAAAGGTTTCGCAGGGGGTGCAGTACCAACCTTCATATTCAGATAAGTATATATCACCCTTTTTGAATAATTTTTTAAATACGGTCTTTACCGTTTTTATATGGTCGGCATCGGTCGTTCTTATAAACCTGTCATATGATATATTAAGGCTTCCGAAAAGTTCTTTAAATTTCTTATGTACGGAATCCGCAAGCTCTTTAGGGCTTATACCCCTCGCTTCCGCTTCTTTTTCTATTTTTAATCCGTGTTCGTCCGTTCCGGTCATAAAAAAAACTTTGTAGCCGGAAAGCCTCTTGAATCTTGCCGCAGAATCCGCGATTACCGTAGAATACGCATGCCCGATATGCGGTTTATCGTTGGCATAATAAATAGGTGTCGTAACGTAAAAATAATCCTCGCTATACGAACCGGCACAGTCTTTACGAGATACCCCGGGTGTGTTATTTTCGTTTTCGCAAATATCCTCGTCAACCCCGAGAGAATCAAAAGAAAGGCAGCATAGAAGCCTGCCGCAGTACCCTACGTATTTGCTTGTGCTTTGGCATTGAATCTTTGTAGTCGCGGAAGTTATGGCATTCATCTCCGAAACGACGGTGCCGCAACAGCATACCCTTCCGCAAATGCCTATTCCACCCAAAATTCTGCACTCGTCCCGGATATTGATCTGACGCATTTCTATCCTTAGGTGAAACTTAGATGCAAGTATCTTTACGAGCTCCCTAAAATCAACCCTCTCTTCGGCGCTATAATAAAAAACGAGCTTATTCTCGACAGGCAAAAATTTAATCAGTAAAAGTTTCATCGACAGCTTAAGGCTTTCGATATTCTTTTTGCAAAAGCCGAAACTTTCGGTTTCGATCGGATAACGTACAAATTTCTCTCCGGTTTCAAAAGCAAAAAGCTTCCTTATAACCTTGGCCTTATTCGGGAGGGTGCTGCCTTGAACGACTTTTACTTCTCCCAAAACCATTCCCGTATAAATAATTTTATCTTTCTCTACGAGCACTCTGTCGTCCTGCAAAAGCTGCAACGCCTTTACGTCGCACTCTAAGCTGTAATCCATCTCCCGTATTTCTACATCGACTATTCTCATTTATTATATTATACCCGCCCCTTTAAATATAAAAGACCGGAAAAATACGAATCAAGCGCAATTGTTTTATTTAAATTATAACTTTTCATTTTTTCCATATGGTTAACGGTCAAATTTATCATATATACAAGGTCTTTTCGAGTGACACCGAAATTTTCAAGACCCTCGGCTATTTCCCTTATTTCTTCTGCAATGTCTTCATTATATAATAATTTTACACTTTTTGTCATATAATAAATATAAACATCACGCAGAATAAATAAAATCATCTCAAAATTAGCCGCTTTCTTTCCGTTTTCTCCGCCTTTTCCCACACCGCTAAGAAAATTATTAGACATATCGTACGGATTTATACTCGAACGGCTATAGGCTAATTCTTTAAATACGGTATCGATTAATAAATTTCTTTTTTCTAAGTAATCGCCTCTAATAAGCCCGTAAAAATCGGAATAGCTGCCCATTGCAATCTTGGAATAGAGTCTCAGAACATCCTCTTTCATATCCGGAAATTCAGACCTGAAGGCGTCCATTAAAACCTTATCGCCAACGGGACCAAACTTGAGCAGCAAACATCTTGAAATAACGGTCGGCAAAAGTATACTTAAATTGTGGACGATAAGGATGAATACGGTTTTTGCCGAAGGCTCTTCGAGCATCTTTAAAAACTACCCCGCAGCAAACTGACAGGGTACTAAATTGTAGGTGCGACTAAATCGCCAGGAGCGATTTGAACAAAGCCCCGCAGGGGAGAGGCATAAGGACATGCCGAATAATTTATTCGCACAAAGGTTATGGAGTCGCTATCTGGTCGTTTTGTGCGAATAAATTCGCACCTACAGATTACGTGGCAAGCCACGGGGTATTACACCCACAGTGATTAATAATACCGGCCGAAGTATCGACGCCTT